>Ga0310697_10000041_pt1 | contig 174857 bp, 157 predicted proteins | sample 172DNAGHGlowgp2_FD_203883 | JGI IMG/M metagenome (GOLD analysis project Ga0310697, IMG submission 203883) | Sheep rumen microbial communities from Palmerston North, Manawatu-Wanganui, New Zealand - 1728 DNA GHGlow gp2 (v2) (version 2) | ecosystem: Host-associated > Mammals > Digestive system...
CACGATGTGGCAGTACACAGGAAAGGGTCGCATCATTGGCGTGAACGGTTATGTAGATAAGTCACGCTTCATGGGCGACCACAGTCTTCGTGAAATTCGATTTCGACATTAAAAAATAAAAATAGGTATATGATTATCAAGTGTCCGGAATGTGGTCATCAAGTTAGCGACCGCGCCAAAACATGTCCCTCCTGTGGGATAGATATTGCAGGACATATCACCCGTTGTCCTGACTGTGGAGAGTATATCTTCAAGGACGATCGTGAGTGTCCGAACTGCCATTGTACCATTAATGCATCGGCCAGCGAGCCTGCTGAAGAGCAGGGAGTGGCTTCGCAGCTGTACGGTCTGACACCTGAGATTCCAGAGATTCCTCAGCCGGAGGAATCCAAGAAAAGAAAGGGACATAAGATTCTGTGGTCATCCATTGTTGTCGGTTTCGTCATCGCCCTGATCATTGTGTTCCTGGGTATTTATTTCTATCAGAAGTCGCAGCAGGAGAACGAGATGCGTGCCTATGAGAATGCTATGATGAGTACGGAGCCTGCCGTCTTGCAGAACTTCCTCGATATGTATATCGACGCCTCTGTGGCTCATCGCGATTCCATTAAGGCGCATCTGGAGATTCTGAAGAAGGTGGACCGTGATTGGCAGAATGCCCTTGCCACCCAGTCGAAGGCAGCCCTTCAGTTGTTTATGGATCGTAACCCAGAAAATATTCATGTGCCTGAGGCTCGTCTGATCATCGATTCGCTTGACTTCGAGGCAGCAAAGTTGGAAGATACGATGGATGCCTACCAGAAGTATATGGACGGTCATCAGCAAGGCGCCTATTATGATGAGGCTGCCAATGCCTACGACCGTATCAGGACGGAGGCAGAGGAAAAGCGTCGTCAGGCCCAGCAGGATTCCATTATGAAGGCTCAGAAGGCTGCAGAAGCCAAGACGGCTCAGCCTGTCCAGCCTGCGACAAAACCTGCGCAGCCAGCGTCAAAGCCTGCTCAGCCTGCGGCAAAGTCCACTCAGCCTAAGTCTGCTCAGCCCGCGACAAAGCCAGCCCAGTCGACTCAGCCTGTGAAGAAGCAATAGCGCTTACTCTTCAATATGCGAGAGGGAATGGGCAAACGACGCGAAGAAGTTTGTCAGTGTTTCTGAAGGGAAATAACGGAAGTATCGTGCGGAACGGTGTATATGCCCGAGCATGGCACTTCCGTTACTTGTATGCACGAAGATGTTGCCGGCATCCTGTGAGAAATAGAAATCTCTGGCGCGGGTATTGGTAAACTCGATGAGTTCCTGTGCCACCTGTTCCACGTTTTTGTCGCGTTTACCACCTGCAAAGACAATTTCTTCTTTTTCGAATCCCAACAATTCTATGAGCAGTGAGGCCTCCAACTTTGCCACTTGTTGGAGTTGGAGTGTCTTGAGCCATTTCCCCAATGCAGTAAAGTCGGCATGGTGCCCTTCTGAACGGAGACAAATACCCAGTTCCACAAGTTGTCGGAGAGGTACACCCTCGTTCAGGATATGTCGCGACACACGGATGATGGTAAGCAGTACCTGACGGGTGCGGGTATCCGATTGTTCGTCGTCAAGGATGGTCTGGAGTTTTTTGTTCAGCAGGGGATTTGTCAGATGGTCTGCCCGCAGGAACTCGTCGGGTTCCTCTTCAGCGTTGCGCACTTTCTTACGTATCTCTTGGATAGTCTTTTCCCATTGTTTCCATTGTTTGTCTGTCAGATGGAGGAAGAACTGGTCTTTGCTGCGTTGCAGACCTTCATAGACGAATCCTGCCACGTCATGCATGACAGCCAACTGATAGAGTTGTCCCCACTTATAGACCGACATGGGCTCGACCTGTTCTTTCTGTTCGAAGGCCCCGATGCGGATCAGACGGAAGAAATTACGTTGGATGATGTTCATGAGTATCTTCTGGGATATCTGAATAGAATGGATAATACGGCTGCGATGCCAATGGCAAAGGGATAATATAAATAGGGTATGATACTGACGGGGTTCAGCATTGCCAGACCTGCCGCCATGAGCAGTTGGGCACCGTACGGGATGAGTCCTTGTACGAAGCAGGAGAAGGTATCGAGGATGGAGGCTGCCTTTTTGTTGTCTACGCCATATCTGTCGCCAATCTGTTTGGCAATGCCTCCCACGGTGATGATGGCAACGGTATTGTTAGCCGTACAGACATCCACCAGTGCTACCAGTGTACCGATGCTGAGTTCTGCACCCCGTTTACCACGAATATGACGGGTCATCCGTTCAATGATGAAGTCGATGCCGCCTTGTTGTTTGATGAGTTCCAGCATGCCTCCCGCCATCATGGTGATGATGATCAGTTCACCCATGCCGATGATACCGTCGCCCATGGCCTTCATCCATCCGAAGATGTCGAAGGCGCCTGTCAACAGTCCAATGATACCGGTCAACAGAATGCCCAGTGTCAGCACTGCCATCACGTTCATGCCGAAGATAGCAGTGATAAGGACGGCGAGGTAGGGGATGACCTTTATCCACTGTACACTGCCGATCTGCTGGGGTGCTTGAACCTCTGCACCCATCAGGAAATAGATGATACAGACCACGAGGGCGGCAGGTGCCACAATGAAGGAATTAACCCGGAACTTATCACTCAGTCGACATCCTTGGGTGGAGGTGGCCACAATCGTCGTGTCTGAGATGAAAGAAAGGTTGTCTCCGAAGAATGAGCCTCCTACGACGACGGCAGTCATCATGGCGATGTCTGTTCCTGTCTGTTGAGCCACGCCTGCCGCAATGGGGGTCAGCGCCACGATGGTTCCTACCGATGTGCCGATGGATAAGGAAATGAAACAGGCGGCGACGAAGAGGCCAGCCAACAGCATCTGTGGCGGTAGACAGACCAATGTCAGGTTGACGGTGGCATCGATGCTGCCCATCACCTTCGCGGAGTTCGCAAAGGCGCCTGCAAGCACAAAGATCCAGATCATCAGCATCATCTGTCCTGTGGCGGCACCACGACTGAAAGTGTCGATGCGTTCCTTTAAGGGGCGTCCCCGATGAATAAGGATGGCATAGATGCTCGACACCATAAAGGCAACGGTGATGGGTACCTTATAGAAGTCGCCGGCAATGATGCTGGTGACCAGATACAGGATGATGAACACCCCCAGTGGTGACAATGCGATGAGTCCCTTTTTCACCTTTATAATGTTACGCCATTTTTGAAGATGGATATTTCACGATAGTCATTTTCCTCGTTTCTGGTGGGTTGTCCGTTGGCGATGGCAATTACCTTGTCGATGAATGCCGGCAACAGTTCCTGCATGGTACGTCCTTCCAGTAATGGTCCTGCCGAGAAGTCCACCCACTTGGGTTTATTGTTTGCCAATGTGGGGTTTGTGGCAATCTTCATGGTAGGGATGAAGGTACCGAAAGGTGTGCCACGGCCAGTGGTGAAGAGTACCAGATGACAACCGCAAGCGGCGAGAGCCGTTGCTGCCACGAGGTCGTTGCCAGGGGCCGACAAGAGGTTCAGGCCTTTATGCTGCAGGCGGTCGCCGTATTCCATCACACCATTGACGGGTGCCTTGCCACACTTCTGGACACAGCCCAATGCTTTGTCTTCGAGTGTGGAGATTCCTCCGGCTTTGTTGCCTGGTGATGGATTCTCACCGACAGGTTCCCCATGCGAGAGGAAATAGTCCTTGAAGTTGTTGATCATCGAGACCGTCTGTTTGAAGAGTCCCTCCGTGCGACAGCGGTTCATCAGGATCGTCTCTGCACCAAACATCTCCGGTACTTCTGTCAGTACCGATGTGCCGCCCTGAGCCACCAACCAGTCGGAGAATGCTCCTACCAACGGGTTGGCGGTGATGCCGGAGAAACCGTCGGAACCACCGCATTTCAGACCAATCCGCAGTTCCGACACAGGCACTTCTTCGCGATGGTCTTTTTTGGCAATCTCATAGAGTTCACGCAGGATGTGCATGCCTTCTTCGATTTCGTCTCCTTCCACCTTTTGCGTCACCAACAGACGGATGCGCCTTTTGTCAAAGTCGCCCAACATCGCCATGAAGTCATCGGGCTGGTTGTTCTCACAGCCCAGACTCAACACAAGTACGGCACCGGCATTGGGGTGCAGACAGATGTCACGGAGTATCTTACGGGTATTCTCGTGGTCACCGGAGAGTTGCGAACAGCCATAGTTATGGTGCCAGGCATAGATGGCATCGATCCCCTGATCGTTGGTTTCCTGTCGCAGTTTCTCTGCTAACTTCTCGGCGATGCCGTTCACGCAGCCAACGGTAGGCACGATCCATATCTCATTACGGATCCCCACGTCGCCGTTCTTCCGCTGATAGCCCAGAAATGTCTTTCCCTCATTGGCGATCTTAAGCTCTTCACCGATAGGATTGTATGTGTATTCGAGTGTGCCTGAGAGATTGGTCTTTAGGTTGTTTTCGTTTACCCAGTCACCTGCTTTCAGGTTTTGTTGGGCGTGACCGATGGGATAGCCGTATTTGATGATGTTCTCACCTTTTGTCACATCCTTGATGAGAATCTTATGTCCGGCAGGGGTGTCTTGGTGAATGGTGATTTTTAGTCCGTCCACCTCGATGATGTCTCCTTTCTGCTTCGCAGACAGGCAAACCACTACCGAATCGGCAGGATTGATCTTCAAAAAGGTTGTCAGTTCCATCGTTTATATGGCGGTTCGTCTGTAGAAGTCTACATTCTCCTTTGTCAGGATCTCAATGGGCATGTAGTTCACGGGGTTCACTTCCCGTTTCAGTACGATGGCATTGAAGAGGGCATCCACGCTGGCATAGCCCTGCTGGAAGGCGTGCTGGGCAATGAGGAACGAGATGCTTCCCTGTCGGATACATTCCTCGTTCTTCGGCACCATGTCGTAGCCCATGATCTGAATGTTACGCCGGTTGCTCTTCTGCAGGAATTCACCCACGATGTGTGCCTTGGAATTAAAGGTGATACAATGGTGTACCTGTGGATGGGTGTTGAAGAACTTCTCTAAGATGGAATTATATTCCTTGCGTTCCTCGTCGAGCGGGAGATCCACCTCGGTAATCTTCACATCAGGGAAATGATCCACCATATAATGACGGAATCCCGTCTCGCGGTTGGCCTGTTGCTTAGAACCCACCTTACCGTCGCGGGTCTGTTTCACAAGTGCAATCTCCTTTTCCTTATTGGCAATGAGCATCAGCATACGGGCGGCGAAGTAGCCGCTGGCGAAGGAATCCTGTCCGAAGAAGGCCAGGGGCTTCAGGTCAGGCATGTAGGAGTCGAGCAATACGTATGGGATGCCTTTGTCTATCAATTTTTCCGTAAAGCGTCCAGTCTGTTCCAGTGTGGTAGGCACGATGATGACACCATCGAACTTCTCGGTGAGGAATTCTCGTACCATCCTGGTGAAGGCTGCATTGTTGAAACGTTCGTAGTACATGTACTTCAAGGTGATACCGAAGTCACGACGGAAGTCCGTACAGGCCTGTGCGCCTTCCTCGATCTCGTCCCAATAGGCCTCCTGTTCATGCTTGGGCAGCACGATATAGAATGTGTATTTCTTGTTGTAGGCGAGGGCAGAGGCATAGACGTTGGGTTTGTAGTCCATCTCTTCCAATGCCTTGTTCACTTTTTCGAGGGCTACTTTCGACACGTTTGGACGGTTGTGCAGCACACGGTCTACCGTTCCCACCGACACGCCAGCACGTTCGGCAATATCCTTGATCCTGATGTTCTCCTTTGCCATGATTGATGAATTTATGTTGCCGTGTGCAAAGGTACGCCTTTTTTTTCATACCACCAAATTTCATGATGTATTATTTGGTGGTTTCGAACAAAAAGTGTACCTTTGTAGCGCAAATGAAATAATGATTAATCAAAATAATAAGAAACAATGGCTAAAATTGTAACATTGGGCGAGATTATGCTCCGCCTGTCTCCGCAAGGAAACGACCGTTTCATCCAGAGTGAATCATTCCGTATCATCCCCGGTGGCGGTGAGGCCAACGTGGCAGTCTCATTGGCCAACTATGGTCATGAGGCTTATTATGTCACCAAACTGCCGAAGCATGAGATCGGTCAGATTGCCGTGAATGCGCTGCGTCGCTTTGGTGTGAAGACAGACTATATCACCCGTGGTGGTGACCGTATCGGACTCTATTATGCTGAGACGGGTGCCTCCATGCGTCCTTCGAAGGTGATTTACGACCGTGCACATTCTGCAATTGCAGAGGCTACGTCTGCCGATTTCGATTTCGATCAAATCATGGAGGGGGCTGCGTGGTTCCACTGGAGCGGTATCACCCCCGCCATCAGCGACAAGGCTGCAGAACTGACGAAACTGGCCTGTGAGGCTGCAAAGCGTCATGGCGTGACCGTCAGTGTCGACCTGAACTTCCGTAAGAAACTCTGGACCAGCGAGAAGGCCATCTCCATCATGCGACCGTTGATGCAGTATGTCGATGTCTGTATCGGTAATGAGGAGGATGCCGAACTCTGTCTCGGTTTCAAGCCCGATGCCGACGTAGAGGGAGGCAAGACCGATGCTGCCGGCTACGAGGGCATCTTCAAGCAGATGATGCAGGAGTTCGGTTTCAAGTATGTCGTCTCTACACTCCGCGAGAGTTACAGCGCCACGTTTAATGGCTGGAAGGCTCTTATCTATGATGGTAAGGAGTTCTATCAGTCGAAGCGTTACGAGATCAATCCCATCATCGACCGTGTGGGTGGTGGCGACTCTTTCTCCGGTGGTCTGATTCATGGTCTGCTGACGAAGCAGACTCAGGGCGAGGCTTTGGAGTTCGCTGTGGCTGCATCAGCCCTGAAGCACACCATCAATGGTGACTTCAACCAGGTTAGTATTGAGGAAGTGGAGGCTCTTGCCGGCGGTAACGCCAGCGGTCGCGTACAGAGATAATGATATGGCAAAGTTTGATAAAATCGCAGTGATGAAGAAGATTGGCGACACCGGTATGGTGCCCGTCTTCTACCATAAGGATTTAGAAACCTGTAAGCAGGTCGTGAAGGCCTGCTACGAGGGTGGTGTTCGTGCCTTTGAGTTTACCAATCGTGGCGATTTCGCCCAAGAGGTGTTCGGCGAACTGGTGAAATGGGCCGACAAGGAATGTCCAGAGTTGGCATTAGGCATTGGCTCTGTCGTCGATGCCCCTACAGCCGCAATGTATCTCCAGTTGGGTGCGAATTTTGTGGTGGGACCGTTGTTCAATCCCGATATCGCCCCTGTCTGTAACCGTCGTTTGGTGCCTTACTGCCCGGGTTGTATGACCGTCAGTGAGATTGGTAAGGCCCAGGAGTTGGGTTGCGACCTGACGAAAGTCTTCCCTGGCGACGTGGTGGGACCGAACATGGTCAAAGGTCTGAAGGCACCGATGCCCTGGTCGAAGATCATGGTTACTGGCGGTGTCTCTCCCGATGAAGAAAACCTGACCAACTGGTTCAAGGCCGGTGTCTACTGTGTGGGTATGGGTTCCAAACTCTTCCCCTCGGATAAGGTCAAGGCCGGCGACTGGCAGTATGTCACTGACAAGTGCCGCGAGGCTCTCGGCTATATCGCCAAGGCACGTGCATGAGGCTCGTATCCATCATACTGATTACACTTCTTTTCTCAGCCTGTTCACAGCCTGACAAACAGGATGTGGACAGGCTGAATAGTCTGTCGTATGCCTATCATTATCGTAACCTCGACTCCACGGAGCATTATGCCCAGCAGGCCTACGACCGTTCCGTACATTACGACAAGGGCAGGGCAGAGGCCTTGAATCATCTGGCCTTTGTCAACATCGTACGGATGCAGTATGACGAGGCGGAGAAACGCTTGAGTAATATTCCGGAAATCACTGACAATCAAGTACAACGCCTTGTGTCGTATGTGCAGCAGATGCGTCTCTGTCAACGTCGTTCCAACAACCGTGCGTTCTATGAATACCGTGAGTTGGCCGATGGTGCCCTGCGTCGCATCAACGAAGAACGCGACCTGTTGTCCGAACGCGATCTGGGTGTCTTGCGCTATGCCGAGACAGAATATGCCATCGTCAACTCCACCTATTATTATTACGTAGGTCTGGAGCGACAGTCCATCCAGGCTTTGGAACAGATAGACCCCAATGAGATACAGCGCGACACCGCCCAGTATCTGAACTACCTCTATAACATCGGTGCGGGCGGCATCATCACCGAGGGCACCCAGCAAGACATCAACCAACAGGAGTTCGATGCCCTCATGCGTTGTTTCCTGACGGCCCGTCGGGCAGACATGCCTTACTTTGCCGCCCAGGCGTTGGAGGCCCTGTCAGAACACCTGATGGACGAAGACTACCGTCGACAACTCATCGCCGATAACCTCCCCGCCATGAAATTCATCAACCCCGAGGGGGTGGAGGAGGAGATGCTCTCCGGCTGGTTGGCCGAGAGTGCCCTTTCTCTTTTCATGGAGTATGGTGATGTCTATCAGATAGCAGGTGCCTATCGTACGCTGGCTTCCTGTTTCCGACAGATTGGCGACTACCCGTCGACGCTCTTCAATCTGGAACAGGCGCTCTCCGATACCATTATCAATCAGGCTCCCGACCTGGTGGCGAGTATCCGTGAACAGTTGAGTGTGGCTTATTCTGCGATGGACGACAAGCCGCAGAGCGACATGAACCGTAATGTCTACATCGACCTGATGACCGATACCCGACAGGACCGTCAGTTGGAGGCCCGTGCCAGTCAGTTGGAGGCCACCGCCACCCAACTCAACTGGATGCTCATTGCCGTCGGCATTGCCATCGTGCTCCTGCTCTTCTCATTGTGGCTCTTCAATCATCTGAACAAAAAACAGAAGAAGTACAACCAACTCGACGAGATCTTGGAGCAGCGTCAGGATGATGTGGCGATGGAACGGCTCCGTGTGGAGAACAACGAACGACGTAACCTCGAGCAGCGGGCCAAGGTCTCCCTCGTCAATAGCATCACCCCCTTCATCGACCGTATCATCTACTGCGTACACAAGGGCCGTGACGAGGGTTATATCCGGGAATTGACCAGTCAGATCAACGACTATAACGACATCCTGACCCACTGGATCCAACTGCGTCAGGGTGAACTGAACCTGAAGATAGAGACCTTCCCCCTGCAGCCCCTCTTCGACATGGTGGCGAAGGGTCGGAAGAGTTTTGGGATGAAGGGCATCGGACTGGATGTGGAACCTACGGAGGCTCTGGTGAAGGCCGACCGTGTGCTGACGCTCTTCATGCTCAACACGCTGGCCGATAATGCCCGTAAATTCACACCAGAAGGAGGACAGGTATCCTTGTCGGCGCAGGAGACTGCCGACTATGTGGAGATCTCCGTCAAGGATACGGGTGAAGGCATGACCGAGGAACAGTTACAGCATCTCTTCGATCCCAAACCCATCCGCGACACGGGTACGGGAGGTCACGGCTTCGGTCTGTTGAACTGCAAGGGTATCATCGAGAAATACCGTAAGATATCACAGATATTCTCTGTCTGTTCCATTGCGGCAGAGAGCGAACAGGGCAAAGGCTCGCGCTTCTTCTTCCGTCTGCCCAAAGGTCTCCTCCGCACCCTGCTCTTACTTTTCACTTTTCACTTTTCACTTTTCACTTCTTCTGCCCAGCCTGCCGACGACCTGAGTCGCGCTAGTGTCTTTGCCGATTCTGCCTATTTCTCCAATATCAACGGCACCTACGAGCGCACCCTACAGTTTGCCGACTCCTGCCGTTATTATCTCAACAGTTACTACAGACACCTTTATCCCAACGGCGATCTCCTGTTGCTGCAGTTGGGTAACCCCTCGTTGGTGGCTCCCGAGATACAGTGGTTCCACGACTCGTTAGATGTCAACTACAACGTCATTCTCGACATGCGTAATGAGAGTGCCGTGGCCGCCCTGGCCTTGCACCAGTGGCAGACCTATTCCTATAATAACAAGATTTACACGCAACTCTATAAGGAGATGTCTGCCGACAATACGTTGGCCGACTACTGTCGTACCATGCAACAGTCGCAGAGCAACAAGCGCATCGGCATCATCCTGCTTGTGCTGGTACTCCTGGCCATCCTGCCGGCCTACTATCTGCTTTACTATCGTCACCGTCTCTACGAACGGTTCTTTGTGGAGCGTGAGCAGCAGTCGAGTCTGGAGATGGCCGACGATGAGTTACGGCGGGCGGAACTGGAGAACAACAACCTCCACGTGGCGAATGCGGTGCTCGACAACTGTCTCTCCACCCTGAAGCACGAGACGATGTATTATCCCTCGCGCATCCAGCAACTGTTGGATCAGGGCGACATGTCGTCGCTCTCCGAGGTGGTCGACTACTACCGCGACCTTTACGGTATCCTCTCGCAGCAGGCCATGCACCAGATCGAGGGTGTACACCTGCATGTCAAACCGCTCGACAACGGTATCCTGGGCGACAAGAACCTGATAGCCTACCTTGCCGAGATCCTGCGCAAGCAGGGTAGCGCGGAGTGGCAGATCACGCCCAAGGACGACAAGTATGTGGAGGTTATCGTACCCATGCCGCAACTGCATCTCACCGACGAGGAAGCGCAGAACCTCTTCAATCCCACCTCTTCGTCACACATCCCCTATCTGCTCTGCCGTCAGATCGTACGTGATCATGGCGAGGCTACCAACCGTCGGATGTGTGGCATCTGGGCAGAGAACGACAATGGAACAACGAACATCAGAATAATATTACCGAACGTATGCAGAACTTCAAAGTGATTATCGTCGAGGATGTGCCCCTCGAACTCAAAGGCACGTTAGGAATCATCCGCAACGACATCCCCGAGGCGGAAGTGATTGGCACGGCTGATTGTGAGGCGGCCTACTGGAAACTCCTCAAGCAGCAGAAGCCCGACCTCCTGTTGCTCGACCTGGGTCTGGGCGGTTCCACCACGGTGGGTGTCGAGATCTGCCGCAGCACGAAAGAGATGCATCCCGACATCAAGGTACTCATCTTCACGGGTGAGATCCTGAATGAGAAACTCTGGGTGGATGTGCTCGATGCCGGTGCCGACGGTATCATCCTCAAGACGGGTGAACTGTTGACGCGTGGCGATGTGAATGCCGTGATGGAAGGCAAGACGCTTGTGTTCAACGAACCCATCCTTGAGAAGATTGTGGAGCGCTTCAAGTATGCCGTCAGCGGACAACTGGCGAAGCAGGAGGCCCTTGTCAACTACGAGATCGACGAGTACGACGAGCGTTTCCTCCGTCACCTGGCCCTCGGCTATACCAAGGAACAGATCACCGGTCTGCGGGGCATGCCCTTCGGTGTGAAGAGTCTGGAGAAGCGTCAGAACGACCTCATCCGTAAGTTGTTCCCCGATGCTGTGGGCAATGTCAACGCCACCCGTCTGGTGGTCCGTGCCCTGCAACTCCACATCATCGATATCGACAATCTCGTAGCCGATGAAGACTGAATCTGTACGGGGACTGGGGGTGATTCTCTTTTCCCTCCTCATCGCCGAGTTGGCCCTGATCCTCCTCTCGTGGATCCTCTCCGCGGCAGGCGTCGAAGGAGTGCGCTCCCTGCTCTCCGGCGAGGGCGTACGTTGGTTTGTGGGTGATTTCGCCCGCATGGTGGCCTCGCCTCTGTTGGCGTGGCTCCTGCTGTCGATGATGGCTGTGGGTGCTTTTCTGCGTTCGGGTCTGACCTCGCTGTGGCACGAAGACCGTTCCCGTATTCTGTCTTATCGCGACCGTACTGCTTTCCGTGTGTCGCTGGTGTTGTTGGTGGCCTATGTCGCTGCCATCCTCCTGCTCACCGTCGTGCCGCATGCCGTTCTGTTGTCGGCGTCAGGCTCTCTTTTCCCATCGCCCTTCAGCCGTAGCATCATCCCCATCGTCGCCTTCGGTCTCACTTTGGTCAGCATTACCTTCGGCATGATGTCAGGGCGCATGCAGTCACTCTCCGATGTTCTCGAAGTACTTTCCTATGGCATCCGTAGGTATGCTCCCCTGTTGGTACTCTACGTCTTCTGCATCATGCTCTACCAGAGCCTCCGCTTCGTGTTCTCTTAGGGTACCGGGGAAGACTACAGGAATTTGAAAAGGGGTAGGAATCCCGTCATCGCCATCACGTTACGGAGATCGTTTTTCATCCCTTTCAGATAGACGGGTCTGCCGTTTTTCTTGGCGCTCTTCAGGATATTGAGGAAGATGCGCAGCCCGCTCGACGAGATATAATCCAGTTTCGTGCAGTCGATGACGATATCCTTGTCCGTGCAGTGTAGCAGGGGTTTCAGTGCTGTTTCTACTTCTTCCGATACGGCGGTGTCGAGCCGTCCGTCCAGGATGGCCACCATTTGGTCGTTTTGATCTTCAATGATTGTCTTCATCGTGTCGTTGCTTAATTTCTGCGGGCAAAGTTACATAAAATAATTGAATCCGCCAAATCAACCTCGGTTTTTTGTGGTATTTAACTTTTCTTTTTGTACCTCTGTTATACACTCTTTAGAGGAGCACCTTCACCACGACCTTCTTTACAGGGGTGGGGGTGTCGATGCACAATTGGGGCATGTGGCCGTCCTGGGGGAAGAAGATGGCAAAATAGTCATCACCTAAGAGCATCTCCTGGGACGGGATATCAATGTCGGAAGAAAAGAAGGCCGCATCTGTCTCGTCGGAGTAAGGCTTGGTCTCTACCAACTTCTCGATGGGCAGACAGGCAATCTTTTCTGAGCCGCTGATGAGATACTGGATATCGATATTCGCCCGGTGTGCCTCGTAGCCGTTCTCATTCTGTCGCTTCGTGTCATACGTCGACACAATGGCCTTTACACGCGGATTGATATGATAGACACCCTCAGGCATGTCAGCATCAACACCACGCAGGAACTTCAGACCCTCATAGATATCCTCAGAGAGTCCCTTGTATAACTCTAAATGGTTTAAACTGTCGTAAATCATCGTGTAAAGTGTGGGGGAATATCGGCGGCATTTGGTGATTCCGTCGGGGCTCGAACCCGAGACCTACTGCTTAGAAGGCAGTTGCTCTATCCAACTGAGCTACGGAACCGACCTTGCTTTTTGTTTTGCGGCTGCAAAGGTAGGCATTTTTTCGCAAACAGACAAATATTTGGTGGGAAAACTTACTTGCGGTAGAGTTTTTTGATGAGGTCAGGGCGTCCGATGCGGCGCAGACTCTGTTCGATGTGACGGCGTTCCTCGGGTTTGTACCAGAAGAAATACTGTCGCTGGGCGAGTTTTTCACGGGGCGACTTCGCGGAGAAGACCGGTTGGAGGGTGTAGGGATCGAAGCCCGTATACCATGTCTCGGTGGCAACGGTCATGGGGGTGGGGGTGAAGTCCTGCACCTGTTCCAGATGGAAGTCGAGTTGTTTGGTGAGTATGGCGAGTTCCGCCATATCCGCCTCCTGACACCCTGGGTGCGACGAGATGAAGTAGGGGATGAGTTGTTGGTTGAGATGTTCTTCGCGACAGATACGGTCGAAGAGGCGCTTGAACTCATAGAACTGTTGGAACGAGGGCTTACGCATGAGTTTCAGCACCCGGTCACTGGTATGTTCTGGCGCCACCTTCAGACGTCCTGACACATGACGACAGATGAGTTCGCGGGTGTATTGCTGTGCCGCCTTGTTGGCTGCCTCGTCCTTGCTGCGGTAGAGTAAGAGATCGTAGCGTACGCCGCTGCCGATAAAACTCTTCTTGATACCCGGCAGGGCATCGACGGCATGGTAGATGTCGAGGAGTTTACTGTGGTTGGTGTCGAGGTTCGGACAGATCTGCGGATGGATGCACGAGGGTCGCTTGCACTTCTCACAAGCGTTCTTGTTCCTGCCCCCCATGCCGTACATATTGGCCGAGGGTCCGCCGAGGTCGGAGAGGTAGCCTTTGAAGTCGGGCATCTGGATGACCTGCTTTACCTCTTTCAGGATGCTCTCCTTGGAGCGGCAGGTAATGAACTTACCCTGATGGGCGGAGATAGTACAGAAGGCACAGCCCCCGAAACAGCCCCGATGGATATTGACACTGTGTTTGATCATGTCGAAGGCGGGGATGCGCTTGCCCTTGTATTTCGGGTGCGGCTGACGGGTGTAGGGCAGGTCGAACGAGGCATCGAGTTCCTCGGTAGTCATCGGGGGGTAGGGCGGATTCACCACGACATAACGTCCGTCGACAGCCTGCAGCAGTCGTTGGGCATGCATCATGTTCGACTGTTCCTCGATATACCGGAAGTTCTCCGCCTGGGCACGTTTGTTGCGCAGACATTCCTCGTGGCTGTGCAGCACGATATCGTCTTCACGGATGCCGCCTGGGATATCCTCCTTACGGGCAAGATAGACCGTCTGGGGAATGTTGCTGATATCGCGAATGCGCTCGCCCTCACTCAGTCTTCTGGCGAGTTCGAGGGTCGTTTTCTCTCCCATGCCGTAGGTGATCATGTCGGCACCCGAGTCGCAGAGGATACACTTCCGCAGACAGTCCTGCCAGTAGTCGTAGTGGGTGAGTCGGCGCATGGAAGCCTCGATACCTCCCAGTACCACTGGCACATCGGGGAAGAGTTGTTTGAGGATCTTCGTATAGACGATGGTGGGATATTCCGGACGCATGTCGTGGCGTCCGTCCGGACTGTAGGCATCTTCGGAGCGCAGGCGCCGGTTGGCGGTGTATTTATTCACCATTGAGTCCATACACCCCGGGGCTACGCCGAAGAAGAGTCGGGGTCGTCCGAGTTTCTTGAAATCACGGAAGTCACCATGCCAGTCGGGCTGTGGCACGATGGCTACCTTATAGCCTGCCGCTTCTAATGTTCGTCCGATGACGGCTGCGCCAAACGACGGATGGTCTACGTAGGCATCACCCGAGAACAGGATGACGTCGAGTTCATCCCATCCCCGCAGTTCCAACTCCTTTTTCGTCGTCGGCAAAAAGTCCGTCAGCCTGTACTCTTTCACCTTTTCACTTTTTCACCTTTTCAATTGAACGGTGTTCCTTGGAAGGCGCGGGTGGTCATGCCGAGGTTGTCGTTGCCACGATCCTTCCAGTTGATGTAGAGCAACACTAGTTGCTGCAGACCGAAGGCCTTCATGTTGGGATGATAGATCACGTCGAGACAGAGGTCTAGGAGATCCTTGTCGAGCCCGCTCTGTGTTTCGAGCAGGGCACGGACATTGAACTTCAGTTTGTCGAGGACCTGTTCGTCGACATAGCCGTTGGAGTCGATGAGATCACGGAAGAGTTGGTACTTCTCGATGGTCAGCAAGTGCTGTTCATTGAGTTCGATGCTACGGGTTCCGGAAGTGTTTGTTTGAATCTTCATGTTACAAGATGTTTTTAGTTTGAGATTATGGTAATAAGAATTTCAATATACCTCGCATGATGGCCTCCCGACGCTGATCGTCGCGGATGCACTCGAAGGGGAATCCCATGGAGAGCACACGGTAGTCGTTACCGTTGTAGGCCACACAGGCCGACTGCTCGTCGCCGTATTTCATGGCAGCGAAGGCCGGTGCCACGGGAATCAGGTTGTCAGGCTGTTGGGCTGCATAGTGCAGATGATTGGGTTGACGATGGAAAGTGAACGTCAGACCTAAGCCCTGAATCGTGTCGCTCTGTAAGGTGTCGGCGTTGGTGCCGCCGTACTGACATTTCAGGACTTCCTCCAGGAACTTCTGTTCCTGTTGCATCCGCATGTCCCGTCCGATGTAACTGCCGCTGACTAACAGCGCACCGCCCTGGGAGGTGAAGGTACGCAGACGATTCTGGAGTGCCGGTGAGAAAGCCTTGTACTGCACCAGTGAATAGCCGTCGTTTCGTTCCAGTCCGAGGATCAGGTCGATGAGAGCATAGTCGGTTGTGACGACATGTCCGTTCTCCAGGGCTCCCGACGAACAACTGGCAATGCTGTAGTTCTTCGCGGATGCTACGGCATGGGCATGGGTACGGATATAGTTGAAGTCATTGCCGCCGAAGAAATGACCTGCCAGTGAGTCGTTGGTGAAGCCCAGTCCACCGGGACCTTCCTTGCCTGCCTTCGAACGGTCGAAGTTCTTCTGGAGTCCCCGCCAACCGCTTGTCAGTCCGTAACTCACGCCGAGGTCTTCCTCCAGATGGAAGCCCTGACTCACTAGTCCGTCTTCCACCTCAGGTGCTGCCAGACGGTGGAAACCGTTGACTATCAGCACTTGTTTTTTGGCGGCAGGATTGTAGAGCGCCGATACCACCTCACTCGGGAAACTCTCACCGCCGTCGTTGACCGCAGCCACACGGAAGGAATACAGGATGCCGGGTTCCAACTTGACCTTGGCAGAGGTACCAGGTGAGTTGAGCCATTGTCCGTTGTCGAAACCGCCGTCACCCTTGGCGGTGTATAATATATAGGAGGTAGGACTGGCTGTCGGCTCCAACGGATCCTCGACATCGAACCAGGAGATCTTCGCCTCGCCCTGGGGGGTGAGGGTGACACTGATATTCTCCGGTGCAAGGGGCTGTACGACGTAGGGGATGTTATGCATACGGGCCGTATAGCGGAGCATGACCTTATAGATGGAACGTGCCAGGTCGAAACGGAAGTTCGGATCCTGTGCCATCCGCATGTCGGCGAAGTTCTGGTGCGACAGGGTCTCGAGGATGGCACTCGGCACCTCGGGGACACGGCATTCGGAATAGTTGCGGTCATACAGTTCGCGGGTGTGCCACTGTCCGTATTTCTTATAGATGTCACGCGGCAGACTGGACAGCAGTTCGTCGGCAAAATCGCGTGAAGCCAGTCGAGTAAACCCGGCATTCAGGGTAGAGTCGCGGAAGGTGGTCATACAGATACTCAATGTACCGGTATTGCTCTTGCCGTCTTTGGTATAACCCGCATCGCTGTGGACAGCCAGCGACAGTTCGATGGGAACCTTCCTACCTGTGGTGTCTGGCAGATAGCACGAACCGCCAGCAAGCAGGTTGGCCATACAAGAACGGGCATTGATATCGTCACCATAGTCATCCTGTCCGTCTTTGGTGCTATATACCTCGTAGGGCATACCCGCCCACTGGGCGTAGTAGCGGGAACCTTCCAGACAACGGGGCATCCCACTGAGTTGTCCACCACGTTCGATGTTCCCCATGCCGCCTCCGAAACGTACGGCATCGGCAGTGACGATACCCTTCGAGGCACTGAGGTTGGAGAGTGTCACACGGTTCTGTTCACTGTTGCCCTCGTCGAAGTCGAAGGTTCCTAGATAGACCCAGGTGGAACCACCCATCTGTTGGTTGACATGGAACTCTGTCGGTATGCCCTGATGCCAGATGGTGTAGTGAGCATCGTCGATGCTGCCTTCCACAGTCTGGTAACTGACATAGACGGCGTAGCGTCCTGTCTCCGGGATGGTGGGCTGGTAGGTAATCAGACTCTGATGTTGAGCCTGTTTGGTGGTGGCAGTCATACGGACGGTACCTGCCTCAAAGGGATTCTCATGATCCACGTAGTTGCCCTGATGCAGGGCGAAGCCGGGTTGCGGGGCATTCTGCCACTGGTCAGGCTGTTCCGTATAACCTGTTTCCGTACTGTCGTTATCGACGATGACCTCATGCTTCTGCCAGTCGCGTTCACGGGGTGTGAACACCACGGCACCAGCCTTCTCCAGCATCGGGATGAGGTAGGGCACGACAATGGTCTGTGTAAAGAGATCCTCACTGGTGCCGAAGAGGGGTGGACGCTGCCACAACCACTTGTCCTGTGAGATATTGTAGTAGATGCCATGACTGGCCCAGACACAGAGATGTCGGTTCTGCAGACCCTTCTTGATGTCGTAGGGTCGGGAAGCATTGGCCACCCAGGGCTTGCCCTGATAGTCGATGTTCCCCCAGGTACGGGCTGGATCTGGCTTCTCCCTGCGGTAGTTGGCCACGAGGTCACGGATATCCCAGCCGCCTGTCTCGATGCGCAGGGGCCAGTCCTGCAGACTGTCTGGCAACAGGTTCCAAATGTCGTCGTAGGTGTTCTTGACGGCTTCCGGCGTGAACATCTGTTCACTGAATGCCGCATTGGCCACGACCTTCACAGTCTGGAGTGAGTCGTTGATGACAACCTTATCAAATCGGATGGTGTTACGGATCTGTTGACTACTCACCGTATAGTTGGCAAAATAGGCAGTCAGCGATTTCTCTAATGGACTCGGCTCTGGCTTTTTTACCTTCTGTACTTTCTGAACCTTCTTCTTGGTCTTTCTTTTTTGTGCTGGTGAGATGGAATAGGCAAAGGGTGAGACGTGGAGCGTGAAGAGGATCAGCAGCATCTTCACCCACCACGTCGGGCAACCAGTCTGTTTCTTCACTTTATACATTTCCTATTGTAAAGTTATTCGGGATCTTCCCGCGGAAGTCCTTGAAATAGAGTTTGATGTCGCGCATATCATTTTCCAGGTCCCCTGTGGGGATGATGGTCTTGGTACACTGGATGAGACGTTTCTCGTAATCGATGCCGTAGAGTAGGATAGGGAGTCCGGCCTTGAGGGCAATAAAATAAAAACCCTTCTTCCAGTCGGGATTCGGACTCCGCGTGCCTTCCGGTGTGATGCAGAGGTGGAAGGTCTTAGCCGCCTTGGCACTCTCAGCCATAGCATCTGTCATACTGGTTTTCTTCTGACGGTGTACGGGGATGCCTCCCAGTTTCTTGAAGATGGGAGCCAAAGGCCAGAAGAACCATTCTTTCTTCATCATAAAGTTACACTGCATCCCTTCCGCCCGACTGTATAACAAGCCGAGGATAAAGTCCCAGTTGCTGGTATGCGGGGCCAGACAGATGATGTATTTGTCGGGATGGTCTTCCGTGATGTTCAGCGTCCATCCCCTTTTCTTATACAAGAGCCACTTACAGAATGCCTTCAGCATCTTATCCGTTCATTTGGTCAATGATGTCGTTGACTTGTGCACTGAACTTCTCCCGCAGGTCCTTGAAGTAGTCGCTGGCCTTCATGCCCGGCTCGGGATGGGAGATGCGGCAGACGTATTCGTCCTCCAGTTTCGCGATGGAATACAACAGGTCGGTCGCACTCTGCTGCTGTGCCTTTGCACCGTAGAGTGACAAGGCGATAGCCTCCGCGAAAAGATCCTCGCAAATGAGATGGATAGCCCTTTTCAGTGTCCTTTTGTTTGTCATAAAAACGTTCCTCCTTTTTAATCTTTGATTGATTTGTATCTTGATAATTTGCAATATTCAGTAAGCAAAGATAGAAAAAAATCTTTGAAAAGCAAAGGAATACAACACAAAAAAATATTAAAAAGGTGTTTTTAGTATGCTTTTTGTCTTTTTTCTGATAGAAAATGCGTAATTTTGCGGGCAAATTCGAAACAAGTATCACATTATTAAAGAAAAACAGATTATGGAAAAAAGTGCATTGCAGATTGCGAGAGCCGCTTATCAGCCCAAGTTGCCGAAGGCTCTTCAGGGTGCAGTAAAAATCAAGGAAGGCCAGTCCACCCAGAGTGTAGGCGACCAGGAAGAAATCAAGAAGTTGTTCCCCAACACCTACGGTATGCCTATCGTAGAGTTTGAGCCTGCTACCGAGGCCAACACGAAGAAGATGAACGTAGGTATCATCCTCTCTGGCGGTCAGGCTCCTGGCGGTCACAACGTCATCACCGGTCTGTTCGACCAGATCAAGAAACTGAATCCCGAGAACCGTCTCTTCGGTTTCATCCTCGGCCCTGGCGGTCTGGTGGATCACAACTACATGGAACTCACGCCTGAGATTATCGACGAGTATCGTAACACCGGCGGTTTCGACATGATCGGTTCCGGTCGTACGAAACTCGAGAAGGTCGATCAGTTTGAGAAGGGTCTGGAGATCATCCGTGAACTCGACATCAAGGCCATCGTCATTATCGGCGGTGACGACTCCAATACGAATGCTTGTGTGCTGGCCGAGTACTATGCAGCCAAGAACTACGGTGTACAGGTGATTGGTTGCCCGAAGACCATCGATGGCGACCTGAAGAACGATCAGATTGAGACCTCCTTCGGTTTCGATACCGCCTGCAAGACTTATTCAGAACTTATCGGAAACATCGAGCGCGACTGTAACTCTGCCCGCAAGTACTGGCACTTCATCAAGGTGATGGGCCGTTCGGCTTCTCATATCGCCCTGGAGTGCGCCCTGCAGACCCAGCCGAACATCTGCCTTGTGTCTGAGGAGGTGGAGGCCAAGGCCATGAGCCTCGACGATATCGTGGACTATATCGCCAACGCTGTGGCCGTTCGTGCTGCTGATGGTAACAACTTCGGTACTGTCATCATCCCAGAGGGTGTCATCGAGTTCATCCCTGCCATCAAGAAACTGATTGCCCAACTCAACGATGTGCTCGCCCTGCCCGAGGCTAAGGAGATCAGCCGTGACGAGCAGGTGGACTTCGCCAAGAGTCACCTCACAGCCGAGAACCTCGCCGTGTTCAACAGCCTGCCTGTAGGTGTGGCTCGTCAGTTGGCCCTCGACCGTGATCCTCACGGAAATGTACAGGTATCTCTCATCGAGACCGAGAAACTGCTCTCTACGATGGTCGCCCAGAAACTGGAGAGGATGAAGAAGGAAGGCAAGTATGTGGGTAAGTTCGGTACTCAGCACCACTTCTTCGGTTACGAGGGACGCTGCGCTGCGCCTTCTAACTTCGACGCTGACTACTGCTATGCCCTCGGTACTTCTGCCGCCCAGTTGATTGCCAATGGCAAGACTGGCTACATGGCAATCGTGAAGAATACCACGGCTCCTGCCGACCAGTGGATTGCCGGTGGTGTGCCCATCACGATGATGATGAACATGGAGAAGCGTGCCGGTGAGATGAAGCCCGTGATCCGCAAGGCCCTCGTGGAACTCGACGGTGCTCCCTTCAAGGAGTTTGCCGCTCATCGTGACGAGTGGGCCCGCAAGACGGCCTACGTCTATCCTGGTCCTATCCAGTACTGGGGTCCCACAGAGGTCTGTGACCAGCCCACGAAGACACTTGCCCTTGAGCAAGCCAAGTAAATGTCGAACAAACGTGTAGTACGCCGTAAAGGCATCGGCACCACGCATACGTATCACGGCCCCGGGCGCAGGAAGCGTCCCGGAGTCGTGATTCGTCTTCTCCAGAAGATTCCTTCCTGGGGATGGTGGATTGGCGGTGCAGCCATTGTGGCGGGCTACATCTGGTTCTTCTACTATTTCTTCGTCTCACCCTTCGGTTTCCGTTGGCGCGCCCTCTATGGCGACGTCAGTTATCCCGAGGGCTATGAGATCCACGGCATCGACATCTCCCACCATCAGGGACGCATCGACTGGGACGTGCTGAAGGACGGGGGCATGATCAACAAGTGTCCCATCCGTTTCATCATGATCAAAGCCACGGAGGGAGCCACCCAGACCGATGAGAATTTCCGCGAGAACTTCTACCAGGCCCGTGAGAACGGTTTTACCCGCGGCGCCTACCATTTCTACAGCGTCCATTCGCCTGCCGAGGAACAGGCCTACAACTTCCTGAAGGTGGCGAAACTCGAGAATGGCGACCTGCCCCCCGTGCTCGACGTGGAGCACAAACCCAAGAATCAGACCGACGACGAGTTCAAGGCCAGCGTGTTGCAGTGGCTCGACATCGTGGAAAAACACTATCAGGTGAAACCGATCATCTACACCTATTTCAAGTTCAAGACACGTTACCTCAACGATTCCATCTTCGACCAGTACCCCTACTGGATAGCCCACTATTATGTCGACTCCTTGGAGTATAAGGGCCGTTGGAAGTTCTGGCAACACACCGATGCCGGTCGTCTGCCGGGCATCAAGGGCAACGTGGACTTCAACATCTACAACGGTTCCTACTACGACCTCCGTCAGATGACCATCGGCTCGCAGGAAACCATCGGCGAAAAGGCCTACGCAAATTAATAATTATTAAACAACAAAAAATGATGAAAAAGAACACATACCACTTTCACCCACGCCTTTTGCGTGAGCTGAGTGGCCATTCGTGCGTTCTTGGATTCTAACAACAAAGTTGGGCATTCTACTCTGAGTATCCGAACAACTTTCTCTTTACTCGTTCATTAAGATGTTTGGTTTCCACCTTGTATAGCATCGCTATGTCCCTGTCTATCAGCACTTGTTGACCTCTTACAACGACTATCAACTTTGCGATATCTATATCTTCTGCAGAAGTTATTTCCACCACATCGTCTAACTGGTCGTGATTTGCGACCAGTTTTTTGGACTGGTCACAATTTGTGACCGGTTCATCGAGGTTCTCGCAGTTTGCGATAACCTCCTCATCCTTCTTCTTGCGTTTCTTCGCCATTTGATGGAATTGCTTATTTGTTGAATCAATGTCTTGTCATAGTCTCCCGAATTAAGGTTGACATTTTTAGACGTTGCGAAGGTATACAATTATTTTGTAACCACCAAATGGTTTTAACATCTTAATAGGAACATGAAAGACGGCATTCTCAATGAGCCCACGCTCACCAAGAATGCCGTCCATTTGTATCCGTGCGTTTACAAGGTTAGGGAGCACTATTTGCTTCCTTCTTTTCCAAATACTTAATAATGACAGTTCCAACAATTGCCACTAAAACCAAAGAACCTGCAATAATCAATGTATTCATTTTCTGATTCCTTTCTTTAATTTCTTTTCATCCAGGTCACTGTCGTGAATGACATAGAGACCCAATATCAATATTACCAATGACAGAAGCACTACCATATATATAATGATAGGATCGTACATGTCTTTGAAGATGGTTGCAAGCAACAATGCTGTTACCATATACTTGGCTATATCAGGTAGCCATTTACCAAACTCCCTTTTCATCGGCAAAAGTAGTTAAAAGATTCCACACTTGCAAACATTTTGCACGAAAACTTGCATTTTTGCCATAATTTCTTTCTCATAGTCTTAAATGTGTTTGAGTTATTAAATTTGAAGGCCCGACAAATCGGTTCTTCCTAGTATTGCCTGCAAAGGTACAACATTTCTGAGAAACACCCAAATTTTTCCTTCTTTTTTATTTCTTTATTGGCGCTCCTCCATTATTATTTATGTTTAAGGTCGCAATTTGCGACCTTAAACGTACAGGCACCTGATCTTTCGCTACACTCGGATCAGAGAAGCCAGTCCCCATGATTCTTTCGGGAGCCCCGATTTTAGCAGAAGGTGAGGCAGGCCCAGGCGTTGTCTTGTTTTTGGGATTCGAGGGTGAGACCGAGGGTGGCGGCACGTTCCACGAGTAGGGGGATGTCGTCGGTGTAGAAACCGCTGAGGATGAGACGGGCACCGGGGGCCATCTTCTGACGGAACAGGGGCATGTCGTTGAGCAGAATGTTGCGGTTGATGTTGGCCAGAACGAGGTCGAACAATCCTTCCACCTTATTATATAATATAGAGGCATCGCCAAGGAGGGCAGTGAAACGGTCGTCGACCTGGTTGATGACCGCGTTGTGGCGGGCATTATCGACAGACCATTCGTCGATGTCGTAGCCGACGGCGGAAGCGGCGCCGAGTTTCAGGGCGCAGATGGAGAGGATGCCAGTGCCGGTGCCGCAATCGAGAATTTTTAGAGGTGAGAGGAGAGAGGTAAGAGGTGAGAGATATGATAAGAGGGCGGAACAGACCATACGGGTGGTCTCGTGGGTGCCGGTGCCGAAGGCCAACTTTGCATCGATTTCGATTTGGAGGAAAGAGGAAAGTGGAAAGTGGAAAGAGGATACTTCTATAGGCAGATGTTTCCCATCATGAATTATTATTCCGCAGATACTATTCTCTTTCCACTTTCCACTCTCCACTTTCCTCTCAATGACTATGGGTTCGAAGCCTTCGTTTTCCCATTGTTCGTTCCAGTCGCGGTCTTCGGCTTCGCGGATGGCGTGGGTGACGGTGATGCCGTCGAAGGGGAAATCCGCGAGGGCGGTCTTGAGGGCTTCCTCGTCGAAGAGAGTCTGCTGCACGTAGCCTTTGAGGCCTGTCTCTGTTTCCTCAAAGGTCTCGAAACCCGCCTCGCCAGCGAGTGCTGCCAGGATGTCGCTGGCATCGGCAGAGTAGGGCGAAAGGGTGAAATCTACCTCGTAATACTTCATCGGATGTTAAATTTTGGTGCAAATATACAAAAAATAGGGAAAAACCTATCGTGGTTTAGGGTTTTTCCCTAATTTTGCAGTAAAATTATAACTAATTTTGCAGCGTGAATCATTAAAATATGACGAATATGAAGAAGTTTTTCATGATCTCAATCCTGATGGGAGCAATGCCACTCTCCATGGTGGCCCAGGATGACCTCTACTTCGTTCCCAAGAAGAAGAGTGCAGAGGTGGTGAAGGTTTATACACCTGTCAATAACCGTATGGAGAGTCAGTATGAAGTCATTCAGAACGACTCTACCAACGACATCATCGACTTTGACGGTCAGAAAGGCATTTACCCGGACTCGCTGACGGAGGATTTTGCACTGACGAAGAAGATGCAGCGCTTTGAGGACTATGAACTCTCTGACAATGCAGCCTTCTGGGCAGGCTATCACCTCGGACGCGACACCTGGGACTGGGGATGGACCTGGCATTCGCCCTGGTACTACCGCACCTACGGCTGGTACGGCGGCTGGTATGATCCCTGGTACTATACTTCCTGGCGTTACGGCTGGTATGACCCCTGGTATGATCCTTGGTACTATGGCTACTACGGCTGGTACGATCCCTGGTACTATGGTTACTATGGCATATATGGCCCCTGGCGCTATGGCTACTATGGCTACTACGACTTTGGCTATCCCTATTATACAACGGTCTATTATGGCGGTGCTCCCCGTCGTTACGCCGCTAACCGCGTGTCAGGCACACAGAACCACGGACGGATAGACTACTCCGGACCGCGAGGCGTGTCGAACGGACGGACGACATCCTATTCGGGTGGTACCTTCGGCGGCTCGGCAATCGCCGGCAATCGGACGAACCGTACCAGTACGAGGGTAACGACCCAAGGCGACAACAACCAGCGGACAATCATCCGTAACTCGTCGGGTAACTTCGGCGGTAGCCGCAGCAATAGCAGTACCTATTCTAACTCGAGCAACAGTAGCAGATCGGCGGGTTCCATCTCCAACAGTTCGCGCAGCAGTTCGATCGGCTCGTCCAGTTCCGGTGGCGGCTCGTTTGGCGGCAGTCGTGGCGGTGGCGGTTCCGTAGGCGGTGGCGGCGGTAGCCGTGGCGGCGGAGGCGGCGGCAGTTTTGGCGGCGCAAGACGTTGAAGTTGAAAATTGAAAGTTGAGAATTGAAAATTAATTTAGAGATATTGAAGTTATGAAAAAGATATTGATTTCAGTGGTCGCCCTGGCAGCGGTATGCACCGCAATGGCCCAGGAGACGTATGAGAATGCAAAGATCGCCACGGAAGACCTGAACGGAACGGCTCGTTACGTGGGTATGGGTGGCGCCATGGATGCCTTGGGAGCCGATATCTCGACCATCGGTACCAATCCCGCCGGTATCGGACTGTTCCGCAGTTCAATGGCGAGTGTGTCGTTCGGCATGAACACCCAACAGGATGCCGTCGACTTTGCCGGGGCCAACAAAACCCGCGTGAGTTTCGACCAGGTAGGTTTCGTCTATTCCAACCGGTGGGGGAGCGATACGTTTGTCAACCTCGCGTTCAACTACCACAAGAGCCGGAACTTCGGTTATATCCTCTCGGCACAGGACAGGCTGCAGGGGGCCTCGCAGAACAAACTGACCTTTGCCAAGGCGAAGTTGGGGCTGCTTTACAATGGGACTGACGGGGAGGGTTATCCCAACGTGAAGAATCCATACGCCTCGTGCAACCAACTCGACGACATGTATACGCCCAATCTGCTTGGCTTTAACGAAGAACTCGGCGAATATGTCTGGTACTTCGATGATGCGTCGGCCTATACGCTCGACCGTAATCATAAGGGCTATATCGGGGAGTACGACTTCAACCTGAGCGGTAATGTGGGAAACCGTTTCTACTGGGGCTTCACGGTCGGTTTTCACGATGTGCACTATAAGCACTATGGCGAGTATGAAGAGCAACTCGACGGTTTCAACATCCTGGTCAGCGACGATCGTCAGATTACAGGTCAGGGCGTCGACATCAAGGCCGGTATCATCGTGCGCCCCTTAGAGGAGTCGGCCTTCCGTATCGGACTCTCCGTGGCTTCGCCAACGATGTACGACCTGAAGACTTCCAACGTTACCGCTGTGAACTATGGCGGCAATCATGATCAGATGGGCGAGACACTCAAATATAAGTTGTATACGCCGTGGAAGTTCGGTGTGAGCCTGGGTCATACCATCGGGCAGAGTCTGGCCATCGGTGCCGGCTATGAATATGCCGACTATGGCTCGCTCGACTCGCGCTACAATACCGGTAACGACTATTACGACTGGTGGGGCAACTACCACGACAGCAGCGAGAGCGACGAGGTGATGAACCGTCATACGGAACAGACACTGAAGGGTGTATCGACCTTTAAGGTGGGTGCTGAGTTCAAGCCCATACCGGAGATGGCAGTGAGACTGGGTTACAACTACGTTTCGCCGATGTACCAGAAGGATGGTTTCAAGGACGGCTCCCTGTCGAGCGACGGCTCGTACTTCAGTTCTGCCACCGACTATACCAACTGGGATGCCACCAACCGCATCACCTGTGGTCTGGGCTATCAGATTGGCAGTCTGAACCTCGCCGTGGCCTATCAGTACAGTTCGACGAAGGGTGAGTTCGCTCCTTTCATGAACTACACCGACGACGACTATGCAGATTGGGATAACCACTGCAATATGGTCAAGGTGAACAATAAGCGTCATCAGGTGCTCTTCACCGTCGGCTATTCCTTCTAAGGTGAAAATATTGTGAATATAAATGCGGCTTTATGCAAATAAGGCCGCTTTTTTTTGTTTATTCGGCTGAAAAGTCGTACCTTTGCACGAAATTGCAAAATAGTAAAATAGTCAATTAGTCAAACAGTCAAATGAAAAGGCTTTTATTAGGAGACGAGGCCATCGCACAGGGCGCACTCGATGCCGGATTGAGTGGCGTGTACGCCTATCCTGGTACTCCCTCCACGGAAATTACAGAGTATATCCAGGAATCACCCCTGGCTAAGGAGCGTAGTGTCCACAGCCGTTGGAGCACCAACGAGAAGACGGCTATGGAGGCTGCCCTCGGTATGTCGTACATGGGCAAGCGGGCCCTGGTGTGTATGAAACATGTGGGTCTGAATGTCTGTGCCGACCCCTTCGTGAACTCAGCCATGACGGGTACCAATGGCGGTATCATCGTGCTGGTGGCCGACGACCCCTCGATGCACTCTTCGCAGGACGAGCAGGACAGCCGTTTCTACGGTAAGTTCGCCATGGTGCCGACACTGGAGCCCAGCAGTCAGCAGGAGGCATACAATATGATGGCAGAGGCCTACGACCTGTCGGAGAAGATGCAACTGCCCGTGTTGATGCGTGTCACCACCCGTATGGCACACTCCCGTGCCGTGGTGGAGGTTGCTGACGAGCCGCGTCCGCAGAATGAACTGAACTACGATGCCCAGGCTTCCAACTGGGTGTTGCTGCCTGCCTTTGCCCGTAAGCGTAATATCGTGGTGACGGGTCAGCAGCCCATCCTGGAGCAGATGGCGGTAGACAGCAAATACAACAAGTATATCGACGGTAAGGATCATAAACTCGGTATCATCGCCAGTGGTATCGCCTACAACTACCTGATGGAGTGCTATCCTGACGGTTGTCCGTATCCTGTGCTGAAGATCTCGCAGTATCCGTTGCCCAAGAAACTCATCCGTCGGATGACTGACGATTGTGAGTTTGTGTTGGTTGCCGAGGAGGGTCAGCCCTTCATCGAGGATCAGGTGCGTGGCGTGATGCCGGGCAATGCCGTGATCAAGGGTCGTCTGACGGGTGAACTGCCGCGTACAGGTGAACTGAATCCCGACTTCCTGAAGAAGGCCCTCGGCATCGAGAGTGGTGAGAGTTATGCACCTTGCGAGGATGTCACCCCGCGTCCGCCTGCACTCTGTCAGGGTTGTGGACACCGTGATGTGTATACCGCCCTGAATGAGGTACTGAAAGAGTATCCCAATGCCCGTGTGTTCGGTGATATCGGTTGTTATACGCTCGGTTTCCTGCCGCCCTACAAGGCCATCCACTCCTGTGTGGATATGGGTGCTTCGATCACGATGGCAAAGGGTGCCTCGGATGCCGGTCAGTGGCCTGCAGTGGCTATCATCGGTGACTCTACCTTTACGCATAGCGGTATGACAGGACTCCTCGATGCCATCAATGAGAATGCCGACATCACCGTGATTATCAGCGACAACCTGACCACGGCTATGACGGGCGGACAGGATTCGGCTGGTACGAATAAGTTTGAGGCTATCTGTAAGGGACTCGGACTCTCTGAGGATCACCTGAAGGTGGTGAACCCCATCCCCAAGAACATGCCGGAGATTACCGCTGCCATCCGTGAGGAGATCAACTACCACGGTGTCAGTGTCATCATCCCCCGTCGTGAGTGCATGCAAACCCTCCAGCGCCACCTCAAGCAGAAAAAGGCTGCTGAGAAGAAGTGAATAGTGAATAGTTAATAGTGAATAGTTTTATGAAAACAGATATAATTCTTTGCGGCGTAGGCGGACAGGGTATCCTCTCTATTGCCACCATCATCGGCGAGGCTGCCATGAAGGAGAACCTCTATATCAAACAGGCTGAGGTACACGGTATGAGTCAGCGCGGCGGTGATGTGCAGTCGAATCTGCGTATCTCTTCCAACCCCATCAACAGTGACCTGATTGCCTTGGGTGGAGCCGATGTGATTATCTCCATGGAACCCATGGAGGCGCTGCGTTATCTGCCGTTCCTGTCGAAGGACGGTTGGATCATCACTTCCAGCGCACCTTTCGTGAATATCCCCAATTATCCTGATATTGAGAAGATTAAGGCTGACCTCAACGGCATCAAGAACGTGATTGTATTGGATATCGAACAGGCTGCCAAGGACAATGGCGTACCCCGTTCGGCGAATGTTATTCTGCTCGGTGCTGCCCAGAAGGCTCTGGGTATTGAGTACGATAAACTGGAGGATGCCATCCGTCGTGTGTTCGGACGCAAGGGCGAGGCTATCGTCGAAGCAAATATCAAGGCACTCGCCATCGGACGTGAGGCCCAGAAATAAATGGTAAATTGCAAATTGTCAGATTGTAAATGTTAGAGACACCAATTAAGAGAGAAATTGTTGACGGTCTAGTAGCCGAACTTGGTATTAAGGACTTTGCCAAGGCTACCATCCGTGAGGTGAAGCAGGTGGCTGCCAAGGCTGAGAAGCAGAGTGGGGTGGAGTTCATCAAGATGGAGATGGGTATTCCCGGACTGCCTGCTGCCCAGGTGGGTGTCGATGCACAGGTCAAGGCTTTGCAGGATGGTATCGCCCATAGTTATCCCGACATTCAAGGTGCCCCAGTACTGAAAGAGGCTGCCTCGCAGTTTGTGAAGGCATTCATCGGTGTGGGTATCGCTCCGGAGGGTTGTATCCCCGTCAGCGGAAGCATGCAGGGTACGTTCGCCTCGTTCCTCACCTGTTCACAGCGTGACAAGCAGAAAGATACGGTGCTCTTCATCGACCCGGGATTCCCTGTGCAGAAGATGCAGTTGCAGGTGATGGGTGTGAAGTACCAGACGTTTGATGTCTATTCCTATCGTGGTGCCAAACTGGGTCCGAAACTGGAGGGTTATCTCAAGCAGCGTAACATCTGTGCCATCGTCTATTCGAACCCCAACAACCCCTCGTGGATCTGTCTGCGGGAGGAGGAGTTAGAGGTCATCGGTAAACTGGCCACAAAGTACGATGCCATCGTGATGGAAGACCTGGCTTATTTCGCCATGGACTTCCGCAAGGATCTCTCCAAGCCGTTTGAGGCTCCCTATCAGGCTACGGTGGCCCGCTATACCGACAACTATATGTTGCTCATCAGCGGCTCGAAGGCTTTCAGTTATGCCGGTGAACGTATCGGTGTGACGTGTATCTCCGATGCACTGTTCCATCGTCATTTCCCCGATCTCGCAGAGCGTTATCAGGGACTGCCCTTCGGTCCGGTGTTCTCTACGCGTATGCTCTATGCTTTGTCGTCAGGCACCAGTCATAGTGCACAGTATGCGATGGCTGCCATGTTGAAGGCTGCCTATGAGGGGAAATATGATTTCCGTAAGGAGGTGAGTGTCTACGGCGAGCGGGCTAAGAAACTGAAGGAGATTTTCTGTCGCCATAATTTCTATGTGGTCTACGACAAGGATCTCGATGAACCCGTTGCCGACGGTTTCTATTTCACAATAGGCTATCCCGGTATGACCTCGGGTCAGTTGGCTCTCGAACTGATGTACTATGGTGTCTCTGCCATCTGCCTCATCACCTGTGGGTCGGAGCAGGAAGGCCTGCGCGTCTGTACCTCGTTTATTGAGGATCACCAGTACGACATCCTCGAAGAACGGATGCAGATATTTGAAACGAATAATCCCCGATAAAACCAGAAGCCCCTGCGATTGCAGGGGCTTCTGGTTTATTCGTCTTCACGTGCCATATTGACGGGCTTGAATCGGAACTCGTTTTCGTTGAGCGTTCTCAACTCGTACCGACTGGCGTACTTGCCTGTGTATGGCTTCCTCATCTTCAGGTATTTCTTCTCAATCTCCTTGCGGGTAAGGCCAAAGACGACGATACAAGTGCGATGCGGCTGGTTGAGGGTGTTGGCGAAATACTCACGCAACTGATTGGAATAGGTGCTTCTGCCCTCCAGGAACTTCGTCTTGTGGTCGTACCACACACTGTCGACCGTCTGGATATCGGTGATATAGATGACGGAATCGGAGAAATTGGCTACAAAACCGAACATATAGGCCTTGGGAGCCACAATGGATTTGGCTTGTGTCTGGTTGGGCAGCATGGCTGTCATCGCCATTGCAAGCAGGATGTATTTTATGAATCTCATTATCCTAAGAATGTTTTTAAAATCTTGTTTTTTGTACAGGTGCGGAGGCGGCGGATGGCTTTCTCCTTGATCTGACGCACACGTTCACGGGTGAGTCCGTATTTCGAACCGATCTCCTCGAGTGTCAGTTCGGGCTGGTTGATGCCGTAGAAGGCCTCGATGACATTACGCTCCCTTTCGTTCAGCGTCTTCAGGGCATTGTTGATTTCTGCCTTCAACGACTCCATCACCAACGTCTTATCTGCCATGGGGGCATCGTCATTCACTAACACATCGAGCAGACTGTTGTCCTCGCCGTCGACAAAGGGTGCATCTACCGATACGTGACGACTGTTGACACTCATGGCCTCATCAACCTTATCCTCAGGGATGTCGAGTTTCTCGGAGATTTCCTCTACCGACGGACGACGTTCGTTCTCCTGCTCAAACTTACTGAGTACCTTGTTGATCTTGTTGACGGAACCCACCTGGTTCAGTGGCAGACGTACGATACGGCTCTGTTCGGCGATGGCCTGGAGGATGCTCTGGCGAATCCACCATACGGCATACGAGATGAACTTGAAACCACGGGTCTCATCAAACTTCTCGGCGGCTTTGATCAGTCCCAGATTACCCTCGTTGATCAGGTCGGGTAGGGAGAGTCCCTGATTCTGGTACTGTTTAGCCACGGAGACTACAAAGCGGAGATTCGCCTTGGTAAGACGCTCTAAGGCCTTGCGATCACCCTTGCGGATGCGCTGCGCCAGTTCCACTTCTTCCTCCACCGAAATCATTTCCTCCTTGCCGATTTCCTGTAGGTATTTGTCAAGGGCTTCACTCTCTCGGTTTGTGATTGACTTGGTGATTTTCAGTTGTCTCATCGCATTGTTGTTCTTTAGCCAAAGTGCAAAGGTAAGGCAAAAAAACGGAATCACCAAAAAAAACCGCAAATTTTTTACATTTGCGGCTTTTCTTGGGCTGATTTGGGGTTATTCGTCCTCAAGTGGCACTGCGAAATAGCCTTTCTTACCCGTCGGATAGATACCCTGGATATAGAGTACAGGCTCATTCGACTTGTTGGCTTCCTTCACAATCTTCTGCAGATCCTCGATGGTCTTGACGCTCTGCTCGTTGATGCGCTGGATGATGAAGCCCTGCGGCACACCGGCATCCTTCAGTTTGCCACCACTGACTTTCAGTACCTGCAGACCGTAGCCGATATTCAACTGTTCCTTCTGGGAGTCGCTGATAGCCTTGAACTGTCCACCGAGCACGTCGATGTCGGCATCCTTCACTACCTTCGTGTTGCCCTTTTCGTTCTTCAGGGTGAGGGTAGCGGTCTTCTTCGACTTGTTACGCAGATAGGTGATAGTGATCTTGTCGCCGGGACGCTTCTGGGCAATGATACCTGTCAGGTCACCAAACTTAGGCACTTTCTGTCCATCGATATGAGTGATGACATCGCCTTCCTTCAGACCGGCATCTTCTGCAGCACCACCTTCGATGACCTTGCCGATATAGATACCTTCCATCGTGCCGAGATCCACCTCGTTGCCCTTCTCTTTCTCGTTGTCAACGTATGCACTGACATCCTGGCCCTGAATACCAATCATGGCACGCTGTACGGTACCGTACTTCTTGATATCGTCGATGACCTTATTCATAATGGTAGTCGGGATGGCAAAGCCGTAACCGATGTTGGAACCAGTCTGGGAGTAGATCATGGCATTAATACCGATGAGGGCACCAGCAGTATTGACCAGTGCACCACCGGAGTTACCTTGGTTGATGGCAGCGTCGGTCTGAATCATAGAGGTCACCTTACCGGGCTCCTGCATAGAACGGGCCTTGGCAGACACGATACCTGCAGTGACGGTGTTGTTGAGTCCGAGGGGATTACCTACAGCCAGTACCCATTCACCCACCTTCACATCGTCGGAGTTGGCAATCTGGATAGCAGGCAGGTTCTTGCCGTCAATCTTGATGAGTGCCAGGTCGGTGGTGGCATCAGCACCGATGATACGGGCTGAAAACTCCTTATTGTCGTTGAGGGTCACCAACAGTTCGTCGGCACCGTCTACCACATGGTTGTTGGTTACGATATAACCATCAGCAGAGATGATGACACCTGATCCGGCTGCCACACGCTTCGGGGTCTGTACCTGACGCTGACGACGTCCGCCATTGCCCTGTCCTCCCTGTCCACGTCCGAAGAATCCGCCAAACGGATCGGAGAAGAAGTCCTCGAAGGGGTCAGAGTACTCTACTGTCTGAACTTTTGAGTTTTGCGTGTTCTTGATGTAGACCACTGAAGGCAGTGCCTTCTCGGCTGCATAGGTAAGGTCTACGGGTTGTCCTGCTGGCATGGAAGCCACAACGGGTGAAGGCGTGTTGGCGGCATTCGTCTTACTGAATGCGACAACAGACAGCACCAATGCTACAGCACATACGGCTGGAGTAGCGATGTTTACAATCTTTTTCATATTTGCGTTCATTTTTGTTGTGATTTAAATTATACATGCTTGTTGACTCTGAGCACCGGCGTGCTCGTCGTTTTCGCATGCAAAGATAGATGCATTTTTCGTGAAACTGACAAAATGTCGTGAATATTTGTCCCAATTTAACACTTCTCACACCCTACTTAACGGCTGTTTGCGATTAACACTTCAAATCTTAAATAGTTGACAAATTTAAGAATAAGTGTCATTTGTAATTCAAATATATCAATTAACGCGGCTTTTGTTCTTGTTCTTTGGCGCATTCTTTTCGTATTTCAATTATTTTTCGTAATTTTGCAGCCGAAAACACTGCCTCGGCTTGTCGCTGGTGTCAGTCTGACACAAGAGGAAAGTCCGGGCAGCACAGGGCGCCCCACTTCTGAAAGTGGAAGTTATTGGTGACAGTAAGTGCCGGTAGAAGAAAATAACCGCTCTGCAAAGAGTAAGGGTGAGAAGGTGGTGTAAGAGACCACCAGCCGACGGGTGATCGTCGGGCTGTGCCGACTGGGGGCTGCAAGTTCGCGTATACCATCGTCTGAGGGTTGCTCGCCCGATTTACGATGGAGGGTAGAACGCTTGAGCCACGGGGTGACTCGTGGACTAGATAGATGACAGGCTAAAACAGAACCCGGCTTACGGAGGCAGTGCTTTCTTTTTAATTTAGTAGTATGGTGAAGGAGCGACTGAAACAGATTTATCGGATATTGTACCTCACCATCCGTTTCTTTACGACGAAACGGGTGATGGCACAGGCGTCGGCATTGACTTACTCGACACTGTTGGCCCTTGTCCCTATTCTAGCAGTGATCTTTGCCATTGCCAGGGGGTTCGGTTTCAATAAGTACATTGAATACTGGTTCCGCGATGCCTTTTCTTCCCAGCCCCAGGCTGCTGATGCCATCGTCGGTTTTGTGAACGGCTACTTGGTTCATACCCAGAGTGGCATCTTCCTCGGTATCGGACTGATCTTCATGCTCTATACCGTACTGATGCTGATGAACAATGTGGAGGAGACCTTCAACCAGATCTGGCAGGTGAGTAACTCGCGTCCCATCATGCGTTCCTTTGTGAATTACCTGGCTATGTTTCTGCTCTTTCCCATTCTGATCATTGTGTCTTCGGGTCTGACAGTTTTCATGGCTACCATTGCAAAATCCGTTAGTGGCGACACGTTCCTGGGATTTGCATTGCCCCAGTTGCTCGACCTCACCACTTATATCATCATCACCCTGCTTTTTATCGGTCTCTATGTCTATATGCCCAATACGAAGGTGCGTCTTTCGTGTGCCATTGTGCCAGGTATCTTAGCAGGCATCGCCATACAGGTGTTGCAGATGTTCTATATCCATTCGCAGATCTGGGTGACGGGCTATAATGCCATCTACGGCTCGTTTGCCGCCTTACCGCTCTTCATGCTCTGGGTACAGATATCGTGGACCATCTGTCTGTTTGGGGCGCAGTTGACGTACACCAACCAGAACCTGAACCGCATCGGTATCAATCTGGAACCGGAAACGGCTATGCATCCTCTTGTCGATATGACGGATGATGAGTTAGGAGAAGAGGCGATGGAACTCTATTCCGACAGAATAGATTCGTTGTAACAGTAAAGCGCCCCTTGCGGAGGCGCCTTACTTATTGTTTCATCAGATATTCCTTGAAGTCCTTGAAGTCCTTGCTCATGGGGACGCTCTGTTTCTGACCCTTCATGAAGGCGGCGAGACGGTCTGGAATCTCCACGTCGATGCCGAGGATATCATCCACCTTCTCCTTGAACTTAGCCGGATGAGCCGTTTCGCAGAATACACCGACTTCGCCTTCCTGTAGTCCGTCCATAAGGGCCTGATAACCGCAGGCACCATGAGGATCGAGGATATAACCCGTATCAGCATAGCACTGACGCATGGTCTCCTTGATCTGCTCGTCGCTGTAGGTGGCGCCACTGATCAGGTTGGTGATACGGTGATGCGTTGCCTCGTTCGTCAACTTGTTGTTCAGACTATAGAGATTAATGATACGGGCAAAGTTCGAAGGATCGCCTACGTCCATCGCATTGGCGAGGGTCTGTACACTGGCCTTCGGTTCGTACTTGCCTGTCTGCAGATACTTGAAGACGATGTCGTTGGCATTGTTGGCAGCGATAAAGCGTTTTACTGGCAGTCCCATGGCATGGCCGAAGAGGGCTGCACAGATATTACCGAAGTTACCGCTTGGCACACACATCACCAAATTAGAGGTGAGAGGTGAGAGGTGAGAGGTGAGAGATTTCATGCGAGCAAAGGCATTGAAATAGTAGAATGCCTGCGGCAGGAAACGGGCCACATTGATGGAGTTGGCGGAAGTCAGTTTCATGTGCTGGTTCAGTGCCTCATCCATAAAGGCACTCTTCACCAATGCCTGACAATCGTCAAAGACACCGTCCACCTCAATGGCAGTAATGTTCTTGCCCAGCGTCGTAAACTGACATTCCTGAATAGGACTCACCTTACCCTTCGGATAGAGCACATAGACATGGATGCCTTCCACGCCGAGGAAACCATTCGCCACAGCAGAACCCGTATCGCCGGAGGTGGCTACTAATACGTTCACCTGCTCATGTTGACCCTCCTGGCGGATAAAGTACTGTAAGAGTCTTGCCATAAACCTCGCACCTACATCCTTAAAGGCGAGGGTGGGGCCGTGGAAGAGTTCCAAAGAATAGATGTTATCTTTTACCTTGACAACGGGACAGTCAAACGACAGCGTGTCGTTGACGATCTCCTGCAGGGCATCGAGATCCACATCCTCTCCGAAGAAGGCACTGGCCACATTGTAGGCAATCTGCTGGAACGACATCTCCTGGATATTGTCGAAGAATACCTTCGGCAGTATCTTGATCTCCTCAGGCATATAAAGGCCGCGATCCTCTGCCAGGCCTTTTACCACTGCTTTGTGCAGGTCGGCGATGGGGGCGTTCCCATTGGTACTGTAATATTTCATTGATTTGACTATTTGACAAATTACTATTTGACTATTGTATAGACATCAGTGTCTGCATAAACTCATTGAGTTTCAACAGACCGTAGGAGCCACTGACGCAGGACACCTCGTCGTACTGTTGCACCTCGTCGGGACTAATGCCTCTGTACCAGATTAGGAAGGGTACGGGCCTCCCCACGTGGATGCGCTGTTCTACGGGTGTCAGATGATCCGGCAGCACGGCGATGCAGACGGGTTCCTTCCATGTGCAAACCTCTTTATATATAGGGGTGATGAGTCGTCGGTCCAGATATTCGATGGTCTTGAGTTTCAGTTCGAGATCACCGTCATGACCCGCCTCGTCGCTGGCCTCCACATGCACAAACACGAAATCATCGTGCCTCAGGGCATCGATGGCAGCCAGCGCCTTACCCTCGTAATTGGTATCCGCAAGACCTGTGGCACCTTCTACCTCCACAATCTTCAAACCGGCATAGTGGCCAATGCCTCGGATGAGGTCTACGGCAGAGATGACTGTACCAGATTTCACTTGTGGATACTGTTGTTGGAGTGTCTCCATCGAGGGACGATAACCGCCACTCCAGGGCCAGATACTGTTGGCCTGGCGTTCACCTCGCTTGGCCCGTTCAATGTTGAAGGGGTGTTTGGCGAGGAGTTCCTGTGACTTCAGGATGAGTTCGTTGAGCAGTTTAGCCGTGTCTTCAGACGATAACCGTACAGAACCACTGTGATGAAAAGCGTTCTTCGATTCTGGTCTTACCAGCAACTCACGCCAGGCTTCGTTCGGATGATCATGGGGTGGGGCGCAGACGATGTGTTTGTTGCCACCCTTGATCACCAGCAGATGACGGTACTGAATACCTGTGATGAACTTCACCCGTTCACAGCCCTCACGTTCGTTAATGGGCTTAGCCAACGTCTCATTCAGATATTTGATGAGTACATCGGCATCGGCAGTTTCCAGATTACCACCATTATGGGTGATAATCTTACCGTCCTCAAGCGTAATGATATTACAACGGATGGCGAAGTCGTCATCAGCCATCTCGTAACCTATCGAAGCAGCCTCCAAGGGACCTCGTCCTTCATACACCTTATTCAGGTCATAGCCGAGAATAGCCGTGTTCGCTACCTCCGAGCCTGGCGGAAATCCCTCAGGTACCGTCACCAGTCGTCCACAACGGCCTTCCTTAGCCAACTGGTCCATCATCGGTTTATGGGCATATTGCAATAAGGTCTTCCCACCGAGTCGCTCGACGGGAAGATCTGCCATGCCATCACCAAGAATTATGATATGCTTCATACCAAATCCGTGCTAATCTGTGAAATCTGTGGCTTAAATATTAGCAATACTCATGATATTCGCGAACACACCGGCAGCCGTTACTGCAGCACCGGCACCATAGCCCTGGATCAGCATTGGGTACTCCTTATAGCGCTCGGTGGTCAGAAGCACGATATTGTTCGAGCCTTCCAGTCCGTAGAAGGGATGTCCGTATGGCACCTCCTTCAGGGCAACGCTGGTCTTGAATGACGACGGGTCGTTCTCGTCGGCTTCCATCGTAGCCACAAAGCGCCAACGCTTGTTCTCGGCCTCCAGTTTCTGACGACGGGTCTCGAAGTCGGCATCGAGTTCAGGCAACTTCTTCCAGAAATCATCAATGCTACCCTCAAAGTAACTGTCGGGCACAAAGAGATGTTTTTCCACATCGGCCTGTTCCACCTTATAGCCAGCCTCACGGGTCAGGATCACCAGTTTGCGGATGACATCTGTACCACTGAGGTCGATACGTGGGTCAGGCTCCGAGTAACGCTGTTCCTTGGCACGTTTCACCGTCTCTGAGAAAGGCACGTCGGCAGCAATCTCGTTGAAGATGAAGTTCAGCGTACCACTCAGGATGGCCTCGATCTTCAGGATCTTGTCACCCGAGTTACACAGGTCGTTGATGGTACCGATAATCGGCAGACCGGCACCTACGTTGGTCTCATAACGGAACCAGACACCCTTGTCGCGAGCCGTCTGGCGCAGTTTGATGTAACTGTCATAGTCGCTCGATGCGGCAATCTTGTTGGCAGCCACCACCGATATGTTGTGCTCTAAGAAGGTCTGATAAAGCATCGCAATCTGACGACTGGCGGTACAGTCGACAAACACGGAGTTGAAGATATTCATCTTCACAATCTCGTCGCGCATGTGCTCCGTATTGGCAGGGAAACCTGCACGCAGGATCTTTTCGTAGTTGTCGAGATCAATGCCGTCGCGATCCAGTACGAAGTTGTCCACATCCGAGATACCCACCACGTTCAGTTTCAGACGACGTGACTGCATCAGGAACTGCTGTTGGGTACGGATCTGTTCGAGCAGCATGCCGCCTACGGTACCGATACCACAGATGAAGAGGTTCAGTACCTTGTATTCCGACAGGAAGAACGAGTCGTGGAGTACGTTCAGTGACTTGCGCAGGAATCGTCCGTCCACCACAAACGAGATATTTGTCTCGGAAGCACCCTGGGCACAGGCAATCACGCTGATACCTGAGCGTCCCAGTGTACCAAACAGTTTACCGGCGATACCCGGTGTCTGTTTCATGTTCTCACCCACGATGGCGATGGTGGCCAGACCACTCTCCACCAACATGGGGAACATAGCACCAGTTTCAATCTCCTTGGCAAACTCTGCGTTCAGCACCTCGGCAGCAGCCTCGGCATCCTCGTCACGCACACCGATAGAAGTGGAGTTCTCAGACGAGGCCTGCGACACCATGAAGACGCTGATACCCTTGTTGGCCAGCGTGGTGAAGATACGACGGTTCACACCAATCACACCCACCATCGACAGACCCGTCACCGTAATCAGTGAGGTACCCTTAATCGAAGAGATACCCTTGATGGGCTTGTTGTCATCCTCAATCGTTTCCTTGATGAGGGTTCCCGGGTGTTCGGGGTTGAACGTATTCTTTACTTTAATAGGTATATTCTTGATGCAGACGGGATAGATGGTCGGCGGGTAGATCACCTTCGCACCGAAGTTACACAACTCCATCGCCTCCACATACGAGAGTTCATTGATGGTATAGGCACTCTTGATCACCTTCGGGTCGGCTGTCATGAAACCGTCCACATCCGTCCAGATCTCCAGCACCTCGGCATCCAGGGTAGCGGCAATGATCGAAGCCGTATAGTCGGAACCGCCACGTCCCAGGTTGGTCGTCTCGTGCGAGTCAAGGTCTCGGGCGATGAAGCCCGGTACCACGTATATGCTTTTATCGTTCAGATCCTTGAAGGCTTCTTTCACCAGTCGCTTCGTCTCTTCGGTGGCAAGCACGTGCTTGCCCAGTTTCTTTTCCGTACGGATAAAGTCGCGGGCATTCATGCGCACACCGTTCTTCACAAGGGCTGCCACGATGTTCGAACTCAGGCGTTCGCCATACGATACGATGGCATCCTCCGTCTTCTTCGACAGGTCATGGATCAGGTACACGCCGTAGAAGATGCTTTTCAACTGGTCGAAGAGTTGGTCTACATTATTAAACAAGTCAACGCGCTTTTTGTCGTCCTGGATGATGGTGTCTATCATCTGGTGGTGGCGCTTCACCATCGCGTCGAATTCCTCGCGATAGTGCTCGTCGCCCTGTTTGGCCATCTGCGACGTGGCAATCAGTTTGTCCGTGATGCCGTCGAGTGCGCTGACTACTACAATGACAGGTTGCGTCCGAGCCTCTGCCTCCACAATGTTTTTCAAGCTTAAAATGCTTTTTACGGAACCTACGGACGTTCCGCCGAATTTCATTACTTTCATATTTCTATGCAATTTATCTTGCCGCCGGTACCCCTTCACAATGGGGGACTTCTCCAACGGCGGTGCAAAGGTAGACATTATTTCCGAAACCACAAAGAAAAAGGCAAGGTTTTTTTAGCCTTGCCCTATTTACTTAATATCATTGAATCATGTGATTCTACTCTGTTTACTTCATGATGTCGTTCACAATCTGCACGATATCGGCAACATTCACAGTGCCGTCTTCATTTGCATCGGCAAGATAGGCATTGTAGCCCTCAACATATTTGCCCATGATGGCTTGGCAAATGGCAATCACATCCTTTGAGTCTACCACTCCATCTTCGTTGGCATCACCAAAGAGCGGGGCATCCATCTCCATCATGTTCTTGAAGTACTTCCATGGGTAGGCATTCTTATATTTGTCCATGGTACCGTATGGGATATGCAAGACAGCCGTATCTTGGGTAGTGGATTCGAAAGGCAGATAACTATCATCGTCTATGGGACTTGTCATATAGCAGTAGATGTCGGTGAGAGCAGTGGATTTCTCAAATGCTGAACTACCCACACGTTCCGTTGTGCTGGGGAAGGTGATGTTTTTCAAAGAGGTGCAGTTGCTGAACGCACCATCACCTATAACGGTAACACCCTTAGGCAAAACCATCTTTTCCAGACTGGTACACTTTTTAAATGCATTTACCCCTATACTAGTGACCGTCTCTGGTATAACGATGTCAGGCAGGTTCGTGCAGTAACTGAATGCCTCGTTGGGGATTTCCTTAATGCCAGAAGGTAATTCTACTAAGAGCAGTTTGGGGCACTCTGAGAAGCAGTCATCTTTAAGGGTCGTTACTGTGGCAGGGAGTTTGACTACGGAGAGGTTCTTGCAACCGTCAAAAGCACTGGCACCGATTTCTTCCAGTGTAGTACCCCAGTCAATATTCTCCAAGTTTTCACATCCGAGGAATGAAGATGCTCCAATCGTCTTTACACCGTCAAGGTATAGGTTCTTGATGGTTGATTCACCGAACACGCTTGCTATTGAACCTTCCGTGATTACGGGACACTTCACCACCAACGTCTCCATACTGTTGCATCCATCAAGAAGTATATCTCCCAACTTAGTCACTGTCGAGGATATAGTCAGTTTTGTAAGGGCGGAGCAATTCGAGAACACATATCTGCCAAGTGTTGTCACACCTTCCGGCAGTTCCACCTCCTCAAGGCTGGAGCACCCGGAGAATGCATTATCTGCTATTGTCCTGACAGTTTCCTTCAGTGTGAGTTCCTTTAGTAGGTCTTTCCCCTGAAGCATAGATGATCCGATTGTCTCGCAGGCTATTGTAGCCTTCATTATTAGAGGACAATTTTGGAAGGCTTGGTCAGCGATGTTACTTGCCGTTGAAGGCACACTAATCTCTTGTAGGCCTACACAACCATAGAAAGCCTGATTGCCAATTTCCTCCAGTCCTTCAGGCATGATGGCAGACTCGAGAGACGATCCCCTGAAAGCACTTTTGCTTATTTTCTTCAGACTGGTGGGGAATTCTATACTCTTCAGACTTGTACAATCATAGAATGTATATTCTTCAATGACAGTAATTCCTTCTGGCAGATTGATGGACTCTAGACTTGAACAACCATTGAAAGCATTTCTTTCGATTTGTGCCACACCATCACCCAAGGTGACCTGACGGAGGTTTGAATTATAACTAAACCAATTGCCCTGTACAATAGGTGAGTTGACCATCACTGTTTCAACGCCGCTATTTTCAAGATAGTCACCACCGATTTCTTCTACATTTTCAGGAATAACGAAATATTTCAGGGAAGAACAGTTCTTGAAAGCGCTTCCGCCGATGCTCTTCAACTGTTGTGGAAAGTTAATTTTTTCCAGACTCGTGCAACCGCTAAACGCACCGCCGTCAATATTCACAATATTTTCGGGAAGTTGAATCTCTTTCAGCGACGTACAACTATTAAAGGCCTTGCTGCCGATGCTATTCAGCGTAGAAGGCAGGGTGACGGTTGTAAGAGATTTACAGTCATTGAAGCATTCTTGGGGTATGTTGTCGATAGGGGCCTCTGTTGAGAAAGATATCAAATCCCAACAACCGTCGAAAGCCATCTTCCCAATGGAGGTAACGGAGGCTGGCAGTTCTATCTCTGTTAGGGCTCTGCATGATCTGAAGGCCTCTTCCTCTATTGTTACAAGACCTGATGGTATAGTGATGTTTGCAAGTTCGAAACATCCGTAAAACGCACCCTTGTAGATTTCTGTGATAGTCTCAGGAAGAACGATGGTGTGAAGGTCCCTACAACTATAGAACGCATGGGGACCAAGCGCCGTAACCGTGTATCCTGCAGCCTCTGAGGGAACTGTGAGTGATTCGATGGTTTTTGGCACGCATGCTGTATAACTACCACCAAATGCTGCACATGTCTTCTTTTCTTCACTTAGAACACGGAATTTCATCTCCAGATTGTCAGTCAGTTTAACTTTAAAGTCATCACCATCTGCTGCTATTGTCCAAACAGAAGTCAGCATCATAAACACCAGTGTCAGGAACCGCTGTGGATAAAAGTTTTTAATTGTTTTCATTTTATTTATTGGTTTAGTCCTTTTAACCGTTTTTATATCACTTTGCAAAGATAGTTATTATTTTCGAAACGACAAAGAAAAAAACTTAAATTACGATCAAATTATTCTAAAACATTTGCAAATCGGGAGAAAATGGCTAATTTAAGACACAGATAGACATGCCTTGTGATATGTGGCAGACTTTTACGTGTTAAATAATATGCCTGAGATATGAGGCAGACTTATGCATGGGGTGCAGAGACTTCTCTCGGATTTTGGACGTTTTTTTCTGTTTTATTTGGTTTTCTTCTCACTTATTTGTACCTTTGTAGCGAATATGATTAATGAGTATCAGATACGGGTGGTGCCGGAGGTGGCGGCACAGGAGGATAGGTTGAAAGCTTATCTGGCTGAGGAACAGGGTTTTGACGTAAGAACAATCTTCGGCGTGAGAATCCTGAAACGGAGCATTGATGCCCGGCAACGGCAGATATACGTGAATTTAAAGGTTCGCGTGTATATTAATGAACAGCCGCATGATGATGAATACCAGCATACTGACTATCCGAATGTGGAAGGACGGCCCCAAGTGATTGTGGTGGGGGCTGGTCCAGGAGGACTGTTTGCAGCGCTTCGACTGATAGAATTGGACTACAGACCTATCGTACTCGAAAGGGGCAAGGATGTGCATGAGCGCAAGAAAGACTTGGCGAACATCACGAAGACACAGAAAGTAGACCCCGAGAGCAACTACTGTTTCGGTGAGGGTGGGGCTGGCGCTTACTCGGACGGAAAACTATATACTCGTTCGAAAAAGCGCGGTAATACGGACAAGATTCTGAATGTGTTCTGTCAGCACGGAGCTTCAACGGCGATATTGTCTGATGCCCATCCGCATATTGGCACAGACAGGTTGCCGAAGGTAATCGAGGCCATGCGGAACACGATACTCAGATGTGGGGGTGAGGTACACTTCCAGACGAAGATGACACAGTTAATTCTCAATGGCGATAAGGTCGTTGGATGCATCGCCGACAGAGAGTATTTGGGTCCTGTGATATTGGCCACAGGTCACTCAGCACGAGACGTTTACAGATATTTGGCTGAAGCGAAAATAGAAATTGAAGCAAAGGGCATCGCGGTGGGTGTAAGACTTGAACATCCGTCGCAGTTGATAGACCAGATACAATACCACAACAAACAAGGTCGAGGGAAGTATCTGCCTGCCGCGGAGTATGCAATGGTGACACAGGTGGAAGGCCGGGGCGTGTACTCGTTCTGTATGTGTCCTGGCGGTTTCGTGATTCCTGCGGCAACGGATAAGGAACAGATTGTGGTGAATGGGATGAGTCCGGCGAGTCGTGGAACGGCGTGGAGTAATTCCGGGATGGTAGTGGAAGTGAGACCAGAAGACATAGAAGTGAGAAGTGGAGAACTTAAAAGTGAAGAACTGAAAGTGATGGCGTTTCAGGAGGAGTTGGAACGGATGTGCTGGCAACAGGGGAATATGCGGCAGACGGCTCCTGCGCAGCGGATGGCGGACTTCGTGAACGGGAAGTTGAGTTTTGATCTGCCCAAGTCGTCGTATGCTCCAGGATTGATATCGAGCCCGTTGCATTTCTGGATGCCTAAAATGATTACCAAACGTCTACAGGAAGGTTTCAAGGCCTTTGGACGCAATTCACATGGTTTTCTGACCAATGAGGCAGTGCTGATTGCCGTAGAGACGCGTACCAGTAGTCCGGTTCGTGTTGTCAGAGATCGTGAGACGCTGCAACATATCCGTATTCAGGGACTTTTCCCCTGTGGCGAGGGAGCCGGCTATGCTGGTGGAATCGTCTCAGCAGGTGTCGATGGAGAGCGCTGCGCTGAAGCGGCTGTTGCTTTTTTGAAAAAAAATCCCTAATTATTTGGTTGTTTCGATTCTTTTTCGTATCTTTGTGGCATCAAAATAACTAAAAATTCAAATCATTATGAACAGAGAAGAACAATTCGTCATAACGATCAGTCGCCAGTTCGGAACGGGTGGCCATGAGATCGGAGCAGAGTTGGCCCGTCGCCTTGGTGTCAAGTTGCTCGATAAGCAGATTTTGAATGAGATGGCCAAGAAAAGCCGGATCGTCGAAGAGGCCATGGAGAAGATTGAGGCCCGTAACCCCTTGTGGCGTGACGACTTCACAGATTTCTACCGTAACTATATGAGTAGGGCAGAGTATAGTGGACTGGAACATGACCAGACCTCGCACGATCTCTTTGAAGCACAGGCAGAGACCATCCGTCAGATTGTGGCGGAAGAATCGTGCGTCATTGTGGGACGCTGCGGATTCCATATCTTCGAGAATCACCCCAATGCCCTGAAAATCTTCGTTCATTCGTCAGAGGACTGCCGGAAGCGTCGTATTGCCGACAAGTACGGTCTGGACCTGAGGGATGCCGCTGCGATGGTGGTGGACAATGACTATAGTCGTGAACTCTATACGAAGACTTTTACGGGCAAAGACTGGACCGACGCACGCAATTATGACATCTCGCTCGACGTGCGGACATTCGGTGTAAACGGGGCCGCAGACTTCATTATGAAGTGTATCGAGTAGTTTTAACCACAGATTACACAGATTTCGCAGGAAAAATTTGTCAGTATACCGATTTTTTAGTACCTTTGCACGCTGAAATTTCAAAGTTAGTAATTACTAAAGAATCGGTATAATGAATATTTCCTACAAATGGTTGAAGGAATACGTGGATTTCGACCTGACGGCGCAACAGGTGTGTGATGCCCTCACGTCAACGGGGCTCGAAGTCGACGCATTGGAAGAAGTACAGAGTATCAAGGGTGGTCTGAAGGGACTCTATGTGGGTAAGGTGCTGACGTGTGAGGCCCATCCTGATAGTGACCATCTGCATGTAACAACGGTGGATTTAGGCAAGGGCGAACCTTCGCAGATTGTCTGTGGTGCGCCCAACGTGGCTGCAGGTCAGAAAGTGATTGTGGCAGACCTCGGCTGTGTGCTCTATGATGGCGACAAGGAGTTTGTCATCAAGAAGTCGAAGTTGCGTGGCGTAGAGAGCAATGGTATGATCTGCGCCGAGGATGAGATTGGCATTGGTAACGACCATTCCGGTATCATCGTATTGCCCGAGGATGCTGTGGTGGGTACGCCTGCTGCTGAATATTATCATCTGGAGAGCGACTGGCTCATCGAGGTGGATATCACTGCCAATCGTGCCGACGCCCTGAGTCACTGGGGTGTGGCTCGTGACCTTTATGCCTGGCTGAAACAGAACGGCTACGAGACTTCGTTGCACCGTCCTGACTGCTCTGCATTCAAGGTGGATAATCACAACCTGCCCATCGAGGTGGTCATCGAGAATCAGGAAGCCTGTAAGCGTTATGCTTGTGTATCCGTCACAGACTGTGAGGTGAAGGAGAGTCCAGATTGGTTGAAGAACAAACTGAACACCGTCGGTCTGCGTCCGATCAATAATATCGTAGATATCACCAACTATGTGATGATGGCCTACGGACAGCCCCTGCATACGTTTGATGCAGATATGGTGAAGGGTCACAAGATCGTGGTGAAGACGATGCCGGAGGGTACGCCGTTCCAGACACTCGACGGTGAGGAACACAAACTCTCAGACCGCGATCTGGCTATCTGCAATGCCGAAGACCCGATGTGTATCGCCGGTGTGTTCGGTGGAAAGGGTAGTGGTACGTATGAGACCACGAAGAACGTGGTACTGGAAAGTGCCTACTTCCATCCCACGTGGATCCGTAAGAGTGCCCGCCGCCATGGTCTGAGTACGGATGCCAGCTTCCGTTTCGAGCGTGGTATTGATCCCAATGGCACGATTTACGCGCTGCAGCAGGCTGCTATCCTCTGTCAGGAACTGGCTGGTGGTAAGGTGTCGATGGATATCGCCGATATCTATCCCAAACCCATCAGGAACGCAGTCGTCGATCTCAGTTTTGATTATGTCAACCGTCTGATCGGTAAGGAGCTCTCCTCTGGTGTCATCAAGTTCATCTGTCGTGCTCTTGACATGGAAGTCAAGTATGAGAATGAGCAGGGCCTGACGCTGGAGATTCCTGCTTATCGTGTGGATGTACAGCGCCCCTGTGATGTGGTAGAGGATATCCTTCGTATCTACGGATATAATAATGTGGAGATTCCTACTCAGTTGAAGAGTTCTCTTGTGATCAAGGGCGATGAGGACCGCAAACACAAACTGGCTAATCTGGTAAGTGAGCAGTTGGTTGGCGAGGGTTTCAACGAGATCCTGAATAACTCGTTGACGAAGGGCGCCTATTATGGTGAGAGTGATACGCTGGTACGGATCATGAATCCGCTTTCGAGCGATTTGAACGTGATGCGTCAGACACTGCTCTTTGGTGGTTTGGAGAGCATCCAGCACAATGTGAACCGTAAACGTCAGAACCTGCGCTTCTTCGAGTTCGGTAATGTGTATACCTTCGATCCTGAGAAGCAGAATGATGATGACCCGATGCTGGCCTATAAGGAGCAGTATCATGCTGCCCTGTGGGTGACGGGTAAGCGTGTGGAGGGCTCTTGGGCTCACCAGAATGAGGACTCTACCTTCTATGAGTTGAGTGCTTACGTAGAAAACATCCTGCGTCGTATTGGTTTGAAACCGGGTATGACCGTTCGTAAGAAGTCTGAGAATGAAATCTTCTCTGCCGGTATAACCATCGAGAACCGTGGTGGTAAAAAACTTGTGGAGATGGGTATCATCACTAAGAAACTCCAGAAGCAGTTTGGAATAGACAATCCCGTCTATTACGCCGAAATGAACTGGACGCAGTTGATGAAAGCCACGAAGAAGAACGAGGTGCTTTACACTGAGATATCCAAGTTCCCTGCCGTGAGTCGTGACCTCGCCCTGTTGGTGGACAACAGCGTGGAGTTTGCACAGATTGAACAGATTGCCCGTCAGACGGAGAAGAAACTGCTGAAGAAGGTGGAACTCTTCGATGTCTATGAGGGTGATAAATTGCCTGCCGGCAAGAAATCCTACGCCGTGAACTTCATTCTTCAGGATGAGGAGAAAACCATGGGCGACAAGCAAATTGATGCCATCATGCAGAAACTCATCGCCAACATCAAAAAACAACTTGGTGCCGAATTGAGATAATCTCTTAATTGTAAATTCTAAATTAAAATATTTATGGGAAGAGCATTTGAATATCGTAAAGCTACGAAGCTGAAGCGATGGGGCCACATGGCCAAGACATTTACAAAGATTGGTAAGCAGATTGCCATTGCTGTGAAGGCTGGTGGTCCAGAACCGGAGAACAATCCTACACTGCGTGCTATCATTGCCAATGCCAAGCGCGAGAACATGCCGAAGGACAACATCGAGCGTGCCATCAAGAACGCGATGGGTAAGGACCAGAGTGACTACAAGGAAGTGACCTACGAGGGATACGGTCCTCACGGTATTGCTATCTTCGTGGAGACACTGACCGACAACACCACTCGTACCGTTGGTGACGTACGTTCAGTATTCAACAAGTTTAATGGAAACCTGGGTACTCAGGGTTCATTGAGTTTCCTCTTCGACCACAAGAGCGTCTTCACTTTTAAGAAGAAGGACGACCTGGATATGGACGAGTTGATTCTCGAGTTGATTGATTACGGTGTGGAGGATGAATACGACGAGGATGAGGAAGAGAACAGCATCACCATCTATGGTGACCCCTCTTCATTCGGTGCCATCCAGAAACATCTGGAGGAAAACGGCTTTGAGGTGACAGGTGCTGAGTTCACCCGTATCCCCAACGACCTGAAGGATGTCACACCAGAACAGCGTGAGACGATCGACAAGATGGTGGAGAAACTCGAGGACTTCGATGATGTCCAGACAGTCTACACCAACATGCAACCTGAATAATATAATAAGAAAGCCCCCAATGCAGGGGGCTTTCTTGTTTAATAGTCTTTCTTTGTGAATGTCGCTTCAAACAGCACCTTTTTCGGGTCTTTGCTCGAGAAATAGGTGTAGGTGAAGTTATACCCGTTATCTTTGTAGGTCTTCATGGCTGTGGTATTCTTCAGTCCGTCTTGCAAGGCTTTTCTGGCTCCTGTAGAGTCAAGCGCTCCCTCCTTGTCGGCAATACCAGTCAGACGATAGTAATAGTGCAGGGTGTGTGTGGCCTTCTCAAAGGTCAGACTGTCGAGAATGATATTTTCCTCCATTTTGGCGGGGCAGTTCTTGGCTGTGTAAGCCTTCGCCTCACGGGCGCACCTGTCTTCCAATGACTCCTGACAGGCAGCAAATAATAGTGCCAAACAGGCAAATACGAATACCTTTTTCATAACGAATGCTATTTTTTCGGTGCAAAGTTACTCAGAAATATTAAATTTCATCGTGGAAACTCCAAAAAAAAGCAAAAATATTGGTAATACGGGGATTTTTTTGTACTTTTGCATTTCAAAGAGACGATTACTACAAATGAATCATATAAGGAACTTTTGTATCATTGCGCATATCGATCATGGCAAGTCGACCTTGGCTGACCGTATGCTGGAGTTCACGAAGACCATCCAGGTCACTGAGGGACAGATGCTTGATGACATGGACTTGGAGCGTGAACGAGGCATCACCATCAAGAGTCACGCCATCCAGATGGAATATGATTATAAAGGTGAGAAATATATCCTCAATCTGATAGATACCCCGGGACATGTAGACTTCTCTTACGAGGTGTCGCGTTCCATTGCAGCCTGTGAGGGTGCTCTCTTAGTGGTAGATGCCACACAGGGCGTACAGGCACAGACCATCTCCAACCTCTATATGGCCATCGACCATAATCTGGAGATTATTCCTGTGATCAATAAGATTGATATGCCCTCGGCCATGCCCGATGAGGTGGAAGATGAGATTGTAGATTTGATTGGTTGCGACCGTGAGGATATCCTACGCGCATCTGGTAAGACAGGCGAGGGTATCGAACAGGTGCTGGATGCCATCGTGGAACGTATTCCTCATCCCGAGGGTGATGAGCAAGCCCCTTTACAGGCCCTGATCTTCGATTCAGTGTTTAACTCATTCCGGGGTATTATCGCTTACTTCAAGATTGTGAACGGTGTGATCCGTCAGGGAGACAATGTGAAGTTCTTCAATACGGGAATGGAGTATGATGCCGACGAGATTGGGGTTTTGAAGATGGATATGATTCCCCGTAAGGAACTTCGAACAGGTGATGTGGGCTATATCATCAGTGGTATCAAGGACTCGAAAGAAGTAAAGGTAGGTGACACGATTACCCATGTGGCAAAACCTTGTGACAAGGCCATCGAAGGTTTCCAGGAAGTGAAGCCGATGGTATTTGCCGGTGTCTATCCCATTGATCCGACAGACTACGAGAATCTGCGGGCCTCGCTGGAGAAACTGCAACTCAATGATGCCTCGCTGACCTTTGTTCCTGAGAGTTCTGTGGCTCTGGGCTTCGGTTTCCGTTGTGGATTCCTGGGACTGTTGCATATGGAGATCATTCAGGAACGTCTGGACCGTGAGTTTGATATGGATGTCATCACCACCGTACCCAACGTGTCCTATCTGTGCTACACCAAACAGGGTGAGATCAAGGAGGTGCATAACCCCTCAGGACTGCCCGATCTGACAATGATAGATCATATTGAGGAACCGTATATCCGTGCCTCCATCATTACGGCAGCCGACTATATAGGACCAATCATGACGCTTTGTCTGGATAAGCGGGGTGAGTTGATTGATCAGCAGTACGTGTCTGGCAATCGTGTGGAACTGCATTTCATGCTGCCGTTGGGTGAAATTGTGATTGACTTCTACGACAAACTGAAATCCATCTCCAAGGGCTATGCCTCGTTCGATTACCATATCGACGGTTTTCGTCCCTCGAAGTTGGCAAAACTGGATATTCTCCTGAATGGCGAACCTGTGGATGCCCTGTCTACACTGACGCATCAGGATAATGCCGTGACTTTCGGACGACGGATGTGTGAAAAACTGAAGGAACTCATTCCGCGTCAACAGTTCGATATTGCCATCCAGGCTGCCATCGGTGCAAAGATCATTGCCCGTGAGACAGTGAAGCAGGTGCGCAAGGATGTGACGGCCAAATGTTATGGCGGTGATGTCTCGCGTAAGCGTAAACTGTTGGAGAAGCAGAAGAGAGGTAAGAAACGTATGAAACAGATTGGTAATGTGGAAGTGCCGCAGAAGGCTTTCCTCGCCGTATTGAAATTGGACTAATAACATAAGATAAGACCTATGGCTAACATTAGCATCACCACAAGAGACATCGCTCGGGAACTAGCCCGTCGATACAGTACGATGACGCATGAGGAACTCGATTTGTTGGAGAGTATACTTGTGCCGATGAAGTTTGCGAAAAATGATATGATTCTTCGTGAAGGAGAGACCTGTACGAATATATACTGGGTCGTGAAAGGTCTCGTCCGCCAGTTCTATTATAAAAACGGAAAGGAACTGACGGAGTATATGGCAACGGAGAATTCGATTGTCATGTGTATCGAGAGTCTGTTCCGTGAAAAACCCTCACAGTTGCAGATCAAGGCACTGGAGCCGACCATCATTATCGGTATGCCGAAAGTTGATCTGGAGGCTGTCGCCATGAAGAGTGTGAACATTCAGATCCTCTATCGTAAGATTTTGGAGGAGTCGCTTATCCTGAGTCAGCACCATGCGGATATGCTACGCTTTGAGAGTGCACAGGACCGTTACCAGAAACTGGTCAAGAACCAGCCGCAGTTGGTACTTCGGGCACCATTGGTCTATATCGCCAGTTATCTGCAAATGACGCCCGAAACTCTGTCTCGAGTGCGCACTGCAGCACTGATGGAGAAATAAAAACTAGTTCTTCTTCAAATACAATGAGTTATCGATACAATTCGGTAACTCATTTTGATAATGGGTTACATAGATGAGTGTGACATCAGGATTCTGACAATACTCATCCACAATAGCCTTCACCATCCTACGGTTCTCATCATCTAGTCCATGAAGGGGTTCGTCGAGGATCATCAGGTCGGGTTCTTTTACGAAGGCTCTTGCTAATAAGACAAGCCGTTGTTCACCACTTGACATCTCCATAAACTTGCGTTCCTCCAGATGACCGATGCCGAAGACCTGTAGCCATTTCCGACATTGTTCTTTTTCTGCTTCGTTGGGGCGGGTATAGAGGCCGATGGTATCTTTTAGGCCGCTGGCCACAATTTCGATGGTTGGGATGTTTTGTCGGTAACTGCGATGCATCTCGGGTGAGACATAGCCGATATGTCGTTTAATGTCCCAGATACTCTCGCCCGAGCCACGTTTGTGTCCGAAGAGGGAGATGTCGCAGGCATAACGCTGGGGATTGTCGGCACAGACCAGTGAGAGTAGGGTAGACTTGCCGGAACCATTCTGGCCGGATAGTGACCAGTGTTCGCCTTTTCGCACTGTCCAGTCGAGATCTTTCAATATTGTGCGCTCCCCATAGCGAATACTGACGTTGTTGAATTTGATTACTTCAGCCGGAGCACATGGAGACTGACCCGGAGTACATGGGGACTGACCCTGCTGTGAGTAAGGAGCGTTAGCGACTGAATTACAGAGGGTCTGTCCCCTGTGTGCGACCCACTCGCTGTTTGCGACTTTCGGCAACACCCGCATCTCGCGAACTTCCACGATATGGGTGATGAAATCAGGAATCTCGTCCGTCTTCGCCAGTACGAGTATGATTTGCAGTCCTTGTTCCTTAGCCAACATCGCCATCAGTTCCTTCAACTGATCTCTTGTCTCTGCATCCAGTCCGATAAAAGGATTCTCCATAATGAGAACCTTCGGATGAGTGAAAAGCGAGGCGGCCAACTTGAACTTACGGAGTTCTCCGCTGGATAGCAGGATAATGTATTTGTCGAGCAATGGCTCCAAATGAAACGACTCGTAGATATGTTGCTGCAATGTCCTACGTTCTTGAGTGTCCTCACCAGCCAACTGATATGCCTCTTCGAGTTTTTGACCCACGGTAGGTGTTTCTTCATCGATCTCCATCTGGTTCCAGCGCTGTTGGAGGAAATAGGTTCGGTCATTGTCCCCACCATATGTATCTCGGAAGGAGATATGTTTCAGATTGTTATAGGGCTCATCGAAGGCATACTTCACCATATCAGGAAAAGCAGGATGACGCCCCGTGATCATATCCACAAACATCGACTTGCCAGCTCCATTCCTTCCTATGATGGCGATATGCTCGCCCTCCTCTAAACAGAAGTTCACAGGCTCAGCCATCGACCATTCCGGTTTTCTGGCCCTCGCGTTGATTATCTCAATCGTCTTCATCCTTCGTCTTCCGTTTAGACACCTTTTCTTTGTTCTTGTTCACAAAATCCTTCCACCCCCGATATTTGACGTCGCTCTCAGGCTTTCCCATCTGCATATAGTGACAGTAGGCCGCAGCCAGGGCATCTGTAGCATCCATGAATTTCGACATCTCCTCGTTGGGAATCTTCAACAGTCGCTGTAACATCCCGGCCACCTGTTCCTTGGCGGCATTACCATTACCGGTAATCGCCATCTTGATCTTCATCGGGGCATACTCATGGATGGGAACCCCATGATGGATGGCAGCCGCAATGGCTGTTCCCTGGGCACGTCCTAGTTTGAGCATCGACTGTACGTTCTTGCCGAAGAACGGTGCTTCGATGGCCATCTCGTCAGGCAGATAACCGTCGATGATACCTGTCACCCTTTCAAAGATATGGCCGAGTTTCAGGTAGCCATCCGAGAACTTACGCAGGTCGATGATACCCATTGTGATCATGCTGGCCTTGCCGTCAGTCACTTTCAGCAAGCCATATCCCATCAGGTTCGTGCCAGGGTCAATGCCCAATATGATCTTTTCCATCCTATATAAACAATCCTCCGATTTGATAGATGAGCGCACTCATGATCCAGGCTACGATAGTTGTGTAGAGGGCAGCAAAGGTGGCCCAGCGCCAGGAACCGGTCTCATTCTTGATAGCCGCAATGGTGGCGATACAAGGGAAGTATAATAATATAAATATAAGGTACGCGTAGGCGGCGAGTGGGGTGATGCCTTCATTGAACATCAACTGTCGCAGGTGCGTATATTTCTCGTTGTCATCACTGAACTCCTCGTCATCAGCAAAGGAGTCATCACCACTATAGAGTACACCGATGGTGGAGGCCACAATCTCTTTGGCACCCACGCCTGCCAGCAGCGAGACATCGAGTTTCCAGTTGAAACCCTGAGGCGTAAAGATTGGCTCGATGGCCTTACCCATCCGTCCGATATAACTCTGTTCCTGTTGTTGCTCACGAGGTAGTGACTCATTGTGTGGGAAGTAGCCTAAGGCCCAAACAATGATTGAAGCAACCAGGATGATGCCTCCCATCTTCTTCAGATATTCTTTGCCTTTCTCCCATGTATGACGGGCGATAGCCTTGGCAGTTGGCCAACGGTAGGGAGGCAGTTCCATCACAAAGGGTGTGTCCTCACCTTTGATGACCAGCGAAGAGAATATCTTACTGACAACCACAGCCATCGCGATACCGATGGCATAGAGCGACAGCATCACCCACGAGCGGCATTGCAACGAGAAGAACGTGCCTGTTATCATGATATAGATGGGCAGTCGTGCCGAACAACTCATAAATGGCAGCACCATCATCGTAATGATTCTCGACCTGCGACTTTCGATGGTTCTCGTGGCCATCACAGCAGGCACATTACAGCCGAAGCCCATGATCAGGGGGATGAACGACTTACCGTGCAGACCCATCTTGTGCATCAGTTTGTCCATGATAAAGGCGGCACGAGCCATATAACCTGAATCTTCCATCAGGGAGATGAAAAAATAGAGAATCAGGATCTGTGGCAGGAACACGATGACGCTTCCCACACCACCGATGACACCATCGACCAGCATCGCCTTCAGAGGACCGTCTGGCATCGTGACAGTCAGTTTATCACCCAACCAAGCCACCAGTTCTTCTATCCAGTCCATCGGATACTGACCCAAGGAAAAGGTGGTCTCAAACATCACATAGAGCAACAGGAAGAAGATGGGGAAACCGAAATACTTATGCGACAATACCCCGTCGATGAGGTGTGTCGTCTTGTAGGTGTCTTCCTTTGTGCCGGTCTTGTAGCCAGCCTCTGTCAGGGCACCATTGATAAAACCGTACTTGGCATCCATGATGGCGGTCTCAGAATCGTCACCGGTCTCTTCCTTCACACGGGCCGAGGCCTTGTCACGGGCATTCGTCAGATCACGGAAGTCTTGCATACGCTGTTCTCCAGCCATGTGCTTACCCAGATAGTCGAGCACCTGACTGTCGTGCTCCAACAGTTTCAGGGCCAGGTATCGGGTGGAGTAGTGCTGGGTGATATGCTCATCGGCCTTCAGGTATTTCTGGATATGGGCAATACCGTCTTCTATCTCGTGACCGTAGTTGATGTGGAAGTGACGGGAGGCCTTGTGGGTGCCTTCATATACCTGAATGACGGTACGGAATAACTCTTTCACACCTGTACCGTTCTTAAAGGATGTTGGTACCATCGGCATACCGAACAGGTTACTCAGCGTTTCAATCTCCACATGGTCTCCCCGACGCTCAAACTCATCATACATATTCAGGGCGCAGACCATACGTAGGTTCATGTCCACCAGTTGGGTGGTCAGGTAGAGATTCCGTTCCAGGTTCGAGGCGTCAATGACGTTGATCACTACGTCAGGCATTTTCTCTGTCAGGTGTTCCCTGACATAGAGTTCCTCCGGCGAATAACAACTCAACGAGTATGTACCGGGTAGGTCGGTCAGATTGAACTCATAGCCGAAGAACGAGGCGTGCGCCTCTGTGGCATCAACGGTCACACCACTGTAGTTGCCTACATGTCCATGGGCACCGGAAGCGAAGTTAAACAACGAGGTCTTGCCGCAGTTGGGATTGCCCACAAGTGCCACGTTGATGGTACGTCGCTCCTTCATGGCCTCATGGTGGATGTAGTCTTCCTCGTGAATACGGTCGTTGTCGTCAATGACAAACTGTGTGGCTTCGATAGGTGTATCGGCTGATACCACTTCTATCATCTCCGCCTCATGGTGTCTCAGACTCACCTCATAACCCATCAACTTGTACTTCACGGGATCCTGCAGAGGCGCATTCAACAGCACCTCCACTTCCTTGCCCTTGATGAAGCCCATCTCTATGATACGCTTGCGGAAGCCACCATGGCCCAGCACCTTGACAATGATTCCTTTCTCGCCTGTTTTTAACTCCGATAGTTTCATATCCTTTCCTGATTTTGCTGCAAAGGTACAAATAATAAACTTGCAACCGAGTTGCAATCAGTCGCAAGTCTATCAAAATACCTACAAATGGGGATGCGGTATCAGGTATTGTTGTTGTCTAATCGAAATTTCCGCCATATATCAGACCATAATACGGGTCGTTCTTCGAGAAGTTGCCGTTGATATTCGGGTCACGGTTAGGCTGCCAGGTACGTACCTTGATACAGGGCTGGTCCATATCGTTCAGGTCGACCATCAGGAACAGATAACCCGTATCACCGTAGGTCGAGGAATAGTAGTCCTGATGGATCAGGATACCGTAGGTCTGACCACCCTTACCCATCTTCTTCACCTCATTGTCGGTAAAGCGGATGTTGATAAACTGGTTACTCTTGAAACTACGCTCCAGGTTCTTGATATAGGTGTTCTTATCCAGACGCGTGTACTTCACCAGTTGGTTGTCGATGTACTTCCCGTTCTCCATGTTCTTCTTGGCCTGCTTGGTCATGTGTCCCACGATGATGATGGCATCATCGTCGAAGATACTCTGGATATAGTCGAGACGCTTCAGGGCGAAGGCTGTCTTGTAGTTCTCCAGGAAGGTGGCAATGACCATGCGTACGCTGTCGTTCCAGGCTGCAGCGTCACGGTTGAAGATGTCATCACGGGCTGCTTTGTCCAGTCCGAAAGCCAGCGACTCAATCTTATCATCGTCATTGAAAGTAAAGGTGACATCCTCCACGAGGGCGCGGTTATTGTTTTTGAAGGTAAAACGCATGGGCACACTGCGACAGATGACGCGGTCACTCAGTTGGTAGAAATTCAGTTGAGGATTACCCAATACAGTGGCATTACCATAATGCAACAGTTTGTCGAACATCTCATAGCCGTCATCTGTAAACAGATCCTTCACCGAGGTATAGTTCTTACTCTTGATAGCCGTGATAACTTTATCAACCGTCTTCGTATACTCTTTGGGCTGTTCCACGGCTACGGCATGAGTGGCTGCACCTGCACTGGCCACCGAAGCCTGATAGACAGCCATTGCCCTCTTCTGATCAGCCTTCTTACCTGCTGCGATCGTCACATCCGACTCCCGATAGGGGATACGTTTGAAGATCTGCATCAGTTGTTTCAGTTCCGGCACCTGCTGCATCTGACTCTCAAACGCATACTCATATTTGATTTTGAATTTCTCCGTATCAGCCCCCGGACGCATCTCTACCTGAGTCACGCCGTTGTTGGTCGGGTAGATATTACTCCAACTCATACCGTCCCAATAACTGAAGTCGAGGTTGGTTACAGGCTGTCCCTGATAGGTGAACAAGAGACTCACCTCCAGGTCTTCTATCTTCGTGACCTCTGCCTTCAATTGTCCGAGGATGCTACGTATTTGTTCCGGAATCCATGAAGCCAGGATGTGCATTCCATCGTCAGCCATATACCTCATCTCCTGCGGATGCTGCATACTCATTAATAAGCACGAAGCCCAGTAATAGTAACGCAGGGCGTCAGCAATACGACGTACCTTCTCTGCCTCCTTGGCACCACGCAGATAGTCGAAGATCAATTCCTCACGGGCTTTGAACACACGTTCTATCTCCGTCTTCTTGATGTAACGTACCACGTAGGCTTTTGGAGCCGGCGTGACAATGATGCTCTGGGTGTTTTTCAGTGTACCGGCTGTGTAGGTCTTGACCACAGACTCTACCACCGACGTGGCATCGATACCCTCAGCGGTATTCACCTGTTGTTCGTTGATCTCGATGTCGCTACTCACCTGTACCGAAATCTTACTCATCAGGTTGGCCATCGCCTCCTTGTCGGCATTGGCTTCTGTCTCGCCATAGCCCTCACCATAGAGGTAGGTGTTACGATCAGCCTTGATGCGGTTTACTTCCTCCATTTCATCCTGCGCCATTGCCCCTACAGGCAACAGACAGGCCATAAACAAAATCCATTTTTTCATACCTATATTATTTTATTATTTTCTTGCCTTTCTGGATGTAGACGCCCTTTGTCTTGGGTTCACCCTGCAACTGTCGTCCGTCAACCGAGTACCACTGTTCATTGTTCATGGTTGAATGTTCAATGTCCTTGATACCCACAGTCTCATTGTTGGTGGTGGCGTTCACAGGAATGAATCTTGGACGTGCGCCTCCCACTCTCATGTGGTTGGTATAGACCTCGAAGGGACGAACCTCACGGGAGTTACGGATAAACACGCTGCCCTCGGCATAGCCATCTCTGGCATTGCCCACGTTCAGGGCGTAGACATCGTCCGATGCAGCCACCCGTGTGAAGGTCGGAATGAGGATGATCTCGTTGGTGCCTACCTGCTGCTTGTTCTCCGAACTGTACACCTCAGTATTCTCTGCCGAGAAGGTCACACGACCCGAGAGGTTGAACTCGCTGTAGTATTCCGTGCTGTTTGGCATGGCGATGAGGTAGGGCACGTTCGGCTCGATGGTCTGGGCATAGGTGAGTCCGTTGTCCCTCATCTGCCTGAGCCAGAAGTGCTTGTTACTACCGTCATTACGGAACGGTGTGATCTGTCCCTGTGTGGCGTGGGTGATGGTCTGCACGGGGAAGGGTAGGGTAAGTCCTTCCCAGCCACGACTGGTCCCGATGACGGTGTGCTGTTGGAAGTTACGGGTGTAACTGATCCGCTGTGTCCTGAAGGGCTCCGGACAGTAGAAGTTGTTATTGCCCGTTGTTGCATCGGTGAGGATAATCTCCTGTGCCTGACCATTCACCACGACATTCTGCACGCCCTCAGGAGCCAGGGATGCATCTGTGACATAGACGAGGAGGTTCGGGTTCGAGATGCCCTGCAGCATATCGGCAGTCAACGGATACGAATTCTCCCAAACGATGGCAGCGATGGTCTGTGCAGCCGCCTCACGACCGCCTGTTTCCATAAAGGCTTCGTCGAGGGGAACATCTCCGCTCACCCAAGCCGTCAGTCCGTCGAAGCGTGCTGTGACAGCAGAATATTCCTCAATCCTGTACATCAACTCATCCAGCATGGCGCGAAGTTTATCAATTTCTTCTGCGCAGACATCAAGTTCGTCTAATGTCTCCGCCTCCATAACTCTATACTCAACATCCTTGGTTTCTGCTTCCAACATCATACACCTCTCCCAGAGATCGTCAGCCTGCCTGTTCGGATCTTTCCTTGCCAGCATGTCTTCTGCGTACGCCAGCATTGCTTTTATTTTATCCAGTTCTTCGAGCAGTGCAGACTTCCTGGCTTCAATCTCTTGGTCTGACTGTCTTGTGCCTGGGATAATAGGACGCACACATCGTCCACAATATTGACCCCATATGGGATTAGCATACCACCACTCAGGGGCTTCGGAATTGAATAGCAAACCCTCGCAGAAGATAGAAATAACCTCCCCCTCCTGAGGCTCCCGTTTTGAAGATGATAAATAGTCGCCCCATTCTCCAACTTTTACGAGCGTACCGTTATCCCATTGGCCTGTTGCGGGTAGGAATATGGAGTTCCCATTAGGACCGGTGAACCTACAGCCGTTAACACCGTTCAGTGTTGTCCACTCAAAAGTGCAGTTATTGCGTAGTTCATTGATATGTTCGATTGAGGGCAGACGCCATTCACCGCGCCATTTTAAGTGTGCCACATCGTAATCTGTTCCTCCGATGTCAGAGCCGATGTCCACTATCTGGCTGCTATCATCTTCATAGTTATAATTACCATATTGATAGTTATCCCACGTGTATGTATCTTTCTCCTCCGTTTCACCCCAAGCATAATACCCTCCAAAATCCTCAGGCTTTAATGCTCCGACATTCCAAGATGCCCACTTGGTGCCGCTTGGCAGACCGAGGTCAATGGCTTCGCCAATACTTGTGCTTTCTCCAATTTCCTTGATGTTTTGGAACTTGTTCCAGGATGCAGTATTACGATATGCCTCTATGCAACCAACGGGAACGTAGAGAGTGGCTGTTGGATATACATATTGTCCTCCTCCAGAATTATCAAAAACACTTACGCTAATCTCAAAAGGATTCTCAATCTTTGAGATGATTTCTTCCAAAGCACGACAACCCTCAAAAGCAGAACTGCCAATTGAAGTTACACCACGACCAATAGTAACAGAGGTAAGTCCTTCACATTCATAGAATGCCTGTTGATCAAGTATTTTCACCCCATCAGGAATAACGACAGTATTAAAACTTTTACACCCATAGAAAGTGCAAAAGCCTATAGACGTTACACTTTGAGGAATCATTATCGATTTTAGACTTTCACATCCCAAGAAAACCATATATTCAATCTCCTTGATACTTTCAGGCAGACTTATTGAAGTCATTTTACGACAATATTCAAAGGCATGGCCATTTATTTTCGTTACACTTTCAGGAACAATAATAGATTCGATGTTAGAACCGTGAAAAGCATCGTCACCGATAGTAGTGATATTATCAGGAATTACAGTGTTGTTGCTGCCGCGTACCAACGTGTTGCTTGCTGTTTCAATGATTGCGTTACAATTGTTACGCGAGTCGTATACCGGATTATCTTTATCAACCTCTATGGTTTCGATCCCTTCACAGAGTTCAAAAGCCGTATAACTTATTGAGGTTAGGCTGGCAGGGATGACCAGTGATTTTAAACCAGAGCATCCCTTAAATGACATCCATCCGATAGATTTGATGTCATCAGGAATAATCGTATTGTTACATCCGGTGTTCAGTTCATCTGTACTTGTTTTGATGATGGCATTACAATTATTGCGGGAGTCATAAATGCTATTATCAGGATCTACCACAATGGATGCGAGGTTAGAACACTCGCCGTATGGTGTACTGCCTATCCTTGTGACGCTGGCAGGAATAACCACTTTAGATACCGCAGTGCCATAGAATGCTGCATCGTCAATTTCTATCAAAGAACTGGGCAAGTTGACATCTGCAAGTTCTTTACAGCCGCAAAAGGCTCTTTCACCGATATATGTAACCGTGTTAGGAATCTCCACAGATGTTATTTTATCACAATAATAGAATGCTTCTTCACAAATTGACGTAATTGTGTAGCCGTTTACTTCTGAAGGAATAGTAATATGCCCTTCCGTATTTTTATCAACGGCAACAGGTGCACCCCATTGGTTTGAGGAAGGTCGCCATACTTGAGCAGTTCCGTCTGCTTCACTTGTCACCTGGAATCTCATAGTAATACCCTCTACGGTTTCTGCGTAAAAATCATCACCGTCGGCGGCCCATGCACCAATCGATATTGTTGCTAACAACAAGAAAAGTAGTCCTTTCTTCATATAACGCTTATATTATATATTCGTTAGTGAAACTATAGTTTTTTATTTTGCAAAGATACATAATATATCTGAAACCCCAAAGGAATTTAGGATTTTTCTAAAGTTCCATGTTTTTTTTTGCGGAAAAGTTGTTTGATAACGAGTTCGCATGACCCAAAATCAACTTTTTTTTGCATTTTATTTGTTTGTTTAAGAATTATTCCCTATCTTTGTCCCCGACTAAACAATTATCTAACCGATGAAAGTAATAAAGTACATAACTACTATTGTATTGATGGCGGTATTCTCTTGTTTCACAGCGACGGAAGCAAAGGCCGACTATCAGGACAAGTCAGTACAAAAAGAAAGCAAGAAGACTGCAGCCCGATTGGAAAAAGAGGGCTGGAAAGTTTTTGGCAACGTGAAGAGCATCCGGGAAGGCATGGCTGCCCACTACAAAGCATTATACGATGGCATAGGCGAACAGACATCGATAGAGGGTCATGGCACTGCCAAAGAACTTAACATGGCAGTCCGCAAGAGCCAGAATAATGCTGCTGCGCAGTATGCCGCCATGCAGGAATCGAAGGTTGAGGGCGAGACAGATACCCAGGTGAGCAGCCAGTATGACGGCGAGACGTCCACGAGTCAGGTAGAACTCACCTCCCACTTCCGTTCTTCGACCGACCAGTTGGTGAAGTCGATGAAACCCAGTGTCGTGATTTACAGAATGACGAATGACGGTAACTATGAGGTGCGGTCATTCTTTGTTGTCAACGTCATTAAATAACTAAAGCGATTATGAAAAAGAATATATACCTATTATTATTAGGATGTGTCATGATGCAGCCATCGGCTTTGAAGGCGCAGAAGACAGCCACGGTTTCTGGAGAGTACACCTATGTCATCACCGAGAATGATGACGTTACCTTGAACGAAGCCAAACAGAAGTGTATCGAGTTGGCCAAGGCCGCTTGCATCAAGGCGGAATTCGGCGAGATGGTAACCTCTGACGTGATTGACTCAAACACGGAGACCAATGGTCAGGAGGCCAGTTCCTACTTCTGGGAGAACACGGTGGCGATGGCCAAGGGTGAATGGCTTGGCGACACCAAACCTACCGAACTGTCCGTTGACTACAAAGACGGAAAACTGACATTCACAGCCAAGGTCTATGGTAAGATACGTGAGATTGTCCAGGCGAAGGTCGATCTGAAATGGGACATACAGAAGGACGGCCTCAACGGACGTACGTCTGCCACATCGTTTGACAGCGGAGAACGTATCTATGTCAATTTCCGTTCACCGTCGGCAGGCTATGCTGCCATCTATCTGATTGTCGGCGACGACGAAACCAGTTGTCTGCTGCCTTATCCCAATGATACAGGCGGACGGTATGCCATCAAGGGCAATCGCGACTACGTTTTCTTTGACAAAGACATTGACCCGTCGGCTTATCACTACAGGTTAAAGACAAAGCGCAAACAAGAAGACAACCAGATTGTCGTCATCTACTCACCTCATCCCTTTACGAAGTGTAACGACATCACTGGCGACAAACTTCATCCGAATTCCCTGAGCACCCACGACTTCCAGAAATGGCTTCTGAAATGCCAGCGACAGGACAAGGATATGGTCGTCGATAAGAAATGGATCAAAATTAACCAAAAGTAATAACAAATCAAAAAACTCTAAATTATGAAGAAATTACTCTTCCTCTCAATGGTTAGTCTGTTAGGCATCAATGCCTTTGGACAGAATGTAAATGAATTAGACCGCCCGGCCAACATCGACTGGACTGAGGATTCTACGGAGATTGTGACGATCAACGACATCGTGAAGACCCAGCAGGGCCTTACCAGCAATCAGTTCGAGGAATCGCATTTCCAGGATGTATGGTCCAGAAAGGGTTATCTGAATCTCTCGTACAACAATGCCACGTTGACTCCCGATGAAGTCATTCAGACAGGCGTGCCCGATTTGAACGGCGGTGTCGTCCCTAAATTCAAAAGCAAATGGGGTTTCTCGTTACAAGTGGGCAGAGGCTATAAGTTGCACAAGAAACCTATTGCCAACATCCTGCAGTTCTATATTGACTATAAGTATATAGACCTGAATGTGAATTACTACGACCACGAAGGCAATGGAAAGAACCTCTATGACACCAGTGTTAAATTGCCCAGTGACAGTAAGTTGTTCTATACGCCTTGGAACCTGGAGAAATATGACATCAACTACGGCATGGCTTTAGGTCCGTCCATCACGGTATCCCCGTTCAACACCATGGATAGTAAGGGCCTGCACCATCTGCATTTCAATATGTGGTACCAGATTGGCTACCATGCATCCCTGTTACTCATGAAGAACGATGAGGATGCTGATGTGAATAAGGCGAAAGGTACAAATACTGAGGACAAGGTGAGAGATGGTATCAAGATGAATCTGGGACACGGACTGACCAATACGTTCGGTGTCAGCCTGACGTGGAAATTTATCGGTATCGGCTATGAGCATCGCTCTGCCGGACTGAAATACCAGTCTTTGGACAAGGATACCTATGGCGATGATAAATACAAGTTCAAGTCCGCAACGAATCGTGTGTTCTTGCAGTTCAGACTCAAGTAAACAGGGCTGGATAAGATAGTAGAAACATCATTATTAACAAACAGAGGAAACAATTATGAAAAAATATATTTTTATCCTGATTCTGAGCGTGTTTGGTTTGACGACAGTCAGTGCTCAATATAGTCATAAGATTGAGGGATCATGTGGTGAAGACGTTCATTGGAGTTTCGACGGCAACTCGTTGGTCATCACCAATGTCAGCAAAAAGGGAGAAATGGTGAAAATGGCCGATTACAATGTAGAACGCAATGTGGCTCCCTGGGTAAGACAGAAGTTGGGTGTCAGGTCGGTCGTGATTATGAGTGGTATCAAAAACATCGGTTCTTGTGCCTTCGCCAATTTGAAGGATCTGCAGGAGGTGCGTTTTGAGGGGACCGATGTGGAGACCATCGGATGGGGTGCTTTCCTGAATTGCAGTCGTTTGCGTAACATCTCTATTCCCTTGCAGACCAGGACCATTGAGACCATTGCCTTCGCCAACTGTGTCTCACTGCCGTCTATCATTATTCCTGACCGTTGTCGACTGGCTGACCAGGCATTCGTTTCCTGTACCAATCTGAAGATTATCGACATCGCTCCTACGGCCATCATCGGTCATCATACTTTTGCCAATGAGGTGCTCTTCAATGGAAAACCACGTCACGCTTTGTATGAAGGTGAAATCCGCCGCTTGCCCTCTTATGTGAATCTGGGCAACAGTTATGAGTTCGGTCTCTCGAAAGAGTCTGTCGACAAGTGTACCACCAAGGAGAAGTCAAATGCCGACTACGACTATGCTACTTCCGAGGTCGACACCATCATTCCTCAGGGCTATTACACACGTTATAACACCTACGCACTCATCATCGGTAACCAGAACTACCGCTTTGTGTCTGATGTGCCTTACGCCATCCATGATGCCAGAATATTCGCAGAGTACTGTAAGAAGACTCTGGGTATCCCCGCAGAGAACATCCACATCACAGAGGATGCTACCAAACAGATGATCATGGAAGAGGAACTCGAAGACTGGATCTCGCAGATTCCTTACCGTGATGAAAAGAAGTTGATCGTGTATTATGCCGGTCATGGTGTTCCTGACATCAAGAACAAGAACAAGGCGTATATCCTGCCCACAGACGTTCGTGGCACCAATCCGAAGAGAGGTATCGCCCTTGACGAATTCTACAGCAAACTCGGTGATCTGGCCTTCCAGCAGACTTCCGTATTCCTGGATGCTTGCTTCAGTGGTATCAACCGTAACAACGAAGGTGTAAGCGAGGGATTGCGCGGTGTTGAGATCGAGGCAGAAGATGCCACCTTCGGCGAAGGTTCCGTTGTTGTGTTCACTGCTGCCCAAGGCAACGAGACCGCACAGGGCTATCCTGAGGAAGGCCACGGTCTGTTTACCTATTATCTGTTGAAGGAACTGCAGCAGACAGAGGGAAATTGTACTTACGGTGACATGTCAGACAACATCAAGAGTAATGTGTCGTTACAGGCCCTTCAGTTGAAGATGCGTAAGAAGCAGACGCCTGCCACCAGTTGCTCGGAGAAGATCACTTCCGTTTGGCGTGATATGAGTTTCTAATAGGTGGCACACCGGATATAAAAAACCGCCGATATTCTCCGCAAGGAGTCTATCGGCGGTTTACTGGTATAGGTTCTTACCTTACAACCTTCTTGCCTCTCTGGATATAGACGCCCTTTGTCTTGGGCTCGCCCTGCAACTGTCGTCCGTCAACCGAGTACCAATTGTCAAATTGTAAATTGTCAAATTGTAAATTGTCCTTGATGCCCACCGTCTCATTGTTGGTGGTAGCGTTCACAGGAATGAATCTTGGACGTGCGCCTCCCACTCTCATGTGGTTGGTATAGACCTCGAAGGGACGAACCTCACGGGAGTTACGTATAAACACGCTGCCCTCGGCATAGCCGTCTCTGGCATTGCCCACGTTCAGGGCGTAGACATCGTCTGATGCAGCCACACGTGTGAAGGTCGGAATGAGGATGATCTCGTTGGTGCCTACCTGCTGCTTGTTCTCCGAACTGTACACCTCAGTATTCTCTGCCGAGAAGGTCACACGGCCTGAGAGGTTGAACTCATCGTAATATTCCGTGCTGTTGGGCATGGCGATGAGGTAGGGCACGTTCGGCTCGATGGTCTGGGCGTAGGTGAGTCCGTTGTCCCTCATCTGCCTGAGCCAGAAGTGCTTGTTACTGCCGTCATTGCGGAATGGTGTGATCTGTCCCTGTGTGGCGTGGGTGATGGTCTGCACAGGGAAGGGTAGGGTAAGTCCTTCCCAGCCACGACTGGTCCCGATGACGGTGTGCTGTTGGAAGTTACGGGTGTAACTGATCCGCTGTGCCCTGAAGGGCTCCGGACAGTAGAAGTTGTTATTGCCCGTTGTTGCATCGGTGAGGATAATCTCCTGTGCCTGACCATTCACCACGACATTCTGCACGCCCTCAGGAGCCAGGGATGCATCTGTGACATAGACGAGGAGGTTCGGGTTCGAGATGCCCTGCAACATATCGGCAGTCAACGGATACTGACAATTCCATATAATGGCAGCGATGGTCTGTGCAGCCGCCTCACGACCGCCTACTGTTCCCACAAAGGCATCATCGAGGCTTGCGTTATCGCTCACCCAGGCTGTCAGACCGTCAAAGCCGGCGGTGATGGGTTTGGGTGCAAAGGAGTCAATGTCCTGACGTATCATACCAAGTTCGCTTTCGATCATATAAATACGATCCTGGCATTCGTCAAGTTCTTCATTGGATGTGGCTGTTTCTATCCGGTCTCTCACTTCCATGATTTCATATTCTACCTGGTCCAATCTTTTTATCATAGATTCCATCCATTGTGGGTCTGCGTCTTCCACCATATTCAACAGTTCACGGCATTCGCCAACTTCCGCTGACAACCAGTAGATCATATCCATCAACTCTTCCCGCCGCTGATCAAGATTGTCCTCCGTAGGCTCAAAGGCATACGTTGCCACAGGAGAAACTTCATAACCATCAACAATGGCAATAGCCTTGATGGTAGTGCTCTGCGAGAGATTTAGTGCTATCGCACCATTCGCATGTTCGCTGTTAGTGGTTGGCGTTGAACCGTCAAGGGTAAAGTAGATGGTGGCATCAAACGGACTTTGGAGGATGACACTATTGTCTGTTTGCTTAAATGTTGGCTTCGGACACTGATCTTCCAGATACACATCAAATACAATGTTGTCGAAGTAGTAGTTGTTGGCCTCCTCAATATGGTTGAGACTGAAGGCTACCGACTGCATGGGATGCTGGTCGGATGAATTGCCTGAACTCATCGTTCCTTCATACGTGAAACGCTGCCATTCAGTAGAGAAGTATCTTACATCATCGTAACTGTCTCCGTGAATCGTCATTGAGATAAAGGTGCCAGGCTCCTCATGCGCCTCTGTCTGTATGGTTCCTTCCTTGTCGGCACGATAGTCGTACGATACACGGAACTTCGTGCCTTCACTGACGGGCTGATTCAGACGGAACCAGAACTGGTTGTCCCATGCTTCTGCCTCCATCGCTGTTGCCTCAACCTTTATACCACGACTTTCATTCACACCCACGCCATTGCTAATCGTGGCAGGAACAGTTTCTCCAGCATGTATCTTGACAAAATAACTGCTGACATCATTCCCCTCCATATCGCCATTGTTAACCAGACTGACGACGATAGGCTCAGGTATTTCGACAGAATCGCCAAACTCTTCAATGTTTGCAAAGCGGTTCCATGCTTCAGTCTTCTGGTAAGCCGTTTTGGTGCCTGTACGGACGAAGAGCGTGGTATTTTGATATATTGCATCATCAAAGGTGTTTTCATTAATGACAAATGGTCTTTTGATATAGGAACGAATTGATTCAAGTTCGTTGCAATTTCTAAAAACATATTCACCAAAGGTTGTCACTTTCTCAGGAATCTCTATGGAGCCTAGAGCTTCACAATAAGAAAAAGCATAAGAATTGATTTCCGTGATATTTGGCGACATCTCAATAGAAGACAATTTCCGACAATAGTCAAATGCACTCCATCCTATTTTAGTAACACTGGCTGGTAATGATATGGATTCCAGGTTTATACAATCTTGAAAGGCACTATTGCCAATGATTTCCACGCCATTAGGTATAATCGTTGTTTGGCAGCCTGTCACCAGCGTGTTAGTTGCTGTTTCAATAATGGCATTGCAATTGTTACGTGAATCATAAACGGTGTTACCTTCATCTACGACTATGGATTTAAGTTTTACGCAATTTATAAATGGTTGATCTATTTCTTTTACGCTACTTGGTATTCTTATAGATTCGAGATAATGGCAGTTCGTAAATGCCCAATATGCAATTGTTGTAACAGAATTAGGAATATCTAAATTAACAAAACCTGTTCCATCAAAACAATCATCGCCAATGATTTCTAGTGTTGAAGGGAAATCAAGAGTATTAATTTCATAATGGCCATAGAAAGCCATTGTTCCTATAGCAACTATTCCTTCTGGGATAATAGTTGCTTTACAGCCTGTTATTAAGGTATTGGTACTGGTTTCTATGATTGCATTACATTGATTACGAGAGTCGTAGACGGTATTTTGTTCATCCACAGTGATGGATTCCAAACCAATACAGTCACGGAATGAAGAGCCATTTATTGCCGTTACAGATGCTGGGATATGTAATGATTTTAGACTTCTACAAATTCCAAATGCAGAATGTTCTATCCTCTTTAGTCCCTCAGGCAATTCAATAAATGTCAGATTCTCATCGCTGAAGAATGCTCCACTACCAATACTTGTTATTGTTTGGGGTAGTCTGATCTCCTGCAAATTATCGCAACCATAAAACGCATCTTCTCCAATGGCCTTTAGCCCAGTGAAGTACTCTAACTCTGTGAAACGGACGATATCTGTGTTTTTTCCAAATTTTCCGCCCAATTCCGTCACAGCGGTGGCCTCATCGTAACTCAGTTCACCGTCGCCGTTGGTATCCCAGTTGGATACGCATATAGCCTTTACTGCTTCATCCTCGAATTGGATGATGTTTTGCGCCCAGAATTTCTGGGGGAGAATGATGGCGAGGGTCATCAAGATTGTGGAAAGAAGTCCTTTCTTCATATTGCTTAATTTTATATTCGTTAGTGAACTATAGTTTTATTTTGCAAAGATACGCAATTTCTTTGGAACATCAAAGGGAAATGGGATTTTTTTATTTCGATTCATTAAAATGTAGCCTTGAATCTGGGGCAAGAAATTCTGTGGTCGGAATTTCTTGCCCTGAATCTGAGGGATAATTTCCAGAGGTCGGAATGTTTTGCCCCGAATCCGAGGCACGTTTTCCCGTGGTCGGAAAAACTTCCCCCCAATCCGGGTCACGTTTTCCAGAGGTCGGAATATCTTGCTTCAGATTTGAGGGATAATTACCCGAGGTCGGAATTATTTGCCCTAGATTCAAGGCATAATTCTCCGGGGTCGGAATATCTTCACCCAGAATTGGAACACGATTTTCCTAGGTCGGAATATCTTCTCCCCGATTTGAGGCTGATTTTTTGCAGATCAAAATGACGTGCTTCAGATTTCTGACAGACCATCCAAAAACTTCAAAACCCTGCCCTAAATCTGGGACATACCTATGCACAGTGGGTAGAAATCTGCCCCCAAACCCAGTGACATTTATGCACAGGGGGCAGAGACATATCTCAGATTCAGGGGGTATTTATGCACGAGGGGTAGAAACATGACCCAGATTCGAGGCATATCTATGCCCAGGGGGTGGAAACCTGTCTCAGATTCAGGGCAGACTTATGCACTGGGGGTAGAAACATGTCATAGATCTGGGGGATACTTATGCACAGGGTGCAGAGACTTGCCTGAGATTTAGGGCTGATTTATGCACGGTGTGCATAAACGTCTCCCGATTTTGGGGTGGTTTTTTGAGTTGTGATAGTGGTCCCAACCAGTGAAAACACAACGATTCCCCACCTCTGATAGGGGCGGGGAATCGCGGCGGAAGGGAGATTTTTGTTTTACCTTACAACCTTTTTACCCTTCTGGATATAAACGCCCTTTCTCTGGGGTTCTCCCTGCAACTTTCTGCCGTCAATCGAGTACCAGGCATCTTCGGCAGAATCGGTCTTGATATCCCTGATTCCTACCGACTCGTTGTTGGGTTGGGCGGCGATACGGATGAAGTTGGGTCTTGCACCGTTTCTCTCTCCGTGAGTGGTGTATGCCTCGAAGGGACGTACATCACGAAGGTCCCGTGCAAACACACTGCCTTCTGCATAGCGGTCACGAGCCTGACCCACATTTACGGCATAGACATATTCGTTCTGTGGGATGTACTGGAAGGTGGGCATCATGATGATGTTGTCACGGACAACCATCATTTCTTCCAATGGCGGTGTGGCAGGAACAGTGGTGTTCTCGGCCGAGAAGGTGACACGTCCGTTCAGGTTGTATGCATCGGGATAGACCACCGTATTGTTCGGCATTGAGATGACGTAAGGCTTGTTGGCCTCCAGTGTGGCAGCACTATAGAGTCCATCGGGTGAGTAACCGCGCAACCAGAAATGTTTTGTACCGTTTGCACCGAAAGGTGTAATCTGGCCTTTACTCTCATGGGTGATTTCCTGTACGGTGAAGGGTAGGGCAATGCTCTCCCAGCCCCTGCTGACACCAACCTCTGTCTGCTGCCCGAAGTTTCGGGTGTAACTGATCTTCTCGGCAGTGAACGCCTCAGGACAGTACCAGTTGTTATTTCCCGTTGCAGCATCCGTCAGCACAATCTCCTGTGCCTGACCATTCACCACGACATTCTGAATTCCCTGTGGCGCCAGTGAAGGCTCATTCACATATACCAACAGGTTCGGATTCGAGATGCCCTGCAACATATCGGCAGTCAGTGCATACGAATTCTCCCATACAATGGCAGCAATCGTCTGTGCAGCCGCTTCGCGACCACCTTCTACTTCCATAAAGGCTTCCTCGAGGGGAACATCCCCGCTCACCCATGCCGTCAGTCCATCGAAAGAGGCACCACTTTCTTCTAATTTATCAGCATATTTTGCCAATTCTACTATCTCGTTGGCATTCAGAGCGCGGTTATAGATGCGTATCTCATCTAAGATACCGTTCAAAGGATACCAATAGTCACTGTACTTACCGAAATACCAGTCCTGCGTATTCGCATCTGTGAAATCTGGCGTGGTGTACGTAGTTGTAATCAACTTGCCGTTAATGTATATTTGGAAAGTGTTGTTGGCATAAGTATACGCTATATGTATCCACTTGTTCAGATAATTACCATCTGCTGATGCTGAAATACCATCGCTCCAACCTCCATCCAAGTGTCCGATATACGTATGGAATCGTTCTTCATTGATTCCATATTGAATGGCAAAGCCTGTTCGGTCATGTGAATGTCCAACGATAGCATGTGTACCGTTATCTGAAGCAATTCCCCATTCATCCATTCCTGCACTACTAAGGGGCTTGACGTATGTGGCAAAACTCCATTCGTCGCCAATCTGTAGGGATTCTGAGTTTGGCATATAAATGTGGCCTGAGTTCTCTACGCTTCCAAACTGATAGGCTCCGTTGGCATCGCCTTGCACACCTGTCGTCAGAGAGACGGCTTCCGTGGGTGTTCCGTTGTTCCCATGTCCACTCTCATCATTGGCATTGCCATTGAAGGGGAAGTAGGCCACAAGACTGTTATCGACACCTGTGAAGTAGCCTGGATTATTCTCACCACCGTCGATATGTGCGTATGAGATGTCTGTATGGTTCGCATCATAGCGTGTGCCAGCACCGCCCACAAGGCTCTCGCAACCATTAAACATCTTCTCACTGGAAGTGACATTTGCTGTACTCCACTTGTTACTTACGTTAATAGTTGTCAAGTTGGAACAACCAAGGAACATGTATTCCATATTTGTCACTTTCTCAGTGTTGAAGCCACTCAAGTCAAGACTTGCAAGATTAGGACAGCCAGCGAACATACCAGACATCGTTGTGGCGCTTGATGTGTCAAAGTTACTCACATCAAGGCTTGTCAAAGAATAACATCCAGTGAACATATTACTCATGTCTGGAACCTTTGATGTATCGAAATGACTCACGTCAAGGCTTTCCAAGGAACTACATTCTGCAAACATCGCATTTGCGTAACTTACCTTAGATGTATTGAAATTGCTTACATCAAGGCTTGTCAAGGAGTGGCACATAATAAACATACTTCCCATGCCTGTAACATTCGACGTATCGAAATGACTCACGTCAAGGCTCGTCAAACTAGAACATTCCCCGAACATCACCCACATGGCTGTAACCTTAGATGTGTTGAAATTGCTTACATCAAGACTTGTTAAAGAGGAACAAGAATCGAACATCTCTGCCATGTCTGTTACATTTGATGTATTGAAATTGCTTACATCAAGACTTGTTAGAGAAGAACAATTACGGAACATAGCTCTCATATTTGTCACATTATCAGTTTTAAGATTAGAGATGTCCGTAATCGAATTCAGGTTTGTGAATCCGAAGAACCAGTAGGCTGTACTAATGATGGTGGTGCAATTTGCAAAAGAAGCATCAAACACAACATTTGTAATATGTTCTCTCTGCTCATCCCAGCCAGAATCAATAATCCATCCCCTGTCGCCAGTATGATCTTGCTCTTCAGTAAACGGCCCGACACTCATACCATTGCGCTCTGCTTTATGTTCATCGTAGTAGAACGTCAGCACGGTATTGTTATCGCTGAGGACGGCATAGGGCTCGGCGGTTGTTGTGCCGCCGCCCATCTGTTCCTCGATCTGACGGGCGATATCCATGATTTCCTGAGAGAAGTGCTCGGCCTGATGACTATCCATCCATGCACGTTCATAGTAGAAATGCTCGCCTTCCTCAATCCTCCACTGCAGATCCTCTTTGAGCGACTGGTCTACGTTGGGATTGTCCTGAGCACGACTCAGTACATCGGAGCCATACAAGATGGCTTTCTCGAGTTCCTTCCATGCCAGGTAGTTGTATATCAGCGTAGCGGGATCAGAACTCGCCAGACCCTGTTTGACAGCAACAGCCTTGATGATCACATTCTCCGAGATGGGAATCGGATTGGAATAGACTGCGCTTTGGTCGTTGACTTGCAATGACTCAGCGAAAGTATAGGCCTCATCCTCCGACATGTCTGCCGAGTACGGCTCTATGACGTAATAAATCGTGGCTCCCTCGGTGTCGCAGAGCATCAACAGATTGTCGCCCTCAAATTGGAAATAGGGCTCATAAACCTTGTCCTGTGCCCAGAGTTTCATGGGCAATAAGACACCTGCCACCAATAATATGATGGATAATAATTTTTTCATGTCAAGTCAGTTTTTGTTGTTATTTCCGTTGACGCGAGAGCGTTGGATCGGGGTTGTCGCCCTCGTCTGGCTCGCGCTGATCACTCTGTTCCTCACCGATTGCCTGTTCTGCCAGAACGACGACCTGCTGGGGATTTCTGGAACCGGCAACAATGACGATGGCTGTCAGACGCTCCCTGCCACTGTTGTTCTCATCATAGCGGAGGCGCAGTTCTCCATTGCCTACGCCTGTAGCACCATGGGACATGCCCGTAGAGTCGCTGACTTCCTCGATGTGCAGCCATGTGACCGACGAGGGGATATAAGCCGTCCACTCAGCGTTACTCTCAACGCGTAACATCTGCTGGCCACCACGTCCATCCATCTTTCTCAACTGCTCCGGAACCTGGAGGAAGATATCCTTCATACCCTCCTGCGAGACCTGAATCTCAACGACGTTACCCTCAGAGGTTACTGAGATGGTGGCTGAACGTGAAGCATCGCTGACAGCCTTGTCGACGCTGATCTCCAAGGTCTCGGAATTCTGTGCCGAGGAACCGCCGGACATCTTGCTCAGGTGAACCCAGGTCAGACCTGAAGGAATCTGGATCTGCCAGGTACTGTTGCTCTTGATGGTCAGTGTCTCAGTCGTTCTGGTGATATCCTTTGTAGAGGTGGCATCGGCATTGAACGAGAAACTGGTATTGCTGAGGTTCAGTGCTCCGGCAGCAGGGGTCTGACGGATGGTGACCTTCTGCTTCAGTCCACCGTCTGAAATCAGTACAAACGATGCAGTGCGGTTCGACTTGGTCTCGTTCTGGTCAGTGCCAATCACGAGTGTTCCGTTGCCAATACCCTCGCGCGGCTGGATGGTGAGGGCATTGCCGAAGTCACCGGTATCCAGATCCTGCACTTTCCAGTGGCAGTCGGCTGATACATTGACCACCGTATTGTCTTCAGTGGCACTGATCTCAATGTCACCGCCAAGCACTCTCAGTATCTCCTTGGCAGGCTTGGCCTCGGTCTCATCGTCTGACTTACAGCCTGTGAATCCTGCCACGAGGGGCAGTGCGGCCAGTATGGCTATGATATTTCTTGTTTTCATATCGTTTCGTCTTTTATATATAATAAGGTGAAAATTAGAAATTGAAGATGGCTCCGATGGTCATCATGAAGCCTCCGGCAGTGATGTCGCTATTGTCGACGATACGCTCGAAGTTGTCATCCTTGCTGACACCCAACGAGAGGGCCGGGTTGGCAAACAGATAGAGGCGCTGCATGGGGGCGTACAACAGTTTGGCACCCACACTGATGCAGTTGTCCGAGGCACCGTCGCCATAGGTGTTGGTTCCATCGCTGACCTTTCCAGAGAGACGTTCGATCTCATAGCCCAACTGTGGGGTGATGCCCAGACGCTCGGTCAGTTCAATCTGATAACCCAGTTTCACGGCAAAGGTGGAACGCTTGTAGTTCATACTGCTCAGATAGATATCGTAGCCATCGGTAGAATACCAGGGCACATCGTCTGAACTGGTCAGACCGAAGGTATAACTGGCCTGCAGGTCGATATTCTTATAGACCACACCTGCCAGTGCTGTGATACCACCTAAGGAACGGAAGGTATAGCCTGCGCCGAAGTAGAAGGCGTTGGGCTTGATGTACTTTACACGGTCGAGGGTGATGGTGTCACGGGTGGTTTCGTTGTGACTCACGGTATATTCTACGTTCTTGGGCACATAACCCTTCCTTGTGAGCGCCAACTGATAGGTGCCGACGGGTAGGGTGTGGGCCTCGCTCAGGTCGATGGGCGTAGAACCGTTGCTGATGGCACTCACGTCACGCGGACGGGTGTAGAGTGACAGGATACCGGTGTGGAGCGATGGGGGAGCAGCCTTGATGTTGTTCTCCTGTTGGGCCACCACCGTGAAGGATGTCTTCTGGGGGTCGCAGTCCACCTTACGGGTCTCCACGACGTAGGTACCTTCGCGCAACTGCGTCTGCCAGGAACCGGTACCCACGTTACGGTCCTCAAACCAGATGTCAGCCTGATTGTCGACGGTGATGTTCACATTACCGAAGTGATCTGACATATCGCGCATGCTCACATTCACGAACATCGTCTTGTTGTCTTCTTCCGTGGTGGTCAGCACAATCTCTTCCTCGCCCTCATAACGGTCCTTGATGGCGCGGATGGTATGCTTACCGTAGTTCAGGTACTTGTTGTAGAGGGGGGCCTCGCCACAGTTCTCACCATCGATATAGATATTGGCCTTGGCCACCTGTGAGGTGATGGTGGCATAACGACCGGTACCGATGTCGATGAGCATCTCGTAGGTACGGGCACCTTCGATGGGGATGGGGTAGAAGAAGTCACGCAGCACACCAAAGGTCTGGTGACGGATGATGAGTTTCTGGGCGCGACGTGGCACGTAGAGCCAGATCTCACCGGCATGCTCCTCAGTGTCTACAATACCCAGCGAGCCACCGTCGAAGGTAAAGCCGCGCTCAGGCGTTACGATCTTGATCAAGGCTGCCGTCTCACCATTCTGGTCTTGTTTTGAAGTGCCATGTGTGTTGGCTGTCAGGTCGGTCTCCAGCAACTTGAAGTCCACAACTTTCAGTCCTTGTGCCATCAAACCTGTGCTGAAGGCAAGACTGACTGCAATCGATAAAAGAAATCTTTTCATCTTAGAGTAATATTTTTTAGTTAATTTATTATCATTTTGGTGCAAAGATACGAAAAAAAACTAAAGAAAAACATTTTTACGTCTTTTTTTTTACCTTATCATCAAAAATATCTATATCTTTGCGATAAATAAGGAAATTTGCAATGAAAATGAAAGGAAATAAAAGATGGATAGTCTTGTTGGCGGTGTCATTGCTGATGTCGGCAACATGGGCTCAGATACCGGTGACAAAAGAAGCCAAGAAACAGGCCAAGTCGTTTAAGAAGGAAGGTTGGACGGTGGCCGATGGTGAGAAGAGCATGGAACAGCAAGTGGCTGATTTCCTGTATTATACGAATAATTCTGACTATGTCGTGGAGTCAGCCACACAGAAGTCCAAGGCCTATCATCTGGGTTTCAGAAGTGCGAACGAAAAGGCCAAGGGGGCGATTGCCAGACGACTGAATACTATTATCGCCTCTGCCACGACGGTTTCCCAGACCAACCTTGAGGGGGGTGACGGCCAGGTGGAGAGTCAGGTGGCCCTCGACAGTCGTATCAAGAGTATCTCCCAGGAGACATTGTCCGGGGCCTTCCCTGTGCTGGTCCTGTCACGACAATTGCCAGACGGCACTTGTGAGGTACAAGTCCATCTGGCAATCGCCATCCCGGAGTCTATAGAATAGCAGAGTCTATCGAATAGCACCGGAATCCATCGAAATGCAGAGGGTCATCAGCCCTCTGCTTCTGTTTCAAAGTAGTTCTCCAGTTCTGCCTTCGCACTGCCCGCCTCGTTGGGCAGGTCGCGGATGATACGGCCTTTCTCCAACAGCGCTATACGTGTGGAGATGTCGATGGTATGTGCAAGGTTATGACTGGAGATGAGCAAGGTGGCGTTGTTCTCCTTGGCATAGGCCGTCAACACATGCTTCAACACATTCTGCGACGAGGGGTCGAGGAAGTTGAAGGGCTCATCGAGGATGACCAGTTTCGGCGTCATAAACAGGGCGGCGATGATACCCACCTTCTGTTTATTACCTGCCGAGAGGTTACGGATGAGTTTCTTCTGTCCGAAAATCTCGTCACTGGCCAGTCGCTCGTAGGGCTTCAGGCGTTCCTCCACCTCTTCCTGAGAGATGTTATTCACTTTGCCCAGAAAGGCAAAATACTCCTCAGGCGTGAGGAAGTCGATCAGGAATCCCTCATCCACATAGGCGCCGGTCCTGTCTTTCCACGCCTCACTCTCTGCGGGGTTGATGTCATCGATGCTCACCGTGCCTTCATCGGCCTTGAGCAGGTCGAGGATCATGCGGAAAAGGGTGGTCTTTCCTGCGCCGTTATTACCCACAAGACCGAGGATATCGCCATCGTTGATCGTAAACTCCGGGATATCGCATGCCACCGTCTGTCCAAATGCCTTCTTCAGATTACTTATGCTAATCATAACTCTTACATCTTACATCATCCATCTTACACAATTCCTTTGCCGTGGCAGTTCTTGAATTTCTTGCCAGAGCCGCAGGGACAGGGGTCATTGCGCCCTGGCAGTTTATCCTTGATGATCGGAGTGCGAGGCTGCTGGGCACGCGTGTCATTACGGGCAGCAGCAGCCTGGTTGGGATCTGTGAGTTGTTCCTCACCGATATTCTGCTTACTCTCCGTATACTGCTGACGCTGCGTGCGCTGCTCCGGGGCAGCCTCCTGCACCTGTTGCACCTCAGGTATCTGGGCACGGGTGAGGATGGAGGTGATACGGTTGTACATCTCGTTGATCATCGCATCCCATACCTTGGCACTCTCGAGTTTGAAGATCAGCAACGGGTCTTTCTGTTCGTACGAGGCGTTCTGTACGGAGTGCTTCAGTTCATCCAGTTGACGCAGGTTCTCCTTCCAGGCATCATCGATGATGTGCAACAGGATGGCCTTCTCGAACTCCTTCACCACCGACTTCGACTCGGTCTCGTAGGCTTCCTTCAGGTTACAGGGGATATTGAACATCCTACGACCGTCTGTCAGCGGTACCATGATACGTTCGTACATGTGTCCCTGGTTCTCGTAGACGTTCTTGATGATGGGCTGGGCGATGTTCTGTACCTTCTCCATCCTGCGGTTGAAGTTGCCGATGGCAGCCTGGAAGGCATTCTCTGTGAGCACCTCGCGCGGCTGTTCAATAAACTCATCGTGCGTGAAGGGCACCTCCATCGAGAGGATGTGCAGGAACTCTTCCTTACAACCCTGATAGTCGTTGTTCTCGATGATGTTCACCACACGGTCCCAGATGATATTCGCGATATCCATGCCGATACGTTCTCCCATGAGGGCGTGACGACGCTTCTCGTAGATGACTGTACGCTGTTTGTTCATCACGTCATCGTACTCGATCAGACGTTTACGGATACCGAAGTTGTTTTCCTCCACCTTCTTCTGGGCGCGCTCGATACTCTTCGAGATCATCGGACTCTCAATCATCTCTCCGTCCTTGAATCCCAGACGGTCCATCACTGAGGCGATACGCTCAGAGGCAAAGAGACGCATCAGTTTGTCTTCGAGGGAGACATAGAAGACTGAACTTCCCGGGTCTCCCTGACGACCGGCACGACCTCTCAACTGTCTGTCCACACGACGGCTCTCATGTCTTTCTGTACCGATGATGGCGAGACCACCAGCCGCCTTCACCTCAGGCGAGAGTTTGATATCGGTACCACGACCGGCCATGTTGGTGGCGATGGTCACGGCACCCTTGCCATTGGTCGACTGACCGGCCAGGGCCACGATGTCGGCCTCCTTCTGGTGCAGTTTGGCGTTCAACACCTGGTGGGGAATACCCTCGCGCTTGCCGGTCTCGGGGTTCACGTACATATCGAGCATACGACTCAGCAACTCAGAAATCTCCACCGAAGTGGTACCAATCAGGGTCGGACGACCTTCGTTACGCATCTTCACGATCTCCTCGATGACGGCACGGTATTTTTCTCTGGCGGTCTTATAGACACGGTCATCCTGGTCATTACGGATCACAGGACGGTTGGTCGGGATCTCCACCACATCCAGTTTGTAGATATCCCAGAACTCACCGGCCTCAGTCGAGGCAGTACCCGTCATACCGGCCAGTTTGTGGTACATACGGAAATAGTTCTGCAGGGTGATGGTGGCAAAGGTCTGGGTGGCCGCCTCCACCTTCACGTGTTCCTTGGCCTCCACAGCCTGGTGCAGACCGTCACTCCATCTGCGGCCTTCCATGATACGACCGGTCTGCTCGTCCACAATCTTCACCTCACCATCGATGACGACATACTCATCATCGCGGTTGAACATACAGTAGGCCTTCAACAGTTGTTGTAAGGTGTGTACACGCTCACTCTGCACAGCGTAGTGGTTCATGAGTTCATCCTTCTTGTCCACACGCTCCTGGTCGGTCAGACCGGTCTCTGCCTCCAGGGCAGAGAGTTCTGAGGTGATGTCGGGGAGGACGAAGAGTTCGGCATCGTTCACCTGCTTGGCCAACCAGCCTGTACCCTTATCGGTCAGGTCGCAGGAGTTGAGTTTCTCGTCCACCACGAAGTAGAGGGGCTCCACGCACTCCGGCATCCTACGGTTGTTGTTCTCCATATAGATCTCCTCGGTCTTCAGCATACCGGCCTTGATACCTTCCTCAGAGAGGTATTTGATCAAGGGCTTGTTCTTTGGCATGGCCTTGTGCGAACGGTAGAGCGAGAGGAAACCTGCATCCAGTTTCTCCTGACCCTCCTTCTTGTTACCGGCCTCCATGAGTTGGTTACCAGCGGTAATCAGTGTCTTGGCATCGGCCAGATACTGGGTGGCCAGTTGCTTCTGCACACCCACGAGTCGCTCCACGAGGGGCTGGTACTCTTCAAACATCTGGTCGTCACCCTTGGGAATCGGACCGGAGATAATCAGCGGTGTACGGGCATCATCGATCAACACAGAGTCCACCTCGTCGACGATGGCGTAGTTGTGTGAGCGCTGCACGAGGTCGTGGGGTGAGATGGCCATATTGTCACGCAGGTAGTCGAAACCGAACTCATTGTTGGTACCGAAGGTGATGTCTGCCTGATAGGCCTTGCGACGCTCTTCGGAGTTGGGCTGGTGCTTGTCGATACAGTCGACGCTCAGTCCATGGAACATATACAACGGTCCCATCCATTCGGAGTCACGCTTGGCCAGATAGTCGTTCACGGTCACCACGTGCACACCATTACCCGTGAGGGCATTCAGGAACACGGGGAGGGTAGCCACGAGGGTCTTACCTTCACCAGTTGCCATCTCCGCAATCTTTCCCTGATGGAGCACGACACCGCCAAACAACTGTACGTCGTAGTGGATCATCTCCCACGGCAGGTCATTGCCTCCCGCCGTCCAGTGGTTGTGGTAGATGGCCTTGTCCCCGTCGATGGAGATAAAGTCCTTCTTGGGGTCGGCAGCCAGTTCCCGGTCGAAATCTGTGGCGGTCACGATGGTCTCCTCGTTCTCCGCAAATCTGCGGGCGGTCTCCTTCACGATGGCAAACACCTCGAACATCACCTCGTCGAGGGCTTTTTCGTAGATATCCAACACTTCCTTCTCGATCTTGTCGATCTGGGCGAAGATCTCTGCACGCTCATCGATGGGCGTGTCTTCAATCTTGGCCTTCAGTTCGGCAATCTTTGCTTTCTGCTCGGTGGCAGAACCCTGCACTTGCTGTTGCAGTTCCTTCGTACGCTGACGAAGTTCGTCATTGCTCATGGCTTCCACCTGTGGCGTAAAGGCCTTGGCCTTTTCCACGAGTGGCTGAATCAGTTTCATGTCTCTCGAAGACTTATCCCCGAACAACGACTTCAAAATCTTATTAAAATTCATCTTGAAATATACAATTTGACAATTTACAATTTACAATTGAGTTAAAAACGGGTGCAAAGTTACGAATAAATTTCGTAACAGCCAAAGAATCTGAGTAAATCTGTGAAATCTGTGGCTAAAACAATGGTTCTGCCGAGCAGGCATTGGGTGCCCTGATGCGGATGGTCTTGGCGATGGTGGGGGCGATGCGGTCGATGGTGACGGGTGTCTTGACCTTCTCTGCCTGGATACCTGTGCCAAAGATCACCAACGGAAACTGTGTGTATGAGGCCCTGGAGAGTTGTTGTTCCTGGGTGGTCTCGTTCGCCACGTACCAACCGGGCGATACCTCGATCATGATATCCCCGTTGCGCTCTGGGTTAAACCCATTGCGGATATGGGAGAACTGCGGGTTGTTGCCTCCCAACAGTTGGAGGGCGGTATAGACGTTCCTGACGCCTTCCAACTGACTGATGAACTCCTGCGCCCGTTGTCCGGCATCTGTCAGACTGATACGCTTTGACTCCAACAGTTTGTGGTTCAGGAAGATCTGGTTCTTAAAACTGGCTTCCACATAGCGTCCCTGTCCCCAGATGGCCCCGAAATACATGTTGAGCAGGTTGGCAGTACGGTCTATATAGAAGGTACCCGTAGGAATCCGGTATTGGGCATAGTCGGCTAGTTCCTCATCGCAGTAGCCTGTGCTGGTCACAACAAACAAGACATGCTCCGCACCCAGGATGGATTCCAGTTTCTGGATGAGTTTGGCCAGTTCCGCGTCTAGTCTCACGTAGGTGTCCTGCAGTTCCAACTGACATTCTGACACGGGCTTGCGGTCGAAGGTACCGGCATAGTAGGTCACACAGAGCAGGTCGGTCACGCGGTCAAAGCCCACGCCATACTGTGTGACGCATTGCTGGGCCATCTCGGTGATATCCGAGTTCACGAGTCCTGAGGTCTGGTATTCTATGAATTTTCTTTCCCCTTTGAAGACATGCTTGAAAGGTTTCTGATCCCCCACGTGCTGGTAGTAGTTGATGGTGCCTGTGAGTTCGAACAGGGGTTCCCAGGCTACCTTCTTGATGTTCGCGGCAGGTGATCTTAATTCGTTGACACTCAGTACCCATGACGGCAACGACTTCAAGTAATACGGACTGGTCTTCCACTGACCGGTCTGGGTGTCCAACCAGAAGGCGCCGTCTGCCGCATGACCGGCGGAGAGGATGGCGGCATCCTGATAGGGGGCGATGGCGAAAATCTTTGCTTGTCCTTGGGTGGCCACCTTCAGTTCATCCCCGAGGGTTGACACCTGTAGTTGGTTGGGTGAGTCCAGTCCGCTCTGCTTGGGGTCATCGGTACAGAGCACGGGCCTGAGGGTCTCTTTGTTGAGCCATCTCTCCCCGATGATACTATGATAATAAGGTGAGACGCCAGTGATGACTGACGAGATGGCAGAGGCCCTGTCGATGTTGCTGAAGGGGTAGGAGACATTCTCATAGACCAGTCCCTCAGCCAGGAGTCGTTTGAAACCATCGCCCCCGTAGAGTGGGGCAAAGGCCTTCAGATAGTCCGTACGCAGTTGGTCGATGGTGATGTTCACCACCAACCGTGGGGCGTACTGGATCTTCTCCTGTCCCTGGGCCTCGGCCTGGAATCCCAGCACCGCCAGCACCATAATATATATATAATGTTTATTTCTCATTAATCAGTATTCTAATCAGCAAACATAATGCCAGAAATCCCATGCCCTCCGGATAACTCTGGAAGATGGCCCCGATGGCATAGAGTGCGAGGAGGGTCATCTGCACGGCCCACCAGATCTTTTTTCGGCGGACGACACTGGGGATGAAGAAGAAGGGCAGGGGGTTGAACAACAGGTAGTTCAGGTTGAGTGTGGTGGTGGGGTGCTGTGAGAAGAGCATGAGTGTCAGGGCGATACCTGCCAGTCCCTGAATCACCATCAGGGTCACATCCAACCACTTGAATGTCTTTCTCCTTCTCCATTCTATCCAGGCGATGGCCACCGAGAGGATGAGCAGGAGGATGGCCATCTGTGTGGGTGTCAGGAACCAGTCGGGCTCGATGAGTTGTACCCCCGGTGGTACCAGACTGCGCTGTTCTCTCACCAGCGGCCGGTAGATGCCGTTCTCGTAGACCTGTGCCTGTGCCATGTCCTGCATGAGGTTCACCGGCAGGAACTCCTGTTCGATGCGGTTGGTAGCCTTGTCTGCCTTCAGGCCGAGCAGCATGTCATTGCCAGCCTTCGACCAGAGGTGGTTACGGTTACAGAAACGTACCATCTCCCTGAATGAGGGCTGTTCCCCTTCCTGTTCCGGCCAGATGATCTTCCCGTCCAGATGACGTTCGATGATGTCCCTAGGACGGGTGGAACAGTTGTCGTAGAAGAAGTTATAGCGGTACACCTTGTTCTCGGGTCTGAGGTTCTCCGCCAGGGCCTGTTGCACCTGTCTCTTCTCGTTGGCGGTGAGGTTGAGCACCTGTTCTGTCACACTACTGCCCCATTTCTGGTAGTAGGGCAGGAAGGTACTGGTGTCCATGCACACGAGTTCATAGTCAGTGAGTCCGAACACGAAGCGCAGCACGAAGAAGGGTTTGCTGAAACTGAACATGCCCCAGTTGAACACCAGGTCCTGTCCTTTGGTGGGTCCCTCCTGTCTGAGGTCGTGCCAGCGGATGGCTGCATGACCGTAGAGGCTGTAGATTTCCTCATGCGGTGAACAAGTCAACAGACTGACCTCTACGGAGTCCATGGGGTCTGTTTCCTGCGAAAAACCGTTTAATAGACTGATTGTCAGTGCGATAACCAGTATAAACAGTCTCTTAATATCCTTTTCTAAATGTTTCACGATGCAAAAATAACTTATATTTTCGAGGAAAAAGCCATTATTTCGATTTTTTTTCGATAATTTTGCACCCTGAATTAAAAAACTTAATTTGAATGAAACAAAAATACATACTCGCCAGTCTTGCGATCATGTTCTCCATAGGTGCCTTCGCCCAAGGAGGTACCGTCTCTCCTTATAGTCAGTACGCCCTGGGCGAAGTTGCCCAGAAGGGTGGTGGACTGAACCAGGGCATGAATGGCCTGGGCATCGGTCTGCACCGCAGTTACCTGGTCAACCCGTTGAACCCCGCCTCTTATGCCTCGGTCGACAGTCTGACCATGCTCTTCGATATGGGTATCTCCGGCCAGTTCACCAGTTATAATGAGAATGGCAAGAAAGACCGCACAAAGACGGGCAACTTCGAGTATGTCCTGGCTTCTTTCCGCCTGTCAAACATCATGGGTCTGTCCTTTGGTATCCTGCCTATGACGAATGTGGGCTATAGTTACAGCACGACCACCCGACTGGATCCTCAGAATGCGGTGGTCACCACCCATTCAGGTGATGGGGGCCTCCACCAGGTGTATGTGGGTGCGGGCGTACGTCCTGTCAAACCCCTCTCTGTGGGTGTCAATGTGGGTTATGTGTGGGGTGGCTACGACCGTATGGTGTTGGGCGCCAGTGGCTCTACCATCAACACGCTCTCCAAGAACTATTCGGCCACGGTCAACAGTTATTCCTTGGACTTTGGTTTGCAGTACGACCATCCCATTGGCAAGACCGACCTGTTGACGATAGGACTGACCTATGGTCTGGGACATAAGTTGGGTGCTGATGCCACCTGTAAGGTCATCTCCACGAATTCCACGGTGTCCAAGGCCGATACCACGGTGACGACGGTCTCTGATGCCCTGGAACTGCCTCATACCTTTGGCGCAGGCTTCACCTATATGCATGGTAACACGTGGCTGATAGGGGCCGATGCCCAGGTGCAACTCTGGAACAAGACCGCCTTCCCTGACTATGTGAACGGTCAGTACACCCTTCGCAATGACTTCCTCGACAACAGTTATCGTTTCACCGTGGGTGGTGAGTACTGTCCCCGTTGGAACTCCCGTAACCTCCTCCAGCGCATCCGTTATCGTTTTGGAGCAGGCTACACCACACCTTATTATAAAATAAATGGGCAGGAAGGCCCCCGACAGATCAGTGCGACCATTGGCTTTGGCATCCCCATCGCCAACAGTTACATCAGTCGTACCTCCTTGTATTTCCCCTTCCTCAATATCAGTGCCCAGTACGTGAACAATAGGGCCTCAGGCCTGATCAAGGAGAATGGTTTCCGGATCAACATCGGCCTGACCTTCAATGAACGTTGGTTTGCAAAATGGAAGGTCGAATAAAAGTGGAAAGTGGAAAGTGGAAAGTGGAAAGAGATTACTCTGCTGGTGAGAATGTCAGCAAGAAATCTATTTCATGGCTATTTGGTATTCTCCTTCCACTTTCCTCTTTCCTCTTTCCTCTGCTATCTTGCACCGAGATGCAGGAGCATACTGCTCCCGCCATTCATGACCGCGACTCCGCCTCTGTCATGACCTCCTATGGCGTGAACACGCTGGTCAGCGACTCAGGCATCATCAAATACCGTATTGTCACCGAGCGCTGGGATGTGAATACCGTCCGACAACCCTCGCGCTGGACTTTCGAGAAGGGCGTGTTCTTCGAACAGTTCGATGAGAAGTTCCATACAGAAGCCTATATCCAGGCAGACACTGCCTGGTATTATGACCAGAAAAAACTGTGGCACTTGCGTGGCAGGGTTCGTATCCGTAATGTCAATGGCCTCCTCTATGAGTCGGAGGAACTCTTCTGGGATGGTCTCCGACATGAACTCTATTCCAATGTCTTCTCTCGCGTGATCACGCCCGAGCGTACCCTCCAGGGCACCTATTTCCTCTCCGACGAGCGCATGACGCACTATACCGTATCCAACTCCAAGGGTTCCTTCACCACCGAGTCGATGGAACAGAAGGACGAGCAGCAGAACACCCCGCCCGACACATCTCAGGTGGAACAGACTCCCATGCGACCTCGTCAGGAGAAGCATTCTCGCACGGTCAATTAATACATCCAACATCCATCAAACATGACTTCTCTGATCATAGGACTCTTGATAGCAATGTTGTTCTCCGCGTTTTTCTCGGGGATGGAAATCGCCTTTGTCTCTTCCAACAGGATGTTGGCGGAGATGGATCGTGAAAAACATGCCATCTCCCAGAAGGCCCTTGACCTCTTCTACGCCCATCCCAGCAACTTCGTGTCCACGATGCTCGTGGGCAACAATATCGCCTTGGTCATCTATGGCATCCTCTTTGCGCAGATCTTCGACCAGACCCTGTTTGCGCCGTTGAATGCGGGCATGCGGGTGTTGTGCGATACGTTGCTATCCACCTTGGTGGTACTGTTTACAGGCGAGTTCCTGCCGAAGACCTTCTGTAAGAGCAATCCCAACCGCATGCTCACCTTCTTTGCCCTGCCTGCCTGGGCGTGTTATGTGGTCCTCTGGCCGGTTTCAAAGTTCGCGACACTCTTGTCTAAGGGTATCCTCCGCCTCTTTGGGGTCCGCATGGACAAGAACAGCGGGGAACGCGAGTTCACGAAGGTCGACCTGGATTATCTGGTGCAGTCGAGCATCGACAATGCCAAGGATGAGGACGAGATAGGGGAGGAGGTCCGTATCTTCCAGAATGCCCTGGACTTCTCCGAGACGAAGGTACGCGACTGTATGGTGCCACGCACGGAGATTGATGCGGTGGAGGATACAGCCACCATCGAACAACTCAAGCAGATCTTCATCGAGTCCGGCCATTCCAAGATCCTGGTCTACCATGAGGATATCGACCACATCATCGGTTACATCCACTCCTCCGACCTGTTTAAGGTCGATCATTCCTCATTCCTCATTTCTCATTCCTCATTAATAAGAACTATTAGTTTCGTCCCTGAGACGATGCTCGCCTCGAAACTGATGAAGACGCTCATGTCCGAGAAACGCTCTCTGGCGGTGGTGGTCGATGAGTTTGGTGGCACCGCCGGACTGGTGTCCCTCGAGGATATTGTCGAGGAGATTACGGGTGAGATTGAGGATGAGCACGACAACACGAACCTGGTGTCGAAACAGGTGGCCGACCATGAGTATGTGCTCTCTGCCCGATTGGAGATCGAGAAGGTCAACGGACAGTATGACCTGGACCTGCCTGAGAGCGATGAATACATGACCCTGGGCGGTCTCATCCTCCATGAGTACCAGTCGTTCCCGAAACTCAACGAACAGGTGCGCATCGGACATTTTGAGTTCAAAATCCTCAAAAATACCGCCACTAAAATCGAGTTAGTCCGCCTAAAAGTGCTCGATTAAGTGAAATTTCCCAAAATATTTTGTTCGTTTCAAAGAAAAGTTGTACCTTTGCACGCTGTTTGGAGTCCTTGAATAGGAAAACCCCCGCCGAAAATTTAAAAACTAAAAGATAAATTCAAAAAATGGCAGCATTAGGAAAAATCAGAAAAAGAGGCGTGACCCTTGTCATTGTCATTGGTCTCGGCCTATTTGCCTTTATTGCTGAAGAGGCAGTTCGCAGTTGCGAGGCAACGAAGAACCAGCAGCGCCAGCAGATTGGTGAAGTGTTAGGAAAAAAAGTCAATGTCCAGGAGTTCCAGGAACTGATGGAAGAGTACGAGGAAGTCGTGAAGATGACGCAGAACCGTGACAATTTCAGTGAGGAGGAACTCAACCAGATCAAGGATCAGGTGTGGAACCAGTATGTGACCAACCAGATCATCGCCGCCGAGGCAGGGAAACTTGGTCTGACAGTGACCGATGAGGAGTTGCAGAACATGATGAAGGAGGGTACGAACCCCATGTTGTTGCAGACCCCCTTTGTCAACCAGCAGACGGGTCGTTTCGATGTGACCCAACTCACCAAGTTCTTGGCCGACTACAAGAAGATGGGCACCAACCCCGAGTTGTCGGAGTCATATAACCGTATCTACAAGTACTGGCAGTTCATCGAGAAGCAGTTGCGCACCCAGACCCTGGCCCAGAAGTACCAGGCCTTGGTGGCCGGTTCTCTGCTTTCCAACCCGGTGTCAGCCAAGATGGCCTTCGAGGGTCAGAGCAACGAGAGCGACATCCTGTTGGCCAGCCTGCCTTACAGCAGCATCAACGACAATGATGTGCAGGTGAGCGATGCCGACCTGAAGGCGAAGTATGACGAGGAGAAGGAAATGTTTAAGCAGACCGTAGAAACCCGTGATATCAAATACGTTGACTTCCAGGTGACAGCCTCTCCTTCCGACCGTACAGAACTGATGAAGACCATGGAGGATGCCTTTACCAAGTTGGAGAGTGGTGCCAACCCCGCTGAGGTGGTTCGCAAGGCCCAGTCGCAGTTCCCCTATACTGGTATCGCCGCCACCAAACGCGCTTATCCGAACGATATCGCCGCCAAGATCGACTCGATGGCGGTGGGTCAGACCTCTCGTCCTTTCGAGACCAAGTCTGATAACACCCTGAATGTGGTGAAACTCATCGCCAAGACTCAGGCGCCTGACTCGATTGAGTACCGTCAGATCCAGGTGGGTGGTGCGACTGCTGAGGCCGCTAAGAAGACAGCCGACAGTATCTATACTGCTTTGAAGGGCGGTGCCGACTTTGAGGCGTTGGCCAAGAAGTATGGTCAGACCGGTCAGAAGCAGTGGTTGACCTCTGCCATGTACGAGAACAGCAGTTCGATGGACGAGGAGTCGAAGAACTACCTGAACAGTCTGCAGACGCTTGCCGTCAACGACTATAAGAACCTCGCCTTCACCTCTGGTAACATCATTCTGCAGGTGACCGCCCGCAAGGCCATGGTCGACAAGTACGATGTGGCTGTGGTGAAGCATGTCATCGATTTCTCCAAGCAGACCTATTCTGACGCCTACAACAAGTTCAGCCAGTTTGTCAGCGAGAACAAGACCTTGGCCGACCTGGAGAAGAACGCCGCTAAGTTCGGCTTTACGGTCAAGGAACGCAAGGACCTGGTCAACAGCGAACACAATGTGGCTGGCCTGCGTGCCACCCGTGAGACCATGAAGTGGATCTTCGATGCCAAGGAGGGTGATGTGTCTCCTCTCTACGAGTGTGGCAACAACGACCATCTGTTGGTATGTGCCATGACCAAGATTCATCCGGTGGGCTATCGTTCCCTTGATGCCTTGAAGGACGAGTTGAAGCAGGAGGTGCTGCGCGACAAGAAGTTCGAGCAGTTGAAGGAGAAGTTGGCTGGTGCCAAGAGCATTGCCGATGCTGAGAAGGCAGGTGCCAAGATCGACACTGTGAAGCAGATCACCTTCGGTGCCCCTGTGTTCCTCTCTTCTATCGGAGCCTCGGAGCCTTCGCTCTCCGGTGCTGTGGCTGTGGTGAACCAGGGTGAGTTCAGCAAGGCCCCTGTCAAGGGCAATGCTGGTGTCTATGTCTTCCAGGTGTTGAAGAAGGCTGCGCGCGAGGGCGCTCAGTTCGATGCCAAGCAACAGGAGGAGCAACTCTCCCAGCGTGCGATGCAGGCTGCCAGCCGTTTCATGCAGGAACTCTACGAGAAGGCCAATGTGGTCGACAACCGCTACCTGTTCTTCTAAGTAATTACTTTGTAATTATTAATATTACACAAAAAAACCGCCGTCGGGCGGTTTTTTTTTATCTTTTCCTTTGTTAATTCATAAAGATTCACTATCTTTGCAACCGCTTATTGTATGTTCTTACATGAGTGACATGCCGGAAAATCCCAATTCTTGTGCGACAGCGCGTGGCGTTGACGACGCCGTAGGCGTATCTGACGCCGACGCAGATGCCTCTGGAGAGGCTTCTGAACAACGTTTTTGGTATGTGGCTGTAGTCAACAGGAATTCGGAGAAACTCATCCGCGAGAAACTCCTTCTGAAGGGCTTCGAGGCCTATGTGGCGAGTCAGATGGAAGAGCATGTCTGGAAGAACGGGCGTAAGAAGAAGGTCGAGCATGTCTTGATTCCCGCCCGCCTCTTCATCCGCCTGACGGAAGCAGAACGACTGGAGGTGGTGCATCTGCCCTACATCAGTTACTTCCTGACAGACAAGGCCCGTGCCACGAATGCCTATGGCATCCATCCCCTGGCGGTCATCCCTGACCGTGAGATGCAGATGCTCCGTTTCATGCTCTGCAATGCGGATTCCCCAGTCGATATCGTCTCGACTCAGTTCCGTGCAGGCGATCGCATTCGCATCGTCCGTGGCCCTCTCAAGGGCTTTGAGGGCGAAGTCGCCCGCTTCCCCGGCGAGACCTACGTCTTCATCCGCCTCTCCGTCCTCGGCTCTGCCCTCACCCGCGTCCTCCCCCAGGACATTGAAGTCATGTCTTAAGTAAACCCTTAGGCTCGATGTGGGCGCAGCCGATAAAAAAATATAAGCCGTGTCCCGGCTTACCAAAACATAAAATTTATCGACGGTTTCTGCGATAAATTTTTTAAGCCCCTTCCCTGGAGAGGGAAAGGGGTTTGGGGTAAAGGTTGAAGCCTTCCTTAGGATAAGGAAGGTTGGATGGTTGTGAAAATAATGATAAAATATATATTTTATGAAAAAACTTGTTTTTTTAATTTTTATTGCAGCAATGCCAATGCTGGTTGGCGCCCAAGGAATGAGCGACCAGCAAGTAATGTCTTTCATTGCTGCTGAAGCCAAAGCTGGCACCAGCCAGGCTCAGATTGTAACCAAGTTGATGCAACGCGGCGTCAAGATCGACCAGATTCGCCGCTTGCGCAACCAATACGACAAACAGATCAAGGATCGCGGCATGTCTGCTGCTGCCGATGGCGCTGTGAGCGCCGTGGCCTCCCGCATGCGCAGTAACACCGACGGTACGACCTCTCAGGAACTGAGTACCGCCAAGGTCGGTACCACTGGCACTGTAGAGTCCGATGCTGCTGAGGAACTCCAGCAGGTAGAGTCCGATGTCCAGGCCACCAGTACCACCAACGAAGGCACTGGCAAGCGTGTGTTCGGTCGTGATATCTTCAACAACCGCAACCTTACCTTCGAGCCCAATATGAATATCGCCACGCCCCAGAACTATGTGCTGGGTCCTGGCGACCAGGTCATTGTGGATATCTATGGTGCCTCTCAGAAGACCGAGACCCTGACCGTCTCTCCCGAGGGCTCAGTGACTGTCCCTGGCTATGGTCCCATTACTGTGAGCGGTCTGACGGTGGCAGGTGCCCAGGCGAAGTTACGTCGCACGCTGGGTTCCCGTTATGCCAGCAGCAACCTCCTGTTGACCGTTGGTCAGACCCGTAGCATCGTGGTTCAGGTGATGGGTGAGGTGAGACTCCCCGGCACCTATACGCTGAGCGCCTTTGCCACGGTGTTCCATGCCCTCTATCGTGCAGGTGGTACCAACGACCTCGGAACACTCAGAAATATCAAGGTCTATCGTCAGGGCAAACTGATCACGGTGGTCGATATCTATGAATACATTTTGAATGGTCGTTTGGCCGGTAATGTGATGCTCCACGACAACGATGTCATCTCTGTTGGTCCTTACGACTGCCTGGTCGGTATTACGGGTAATGTCAAGCGCCCGATGTTCTACGAGATGCGCAAGGACGAGAGCCTGTCCACCCTGTTGAAGTTCGCCGGTGGTTTCACGGGCGATGCCCATAAGAAGAGCGTCCGTTTGGTACGCCAGAGTGGCGAGCGCTATCAGGTCTACAATGTCAATGAGTTCGACATGGCCGACTTCAAGATTGAGGATGGTGATGCTGTGACTGTCGATGGTATGATCAACCGTTATGAGAATATGGTCGAGGTCAAAGGTGCTGTGTTCCGCCCAGGACAGTACCAACTCGGTACCAATATCACCTCTGTCCGCAACCTCATTGAGGCGGCTGAGGGTCTCACCGAGGATGCCTTTACCAGTCATGCTGTGCTGCACCGCCTGAAGGCCGACCGCAGCCTGGAGGTCGTTCCCATCGACCTGCAGGGCATCATGGCCGGTTCTGTGGCTGATGTGCCGCTCCGCAATGAGGACGTGCTCTTCATCATGACGCAGGAGGACCTGCGCCAGGAGCGCACGCTGACCATCACTGGCGAGGTGATGAGTCCGGGTGTCTATGAATATGCCGACAATGTGACCATCGAGGACCTCATCGTGATGGCCGGTGGTCTCACCGACCAGGCCTCTCTGGCCAAGGTCGATGTCAGCCGCCGAATCATTGACAAGCGTGCCACCGCCAAGAACAAGGAGATTGCCAAGACCTTCACCTTCGAACTGAAGGACGGTCTGGTGATTGATGGCAACCGTGGCTTTGTTTTGGAGCCTTATGATATTGTCCATGTACGTCGTAGTCCTGCTTTCAGCACCCCGAGAAACATCACCGTGACTGGTGAGGTCAACTACGAGGGTAACTTCACCCTCGAGAATAAGAACATGCGCTTGACCGATGCCTTAAAGATGGCTGGTGGCATCACCGATGCAGCCTATCTGAAGGGTGCCCGTATGATGCGTACGATGAACGATGAGGAGCGCATCCGTTATCAGGCCTCTCTGGAAGCCATCCGTAATGTGCTGAGCGAGCGTGGTGACTCCATTGCCTGGAACAACCTCCAGAACTCCACCACCTATAGCATTGGTATCGAACTCGATAAGGCCGTGGCCAATCCCGGTGGCGACTATGATCTCATCCTCCGTGAGGGTGACCAGATCTTCGTGCCGGAGTACAATGGAACGGTGAAGATCTCTGGTGATGTGATGTTCCCGAACACTGTCTCTTATGTGGCTGGCAAGGGCTACAAGAAGTATGTCGAGCAGGCCGGTGGCTTTGGCAACCGTGCCAAGAAGTCCAAGACCTTCATTGTCTATCAGAACGGTACCATTGGCTTAGCCTCCAAGGGAGCAAAGCCCGAGCCCGGTTGTGAGATCATCGTTCCTTCCAAGAAACGTTCCAACCCCGTGAACCTCGGTGCCCTCCTCTCCGCCGGCACCTCCCTCGCTTCCCTCGCCACCATGGTCGTCGCCCTCACGAAACTGTGATGTTTGATGGCTGATGTCTGATGTATGAAGGCCTCCTCGTGAGGCATTCCCCTCTGTGCGCAGCCGATAAAAAAATCATCGCGTCGTCCCGCGATACCAAAACCCAAAATTTTTCGTCGGTTTCTGCGAAAAATTTTTTAAGCCCCTGCCCTGGAGAGGGCTAAGGGGTTTGGGGTTAAGGTTGAAGCCTTCCTTAGGACAAGGAAGGTTGGATGGTTGTGAAAAAAGAAAATTATAAAAATATTTTTTTATTATGAACGAAAATATAAACAATAATATGGAGTTGATAGAGGAGGAATCCTCTATTGATTTCGGTAAAATCTGGAAAGATTTACTAAAGCATAAAGGACTTTATTTCAAAGTCCTTCCCATTGCTTTTGTCCTGGCCGCAATTTACGCACTGAGTTTACCGAACTACTACAACTGTACGGTAAAACTCAGCCCCGAAATGTCCGGCAGCAAAAGCACCAGCGGCTTAGCCTCCTTGGCCAGCAGTTTCGGCGTGAACCTCGGTTCCGCCATGGGCAACGGTACAGAGGCCCTGTTCCCAACCCTTTATCCGGACCTGATGAATTCGGTTGATTTCAAAACTTCGCTGTTCCCAGTCCCCGTGACCATTGAGGGCGACAAGGAAAAGGGTGAACCCGACCAGACCATGTCCTATTACGACTATCTCGCTGACAATCAAAAAGCCCCCTGGTGGAGCAAAGCGAAGAAAGCCTTTTTCTCTCTCTTCTCCAGCGAAGAGGAAAAAGACAAAAAAGTAGACCCCTTCCGCCTGACCAAGGAACAGGATGCCATCGTCAAGGCCATTGACAAAAATATTGTCTGTGATGTGGATAAAAAGACCATGGTAATCTCCATCAGTGTCACTGACCAGAATGCCGTGATTGCCGCCAATATGGCAGACACGGTCAAGACTCGCCTGCAGAACTTCATCACCGACTACCGTACCTCTAAGGCCCGTGTAGATCTGGAGTACAACAAGAAACTCTATGCTGAGACCAAGGCCCGTTATGACAAGGCCCGTCGTCTCTACGCTGAGTTTGTGGATGCCAACCAGGACATCATCCTGCAGACCGTGCGCCAGCGTCAGGTAGAACTCGAGAACGACATGCAGATTCAGTACAATGCCTTTACGCAGGTGGCTGCCCAACTCATGGCCGCTGAGGCCAAGGTGCAGGAAGACACCCCCGCCTTCACCACCTTGCAGTCTGCCACGGTCCCTGTCAAGAAGACCGGTCCCAAGCGTGCCCAGATGTGCCTCATCTTCCTCTTCCTCGCTTTCCTCGGCACCACCGCCTGGATCCTCTACAAGGAAGACGACCTCAAGCCCCTCCTCGGTCTTTCTTAAAGAAAGGAGATTGAGATATGACGCAACTGAATGATAAAGAGCGGGCTGCTCAGATGGCGGATATGAAGAGTTTCGACGAGGAAATGCCCTCGATAGGTATTTTCTGGTACGCCCCTGAGGATCATGCTCTGTTTGGCGTTGGCAAGAAGGAACTTACTCCGAAGATGGTGGAGGAGGCGGCCGAGAAGGGGCTTCCTTTCATCAATTACCCTCGTTTGCATCGTCAGGTATGGATGAAAGAGTATTTCAAGGCGCAGGCGAAGCATGCCCCCACGAAGTTCACGGGTGATTATACGCAGGTGCCGCGTGGGCGTGTGGCTTGGAATATTGACAAGTTCATTGTGCTGGTGGGGCATTGGGCTGAGCCGATACTTGATGAACTCACCCATTTGATCGAGGATACTTTTCATCTGCCGTACTTTGAGTTTGTGTATGATGAGCACTGGGACCTTGGCCATGGCTGGTCAGGGGACATGCCGAAGTAAGGAAAGAAACTATCAGAGTATCATTAGGGCCAGGCCCCACTGATAGGTACAAACTACCCCAAATGGTGGCTTTCAATCCTGGGTGTCAAAATTGACAGTTTACTCTTCATGTGGTTTCTATTTTGATATATCATTAGGGCCAGGCCCCATTGATAGGTAAGAAGATGGATAAAGAAGTTAAGGATCTGATAAAGTAGTAGAATACGTGTGATCTGTTTTGGGCCCCCCCCAAGACCCCAATCTTAAATAAATTAACTTGTCAATTCTACTATCATTTCCATATCAATGGGGTCTGTCCTGATGATATGTGCTTAGGCACTGCTGCGGATAATTTTCGTGTGATTAGTATCCGATATGGTGAGAAGATGTATGAAACCCTTCTCACCAAAGAAGAGGCTGCCAAGGCTATTGATATGGTCAACTTCTACGCAGTCACTGCTGACAACCGTGATTTGAACTACGACAAATACTTCAAGGAAGGTGACAACAAGCGCTTGAACCTTGAAGAAACCAAGGCCAAGATTGCCAGCCTCCAGTATATCCAAAATGAGTTGAATGGTATTCCGAATTTAGTGTAGAATGACAGGATCCGTGCTCTTGACAAAAGTTATGGTACTTCGATAAACTCAGCAACCGGTGCAAACCCTACGGAGAACTGCAGGGTACATTGTTGGGAAGGATAGTAAAAGGAGAAAGGACGAGTTATAGGCAAGTAATTTCTTAAATATCCTGAAAAATTTAGTTAAAAACAATAATTTAGTTGCAACTAAACTGTATTATGCCTACTTTTGCACTTCAGAAGATAGAAGCTATCAAAGGAAAACAGGAATTCGACAAGTTGGTTGTCGACGGAAAGTGTCCTTTTGATGAGTTTGAAAAGGGATTGGAGAAGCAATATGTCTCAGAGCTTGTGGGTATTTATAGTAATATGCAGGATGTTGCTGACCTAAAGACGTTGCCAAGTACCAAATTTCACTTTTATGATATTGATAAGAAGAAAAAGAATAAAGACGGTGTACGTGAATTTGAGTTCAAGAGCAAACATCTTAGAGTGTATGGTATAACAAAGTCGAATGGAAAGATTGTCATAACGGGCGGTACAAAGTCGAAGCAGAAGACTGATCAGAACGAGTTCCGCCGTTTGAAGAATCTTTATTTGACATTTTTAACAGCTAAAACATCAACAACGAAGAAATGACTCGCGAAGAATTATTGAAGAGTCCTGCCTATTGGACGATGGGGCTTCAGATGGAACTCTACCGCCAGATTTTGGTTTTTATGGAGAGTCGTCATATGAACAAGACGCAGTTGGCTGAGTATCTTGGTTGCACCAAGGGCTACGTGACTCAACTTCTGAATGGCGATTTCGACCATAAGTTAAGTAAGTTTGTTGAGTTGGCTTTGGCCATCAACAAGATTCCTGAAATCACATTTTCTGATGTTGATGAGTATATCATCAGCGATCAGAATGATTATGTGGTTCAGACTTCCAGCACTGATGAAGGCGAAGCTTCGTCAGAACCATTTGAATTATTCTTATTAGCAGCATAACTATGGCTATACCATTTCGCATACGACAGATAAAGACTCAACAATTTGCCATGTTCCCCAACAAGGTGAATAATGGTGAGCAAGTAACTGTACAATCTGAATTCAGCTTTGCAGTGAATGAAGACCTGTTAAGTATTCGTTGTATCTCGAAGTTTACCTATTCACAAGAAGACACGTTACTTCTTACCACAGAGGTTCACAGTTTTTTCGATGTGAATGAAGAGGGGCGTAATGAGATACTGGAGAAGGGTTGTATTGAGGTGGGTTTCCTACGATATTTGGCAACGATAGTAACTGGAACAGTCCGTGGCATTATCCATACGAAGACAGAGAACACTTCACTGAACCCAATAGTACTTCCGCCTATCAATTTGGTTGAAGCTATTAAGGAAGATTTTATTATACCAAAGCCTATCCAGACTGGCGAAAAATGATTGAGTTTAATCTCGAGTACGAGAGGAAAATCTCTCCGGAGATCATTGATAAGGATTGTGATAGAATAGAGCATCAGTTTTAACAGCTAATGTGAACTTACGCATAACAGCCTGATACTGAGTGTAAAACGAAAACACCGTTTCCTGTTTCATCAGACATTCATCAGACATCCGGGAAATTGAGCCTTTTCCGCTCATTTCTATACAAAGGCACGATTAAGCGAGAGAAATGTGAGCTTGCTCAAACATTTCCGAGCGTGAGTGCTTTCGACCTTCAGGTCAAAGGTAGGCATTTTTTGCCAAACAGGCAATAGCTTTAAGAAAGTTTTATACGGAAGAGTGAACAAATGTTAAGAAAGAGACGCATCGGGAAAGGGACTTTGGCGATAGTGACGAGGGTTTTGGAGCGGAAAACGGAAAAATAGGGTTGGAAGGTGTCAAGATAAAATTTGAGGTGAGGCGAAAGAGACAGAAATTTTGTCGAAAACAAAAATAAATATTCATAAACATTATTTAATAAAAATAATGATATAATGACAGAAACCAGACTCCTGACACTATAAGTATTATCAATGAACTGCATAGAAGCCATACAGAAACAGATAGATACAGCCTCTCCAATCATGGAGAGGATAGCGGGTCTTATACCTGCTCCTGATCGTAGCTTTCTAGCGCCAGGCATTCAAAGTACAGGCAAGAAACGCTATGACAAGGTGATGGTCTCTCAGATTGAAGAGCAAATAAAACGGTGGCAGTATGCTACAAAGGCTGTTTTGGCTACATGCTTCAGAGCTGGCAGTGATCAGTATCGGGAGTTCGAACACACTATAGTTGAACATCGTGATTTTAACCTGGATGCAAAACTAGATTTGGCCAACGAGGTGAATAGCGGACGCAATGCGCTGAGTGCCATAATTGAAGCTGAGAGTCTGAAAATGGACATACAATCACCAAGTCTAGCTGGAGGCGTAAGTGCTGAAAAGAAAAAGTGCCCCCTTGTCTTTATTAGCCATTGTGGCAAGCAAAAAGCATTTGTAAAAGCGTTAGTAGAATTGTTCGAAAGTTGTGGTTTCAGTGGGGACAACATGTTTTGCAGTTCAGTTTCTGGCTTTAATATTGATGAAGGTGAAGACATTGTTGATACGCTGAGGAAGAAGTTCATTGATTACAATCTCTATGTCATATACGTTCTCTCTTCCGATTTTTTTGACAGTCCCTATTGCATGAACGAAGTTGGAGCTGCATGGGTATTGCAGGCCGCCAATTCAATTATAGAAATCCATGATTTGGATGAGTCAAAAATAGATGGTGTCATAAGCAAAACAAAGAACAGAATATCATTCAAAACCGATGACGATGATACTCTCTTCGACAAGATGACTGAGTTAAGAAATAAAATACTTGATTTTGCAGGATTGGGTAAAGTTTCTGAATCTAACTGGAGAAGATATTATGCTAATTTCCAAGATAAACTTAATAAAGGTATAGTAGGTAAAACGGGTAAAGATATGTCACAATCTGCCAAACCTGCTTTAACCTTTACGAGCGAAAGCATTGATGGTATCATTAACAAAGCTATCAATAAACTCGATGAGTTTTCCATCAAAGAGTTGGAGGATGAAACAGGTATTAAAGATCATGGCTTTCTTCGTAGGAAAATAGATGCCATGGTGAAATCTGGCGAATTGGTAGCTTCGGGCTCAACAGTCCGCCGAAAGTATAGACGGATGAATTCTTAATGAGGAGAACAATCTCTATCATAGTATTTTTTGGAAGGTGATAATTTGTACTAAAGAAGATATAGTTGATGTTTGCAAAGTATAAAATAGATGTCCGAGAGATACAATCTTTAAAACGCACGTTTGAAGATCAGTATCAGATGCAGATACCAGAATTGGACTTTGAGGGTAAGCGCCAGTCGGTCCGTCCCTCACTAAAGGCTCTTGTGCATGGTGCAAGAGACAGGCATGGTGTGCTTGATGGCACGATGCTTCAGAATTACACTTTCCCAACAGGTCAGGATGGATACTATGATGTGTTCATATCCCATTCCCATGACGATAAGGATTCTGCAGAGGTATTGGCATCATGGCTTGAAAACTGTTGTCATTTGCGAGTGTTCCTTGATTCCTATGTATGGCGGAGCGCTGACGGCCTCTTGTTAGAAATAGATAAACTTCATTGCCGTAAACGTAATGGTGACTATATCTATGGTCGTCGTAACTATTCCACATCCCATGTTCACGCCATGCTCTCCATGGCTATCATGGATATTATAAACAAGACAGAGTGCTGTGTCTTTATCGAAAGCAACAACTCGATTGACCTGAATCGTCTGGATAATACTAGTCGTGCTAAGACCCTTTCTCCATGGATATACGAAGAACTCTCTATGATGCGTTTGCTCCCGTCGAGAGGATCAAGACGCGAGGTGAGATATTTCAGCTCTATAGCGGATAGCAGACTGCATGAATCGCTTGAAGCCTTAAGAATCCGCCATAGTGTAGACTTAAGAGACTTCGGTGTTTTGTCTGCACAAGATTTGTTGTCATTATACGATCAGGGATACCATGGCCTGAATAGTCTTTATCATCGAGCAACAAATATTGATTTCTTTGATTAAATGGAATTCGACATTATGACATTTAAGGAATTTTCTCATGATTTCCGTGAAGTCTTCTTTCAAAATAGACGGATTATTTGCGAAAAGTATGCTATTATCTTTGGACTTTTGGCTTCAGCGGTTACAATTGTATCTACCTTTGTTCCTTGCATTGGCCAATTTGGGATATTTGCCCTGTTTGCTCTTCTAATTTTTAGTCTAATAGCAGCTGTTTGTATGGCCTGGCCAACAAAATCCGTAGAGATAGAGCTGTCCCAGACAGCAAATTTGAAAATATTCGAGGGTGATATCTTGTCAATAAAAAGAGGTGTAGTGGTCATACCATTCAATGATTACTTTGACACTCTTGTAGATAATAAGGTTATAGGGACTGATACTTTGCATGGTAAGTTTGTGAATAAGTTCCGTATAAAGTATCCAAATATTGACCTTGATGAAGAAATAAGAAAATCCCTATCCGCATATGGATATACGGAAAATAAAGAAAGACCAGTTGAAGGCAAGCAGTATAAATATCCTCTTGCTGCAGTTGCTAGGGTATCTGTTAATCCAGAATTGCATTATTATCTTCTAGCTGCTACAGAGTTTAATTGGGAGAACCACCCAATAGAACAACCAGAGATGTACAGCTATATTATGCAGAAATTGTATAAGTACATTAATACAAATTGCAGTGGATTGCCTGTTTATATGCCAATTATTGGAACTGGACAAATGGGCTTAAATTTGGCAAAGGAAGATGTCCTTTACGAAATGATTCATAATATGATGTTGGTAAAACCTTATGTGACTCGTGGCGGTAGCAATATCGTTATTTACAAAGGAGACATGCCAGAAATATCTCTGAATCGTATTAAATATTTATTAAGACACTAACATATTATATAATTATGGCATATAGAAATGGAACATATGTTGCCTTTGATGGCGAGGGGGAACAAAATCCTACTAAAGGAGATTTGCGATACCTTGGCATTCTAAGAGCATGGCAGAACAACGATAATATAGACTTTAATTTTGTTGATAGTCACAAGAAAACCTATCAAGTGAGAGATACTAGTTCTGAAGCAACGCTTAAGGCTAGGCTTCGGGAGCGCATGGCAAACTCTAAAAATATGCTTGTCGTAGTATCTCCAGATACCAATTATGATAGAGGGCTTCTCAATTGGGAGGTTGAAACCGCAGTAAAGGAATACAACTTGCCTGTTATTGTTGCATATACAGATTATCAGAAAATTCGTGTAGTTGATAAAGACCTGGTAGAAATGATGCCAAAATCCATTTATACTGAATACACAAAAAATACAGGTAAATTATGCCATGTGGCTTTTACAAAGGATGAGGTGAAGAAGGCTATAGCTAAGTATAGTGTGGTTGGAAACACTTATCCTGCAAGCAATGTGGAAACAATTTGATTCTATATCGCTTATTCATAAGCTAGTGCTGAATAATACTAATACGAACGACCATGCAAGAAATCTTATTCATAAGTCATTCCACACCAGAAGACAATGAGTTTTGTATCTGGCTTGCATCTCGTCTTGAAATGCTGGGTTATAAAGTGTGGATAGATCTGAAAAATTTGTATGGTGGAGAACGTTCTTGGCAGAAAATCCAACAAGCAATAAAAGAGTCTGCAAAAGTCCTATTAGTGTATTCTAAATATATAATTGACGATGGTGAAATAAAGCAGAGTATAGACGATGAATTGAGGTATGCTCGTTCTTTTGCAGAAAGTAGAAAACTTAAAGACTTTATTATACCACTTCATTTGGATGAATCGCCTTATGACTTGGTAATTGGTCTACCAAACATTAATCATATACAATTCAATGAAAGCTGGACTTCAGGTCTAAGTCATTTGAAAAACCTGTCCCCTGTCATCACCCTGTCATCACCCTGTCATCACCCTGTCATCAGAAATGTCAACTGTATTGCAGTCAATGGCCATGGCACAGCAACAGGTGAAGAAATGACAGTCATATTGCACTGGCAGTTATGCTGCTCTTCCAAAGTAATAACTATTATAAATTCATAAAAAGTTATAATTAAAGAGTGAGCTAAAGCAAAATTTCAAACAGTGGCATATAGTTTGTGAATTTTAATGTTAGAACAATAAATAACTCTTAATCCGATATTTTATATGGAGTGGAAATTTGTAAACCGTAGGGCAACGCTATTTGTGGCTAACCCTTTTAATATTACAGGGGATATTCTTCCTTTGTACATTAGTGAGTTCTCCAAAATGAACTTACTTCCTTCGGTGAATAAAGGCATTGGTTTCAAAATTACCCCTCAAGGCATAGAGCAGGAAGAAGTTCTGTCACTTGATTTGAAGTATTTGGATAATACATTGAAAGTAAATTTTGGACCTGATAGGGCTGATATTGAGAGTACGAAGCAAGGCGAGACATGGGAATCATTCCATACTATTGTTGATAAGATTATTAAGATTCTTTCTTCTCAAATGAATCATAGAGTAGTACGTCTGGCACTCTGTGGCAGTATAATATACTCAATGGATGAAGAAAAGAGTATGCAGATATATTCGAAATTGGCAAAAATAAAGAACGAGCAGCCAGTAGAATGGCAATTGCGTAAGGTTTTACGCAATAATTTGACCACAGACGACGGAACCAAAAATGTTATAGTTAACAACGTTTATTCACTTACAAACACGATTCTGATACCTGGAGTAACTCTTCGTAAGGGAGTACTGCTTGATATGGATATAAATACTTTAGTTGGTACAAGCCCAGACAATGTAATGGCTATTCAGGAAAAGTTCTGGAAGCATGCTTCGTCAGTGATAGACGAAGCAGTAGTCCATTACCAAACTGTTTTTGAAGATGCAGATTAAAGTTAAGAATAGTTCTTCCATTGATTCTTCATTGGTATATCCAATAGGAATGCTTGGAGATTATGAGGATGTTTTTAAATATCTTCTAGAAACCCCACTTGGTTCTAATGAAGTTCAAAAATTCATTTCTTCATATAATGAGAAGACGTTCCACTATCTGTCAGATGAAAGAATGCAGGAATTTATGTCATGGTCATACCCCAAGATAAGTGATAAAAGTAATGAAAATGCATCATCGTCGAAATTAGTTCCTGCTAATAATAAAACATTCCGGGAAAAGTATGAAAGACAGTTCTTGTCAACCATACAAAATACTAATTTTAAAGCGGGAGAAGATAATCAGGCAACAGAAATGATGGCTCGCCTTCTAGAGGTGTATCATGATGAAACGTTAATCTTGTTAAATGACTATTTTGTGGAGCACTATGATGATGAACGTCTTTGTGTTAAGATCCTTACGTTGCTTAATGATTATAAATATGACGAGTTAAAGCCAATGGGGCAGACTATAGCACTCGCTAGTATTAGTAATAAATCCTCAAGAGTAAAATCTGCAGCATTTAACTTGTTCGCCCATTGGGCATGTCCTGAGGCCCTTAAGCTTATTGAACAAGTGGAAGAACCTCAGCAACCATGGATAGCTATGAAGTATAATGCTGTTAAAAATTCATTGGAGAAGAAATGCTCTACGCAAGAAAGATAACAGAAGATGGATGGTTTGGTACTGATGATCTTGATGCAGACTCTATCTCAGAATTAAACGTTGATAATCATGGTTTATCGGTATGGAAAATTCAAGATGCCTCAAACACGGTTGATGTTGATAAGATAGCATTAGCTCTAGCGATGATTAATCACAAGGTTGAGGAATTCTATATGGTTTTGTTGGACCCTGCAGGCATAGAGGCAAAATATAAATGGGCTTTGGCTTTTTCACCGCAGCCTGGAAATACCCACTATTCACAAGCAAAAGATGAACATACAAATTTTGTTGTAGAATCATTTTGGGAACTCGGCTACCTTTCTGAATACATTCATGATTTGCTAAATGATCCCCGAAACTATCGCTATTATGATGTAATAACCCTTCGGCAAATGTGTTATGACGCTGCGAAGGAAAGACGCATAACCAAAAGTGATGTTAAGGATACCAATTGGAAGAAGGTTATTAAAGAATTAGAGAAAGAGCAAGGAGAAATTGAACATTTTTGGGATTAAAAGTTTTGACGGATGCGACAAGACCGAATAGATTTGTATAAGCAGATTGAGGCGGAGAGGCAATCCAAGTTACTTGTATATATCACAAGTACAAGGGGAGGTCTCGAAACTCAGATTGCTAACGATATATTGCCCAAGTTTACAGAGCATTTGGATAAGTTGGGAGATACACAGAAGATAACCCTATACTTATATACAAATGGCGGTAATACATTGGCTGCATGGAGTTTGGTGAATCTGGTTCGCAGTTTCTGTAAAGAATTTGAGGTCATCATTCCTGCCAATTGTTTTAGTTCAGGTACGTTGATTTGCCTTGGCTCTGACAACATTGTCATGACTAAACAGGCGACACTGGGACCGATTGACCCAAGTGTTAATGGACCATTCAATCCGATGATACCTGGGATAAATGATCCCAATGCAAAGCTTCCCGTCAGTGTAGAGTATGTGAACGCCTATATTGAAATGGCAAAAACGAACTTTGGTATTAATGACCAGAGTTGTATGAAGGATTTATTATTGAGTCTTTCTGATAAGATACACCCGATGACACTAGGGCAGGTCTATCGCACACGTTCTCAAATTCAGATGTTGGCTCGAAAATTAATGAAATGGCATCATTTGAGTCCCGAGCAGGAAGATGAAATCATCAAGTTCTTGTGCAGTGAGTCTGGTAGCCATGATTATTCAATTCATAGAGGAGAGGCCGTTGAGCATCTTGGCCTGCATGTAGAAAAGCCAACAATGGATTTCTATAAGGTAATCAAGGCTGTTTACGATGATATAAGTAAGGAGTTGGAATTTGAAAACCCATATAATCCTAACATCTTGTTGAATCAGCAGAATCCTTATCACTATACATTTAGAAGAGGACTGATAGAGTCACTATATAACGGAACTGACGTATATGTTAGCGAAGGCGATTTGTCAATAACGAAAGTAGGTGGAATGGGACCAATGGGGCCGATGCCAGTTCAGAATCAATTACAAGACAATAGAATATTTGAGGGTTGGAAGCATGAATAATAATTATTTAGACCAAAAGCAGGACACATCCAAGACAGGATATAGTCCCAACATTCAAGTTACAACTGGAACATATTGTGTAACAATGAATAGTTCTCAATCCTCAGGTAAAACATATTCAGAGAGTTTGAAAACGTGAGATTCGTAAGGATTTGTGCAATGGCAAGACTAAGCTTACCAAGCATGATATACTGCTGAACCTTATGCAGAGTGAGGAAGAAGCAAGGAAGTATTTGATTACTTGAATTAGAATAATACAGAGACGATGGATAGGACAAAGACAAATGATGTTGAGGATTTGACGAAGTTGAGTCTGAAAACATTCCTTAATATTGGGCAGATGGCTCGGTATAGGTATCTGTATACTTATGGAAAGGAGTTACAAAAGGATTGTCCTGCTCAGGTGAATGCATGTGAATTGGCTCAGAATAGAGACAAGATGATTAAGTACACATGCCTTGCCGGGATAGGTGCTCTTGGGTTGTTGGCTTTTGGAATTGCAGGCTTGATTAGTAGGGAATAAGCAAAAAGAAGTAAATGCCACGCCAGCCACGAAAGCCTTCAGGCACGGGAATATTAACTATGTTGACTTTCGTCACGACTCGACAATGCTCAAGTAAACTTGGCATTGTGCTCGCTGCTCCGAAAGTTCCACGTGATGGTGCGTGGGATTAACCACCAGAACATAGTGGCACCAATTGCGCGACGAGAGCATAGGCGATACCATCAAGCGAATAGCTTCAAGTTACGTATATTATTATAATCATAAGTACCTGCGCGATGGACATCTCTTTAAGGAACGTTTGACGATGTCGACTTCCGTCACGACTCGACAATGCTCAAGCGAGCTAGGCATTGTACTCGCTGCTCCGTCAGTTCAAGTCAGAGCCGGTCAACGACATGGCATACTTTACAATCCTGCTGAGATACATCCATCAGAATCCTGTCAAGGCAGGAATAGCAGAACGAGTAAAAGATTACGAATACAGCAGCTGGTGCGAGTATGACGGCGAAGTGGAGCCAGTGTTTCGCGTATGCGATACAGAGACCGTGCTGAGGCGCATACCCTATACAGACCTTGAGGCCTGGGTAAATGATCCACTGCCAGACGATGTCCACTTTCTGGATAATGATGACGAGAAACCCAGACTGAGACTTTCAGATGACCAGGTCTGGCAACAGATAATAAATATAGCAGGCGTAACCTGCAGTAGTGACTTTCAAAAATTAGATAAAACGAAACAACGAGAACTGACGGAGCAGCGAGAGCAGAGACATGCTTGCATGACCTATGTCGAGTCGCGACGGAAGTCGATAGAATCAAGCATTAGGACTGTTGCGAGAGTTGGGCGCATCAGTGCGCCAACTGGAACGACTTACGGGAATAAGTAGGGGAATAATTCAGTTCGCAAAATTATGACAGGAACCTTATGACAGGAACCTGTCCCCTGTCATCTAAGTTCTTATCGAGAACAACGACATCAAAGCCAAGAAACAAATATGAGTCTTATGAAGAGTTTTATTAAATCTGTATCAGTTAAAGGTCTGTGGGATGTTAAAAACATCAGCATAAACTTTTATGAAGATGTGAATATTCTGATTGGAGGTAATGGCTCTGGCAAAACAACTTTTCTTCGTGTGGTAGAATCATTATTGAACGTCGATTTGGTTGCCATTGAAGAAATTGTGTTCGATGATGTCGAGATTGTTATACAGTGCGATGAGCCTCAGTTGATATATATTCAGCGCATCATGGAGGATCTGGTGACTCCTGTTTATCGATATGCTTTCCCTGACGGAGAAATAATTGAAATAAAAAACACAGATGTGAGGATGATGTACCGGAGTCGTTCCTCTTCTCGTGGTATCTATCAGCACCTAAAAGAAAGACTTGGTGAGTTTGTAAAAATATCATGGCTTTCAATTAATAGATTGAGTGATAACACAGACAGGATTGACAGAAGAACATCAGAAACAGCAAGAACGGATGTGGATTTGAAGTTGGGTTTGCTGATGAATCAGATTATTTCATATCGTCTACAGCTTGAAACCAAAGTCAATGACCGCACGAAGAAGTTTAATGAAGATATTGTTTCGCTCCTTCTCTACAATGCATCTTACGACAGTCTGCCCACGCGAAGCCAAATTGAGAGAATTCAATCCTATTCTAAGGAGGATGTTGTAACAGAGTTACATAAGGTATTCAGCTATTTTGGCGAACCAAGAGTTCATACTGATGACATACAGAATCACGCTGAAAAAATAATTCATGTTGTTGAAAAACTCAATAGCAGTGATGGACGTTTCACGGCTGAGGAAATGCTATCTTTATCACTCATGAGTAGAACATTGGCTATTCTTGATTTGTCTGCGGCATATCAGTCAGATAAGGCAAAAATATTGGAGCCAATAACGATGTATCTTGATATTGTGTCACAATACTTGAAAGATAAAAGAATCGAGTTGAATGCGGCTACAAGCGAACTGATACCGCATGTTAAATTGGGTGGAAAGAAAGAAAAAGCTCTTGATGTCAACTTCTTGTCATCGGGTGAAAAGCAACTGCTCATTTTGTTGACAGAAACATTGCTACAGCAGAGCCAACCATATATTTTTATTGCAGACGAACCAGAACTCTCTTTGCACATTGAATGGCAGCGGAATCTTATTAATAGCATCAGAAACTTGAACCCCAATGCCCAGATTGTCTTTGCTACCCATGCTCCTGAGATCGCAGCTAATCATCCGAAGAAACTTATTAATATGCAGAATGTAACTACTTATGCAGAGTAATGATGGCTTTGACCTTTCAATAGCGGCCAGGAATGTTGAGGCTCGATTCTATAACAAATTGGGAATTGTCTATGTGGAAGGTGACGATGATAAATTGTTTTGGGCGCAGTATTTTAACCCTAAGCGCTTTGAAATAAGAAAAGCTGACGGCTGTAAGAATCTTGAAGATTATGAGGATGAAATCATACACCATGGTTTGAAGTGCATAGTTGCGAAAGATGCAGATTACTCAGCCTTTATGGCAAAAGAGAACCAGCATCCTCTCATCGTATGCACTCTCAGTCATTCCATCGAATGTGTTATGTACTGCCCATATAATGTGAATGCATGTTTAAAAAGGTTGGCAAGAACATTTGAAGACCATTTGGACGAAATAAAACAGAGCTATGATGATTTTTTTACAGATGCTAAAGATATTATAGCATACGATATCGCTAACAATGTATATGGGGTAGGCTGTTCAGTTTGTGGTGACTCTTGCATTCCTTTTATGGTTTCTAATCACTCCGTAAAGGTCTGTACCGATAAGCGAGATAGATTCATTGAAACAATTGCTCCACGTTTCACAAAAGAACAGATTGATAAGGCCAGGGAGTTGCTTGAAAATGATAAAAGAGAACTAAGACAGATTGTGAAAGGTCATTTTCAGACCTCATTTGTAGCAAACCTCCTTAAGAAACTGTCTTCTCAGATAACTCAAGATAAAGCACCTTCGATTTCAAGTGATGCACTATATGCTCTTTTGATTACTTGTTTCTCTGAATGCGCTGAAGATTGTGAAGAAAGAAAAGTTATAACACAGAGAGTTTCAAATGCGGTTGCAGCATTAAGGGCATAATTTTTATATGTTTATGTTTGAGCAAGAAATACAGCAATTAAGCAATGAGTTGGCAGCAAGCCTACCATCAATATTGGCGAAAGTTTCGCAGATATTAGGTCGCCAAGTGGATTCATATTCTTTGAATGGGATCCTTGGTGGAAAAGGCCGCACCCATGGCAAAGTGTGGGAAAGGAAGTTCTCATGTTTTGAAGAGTATTTTGCCTGTTGGTTAGAAGCTATGTATAACGATTATTTGTCACGAAAGGATGAAATGGAAGGTGCGGGCTACCGCAATGGCTTGCTTCTTCGTGACCCGTCCATCATGGCTTTTGCAGAGAAGTATTTGAAACGCACATTTCTTCGGAAATTTGATGAGCGCTTTTCTGGCAATGCAGCTACACAGGCAGAGATAAACGCTTTTATTAATACAATAGATAAATTTAAAAGACAATTTTATAGCATTTAAGAAATTGCGGCTACTTGTCTTAACAATGATGGGGCTGCAAAGGCAAAACGATATATTAAAATCGGTTAATCCCCGGGGGATTAACATAAGATGATACATAAGAGAAACAAATAACATAACTGCCGTGAGGCAGTGGGCAGGCTCTTTTCAGGTTGTTCCTACAAGGCCTGTCAATCCTGCCCTTTATAAAACGACATAAAGATAGATTTCATAACCAATTAGCCCTGAATTTGGGTTATCAGCGCATAGTCAATGACAAGCGCATCAATATCAGTATTAATGATAAGCTGTATCCTGATGACGTGATGATGGTATCTATTAGTATTGATGGCCTTCCAGCTCCAATATGCTATATGGCATCAGATGGACTTAGTCAGAATGACATGGACAGCCTTGACGATAATGGTTATGATGATATTAAGATAATTGTTGATGCAGTGCATCAAGCATATTTTGATAGCACAAGAGAACAATTCTCTTGCTATAACGGATAATATGAATGAAGTAAATATTGAAATAAAGGGTGTCGCCAATCGTGAAGATTTGCAGCGATGGGAAGACCATATGCTTGAAAAGGCAAAATGCTGGAATCTGTATTGTGATGGTCTTTGTAGTGAAAATGAGATACGGGCTGTTCACGTGGTAAAGGAAGATAAACCAAGCTTTACTTATCTTACGACACTATGCGAAGACTGTATTAAATATACCAGGAGCTATGGTATTATAGTAAAGGAAAAGTATTTGATGGTGGAAACCAAAAAGATGTAGTATATTCAAATATAGTTCAACTCCCGTTGGAAACCCCCTGTTTTAGCTTTTTAGTGGCAGGTCCTTCGGAGAAAACAACATTTTAATAACATAAAAAAGCAAAGAAATGCGATTAATTATTGAACCCGACTACGAAAAGATGTCGAAGTGGGCTGCAAACTATGTAGCCAAGTGTATTAACCAAGCAAAGCCGACGGCAGAGAAGCCATTCAAGCTCGGCTGCCCTACAGGAAGCTCACCTCTGGGAATGTACAGAGAGCTGATAGCCCTGAACAAGGCCGGAAAGGTATCCTTCCAGAATGTGATTACGTTCAACATGGACGAGTATGTCAACCTCCCCGAGGATCATCCCGAGAGCTATCACAGCTTCATGTGGAACAACTTCTTCAGTCACATTGACATCAAGAAAGAGAATGTCCATATCCTCAATGGCAATGCCGAGGATCTGAAGGCAGAGTGCGAGAACTATGAGAAAGCCATTGAGGCAGCAGGTGGTATCGACCTGTTCATGGGCGGCATTGGTCCCGACGGGCATATCGCCTTCAACGAGCCAGGCTCCAGCTTGCAGAGTCGCACACGCCAGAAGACGCTCACCACAGATACCGTGATTGCCAATAGTCGTTTCTTCAATAATGATGTCAATCTGGTCCCCAAGACTGCTCTGACTGTCGGTGTCGGCACAGTGATGGATGCCAAGCAAGTGATGATCATGGTGAATGGCCATAACAAGGCCCGCGCCCTTCGTCATGGTGTTGAAGAGTCTATTAATCACATGTGGACAATTAGCGCCTTGCAGCAGCATCCCCATGCTATCATAGTTTGTGATGAAGATGCTACAGACGAGCTGAAGCATGGTACATATAAATATTTCAAGGATATTGAGAAGGATAACCTTCTATAAATGAGTAAATGGATTCTGACTGCACAGGTGGTCGCATTGCGATGCAGTTCGATACTGCCAGTCAGAACAAACGTGAAGAAATATGATTTACGACAAAATAGACAATATAGAAATATACACCAGCCTTTCGGAGGATATTCGTTTGGGATTGGAATGGATTCGTGATGCTAAACCTGATGTGAAGAAGGGGGTGAATGTACTCTCATCAAGGGTTAAGGCAATTGTGTCTGGATATAGCACCAAAGAGGCAAATGAGAATGGTTATGAAGCTCATCGTGATTATATAGATATTCAGTACTTGATTTCTGGTGAAGAGAAAATTTGTTGTTTACCGTTGGAGTACTTGAAAGAGGCAAAGCCCTATAACGAGGAACAAGATGCTGCTTTCTACGAAGAGACTACGATTAAACCTCAAGAGCTTTTAATAGGTAACGGCTACTTTACCATACTCTTTCCTCAAGACGGACATATGCCTCAGTTGTGTGTAGATGAGCCCCAAATGGTCAAGAAAGTAGTTGTAAAAGTAAAAATAGGAGAATAAAACAATAATATATATGTTCAATCTAGACAAATTCATTAGTGATAGTGTAACCTTTAGGCCTGTCAGCATGTTTGCCCCGGATATTGAAGCTAACAAGGAAAAACTGACAAAGGAGATAAAAGGTAAGAAGGTTTGCGTAATCGGTGGAGCTGGCTCCATTGGCTCTAGCTTCATCAAGGCGGTGCTGCGGTTTGAACCTAAGAGTGTTGTAGTGGTTGACCTCAACGAAAATGGACTGGCAGAACTTGTGCGTGATGTCCGCAGCACTAACGGTCTGTATGTGCCTGATGAGTTCCGCTGCTACACGCTAAACTTTGCAGACCCCATCTTTGAACGCATTTTCCGTGAAGAAAAAGGCTTTGACATTGTTGCCAACTTTTCAGCACATAAGCATGTGCGTTCAGAGAAGGATAGATACTCTGTACAGGCACTGATTGAGAACAACGACATTAAGGCCAAGAAGCTGATGGATCTGCTCACGGTTTATCCCCCCAAGCATTTCTTCTGTGTATCCACAGACAAGGCAGCTAACCCTGTAAACATTATGGGAGCATCCAAGCGCATTATGGAAGATTTGGTGATGGCTTATAACAAGTACTTCAAAGTCACTACAGCCCGCTTTGCCAACGTTGCATTCAGCAATGGCTCATTACCTGATGGTTGGATACACCGCTTGCAGAAGAAGCAACCTTTGGTGGCACCTTCAGATGTGAAGCGCTACTTTGTGTCACCTGAAGAGTCCGGTCAGATTTGTATGTTGGCTTGCATTTTGGGCAATGGCGGTGAAGTGTTCTTCCCTAAACTGGGCGAAGACCAGATGCTGACTTTCTCTGCAATCTGCGATGGATTCGTGAAAGCCAACGGCTTTGAGAAAGATCCCTGTGCTTCTGATAAAGAAGCAATACTCAAAGCCTCTCAACTTGATTTAACTGACTCTCAACTCTCAACTCTCAACTCTCAACTCCCAAAGTACCCAACGGTGTACTTCAAGAGTGATACTACCGGTGAAAAAGCTTACGAAGAGTTCTATGTCCCAGGTGAGAAGATTGATATGCAACGCTTCAAAGCTCTTGGAGTAGTAGAACAGACTACCCGCCACGAAATGAATGAGGTGAATGAATTCTTTGACAAACTGGAAGACGTTTTTGCAAAGGAAGACTTCACTAAGGCTCAGGTTGTTGAAGCTATCAAAGAGTTCATCCCCAACTTTGAACACGAGGAGAAAGGCAAGAACCTTGATCAGAAAATGTAGGAGCATAGAATGAACAAAGTTATTACTTTCAACAAGACTGGCTATGACCCGTTTATAGATTTCATAAAGGCATATGCTATTATATGTGTCTTGATAGGTCATACTTTGGTCTTGCATGATTATTGGGGGTATGGTTTATGGGCCGGCATGCAGGTGCCTCTATTTATTTTGGAACAGGCTTTTCACGGTTTTAAAAAGGAAATACTCGATATTAATTGTAAAAAGATATTTCTACGAGTCATTTTACCATATATAGTAGTACAATCCATTGCTTTTATTTTTCTCTTATATAAAGACTCCTCTGGCTTATATTCTTTTATAGGTGGTGGTGGAGCAGGTCCTGGTTCGTATTATCCGTGGATTTATATTCAAATTGCATTGCTGTTGCCTTTACTAAAAAAATGGATTGATAAGAATAGAAACAATAAAACAAAAGTATTAATAACATTTCTTGTAATATGTGAGTCATTTGAGATATTATTCTCCGTTATTGATCTACCTGACAGATTGTATAGATTGCTTGCCATAAGATATTTATTCTTATTATACTTAGCATGGATATGGGTTAAGGATGGTATCGTAATTAACAAATTAACAACTATTCTTTCAGTTCTCAGTTTCATTGCTATCATATACTTTGAATATTTTTCTATTGATGATGAGGTGCTTTTTTATAAAACCGCTTGGAAGTATCATCGTTGGCCTTGTTACTATTTTGTCGCTATATGGGGGGGGGTATTTATTGAGAATGGTATTTGTGCTTTTACAGAACAACACATTTGCTATGAAAATCATCAAGCTATTAGCCAAATGCAGTTATGAGATTTTTCTAATACAGATGCTTGTACTTTATTTGTATCCAGACGGTTTCCTAAATGACTTTATAATTAAGGTTGGCATAAATAATCATTTATTAGTTGTTTTATTACAATTAATACTAAAAATAATTATTGTGTTTACATTGAGCATATGCTTGGGATATTATTTTAATTTGTTTTATAATAGAGTTTTAAATAAATGTAAGATATAATAGGATATGGCTGATTATAAAAAGACAATAGACTTTATCAAGTCCGTATATGGCAACCAAGAGTTTACTCCTCTGGCTGTCCCTGTATTTATTGGTAATGAGAAGAAGTACCTGAACGATTGTATTGATACCACATTCGTTAGCTCTGTAGGTAAGTTCGTTGACCGTTTTGAGAATGACATGGCCGCATACACAGGCGCAAAGCGTGCTGTGGTATGTGTAAGTGGAACTAATGCCCTTCACATGGCCTTGTTACTCGTTGGTGTGAAGCGTGATGATGAAGTTCTCACTCAGGCATTGACATTCATTGCTACCGAAAATGCATTGAGCTATATTGGTGCTTATCCTGTGTTCTTGGATGTTGACCGTTCCACAATGGGCTTGTCACCCGATGCATTGAAAGAGTGGCTCCAGAAGAATGCAGAGGTTCGTAAGAATACCCGAATTGGAGAACTTGATAAGAGCTACGACTTCGCTTACGAAGAGGATGAACTTGCTTGCTACAACAAGAATACAGGTCGAAGAATAAAGGCTTGCGTACCTATGCACACCTTTGGTCATCCTGTTCGCATAGAAGAGATTGCAACAATCTGCAAAGAGTGGCATATTGAGTTGGTAGAAGACGCTGCTGAAAGTATTGGCTCAAAGTATAAAGGCATACATACAGGCCTCTTTGGTAAGATTGGAGCATTGTCATTCAACGGCAACAAGACCATCACCACCGGAGGTGGCGGCATGCTGTTGTTCAATGATGAAGAACTTGGTGCATACGCTAAGCATATTACTACACAGGCAAAGATTCCTCACCGTTGGGAGTTCCGTCACGACCATATTGGTTTCAACTATCGTATGCCTAACATCAATGCTGCTCTTGGTTGCGCTCAGTTGGAGCATATTGATGAGTATGTGGCCAGCAAGCGTAAGGTGGCTGCGGAGTATGAGGCTTATTTCAAGAATGTGCCGGATATTGAGTTCTTTGTGGACTCTCCGGACACCTTCTCCAACTATTGGCTCAATGTAGTCATTCTGCCTAATAAGGAAGAGCAGATTAATTTTCTGACTCAGACCAACGACAATGGCGTGATGACCCGTCCCATCTGGGAACTTATGAACCGCCTGCCAATGTTTGAGAAGTGTGAAAATGATGGATTGAAGAATACTATCTGGTTCGCAGATAGAGTGGTTAACATTCCTAGTTCCGTACGTCCTTCAGATCTGAATCTCTAATTATGCAAAAGCCTTTAATTCTTGTTGGTGGTGGCGGACATTGTAAGTCCGTATTGGAAGCAGCTGAGAGTGCTGGCTACAGCATTCTTGGTGTACTTGACATGCCTGAAGAGGTAGGGAAGGAAATTCTTTCTACCAAGGTCATTGGTACTGATGATGACATTCCGGCTTACGTTGATAAGGCAGAGTTTATCATTACCGTAGGCTTTATTAAGAATCCTACTGTCCGTATCAAGCTCTACAACAAGATTAAAGAAGCTGGTGGCAAACTGGCAACAGTCATTGCTTCTACAGCATGCGTTTCCAAATATGCTGAAATAGGCGAGGGAACAGTTGTTCTCCATCAGGCATTTGTAAATGCCGGTGCAAAAGTGGGCAAGAATGTGATTCTGAACACAGCTTCTAACATTGAGCATGATGCCGTAATAGGTGATCATTGCCATATCTCCACAGGTACTATGATAAATGGAGAATGCAAGGTGGGTGAGCGATGCTTCATAGGAAGCCAGTCTGTTCTTGCCAACTGCATTTCCGTTGGAGATGACATCATTGTGGGTGCCGGTTCTTTTGTAAGAAAGTCTATTTCTGAGAAAGGTATCTATTCTGGCAATCCTGCCATACTGAAAGTTAAAGCGAAATGACAAAACATACAATCATCATAGCAGAAGCAGGTGTTAATCATAATGGCTCTATTGAGTTAGCCAAGCAACTGGTTGACAAAGCTGTTGAGGCAGGTGTGGACTATATCAAATTCCAAACCTTCAAAGCCTCGAAGCTGGTTACGAAAGCGGCCAAACAAGCGGAATACCAGCAAAAGAACATTGGGAAGGAAGGTGATGGCCAGTACCAGATGCTAAAGAAGCTGGAGTTGTCACCAGAAGACCATGAAGTGCTGATTGCCTACTGCAAAGAGAAAGGCATCAAATTCTTCTCTACAGCCTTTGATTTTGATAGCATTGAGTACCTGCATTCACTGAACCTTGGTTTGTGGAAAGTTCCTTCTGGGGAAGTGACCAACTATCCTTTCCTAAAACGGGTGGCAGCTTATAATGATAAGACAATCCTCAGCACAGGAATGTGCGATATGGTGGATGTTCGTGCTGCAGTTGAGGCTTTGTATAAGAACGGTCTATCTAAGGAGAACCTAATTCTATTGCATTGCAACACCGAATATCCCACACCTTTTGAGGATGTAAACCTCAAAGCTATGGATGCTCTCCGCAAGGAGTTTGGTGTGGAGGTAGGCTATAGCGACCATACCAAGGGTATTGAGGTACCCATTGCTGCAGTAGCACTTGGTGCGACTGTCATTGAAAAGCATTTTACTCTTGATCGCAATATGGAAGGGCCAGACCATAAGGCCAGCCTTGAACCTGATGAGTTAAAGGCTATGGTGAGTGCCATCCGGAATATTGAAAAGGCTGTAGGAGGTGATGGAACCAAGCATATTAGTGATAGCGAACGTAAAAATATAGCTATTGCCCGCAAGAGCATTATTGCAGCCAAAAATATTAAGAAAGGTGATTTACTCACAGAAGAGAACTTGACTGTAAAACGTCCTGGAACAGGTATTTCACCGATGCGTTGGGAAGAGGTTATAGGAACCAAAGCTATACGTGATTTCAACGAAGAAGATCTCATAGAGATTTGAAACCTGAAACGTGGAACTTGAAACTAAAGCGTATGCGTAAGATTTGTGTAGTCACTGGCAGTCGTGCTGAATATGGCATCCTCAGAGGCTTGATGAAAGCCATTAAGGATGATCCAGAATTGCAGTTGCAGATAATTACGACCAATCAGCACCTGTCTAAACTGCAAGGAGAGACCTATAAGGAAATAGAGCGCGATGGCTTCACCATTGACTACAAGGTGTATATGGCGGATGATGAGGCTCCGGATAATGCCAACACTACAGCCAAGTCCATCAGTAGGGGAGTAAGCGGTTTTGCAGATGCATTTGATGCTTTGAAGCCTGATCTGCTGCTGATACTTGGTGACCGGTATGAAATGCTGGCAGTAGCTTCTACGGCACTCATTTATAAAATACCCATTGCACACCTGCATGGAGGAGAAATTACAGAAGGTGCGTTTGATGATGCTATCCGTCACGCTATTACCAAGATGAGCCACCTGCATTTCACTTCTACGGAGGCTTACCGCAAGCGTGTGATTCAGTTGGGTGAACAACCAGAACGTGTGTTCAATGTTGGAGCCCTTGGTGTGGAGAATGTAATGAAGAACGACTTCATGACTAAAGAAGAGATAGAGCAGAGTTTGAACTATGAGATAACTGATAAGTGCTTCCTTTGCACCTATCATCCGGTTACGCTAAGCAACATGTCTTCTGAAACTCAAGTGCTGAATCTGTTGCAGGCTTTAGATGACTACAAGGACTATCACATCATCTTTACCTATTCTAATTCAGACACCAATTCGCAGATTATCATCAAGCGCATTCAGGAGTATGTGGATAGGAACGAGAGCAGATGTACGTTTATCCCGTCATTAGGTCAGAGACGTTATTTCTCTGCTCTGAAATATATGACGGCTGTGATTGGTAACAGTTCCAGTGGTATCATAGAGGTTCCCAGTTTTGGAATACCTACTCTTGATATTGGTGATCGCCAGAAAGGTCGTATTGCTGCAGATAGTGTGATGCATTGTGGTTATTCCTCAGAAGAGATTAAGGAAGGATTGGATAAGGTTTTGGCATACGGACATAAAACTATAGAAAATCCTTACTACAAAGAAGGTACTTGTGATGCAATCTTGAATGTCATCAAGACCTATCCGTTAGATAATTTGGTACAGAAACATTTCTACGATATATGAAAATAATAGTGATTGGACTTGGCTCAATGGGCAAACGTAGAATACGCTTGCTGAGTGAGCATAAAGATATACAACTCTTTGGTATAGATAGCCAGGAGAGCCGTTGTGCGGAAGTTAAAGAGAAGTTTGGTCTTAAATGCTATGCCAGCATTGCTGAGGCTGTGGCTGCTGAATACCCAGATGCAGCTGTAATCAGCACCTCTCCGCTTTCTCATGCATCCATCATTAAGGAGTGCTTGCAAAATAACCTCCACGTGTTCACGGAGATTAATCTGGTAGCAGATGGTTATGCAGAGAATATGGCTTTAGCCAAAGAAAAGGGCAAAGTGCTGTTCCTCTCCTCTACATTCCTGTATAGAAAAGAGACTCAGACCATCATTGAGAAAGCCAGCAAGGCAACTTGTCCTTTGAACTATATCTATCATATTGGTCAGTACCTACCAGATTGGCACCCTTGGGAGAGTTACAATAACTATTTCATTGGAAATCCCAGAACCAATGGCTGCCGTGAGATTATGGCCATTGACCTACCTTGGATTGTAACGGCATTTGGCTCCATCAAGAGTGTAAGTGCTGTGAAGAGTAAGAATACTCAGCTCAACATCAATTACAATGACAATTACCTTATTACCATTGAACACGAGAATGGCAATAAGGGCGTACTTGCAGCTGATGTGGTTACTCGTAAATCTATCCGTCATATCGATGTGTATGGAGAGACCTTCCAGATGTCATGGAACGGTACTGCAGACTCCTTGCAGGAATATGACATTGAGAAAAAGGAAATGCAGACCATCCAGTTTGATGATGCTTCCGAGCACGTTGAAGGATATGCAGCATTTATCACGGAAAATCCTTACCGTGAGGAATTGAGCGCTTTCCTTGCTCAGATTGTAGACCCAAAAGCAGTTCCTGCTTGGACTTTTGAGAAAGACTATGAGTTGCTGAAGGTCATTGATCAAATTGAAGCATAATGAAAAACTATAAGATTGCATTTGTAGGACTGGGCTCCATTGCCACCCGCCACCTGAAGAATGTTCATGCGTATTTGGCATCACAGGGGGATAGTTGTACGGTAGATTTGTACCGGAGTTCATTAGGAAGGCTGTTGGCAGACGAGTTGCAACCTTTGGTGTGCAACACTTATCTGTATGCAGACGAAATACCTGCTGACCGCCAGTATGATGTGGTGTTCGTGACCAATCCTACATCTTTGCATTTTGAGACTGTTGAGCGTTTTGCAGCTCATACCAAGTCTTTCTTCATTGAGAAGCCGGTGTTTGATAGCACTGAGGTTGATGAGAAGATATTTGAGACCATCAAAGGCATCCCTTCATATGTAGCTTGTCCGTTGCACTACAATGCCGTTCTGCAATATGTGAAGGAGAATGTAAACCCAAATGATGTGATTTGTGCAAGAGCAATGTCTTCCAGTTATCTTCCTGATTGGAGACCCAGGCAAGATTACCGCAAGACCTATAGCGCACATAAAGACTTGGGCGGGGGGGTAAGCATAGATCTCATTCACGAATGGGATTACCTGACTTGGCTGTTTGGTATGCCAACTGAGTACCATTCAATGATTAATAAGGTATCTAATCTGGAGATTGATAGTGATGACCTTGCTATCTATATTGGTAAGAATGATAAGACAACTTTCGAACTCCATTTGGATTACTTTGGCAGACAAATACAACGTACACTTGACCTGTTTACAGCTGATGACACGATCCATTGTGATTTGATAGCTGGAACGGTGAACTATTTAAAGAGTGGAAAGACTATCAAGTTGGAAAGCGAGCGGAATGCCTTTCAGATGGCAGAGATTGAGCATTTCTTTGAGATAATTAATAATAAAATAATAAACGACAGCACTCCGGAACATGCTTACCAAGTGCTGAAAATTGCAAAAGGAGAATTCTGATATGAACATTCTGTTTACATTATGCGGCCGTGCAGGTTCCAAGGGGGTGAAGGGCAAGAATGCCCGTGACTTCTTGAATGTACCATTGGTATGGTATTCTATGGCGAACATTGCCTTGTATATGGAGAAATATACGTGCGAGGATGACATCAAGATAGTGTTGAATACAGATAGCGAGCCTCTGAAGGATTTGGTTCGCCGTGTGAAAGATGTTCCTGTGACCATCATTCACAGAGAAGAAAGTCTGGCTGGTGACAAGGTGCCCAAGGTGGCTGTTATCTTGGATAGTTTGAAGAAGGCAGAAGAGGTTTTTGCCCGTAAGTTTGATATGGTGGTGGATTTGGACATTACTTCTCCTCTACGTACTGTTCAGGATGTGAAGAATGCTATTGAGCGAAAGAAACAACGTAACGATGTGGATGTGGTTTACAGTGTTGCACCTTCACGTAGAAATCCTTATTTCAATATGGTGAAAGAGGAGAATGGATTCTTCTGCAAGGCTATTCCTTCCAACTTCACCACTCGTCAGGAAGCACCTGCGTTCTATGATATGAATGCTTCTATTTATGCTTATTCACCTGATGCTTTGAGGAATAAAGAACATGCAACATTCTTTAATTCTGGATGTGATGCAGTAGTGATGGCAGATACGGGTATTCTGGATATTGACTCTGAGGAAGATTATGAGTTGATGCAGGTGATAGCTAAGTATCTGTTTGAGAATAATGAGGCATTCAAAGAGACTTTTGTTAAAGTAGACAACTGGAAATAATGGTCTTTACAATACCCAAAGAAGATATCCTTGCTCAACTCTTGATGCAGTTGAAGTCTTACTTCTTTATTTCTGAAGAAGAGAAGAGTGTCATAGAAGCACGATTTGATTGCGCAATTGCTACTTGTGAAGAGAATTTTTCCAGTTCTGAAAACAAATACTATTTTGTCCAGGAGGGGGGGGGCAACTTTATGTAGATTCAATCCATACCACTCGATTCAGTATATGACGTTCCTCTACTATCTATCTCATGATATTTATAAGAATGCGAACACTGGACAACTTTGTGACAAGATTTATTATCTGAACAAAATTCTTCATTCTGTCGATTTATTCTACGCAATAGAGCTACCTGAACATTTTGGAGCAGAACATCCATTAGGTTCTGTAATGGGACGGGCACAATACAGCAATGGATTCTTCTTCTACCAAGGGTGTACAGTCGGTGGTACAAAAGATAAAGAAGGAAACATTTTTTACCCTGTTATTGAAGAAAATGTACGCATGTATGCAAACTCAAGTGTTTTAGGCCGTTGCCACATCGGTAAAAACGTACAGATAGGAGCCGGTGCATTGGTAAAGAATCAAAACGTGCCAGACAATAGTATTGTTTTTGGACAATCCCCAAACTTGATAATTAAAACAAAAATATGAAAGATCATCTCATAAATCAAAGAATAACACTATTGGAGGCTTTGGCAAAGATTAACACTTTGGCTCCTGAACCATTGGTGTTATTCGTCATCGATGATAAAAATAGAATGGTTGGAACTTTAACTGATGGCGATTCTCGTAGAGCTTTAATCGCAGGTGCATCTGTAAATGATCCAATAGAGCGCATCATGCTAAAAAATTTTAGATTTATGCGATTGGACGACATTACTAATGTACATGAGATTCGTCATCAGAAAGAGATGAAAATGAAGCTCGTGCCAATTCTGGACAAAGAGCATCATATTGTTGAAATTATCAATTTAGAGAAGTATCAGACCAGACTACCTATTGATGCCGTACTGATGGCTGGAGGGAAAGGAGAGCGTTTACGTCCTCTTACTGAAAAAACGCCAAAGCCGTTGTTGCCAGTGGGAGGGAAAGCTATCATTGATCACAACATTGACCGATTGATTAGTTATGGAGTGAAGAATATTACCGTTACCGTCAATTACCTTGGGGAACAATTGGAGCAGCATTTTTCCAAGCCTCGTGGCGACGTTCAGGTGCAGACAGTACGAGAACCCCAATTTTTGGGTACTATAGGATCTATCAAATTTGTGAAGGAGTTTTACAATGAAACGGTGCTGGTAATGAATTCAGATGTGTTCACAAATATCAATTTTGAGGATTTCTATCTACATTTTCTAGAGCATAAAGCCGTTATGTCTGTCGCAGCCTTACCTTATACTGTTTCTGTCCCATATGGGATATTTGACCTGGAAGGCCGTGATATAAAAGGATTGATAGAGAAGCCGACATATAATTATTATGCCAATGCCGGTATCTATCTAATCAGACGAGAGGCCTTATCTGAAATACCAGATAATATAATGTTCCACTCAACTGATTTGATTGAGAAACTCATATCCGAAGGTAAAACAGTTATACGTTTCCCATTAAATGGTACTTGGATTGATATTGGAACCCCCCAAGAGTATCAAAAAGCGAATGATTTGGTAAAACACCTTAGATAAAATCAGAAATATATAATAATATTTATAACAATTACAGATATGTTAAACGGAAAAGTTGTTCTTATTACCGGTGGTTCCGGTTAGTTTGGTAAGAAATTCGTAGAGGTAATACTTCGTGATTACCCTAATGTGAAGAAAATCATTATCTATTCTCGTGGTGAGTTAAAACAATTTAATATGAAGCAGATTTGGCCTGAGGATAAATTCCCTCAGCTCCGATACTTCATTGGTGATGTAAGAGACCGTGAGAGGATGATGCAAGCATGCGAGGGGGTTGACGTGATTATTCATGCTGCTGCAATCAAACAGGTAGATACTGCAGAATACAACCCTGACGAGTGTATTAAGACTAATGTTAATGGTGCTCAAAACGTAATTGCAGCTGCTCTTGCTTGTGGCGTGAAGGATGTGGTCGCTCTTTCTACTGACAAGGCTTGTGCTCCTATCAATCTTTATGGAGCTACCAAACTGACTTCAGACAAGCTTTTCACTGCGGCTAATAATATTCGTGGCACGAAAGATATTCGTTTCTCTGTGGTTCGCTATGGTAATGTGATGGGATCTCGTGGTTCTGTTATTCCGTTTTTTATCAGCAAGAGGGATAGTGGCGCAAAAGAATTGCCCATTACTGATATGCGGATGACACGTTTTAATATATCTCTTGAAGATGGTGTCGCACTCGTAATGTTTGCTCTTGGTCATCATCTTGGCGGTGAGATTTTCATCCCGAAAATTCCTTCCTATCATATCAAAGATGTTGCAACTGCTATTGCTCCGAATCTCCCGCAGGTTGAAGTTGGTATACGTCCAGGAGAAAAACTACACGAGGAGATGATTACGCCAACAGATTCTCTCCTGACGATTGATCTTGGAAAATACTATGCTATCTTGCCATCGATTACATTTACAGGAAAACGTACAAAAGAAGATTATATGAAGCATCATCATGCAGTACCTGTCCCCGAAGGATTCCATTACTCATCCGACAAGAACGACCAGTGGGAAAATGTAGAATCCATGCGGGAAAACATCAAGAAGTACGTTGATTCCAATTTCGAAGTCAAATAGTTACTATGATATGTGTTTAGGCTGTATAATTCAAATACTTGATTTGTACAGTCTAAACGATGCTTCCTTGTTTTTTTGATGAAGAGGGCATTTATAATTGCCATTTTAGCCATGGCATCAGTAAATATCGTGAAAGCAGATGGCAAAACCATAAAAGGTGATGTAAATGATGATGGTGTTGTTAATGTGGCTGATATAGTTTTAGTTACGAACTACATTTATGGTAAATCTTCGGCCTACTTCAATTTTGAAGGGGCTGATGTAAATAATGATGGTTCGATAAATGCCACTGACATTGTGGCTATTGTGAGTATGATAGTTGCGCCAAATACTAAAAATTATTCATTTGCTTTATTATCTCAAAGCGTTGTGTATGATAATAGCAACCACGCAGCCTTTACATCAATCTATGATAATGATGGCCAACTATTGATGGCTTTTAGAGAAGGAACTGCCCATAGACCTGCTTCAAAAGCAGAATATGGATGTATTAGAGTATTAACTCACAATAGTGCAAACTGGTCAGTGAGCGCCACAATATGTGATGTTACAAAAGATTTAAGAGATCCTTTCATTACAGAAGTTGACGGGCATTTGAGAATGTATATAGGTTATAACACATTCGAAGCGGGTGTTTATCAACACTCAGGTACTGTCTATTCAGACTATATCAATGGAACCTGGAGTGAAGTTAGAGCGGTTACTCATGACCTTAATCATATTGCTTGGTTATGGAAAGTAAGAAAACACAATGACAAATATTATAGTGTTGCTTATCTTGAAGGAGAAAAACCGGCTTTGCTAGTATCAGATGATGGCGTTATTTGGAGTACAGTGACTCTCTTTGACTTAGAAGGAATACTCACAGAGGCTGATATGTGTTTCGTTGGAGAAACAATGTATGTATGCCTGCGAAAGGACACGCCTGTATCAGAACCAGCTTATTGGGGTGTTGCGTCTTATCCATTTACATCAATCACTTGGACTGAGATGGAACGGCATATTGAAAGCCCGGAGTTATTATGGTTACCTTATTCTGGAAAGTTGTTACTTGCTGGACGAGATGTTAAAACCACAGGCGAGGTTAGCGTCGCTCTCTTTTCCGCTTCCTTTGATGGTAGTCTAGAAGAAATAACAACTATGGAGACTAGTATAGGTGGTGATAAAGGTTATCCAGGCCTTGCTTATTGCAACGGCACATTGTATTGTGGATGGTATTCAGGAACAAAGTCTGCTGCATCTATATCCTTAACAACGTGGAAAGTTGACGAACAATAGTTATTTATTATAATGAAAGTATTAGCAATTACCCAAGCCCGTTATGGCTCAACCCGTCTTCCTGCAAAAATATTGAAGGAAGTAAACGGAGTAACATTACTGGAGATTCATCTTCGCCGCATCCTGCAGTCGAAGATGATTACCAAACTAAAAGTGGCCACTACCGATGAGGAAGGCTCAAGGTACATTATTGACATCTGCAACAAAGTGGGTGTAGAATACCATCAGGGGTCAGTTGATGATGTGCTTGACCGCTTCTATCAGACGGCAAAGCCTGAGAATCCTGACTATGTAGTCCGTGTCACCTCTGACTGCCCCCTGATTGATCCTGCAATCATTGATCAGGTTATTAAGACCTGTATCGATGGTGGTTATGACTATGTATCTAACACTCTCATTCCTACATATCCTGATGGAATGGATGTAGAGGTATTTAAATTCTCTGCATTGGAAACTGCATGGAAAAATGCAAAATTGCTTAGTGAACATGAGCATGTAACACCTTATATCAAGAACAATTCTTCAGTGATGGGTGGTACTATATTCAAATCTTTCAATGTGGAGAATGATGTAGATCTCAACGAGCTTCGCATCACCGTGGATGAACAGCGTGACTTTGAGGTCATCAAGGCACTTGTTGAGGATGTGGGTATTGACAAACATTGTGCAGACTATGTGGCTTACCTTGAAGCACATAAGGATGTGAAGGACATCAACGCATCAATCATGCGCAATGAGGGTTATGCAAAATCTTTGGCAAACGATAAAGAAATCAAATAATTTATTAAGTATTATGGGAAAAGGTCAAGAGCTTTACAAAAAAGCTAAAACAATGATTCCTGGAGGTACTTCCCTCCTTTCAAAACGTCCAGAACAGTTACTTCCTGAAAATTGGCCAGCTTACTATAGTAAGTCTAAAGGCTGTGAAGTATGGGACTTGGATGGCAATCACTACTATGATTGCTCTATGATGGGTATTGGCACCAACACCCTTGGTTATGCCAACGAAGCTGTTGATGCTGCAGTGATGGAAGTTGTTAAGAATGGTAACATGACCACTTTGAACTGCCCCGAAGAGGTTTATCTGGCAGAGAAACTTCTTCAGATGGAACCTTGGGCAGGTGGTGTTCGTTACACCCGTGGCGGTGGTGAAGCCAACTCTATGTGTATTCGTATAGCTCGTGCTTATAGCGGTAAGGATAAAATTGCTATCTGTGGCTATCATGGTTGGCACGACTGGTATGTGTCTGTGAATCTTGGTGAGAACGATGCCCTTGCCGGCCACTTACTGCCTGGTATTCCTACCAATGGTGTACCTCGTGAACTCCGTGGTACAGCCATTCCGTTCCACTACAACAACTTTGCAGAACTGGAGGAGATCGTGGCAAAGAATCCAGACCTTGCAGCCGTTAAGATGGAAGTTTGCCGTAACTTTGGCCCTGAGGACAACTTCCTTCAGAAGGTTCGTGACCTCTGCACTAAGAACGGTATCATCCTCATCTTTGACGAATGTACTAGTGGCTTCCGTGAGACCTTTGGTGGCTTGTTCCACAAGTACAATGTGATCCCTGATATGACCATCTACAGCAAGACTATGGCAAACGGCTATGCTTGTGCTGCTGTTCTTGGTAAGAAGGAAATCATGGATGCAGCCCAGGGTTCTTGGATTAGTTCTACCTTCTGGACAGAGCGTATTGGACCTACTGCTGCTTTGGCTGCTCTGAAAGAGATGGAGCGTATCAAGTCCTGGGAGATTATCAATGCTAAGGGTCTGGAGAACAAGAAACGTTGGCAGGCACTGGCCGACAAGTATGGCTTGAAGATTACCCAATGGGGTATTCCCGCACTAGCTGGCTACAACTTTGACAGCCCCAACCATCTTGCCTACAAGACCTACATTACACAACAGATGCTTAAGAAGGGCTTCCTGGCAGGTAACAGCATGTATCCTTGCATTGCCCATACGCCTGAAATCATTGACCATTACTTTGAGGAACTGGATAAGGTATTTGCTGATATCCGTGACTTTGAGGATGGCAAGGATGTAATGAAGGCACTGGAAGGCCCTGTATGTCAATCAGGTTTCAAACGTTTAAACTAAGAAATAAATATGCTAGATTTTAATCAAAACATCAAGATCGGTGACCGCATGATAGGTCCCGACTATCCCACCTATATCATTGCAGAAATTGGTGGTAACTTCGATGGCAGCTTGGAGAAAGCCAAGCGGCTCATTGATGCAGCGAAAGAAGCCGGTGCAGATTGCGCCAAGTTCCAAACCTTCAAGGCTGAGAGCATTGTTTCTGAGGGCGGTTTCTCCAAGATGCAGCTCCACGGTGTTCACGGCTCTTGGGGCCGTACTGTCAGTGAGGTGTTCAAGGATGTGGAACTTCCTCTGGAGTGGCACCAGGAACTGGCAGACTATTGTAAGAAGGTGGGTATTGACTTCTCTACCTCTCCTTACAATAAGGAAGCCGTTGACCTTTGCGCCAAGATGAAGTTGCCTTTCATCAAGATTGGTTCCGGTGAAATCACTTGGCTGGAAATGCTGGACTACATTGCCCGTCAGGGAATGCCCATCATGCTGGCTACTGGTGATGCCACCATGGCTGAAATTGATGAGGCTGTTCGTACCATTGAGAAGACAGGAAACAAGGACTTTGTGCTGATGCAGTGTATCACTAACTATCCTTCAAAGCTGGAAAGTGCCAACGTGAATGTGCTGAAGACCTATCAGAGCGCCTTTGGCTGCTTGACTGGTTATAGCGATCATGCTCCTGGTCCAGTTGTGTCTATTGCTTCTGTAGTTCTTGGTGGCCGTGTCATTGAGAAGCACTTTACCTTGAATAAGAAGGATAAGGGCCCTGACCATCCACATTCAATGGAACCCGCAGAATTCAAGTTCATGGTTGATAGTATCCGTGAGGTTGAAAAGGCTATGGGTAGCACCCGTAAGGAAGTGCAGAAAGAGGAAGGCGAGACGGTATTCGTACAGCGTCGTTGCCTCTATGCCAAGAAGGATTTGAAGAAGGGTCAGGTAATTACCGAGGATGATCTGGATGTATTGCGTCCTGCTCTGGGTATCCTGCCTAAGTATAAGAACGTGGTCATTGGTAAGACTGTCAATAAGGACATTCCTGCCCGTGATCCTATTTTCTGGGAAGATCTTTAAAAGATGATTACAGACAGAGAAAAAATCTTAGCAATTGTTGACAATGATTGCCTGATGCACTCTGATGCCGCTATCTTGTTGGAGGGCGACGGTTTCTTCCGTTTTCAGAAGGCCGTCGACCTCTACAAGAGAGGTATGGTGGATAGGATTGTATTCAGTGGTAACATCATAGACAAAGATTACGGTAGTTTCCCTTATGAAGAGGTTGCTCCTTTTATCCTTAACCAAGGTGTGCCAAAAAAAGATTTGATTCACGAGGACAAGTCCCTTCATACCCGTCAGCAGGCTATTGAAGTAGTCAAGATGGCTATGGAGAATGGTTGGACGAAGTTAGCTTTAGTTGCTTCTCATGAGCATCAATATAGAGCTTATCTAACATTCCTTAGGGAAGTGTTAGATACCAAGAGCGGAATTATTCTCTATAATGCGCCAGTTAGGAACCTGGCTTGGTTTGTGGATAGTGGATGGGGAATGCGCTTTGAGCGCCTAACTGCTGAGTTTGAAAGAATAGAAAAATATTCTGCTATGGGGCATCTTGCTACAGCAGATGAAGTTATAGAATATCAAAAGTGGAAAGAGAGCAAATTAGACAAATCTTCGGAGTCAATTTCATTGGCAAAGAAGAGTTGAAGCCGTTCGTTAAAGCATTAGGCTTTGGAGAGGTTGAGGTACAAGAAACCCTTATACAGTATAGCGATACTGATCTGCAAAAAGCAGCAAACGATGGCTATATACTGATATATGGAGCGGCAAGTATCAACGGTCAGTATATTACCTTAAAGTTTTTGCGGGAGAAGTTTGGGATAAACCCTGACGTGTCAGAACCTTGCTTGTATAATCAAGACTGGTATATGAAGGAAGCCTTCATTGACATAACTCTTGATAATAGATGGTATCTCATCAAGAAGGATGTCTTTGAGGAATCCCGTGCCGTGATGCCCACTGATTTGAAACAGCAAGATTTGAAGTTTCCTCCGGCAATCCTTTGTGGCTATACTTTCTTTGCTTACTATTATGCACGCAATGAGTATTTGTGGTGGCATGACTTTGTGTGGTGTTGCGACACCGACCACAATGGTGACCGCATCTATGTGGGCAAGTACCATGATATAGATGGCGTAAATAAGAATGGTTTTAGCATCCATAGGCATTTGGCTCTGAGACCATGTTATGGCGCTATTGATTTTGTATAATTAGGAGTTTTATTATGGAAGATGCTCAATTGTTGAATCGCCTAATTAATTTAGAAAAAGAACTTGACGTTAATAGGATTCAAGTAAAAGGAATCCCATTGTGGCGAATAGTAAGATATAGCACAAGGCTTCATTATCTGAGTTGTGTTTCTGGATATGTTGCAAGTACTGGATCTGCCCAAACAGTTGGTAAAAAGAAGATTAAATTTATTTCAGGTTTTTGGCGATATATAGGGAGAGATAATTTAAATGTTTTCTTCCCTTTTAACCGATTAGTTGACAAGGGAAACTGCCTTTTGGACAAGTTTGTAGATCCTGTAATAGAAGAGTCTGAGCTTTACAAACAGCATTGCGTGATTGTAGATTCGCCTAATTATAGAGGGAGTTTTAACCGAATACATAAGGATATATGTGTACAACAAGAAAATCGGACAATATATAGTCAGTTCCTTAAACAGTTTTTTAAGTTGTTTGTTAAGTTGCGTTATAATAAGGAGATAGATAAACTCTTCCAAATAGTAAAAGATCCATTTTTATTGAATGAAGGGAATAAGAATAGCTATTACCAGTCTCTATCATTATTCCTTGCTGGATATTCTTATTATTTGATGTGGTTTAGAATTCTAAAGCCCCGCCGAGTTTTTGTAGTATTGAGAGAAGGTTATTTTCCTGTTATTGCAGCCTGTAAGAAACTGGGTATACCCGTTGCGGAATTTCAACATGGAATCACATTAGACAAAACGGTTTCATATACTGGCGATTATGATGAAAGAATTGACCCTGATTATTTTCTTACCTTCGGCAAGTTTTGGAAAGAAAAACAATTCGGAATGACTTCAAATCGTATTTTCTGCATAGGATGGGCATATGGTAAATATCTATCAAAAGGTGTGGAGAAAGAGTCTTTTAAGCGCACAAACGAAATACTGGTTATTTCATCTCCGGAAATATCTGATTCCATACTTGATACGCTAATAGTTTTATCTAAGGTAGAAGGTGCATACTCCTTTCATATACGTCTTCATCCCTGTGAGTCATATAATGATAAGCAAAAGCAAAAACTGCAATCCATACCCAATGCACAGGTTGTAGATAATAAAACGGATAGTGCTTTGGTACTGCCTACTTACAAATATGTGGTTGGAGAAAACTCCAGCGTGATTTATGAGGCGTTAAGCGTAGGATGCAAAGTGGGCATGCTGAATCTGTGTGGCTTGAAACCCGCCATAGATTTGCCTGGCATCAAAGAGAATTTCTTTGTCATCAATGATGCAAAGGACTTTGAACGTTTCTTAACTGAAGAGTCAACGGAAGCAACTACCAAAGCAGAATTCTATTCTGAGTTTGATAATAAAAAGTTCATGGAATTCATTAATCAGAAGATGTAATATGAGTGGATTATTAGAGAATAAAGTTTGTATCATAACCGGTGCCGGACGTGGCATTGGTAAGGTCATAGCAGAACAGTTTGTCACAGATGGAGCAATTGTCTATGTGAATGACTTGAAAGAACCCGAAGTGGAAGGTGCCAAGCCAATTGCTTTTGACGTTACTGACAGTAGTGCGCTCAAGGCGGGTTTGATGCAAGTCTATAAAGCTGAAGGACGTATTGACAGTATTGTGAACAATGCTGCCATCATCCAAAACCAAAAACTTGGTATGGTGACAAAGCCCCTGCTGGAAAAGATGTATGCTGTGAACGTGTTTGCAGTCATTGACATGATTCAGATTGCATCACGATTGATGGCACGCAATGGTGGTGGTTGCTTTGTGAACATGGCTTCAATTACCGGTGTTGTGGGTTCTCCGGGTCAGGTGGCATATTCTTCCACCAAGGGAGCTGTTATCACTATTACCAAGTCTGCTGCCAAGGAACTTGCACCAATGAGAATTCGTGTAAATGCAGTGGCACCTGGTATTGTGAAAACAGAGCGCTTTGAAGAACTCTATGAAGCCACTGGTGACAAGATTAACGAACGCATAGAGAAAATTGCTATTGGAAGATTAGGAACACCACAGGATATTGCCAATGCAGTGTCGTTCCTTGCATCTGACAGAGCATCTTATATCAGCGGCCAGATACTGGGTGTGGATGGCTGTGCAACCATTTAATTGAGGATAATGTTTTTAGAGTTAGACAGAAAAGAACGGCAACGTATTGCTGCCATCGATGACAGCGGACGTTCAGTGACCTACGGAGATATTTGTGACTTCTCAAAGGAGTTTGCCAAGTATCTCCCAGATAGGTCTTTGATATTCCTGTTGGCAGAGAACCGAATTGGCTCTTTGTTAGGTTATACTGCATCATTGAGCAATCGTATCGTGCCGTTAGTTATCAGTGCGGCTACGGAAGAAGGGCTGTACAATCATCTTTATGATTTGTATCAGCCTGAATATTTGTGGTTGCCGGAAACCAAGGCAGAGGGGAGGGAAGTTGTCTTCTCTGCTTGGGAGTATTGTTTGGTTAAGACGGGGAACCCACCAGCCCCCATGTATGAAGAACTCTCATTGTTGCTGCCCACCAGCGGCTCAACAGGCAGCCCCAAACTGGTACGCCATTGCTACCGGAACATTGAGGCAAATGCAGACAATGTTCGGAGGCTGTACAAGTTGGATGGTACAGAGAGAGCAATGGCTATACTGCCAATGCACTACACCATGGGACTGTCCGTAATTGCATCCCATTTGCTGGCAGGTGCCACATTGCTACTGAGTGGACGCTCCTTGCTGGATAAGGGTTTTTGGGCTACACTGAAAGAGGCAACCAGTTTCACTGGAGTACCATACAGCTATGAGATTCTGACCAAGATGTGTTTTACCCGTATGGACTTGCCCAACCTGAAGGTAATTACCCAAGGCGGAGGTAAACTGACGGAAGCTATGTGGAATACACTGGCTCAGTATGCTCAGGAAAAAGGCAAGCAGTTTATAGCCACCTACGGTCAGAGCGAATGTACAGCCCGTATGGCCTACCTGCCTGCTGAAATGGCTTTGGATAAGGTATGCAGCATTGGCATAGCAGAACCAGGAGGTCAGTTGTCTATTGTGGATGACAATGGCAACGAGACCTTTGAAGGTGAAGCACAGGGTGAGATGGTGTACCGTGGTGAGAACGTAACGCTTGGTTATGCCACCTGCCGTGAAGACCTTCTGAAGGGTGATGAGAACCACGGTATTATGCATACTGGTGACTTGGCCCGCCGTGATGCTGATGGCTGTTACTTCATCATTGGCCGTTTAAAACGCTTCCTGAAAATATTCGGACTGCGTATTGGCCTGGATGAAGTGGAGCGAATGATTAAGGAAGAATACAAGACAGACTGCTACTGCAAAGGTAATGACGAGAAACTGATAGTTCTGGTCACAGACCCCAAATTGCAGGAAGTGCTGCCTGACTATATAGAAGAAAAGACACATCTGTTCCATCAGAAGATTGAGGTGCAGGTGGTGGATGCTATATTAAGAAACGAAGCCGGAAAGGTGATAAATCAGTAAAAATTAATAGATATGACTAATTTAGAGAAACTCAACAAGATTTTCTGTGAGGTGTATAGCGTGGAAGAATCTGCTCTGAACGAGACATTTATCAATACCAATGTAGATTCTTGGGATTCCATTCATCAACTGTCCATGGTTGCAGCCATTGAGGAGGCGTTTGACCTGATGATGGATGCAGAGGATATTCTAGAGATGACCTCTTACGATAGTGTAAAGAAATTGCTTACTGACAAGTACGAAATTTCATTCTAAATGGGCGTTTATAAGTTCAAGATATGTGAGAAGGAAGACTTACCCCGCCTGCTCACGTTTATAGACACGTATTGGAAGAAGAACCATATTCTGGTTCGTTCCAAAGAGATACTTGACTTCCAGTATTACAACCGCGAAACTGAGAAGTATGACTTCGTGTTGGCAGAGAACACCCAGACGGGAGAACTGGACGGTATCCGGGGCTGGATTCGCGTGGCACAATTTGACCCCGCCTTGGCACAGTATGATGAGGTATGGTCTGCCGTTTCTAAAGTACGGACGGACGTGGAGAACAATGAAATTAAGGTTCTTGGCTCCTATCTATGGCGTTATCTGGAGAAGCATAAAGGTTTTGGTACGGTAGGCATCAGCCGCTTCTCATTTGCCATGCATACGGCCATCCGTCACAAGACGTGCAGTCTGGGTCAGTATTTCATTCTGAACAGTGATACCAAGGATTTCAAGATAGCTGTCGTTCCGTCAAACTATCAGAACCCAGACGTTGTTAGGGAATCAGGGTGGCATTTAAGAGAGATTGCGGACATCAATACGATTACGGAGGATGCAGTTCCTGCCTATTACCGCCCTTTCAAGTCAAAGACCTATCTTATCAACCGCTTTGCTAAGCACCCGGTGTATCATTACCATTTCTATGGTATTTATGAAGGTGCAGAACTGAGATCCATTCTGGTGGGCAAGTTTGTGGAAATCAACGATTCCAAGATACTCCGTATCGTGGATGTCCTTGGTTCGTTGGAAGAAGTCGGATGCCTGTACGAGGATTTTCAAGACATCTTGAAAAAAACAGGTAGTGAATATGTTGACTTCCTGTGTTTCGGAATTGATGATGCCGTATTCCAGCGAATGGGATTTGACAAACTTGACCCAGAACAGGAACAACTCATTATCCCGAATTATTTTGAACCTTTTGAGGCAAAGAATATAGTAATTAACGGTGCATATAAGCCTGTTGAACGTTATTGTATGTTCAAGGCAGATGCAGACCAAGACAGACCCAGTTAAGTATGAATAATAAGTTTTCGGTGGTGATGTACCACTATGTACGGGATTTGCAGAATTCCCGTTATCCAGCCATCAAGGGGTTGGATGTTCGTCTGTTTCGTGAGCAGCTGGCATATTTTAAGAAACATTACAACTTCATTACAGCGGCGCAGTTGATAGATGCTTACGAGAATGGCACGGAGTTGCCCCCCAAGTCGTTGATGTTTACGTTTGATGACGCATACATTGATCACTATACTTATGCATTCCCTTTGTTGGATGAATACAAGGCTCAGGGGTTATTCTTTGTGCCTGTTAAGGCTATCATGAACCACGAGGTTCTGATAGTGAATAAGATTCACCATGTACTGGCGGTCTGTGACAAGGATATCAATGGACTGGTAAAGCAAGTGAAATCATTTTTGGCACCTTACGAGGGTAAAGATGGTGTACAGACTTTTGATTACTACTTTGACAAATTGGCTGTGGCAAACCGTTTTGACTGCAAAGAGGTAATCTTCATCAAACGCTTGTTGCAGGTGGAGTTGCAGGAACCTGTACGTTCTGCCATTATAAACCAGTTATTTACACAATACGTGACAGATGATGAAGCAGCGTTCAGTCGTGAGTTGTATATGACAGAAGACCAACTGCGCTGCATGCGGCGCAACGGAATGATTATAGGTTCACATGGTTATGATCATTTCTGGTTGGGATCATTGTCTAAGGATGAACAGAAGGGTGAGCTAACCAAGTCGGTTCATTTCCTGAAAGGGCTGGGCGTGGATATGAAGACCCTCTCTATAGGGTACCCGTATGGGTCACATAATGAGGACACGCTGGATATTGTCCGTGGGTTTGGTTTTAAACTGGGCTTTACCACAAGGGTTGAAGTAGCTACGACAGGTTATGATAGTTTAATTATACCAAGATTGGATACGAATGATTTCCCGAAAGATGGGAATGCCGCAGTAAATGATTGGTTCTTGAATGCATAGAAATGAAACTCCCGAGAATAGTAACAAATTCTGCATTATATAGTTTCACAACACTATTACAGAAAGGAGCGGCATTCTTTCTATTGCCACTTTATACTGCCTTTCTCACACCAGAAGACTATGGTATAGTTAATGTTGTAACTTCTGTTTCTTCATTTATGGCTGTGCTTATTATGATGGCTTTAAATGGAGCGGCAACAAGGTTCCATTATAAAAACACAGATGAGAGCTATCGTAAAATACTATGGGGCACTATCACAACGATTGTATTTATTAGTTCATTAGGTTGGGGAACTGTATTCTTTACATTCCATAAAGTTTTAGTAGATCCATTTATTGGTGATATTTCTTTTTATCCATATGTTGTAATAGGACTTGCGAATACGATTATCACCCCCCTGTATTTGCTATTTCAGTCATATCTTCAAGCCCGTCAAGACGCACTACATTATAGTATTAACACTTTCACCAATTTTCTGGTACAAGTAGCACTAGCTATTGTCTTTATCGCTGTATTTAAACTAGGTGCATTGGGAATGTTATTGGCAAACGTGATAACGGCTTTAGTATTTTTCCTTTATGTGTTAATTGTATATGTGCCGAAAATTAAGATTGGAATAGATCGTCAGGTTTCAAAACAGGCATTTGGATATTCCCTTCCCCTTTTACCACATCAGATTTCAATATGGTCAGCTGGGACACTTGATCGCCTTTTCCTAAATGGATATAAAGGAGAGGCAATTACTGGTATATATAGCGTAGGCCAGCAATTTGGGAGTGTTATTGGAACTTTAGCATATTCTGTAAACCAGGCTTTTGTTCCTTGGTTTTTCCAAATGATAGAACAAGGAAAAGAAGGGCTTAGAAAAATTGAACAAATGGGTTTGATATCAGTGATTGGGTATAGTTTGTTCGCTTTCACAATTTCATTATTCGCGCCAGAGATTCTTCATGTAATGGTATCGGAACAGTTTCGCGAAGCATGGCAAATAATCCCTTTGCTATCTTTTGCTTTCGTGTTTCATGGTGTATATTTCTTTTTTATTAATATACTATTTGTTAAAGACACGGGATGGGTTTTCACTGTTACTTTGGCTTCTATGATTGTTGATATAGTTTTAAATATACTTCTTATTCCCATTTGGGGCTTTTGGGGTTGTGGAATTGCTTGTTTTATGACTTACTTCTCAAGAAGTGTGTTTGCTCTAATTCTTTCTCGAAAGAAGAATAAAGACATACGATATAATGCATTGGCGATGTTCCTAATACCTATGGTGTTTTTAGCAGTTACCATTATTAATTGGTTTTTGGTCGATATTTCATTCATCTGGAGTATTTTTCTTAAATTTATAATATGCACACTATTATGTCTAGCTTTCTACTGGAGATATAAAAGTGCCATATTAATGCAAATATCACTATTTAAATCAAAATAGTTTTTAAACATGGGTAATAGTATTACGAGACTCCAGTGGGTAGATTTCCTGAAAGGGATTGCGATTATATGGTTGATGGTATATCATTTCTACATTTTTGATTGGTTGCATTCTCCAGTTCCGGTTTTCTTCATGTTGAGTGGTTTGTTCTATTCTGATAGTACATCATTCCGCCTTTTTATCAAAAAGAAATCAAAATCGATACTTGTGCCATTTGTATTCTTTTTTATCATTGGGGTCGTTGCTCTTTACTTGGGATCCGTCATCTCTGGTGCTCATTTTGTTTTTCCCAAAATATGGAGGATGTCGTTATTATTACCTATTGGAAATGAAACCTCTAATCCTATTGGGGTGGGTGCCATTTGGTACTTACTTTCCCTGTTTGAGATGTACATAATTTATTATTTTATTCGTTTAATTTCTACAAGTAGGTTTTTTGTTTTGTTATTCGGTCTTTTGTATTTTGTAATATCTGCACTGTTTCTGGAGAAATATGCTATAGGCTCATTCTTTTTTTTATTTTATACTGGTTCGTTTTTTATCTTTTTTATAATTGGACATATTTACAAAGAAAAAATCCTTTATAATGAAACTCCTTTGTGGATATTAATAGTATTTGCAGTTGGATATTCGATGGTTTATATAGATATGGGGGGGTGTTTTGTCCAGAACCAGAGATATGATTTCATCCTTGTGTCTATGCTTCTTTTTAATCTTTTTATGTAAAAAACTTATGTCATTTAATGCTTCTCAAGTCAAAATAGTAAAGTTTGTCTTGTTTGAGGGAGTAAATTCTTTGACAATTTTAGGGATACATGCAGTAGTACAAACAGCGCTCTTTATGTTTCTTAAGGTCTTTTTGCAACCGTCCGTTTGTTTTTATGTTGTTGCTTTTATTCTGGAACTAATAGTGGTAAATATATGTGTGATAGGATTTAATAGATATGTCCCGTATTTAGTAAATAAAAAAGTTTGATAATGAGAGAATTATATATTTTATGAAGAAACAGAGACTATATTATACCACTACTTTGTTTAATGAGATTTATCTAAACGCTCATACTGAGAATAAAGAGCCGTATTTCTTGAAAGCAGAAAAAATCCCTTTTGGATTAGCTCAAACACTTTTGGGGAGTGCTTTGATTTTGTTACTGTTCCCAGTTTTGTATTTTTTCTATATTGTATTTCAGGGAGCTAGATTTTTTATCGAGGTATTCAAAACAGATAGTCAGGAATTAAAATGTGGGGAGTATTTTTTAGCAACAGCTTATTTTGCATCTTCTATAAACGAGCGTATTAATAAATATGCCCCCAGAACAATCTGGTTGCTTAATTCAACGATTAAAAAAGCTGATTTTGTAATTCAAAGCGATTATGCCATCAGTATTAAGCAAGTCTTAAAACCGAAAGATATTTTAAATAGTTTTTGGGATTCATTCCTTACGCCATTTATTATTTGGAAGAAGTTTGGTCATTACTATTTGTTAGTTTCACTTAATTCTTTCAATTGGTATACTTATTTTTATGCTGCATCAAAGATTCCTTTTGATTCAGAATTATTCTTTTTGGATCACAAAGACAGATGGGCATTGCTAGAAGATAAAGTTTTAGTTAGAAAGAAAAGTTTGATACAGCATGGCAAGGAGGCGGCAGTTACGCCTAAAAATAGAGTTGTTGTAGCTGATGGAGTTTACTGTCACGATATGCCGTATAAATTTAAAACTATTGATACTGTTTATTGTTTTTCGGAAAAAGAGTATATAGCACTTACTCATTCAATTATTTCAAATACGCCCCAAAAGGTTATAATTGGTTTTGATTTTAAAACGACGCCTGTTGAAACTAGTGCTTTTTCGGTTCTTATTATTGGAAATCAAGAGTTATTTGCTAATGTTGAAGAGCAAATCATAGCTGGACTTCAAGATAAAGAAGTAGTGTTATACGTAAAAGGTCATCCAACACAATCTAATGTCTTTTATCAGCAGTTGTTAACAAAATATTACTTTCATTTAATCAAAGGCTCGGAATTTCCAATGGTCAATATGGTAGTATCGTATAGTTCGACGCTAGCATTAGAATACGAGTCTGTTGGTGTAGAAGTATTATATCATACGGTATTGTCTTTGGATAAAATAATAAACATAATAGAGTCAAGAAGGAATGAATACACAGCAGGAAAAGGCCATTAAAAGCATCGATATGAGTCGTAATACAAAACTTGGCCTGTTTGATGTTCTGATAGTAATAATGAATATTGCTTCAGCGAGAGGTAATTATTTACTTTATGGGCTTTTAGGAACATCTGAGGGAAAGTGGTGTGAATTATTTGTAATATTAGTTGATATTTTCTATTGTGTTATCAGATTCAAAAATAGATTGTCTTCAAAAATATTCAATAAATATTTTGCTCCGATCTTTTTGGGCTTGTTCATTATTTTTTACAACAGCGTCAATGTGATGCTTATTAACGGAGCCGGTAATTGGATTTTATTTGAGTTTTTGATTGTAGATTCGCTGTTTTTCCTTATTCTTTTACTCTTGTTGAATAAATTGTCGTCTTGTCATATTCCAAAAGAAGCCATGATAGGACAGTTGTCAAGAGGATACATTTATATATCCATGTTTTCCTTTATTGGTGTGTTATTGTCTTTTGGACTACTTATAGCAGGTTATAATTTAGACACTCCAATATATGCAGATTATATGGCCTCTAATGTCGATGAAAGTAACGCGCAATACTATCGTTCTTTTCTTACGGTACGCATGGAAACTGTCGATCTGAGGGTTCCCTTTTTTCAGGAATATGGTTTTTTATGTGGCCTATTTCATGAACCCCATATATTTGCATACAATGTGTTCCCTTGTCTGTTATTGATGCTCGCGTTTTGTAAGACTAAATTGGTGAGATTATTAGTCTTTATCTCGTTAATTCTAGTGATTTTGTTTGCTGGGTCAGCAACCAATGTTTTTGTTGCTTTAGGTTGCTTGATAGTTTATGTATTGGTAAGAGCAAGACGAAATTTCTGGGGAATTCTTTTATTATTGTTAATTTTAACAGTTGCTGTTTATTTTTATTACAAGATTGACACCACTTTGTTTGATTTCTTGATTGAGCGTTCATCTTCTGATCATAGTTCGCGACAATATTCAACTTCTCTTTTGGAGTTTGCCTTTACCCCCAGAACGTTGACAGGTACTGACTGTTTTTCTACCACCTTTATAAGTCATGGCACAATGAGGGAAGATGTGGGATGGATTGTTTTTCTACTGTATGTCAGTTTTCTTATTTCATATCTTCGAAATGTTCTTTTGTTACTATTTAAGAAAGAAAAATTACCATTTATAATAGGGATTTCATCTCTATATTTTATAGCACATTCTGCTAAAGTAGGCTTGTGTATGTTTACTAGTCCTCTTTTTATTGTGTTTGTTTTTCTTCAAGCGGTTTATCTTACCAAATTTAAAACTGACAAAGGTAAAAAACAGTTATGTGTTCAGAATAATCTTTAGTATCTCAAGTAAGAATTTAATAAAACTATTTGAGAATAATGGTATATATTATTAGGTAACATGAGATTAATATTATAGTAATATAAACCAAAGGAAACCCCCTGTTTTAGCTTTTTAGTGGCAGGTCCGGAGGTGTAACATTAATAACAAAAAAAGTATCATTTTATGGAGAAAAAAGAAATTAAAGTGTGTAAGCACTGTGTAATGAACACCACCGACACAAACTTGGTGTTGGACGAAAATGGTGTATGTGAACGTTGTCATGATTATGAGGAAAGAATTCTTCCTTGGTGGAATCATGGAAAAGGTCATGAAGAAGAGTTGAAGAAACTCATTTCTGATATAAAGAAAAGTGGGGAAGGAAAAGAGTATGATTGTCTTCTGGGATTAAGCGGAGGTTTGGATAGCAGCTACATGGCTCATCTGGCAGTGAAAGAATGGGGCCTTCATCCTTTTATTTTTCATATAGATGCAGGCTGGGATCTTCCTGTGACGGTCGAAAATCTGAAAAAAATGGAAGCAAAAATGGGAGTTGAATTCCATAATTATAAAATGGATTGGGAGGAAATGCGTCAAATGCAAATAGCATTTTTCAAGGCCGGCATTGGATTAGATGTGCCTCAAGACCATGCTTTTGTCGCGTTAGTTGATCACTATGCAGACAAAATGGGCGTTAAATATATTTTAAATGGCTATAATGTTGCTACTGAAGCTGTTGCTGATCCTGAATCGTGGGCTTCGGGCTATCAGACTGCAGATAATTCCTTTGTGAAGGATGTCCTTAGAAAGAATGGTTGCCCCATCCCAAAACATTATGTGTGGACGTCTGGTTTTAAGCATAAATTTTGGTTGACATACGTTAAAGGTGTAAAGACTGTACAGCCATTAAATCTCATTCCACTCACGAAACTGCAAATGATTGATACTTTGTATAAAGAATATGGATATGAGTCCTATGGTCAGAAGCATTTTGAAGATGAAATAACAAAGTTTGTTGAGGGGTATTGGAATCCCAAACGTTATGGCCAGGACATCCGTATGGCATGGAACTCAAGCCTTATCATGACAGGACAGATGACACGTGAGGAAGCTTTGAAACAAATGGAACAGCCCCCCTTGACAGAGGAGGAAGGCCAGAAGATGTTTAAGGCTATTGCCAAGAAGCTTCAGATAAGTGAAGAAGAACTAAAATCCTACTTTGATAAAGGTTACGATGGTCGTAAATATCGTAGTAATGCATGGGCTTACAAAATTGGTATTAAAATCTATACAATGTTAGGATTAGATCATAGAATAAGGAAATAAAGTTTCTTAGCGAGTTGGTGCACAGGTGGAACTATAAGAGTTTGCAGTTCAATACTGCCACCAACTACAAAAATTTTAATATGATGGGGTATAGTTCGGTTTATAACAAAGTAATTAAACCTATAATGGGGTTTATTCTGGCATTAGTTCTCCTATTGATATTATGGCCTTTTTATTTAGTGATAGCAATAGCTATTGCGATTGAAAGTGGCTTCCCAGTAATATATAAGCCATTACGTGGTGGTTATAAGCAGAAGCCGTTCCATATCTATAAGTTTCGCTCAATGGTGAAAAATGCAGATAAGATAGGTGGCGGTACAACGGCTTTATACGACCCGCGTATAACTAAGGTGGGCAATTTTCTACGCAAGACAAAGCTTGATGAAATACCCCAGCTTTTTAACATCCTCCGCGGAAATATGAGTTTTATTGGCCCAAGACCGGAACTGCTTCAATATACGGAGAAGTATGAAGGAGAAGAGAAGCTTATTCTTGAAGTACGTCCAGGCATAACAGATTTCAGTTCTATCGAATTCATTAACCTTGATGAGATTGTTGGGCAGGGGAATGCAGATGAGATGTATGAAAAATATGTCTTGAAGAAAAAGAATCAATTAAGAATAAGATATGCTAAAGAAGTGTCATTTACTACTGACGTAACGCTGTTTGCAAAGACCGTATGGCGTGTAATAGAAAAAGCTCTTTCTTTCATCGTACTGAAAAAACATAGATAAGATATGGAATATATAACTCTAAAGAATTCAGATTTAAAGGTTTCCCGCCTGTGTATGGGCGGATGCCCGATGGGCGGCTATGGATGGGGTGATGTGCAGGAACAGGAATTAATAGACGCTGTTCACACCTGCCTTGACAAGGGTATAAATTTTTTTGATACCTCAGATACATATGGGCTGGGGCAATCTGAAAGGACGCTTTCTAAGGCTCTTGGTGACCATCGTAAGGATGTGGTCATCCAGACAAAGTTCGGGGTTAGATATGCAAACGGACGCTCGACTTATGATAACTCTCCGGTTTATATAGAAGAAGCTTTGGAGAAGAGCCTTAAGAACCTGAACACCGATTATGTGGATGTATATGTCATCCATTATCGTGATGGAAAAACACCTATAGAAGAGGTGATAGGGAAACTCGATGATCTGAAGCAACAAGGTAAGATACGTTGTTTTGGACTCTCTAATTATCATGGTGACGAGATGAAAGAACTCGTGCCATTTAAAGATAAGTTTGTCTGCTGCCAAGATGAGTACTCTTTGGCTTGCAGAAAAAATGAGAAGGATCTACTTACTTTGAGCGAGGAATATGGATTATCTCCTTTAACATGGGGAAGCCTTGGACAGGGTATTTTGACAGGTAAATACACCAAAGATGCTTTGTTTGCAATCAATGATCGTCGTAGCAGAGATATTTATGTGAATTTCCATGGCGATAAACTACTGAAGAATCTGGAGATAGTTGAGGCAATGAGGCCAATAGCTGAAGCCCATCATGTTTCAGTAGCTGCCGTTGCTATTAGGTTTATCATGGATAAACTTCAGGACTCTGTGGTACTGGTTGGAGCAAAACGACCAGCACAAGTACTTGGAAATGTGGAAGCTGTGGATTGGAAGTTAACAGATGATGAATTACATACACTGGATAAGATTTCAAAAGATTAATATATATATTTATGAAACATACTAGTGAAGAACTTGCCTGGTTAATACGACGCCATGGCGTAGAAATGACTCACCTAAGTGGCGGTAGCCATTTGGGAGCCATCCTGTCTGTTGCTGATGTGGTGGCAACTTTGTACACGGATGTAATGAATTATGATCCCAAGAATCCGAGATGGGAGGGGCGCGACAGGTTTATCCTAAGCAAAGGACATGCAGGCGCTTCTATTTATGCGGCACTCGCAGAGTCTGGCTTCTTTCCAGTAGAGGAACTTAAAACCCATTATCAGAATGGCAGTCGCCTTTCTGGTCATGTCTCGCATCATTTGCCCGGAGTGGATTTTTCAACTGGCTCTTTAGGGCATGGAATGTCAGCTGCTGCTGGAATTGCTTACGCTCTTAAAAAAGACGGTAGAAAAGAGCGCTCTTTTGTAGTTGTTGGTGATGGTGAATGCAATGAGGGTTCAGTTTGGGAGGCAGCTTTGTTTGCGAACCATTTCCGTTTAAACAATCTCTGTGTGATAGTAGACCACAATCACATGCAGAGTCTGGATTTCAATGAGAATACATTGGAGATTGAGGACTTTGCGTCTAAGTGGAAAGCCTTTGGCTGGAATGTGATAGAGATTAATGGGAACGATCATAAGGAGATTAAGAGTGCATTCAAAAAGTTTGAGGAGTTCTATAAGACAGAACCCCACAAGCCGACGGTTATTATTGCCAATACAGTTAAGGGCTTCGGCATTCCTTTTATGCAGAATGATATTCTGTGGCATTATCGTTTCCCGCATGATGGTTGGGAATATGATTGTGCCGTAAATGAGCTGCACAAGATTAAACCTACAGGTGCAGAAGACCCTTATACACCTAACGGTATTGAGAATCCGGTTTTACCGACAGAGAAAGATGACATTTATAATGATCATACTTTCTCATACGGATGGAAACCTTCTTATCCTGAAAAGATGAGAAGAGTGGATGCTAAGATTGGAACAACGGAAAAAGTACATAACGTATAATCATAAGATATGAGAGATACATTTGTAAGAACTTTGGTACAACTCGCCAAAGAAGATAAAAGAATAGAACTCGTTACCGGTGACCTCGGTTTTGGGGTATTAAAGCCCTTCTGGGAGCAATGTCCTGACCAATTTACTAATGCCGGTATTGCAGAACAAAATATGACTAGCGTTGCAGCTGGAATGGCGCTAACAGGGAAGAATGTTTTTACTTATAGTATTGGTAATTTCCCGACTCTACGTTGCCTAGAACAAGTCCGTAACGATTGCGCTTACCATAATGCAAATGTAAAGGTGGTTTGCATTGGTGGTGGATTTGTATATGGATCACTTGGCATGAGCCATCAGGCAACGGAGGATATTGCAATACTTAGAGCATTGCCAGATGTCGTTGTGCTTGCTCCTGCAGATTTGGTAGAGGCGGAAGAATGTACAAAGGCTCTTGCCAAATACGAAGGAACTGCATACTTACGTCTAGGCCGTGGAGGTGAGAAACGAATCCATGACCACATTGATAACTTCCAAATTGGAAAGGCAATCAAGGTTCATGATGGTGAGAAAGTTGCCATCTTCTCTACAGGAGCTATCTTTGAAGAAATCCGTATCACAGAACAGATTCTGAATGATAAAGGTATCAAGCCGGCTGTTTACACATTCCCTACTGTGAAACCAATTGATAAGGACACAATCTTAGAGTGCGCTTCTAAGTTTGATTTGATAGCTACTTGCGAAGAGCATAACTACATAGGAGGATTCGGTAGTGCAGTTGCAGAAGTGTTGGCAGAATTGCCACAACATGCACGATTACTGAGGGTTGGCCTTCATGACGAGTATTCGGTAAGAGTGGGTAATCAACATTATCTGAGAGAGCAATATGGTTTGGATGGCGAATCTATAGCCAAACAGATACTTGCAAACATTTAGAAAGTTAGGATATGAAGGTCTTATTTTTGACATCGGTATATAATTTTAATGACAAAGGCAATTTAAATGTCGACTTAATAGACACGATTGCCGCACATGGTCATGAGGTGACAGTTATTACACCGAAAGAGAGAAAATACCATTTGCCAGAAAAAATTGAGCACCAGGGGAATATAACGACTCTCCAGTTCAGGTGCTTGAACTTTAGAGGGAAAGTCAATGCAATAGAAAAAGGTATTTCAACACTTTCTCTGGGATATTTGTATTTACATGCAATAAATAAGTACTTTAAGGGTGTCTCGTATGACATGGTTATTTATACCACATTACCTATCACATATAAACCCGTGTTAAAGTACTTAAAACGTAAATACGGAACTTACTGTTACCTTCAGCAAAAGGATTTCTTCCCACAGAGTGCTGTAGATTTAGGTATGCTTAGTAAGGGATCATTGCCATACAAATTATTTAGGCATATTGAGAAAGGACTTTTTAAGGCATCTGATAAAATTGGACTAATGTCTCAAAGAAATGTTGAGTACATTATGAAAGAAAACCCATATCTGCCATCAGATATAGCTGAAGTTTGCCCCAATGGTATAGTTCCCACACCGCATGACATCGTACTTAAACGGAAGGAAAATAATGCCAAGATGAGGGAGAAACTAGGTATTCCACAAGATGCAGTCGTTTTTCTGTATGGTGGTAACATAAGTAGAGCCCAGGGTATTGAGTTCATAGAAGATATGTTTACTAAGTTGGCAGAGAATCCTGTTCCAAATACATATTTTATGATGATTGGAAGTGGTAATGGATATGAGCCTCTGAAGAAACATGTGGATTCATTAGGTATAAAAAATGTTCAGTTTATAGAACTGCTGCCCAAGAAAGAGTTTGATGAGATACTTGTTGTGGCAGATGTTGGCATGGTATTCCTGGATCATCGTTTTACAATAGCCAATATACCTTCTAGAATCCTTGCTCATATGGATATGGAGCAAGCTGTCATTGCAGCAACTGACAGTTTTACTGACTACAAGGAGTTAATAGAGGATAACAAACTTGGATTATGGTGTGAGTCTAATGATGCAGATACAATGCTAAATAACATTAACAAACTTACTAAAGACAAAGAGTTTAGAAATTCTTGTGCACAAAATGCAAGAAAGTATTTGGAGAAAGAAAATACTGCAGAAGTAGCATATAAAGTGATAGAAAAGAGTTATATTGAATTTGCAAAAAAAACAGGCAATACAACTTCTTAAGATAATATAGTTTAATAGTTATAATCTGGTAACAATTAATATGAGTGTTTTTGAAAATAAAGTACTACTGATAACCGGTGGAACCGGTTCGTTTGGTAATGCAGTGTTGAACCGTTTTCTCCGTACTGATATTGGAGAAATCCGTATTTTCAGTCGTGATGAGAAGAAGCAGGATGATATGCGTCACGACTTCCAGGCTCGTATGCCGGAAGTGGCCAATAAGATTAAGTTCTACATTGGTGACGTGCGCAACAAGAGTACGTTGAAATACGCCATGAAGGGTGTGGACTATGTGTTCCATGCAGCAGCCTTGAAGCAGGTGCCAAGTTGCGAGTTCTTCCCGATGGAGGCTGTGAAGACCAACGTGATAGGTACGGACAACACCTTGGATGCTGCTATTGATGCAGGTGTAAAGTGTGTAATATGTCTGTCAACTGACAAGGCTGCATATCCTATTAATGCGATGGGTATTACTAAAGCCATTGAAGAGAAGATAGCAGTTGCTAAGAGCCGTTTGAGTGGTGAGACGAAGATTTGCTGCACTCGTTATGGTAACGTGATGTGTTCTCGCGGTTCGGTTATTCCTTTGTGGATTGACCAGATTCGTAAGGGTAATCCTATCACCATTACAGAGCCTAAGATGACACGCTTCATTATGAGTCTTGAAGAGGCCGTTAATTTGGTGCTGTTTGCCTTTGAGAATGGTAAGAATGGTGACATTCTTGTTCAAAAAGCCCCCGCTTGCACGATACAAACACAGGCTGAGGCTGTTTGCGAGTTGTTTAAACATCAGTTTAAACTCGCAGATCACGCAGATAAGGCAGATGGCGCAGATAAGGGTGAACCAGAAATTAAGGTCATCGGAATTCGTCACGGTGAGAAGATGTATGAGACGTTGCTCACCAAGGAAGAGGCTGCCAAGGCTATTGATATGGGTAACTTCTATGCCGTTCCAGCTGACAACCGTGACCTGAACTATGATAAGTACTTCAAAGAAGGCGATACCAAGCGTGCTACTATCGAAGAGTTCAATAGTGATAACACCTATCGCCTGAATCTTGAAGAGACCAAGGCTAAGATTGAGTCGTTGACGTACATTCAGAATGAACTGAACGGAATTCCTAATCTCGTATAATAATATAAATCTTAAATAACTTAGATTGTTTTTTTTAATGATAAAAACTCAGCAGCAAGAAGTATTTATTGATTTAATACGATTAGGGATTGGTCATACGAGAGTCTTTTCAAACAATCAAATTGATTGGCTGGCTATACGATCCTTAGCAATGCAACATGGGCTTGATGCTATTGTAATAGATGGTATAGAAAAGTTGCCAGATTCTTTACGCCCAGACAAGACCACACTTCTTGAATGGATGGGAGAGATGTTTCAAGGTTATGAATCCCGTTATGAGTTATATCTCCAAACTATAGCCGAAGTTGCAAGTTTTTATGGTAGCCATGGATATAAAATGATGCTATTGAAAGGCTATGTTTGTGGAAGAGACTGGCCCAAACCAGAGCATAGACCTTATGGGGACATTGATATTTGGCTATTCGGGGAACAGATGGAAGCAGATGCCATATTATCAAAAGAACAAGGTGTCAAAATAGATAAATCACATCATCACCATACTGTGTTTCGTTGGAATAATATCATTGTGGAGAACCACTACGATTTTGTCAATGTTCATACACGACGATCTAGCGCAAAAATTGAGTTTTTGTTTAAAGATTTAGGAAGAGATGATGCTCATACTATTAATGTAAATGGAAAAACGGTCTATATGCCTTCTCCTAATTTGAATGCATTGTTCTTGATTCGACACCTTATTTCGCATTTTACATCTTCAAATATTAACTTAAGACAAATACTAGATTGGTGTTTTTTCGTTGAGAAACATACCAGGGAAGTAGATTGGCAATGGTTACTTAATGTTTTAGAAGAGTACCACATGAAAGATTTTTTCAATTGCTTGAATGCTATTTGTGTGGATGACTTGGGGTTTGATGCAGCTATTTTCCCTACAGTTCAGTACCTTCCAGACTTGAAAGATGCGGTTATAATGGATGTTTTAGATCCAACCTATGATATGGCTGAACCTCAAGGGCTAATAAGGAGATTGGTCTTCAAGTATAAGCGATGGCAGGGTAATGCCTGGAAACAGAGATTCTGCTATAAAGAAAGCCGGTGGGAAAGCTTTTGGCAGGGCTTATGGGCTCATTTTTTGAAACCATCTTCATTTTAGATTACTTTATGCGTTATTATCGCCTGTTTAAAATCATAGTTTATGTATGTGTTATCCTTTCTTGTCATAGCCTTTATGCTAATACAATGTCAGAGGATAGGGGCGTTATTTGTCTTGTAAAAAACCGACCCTTACAAGAACAATTAAATGAAAACAACGTTACATATGTAGTTCGTTCTGTGATTGATTTAAAAGATGCAATAATTACAATACCTGAGAATTGTGAACTGCATTTTAAAAGAGGGCGAATACTGAACGGAGAGATTAATTTTCGAAAAACTAAATTGACAGGCAAAGTATGTATTTACAGTAAGATTAAAGGGACGGTTAGTAATGAAACCGTATATGTAGATTGGTTTCTAAAAAAAGGAAAATCAAAAAAGAATCTACTTAATTCATCAGATCGTATCCAAGAGATATTTGATATAGGTGCATTTCGGGTAGTATTTAGCCCAGGTTATTACTGTTTTGCAAATATTCAGATAGGAAAGAAACGCGTACTTGAGGGTAATGGAGCAATAATAATTCCGATTCGCTTAAATCAGAATCTATTACTGGATAATTTCAACTTTCTAAAAAACGTTTTTTTTGCAAAGGATGCAGATTCGATAACAATAACCGGTTTCTCCTTTCAGGGGTATGTGACAAAAACGATACTTCCTATGTTCTCTTCAAAAACTGTTTACGGAGAACCTCTCATATGGATTGACAGAGCAGATAAAGTAGTTATTGATAAGTGTTTATTTAAAAATATTGAAAATTGCACTTATTGCAATTCAGCATATTCGTATTATGGAAAAAAACAGGGGTCTTGCGTTTGTCTTTGGGATGTGTCAGATGCAACATATTCGCATTGTGAACAGGTTAATTGTCGGCATGATGAACAGATTTGGGTAATTGCGGTAAATAAGCCTATTATGGACACGAAAGTTACTTATCGTGGAAACTATATTCATGATATGAGTCCAGGCCCTAATTCGTCTGCTTTTACATGTGTCGCTGGATATTGTCTAGTAGAAGATAACCAAGTTAAAAACTACAGATATCCTGGAAGTATGTTCAATACGTTTGCAAAGCATCTGATAATACGGAATAATAATGTTACCAATAGTTATTGCTCCTCTGTTTTTGATGCTTGTGAGTACCGTTATTTCCATAACGATGATATTTTAGTTGAAGATAATATAATAGAGGCTGTTAATTCAGTACTATTATTAAGCCAGTCTGAAAAAGTAATAATGAGAAATAATAAAGTCAAGGGCATAGGTTTGTATTACTCAGCTAATAGTAGAGTAACAAAAAAAGGCGCTGGGGGATACACATATTGGTATACTGACGATGGGGATGTTTTGCCAACGGATGTAGAGACAATCATAGACAGCAATATATGTGATTTTACATATTATGATGGTAAACAATCTATTGCGGGAACGACGGCTGATTATGGAACGGGAAAGATAATAGAACCCCAAAAATATAATAATGTCGGCGTTAATTATGGATGTGGAATACTTATTTACCCACATGAGGCGAAAGCGAAGTCAATTATTATTACTAATAATCAATTTACATCAATTCAGACTTTCAAAGGATTGGCAGATGAGAATAATTTAGCAGGTGTTTTTCCTCATACTATTAGATTGGTCAATACAGATAATGCAGTAATTAAAGGGAATGTATTTAATGGGTGTTTTCGCGTGGTCCAAAGTCCTGATAATTATACATGTATAACGGTATATAACTATCCTGACGAAATGGAAACCTTAAAGAGACCTAAAGTCATATCGCAAAAACCATCAGAATATGGGAAATATATCATCGAGGATAATGTTTTTAACAATCATAATTTAGGGCTTTTTTATATAGTGTCCTTTTATCCACGCATGAATTCTTTTCGTCAAACACCATTAACTATAAAGGAACTTGTAATAAACAATAATAAACTTCCAACAAGCAGGGTGGAAACAAAAAGTAATAGAAAGGGAAGGATGGAATATAAGGCATTTACTCAATCTGATTTACTAGAAATAAAAAAACAAACAATTGAATATTGACATTTAAACAGAATAGATTTCCCCCCTTTTGTGCATACCCGACTGAGGTTTATATTAAGCGAGAGGACTTGAAAATACGGGTATTTGAAGTAATCGTAAGAATATGATAATTGATAAGATTATACTGGATAATTTGATAAAGCAAGCAAAAGCCAGTCCCAGATTAAGATGTAACCTTGATCTTCGTAATTCAGGTGAAGATAAATCCCAGAGGATGCTGAATGCGTTGGAACCAGGAACGGTGATGCCTATACACAGGCACTTGGCTTCATCAGAAACAGTCGTTATCATACGAGGTAGGATAAGATGGCTGTTCTATGATGAGCAAGGCCGGATAACCGAATCTACGGAATTATGGAGCGACGGAGAGGTTAGAATGCTCAATGTAGAGAAAGGCCGCTGGCACTCGCTGGAGTGCTTAGAGTCCGGTTCTGTATTGTTTGAGGCGAAGGATGGCCCTTATCATCCGCTGGAAGAGGATGAAATTATGAACTTAAAATAAATAAAGAATAATTATGGCAAAGTTTAAAGATAATGGTAAGTTAAAGCTTCTTATCATAGTAGGCACAAGGCCGGAGATTATCCGCCTTGCTGCAGTGATTAACGAGTGCCGTCAGTATTTTGACTGCTTGCTGGCACATACCGGTCAGAACTACGACTACAACCTGAATGGTGTGTTCTTCAAAGACCTGAAGCTGGCAGATCCTGACGTGTATATGGAGGCCGTGGGTAATGACCTGGGCGAGACCATGGGTAACATCATTGCCAAGAGCTACCAGCTGATGGTAGAGGTGAAGCCGGATGCTGTACTTGTACTGGGTGATACCAACAGCTGCTTGAGTGTGATTGGTGCCAAGCGCCTGCATATTCCCATCTTCCATATGGAGGCTGGCAACCGCTGCAAGGACGAGTGCCTGCCTGAGGAGACCAACCGCAGGATTGTGGACATTATCAGTGATGTGAACATGGCGTACAGTGAACACGCCCGCAGGTATCTGGCTGACACCGGTCTGCCCAAGGAGCGTACATACGTCACCGGCAGCCCTATGGCAGAGGTGCTGCACAATAATCTGACAGAAATTGAGGCCAGCGATATTCATAAGCGCCTGGGCTTGGAGAAGGGTAAGTATATTCTTCTGAGCGCACATAGAGAAGAGAACATTGATACCGAGAAGAACTTTATGAGTCTCTTCACCGCTATCAATAAGATGGCTGAGAAATATGATATGCCCATCCTCTACAGCTGCCACCCTCGTAGCCGCAAGCGCCTTGAGGCTTCAGGTTTCCAGTTGGATAAGCGCGTGATTCAGCACGAACCTCTTGGATTCCACGACTACAACTGTCTTCAGATGAATGCTTTCTGTGTGGTTTCTGACTCTGGTACACTGCCAGAGGAGAGTTCATTCTTCACTTCGGTTGGCCATCCGTTCCCAGCTGTATGTATCCGCACATCTACGGAGCGTCCTGAGGCTTTGGATAAGGGCTGCTTTGTGTTGAGTGGTATTGATACGGTTGGATTGCTGCAGAGTGTTGATGTGGCTGTGAGTCTGATTAAGGATGGACATCAGGGCATTCCTGTGCCCGACTATGTAGATGAGAATGTAAGTACCAAGGTGGTGCGGATTATTCAGAGCTATGTAGGTGTTGTAAATAAGATGGTTTGGAGAAAATATTAAACTTAGAAATACAATGAGCTTATTTAAAGACAAGGTGCTGCTGATAACAGGTGGCACAGGTAGTTTCGGAAATGCAGTGTTGAACCGCTTTTTGAAGACGGATATTGGTGAGATTCGCATCTTCAGCCGTGATGAAAAGAAGCAGGATGATATGCGTCACGACTTCCAGGCTCGAATGCCGGAGGTAGCCAATAAGATTAAGTTCTACATTGGTGACGTGCGCAACAAGAGCACGCTGAAGTACGCTATGAAGGGCGTGGACTATGTGTTCCACGCAGCCGCTCTGAAGCAGGTGCCCAGTTGTGAGTTCTTCCCGATGGAGGCTGTGAAGACCAATGTGATTGGTACGGACAATACGCTGGATGCAGCCATTGACGCTGGTGTAAAGTGCGTTATCTGTTTGAGCACAGACAAGGCCGCATATCCCATCAATGCGATGGGTATCACCAAGGCCATCGAGGAGAAGATTGCAGTGGCCAAGAGCCGTCTTTCGGGCGATACCAAGATCTGCTGCACACGTTATGGTAATGTGATGTGCAGCCGTGGAAGTGTGATTCCTTTGTGGATTGACCAGATCCGTAAGGGTAATCCAATAACCTTGACAGAACCCAAGATGACTCGCTTCATTATGTCTCTTGAAGAGGCTGTGGATTTGGTGCTCTTCGCTTTTGAAAATGGTAAGAATGGTGACATTCTTGTGCAGAAGGCACCGGCTTGCACCATTCAGACTCAGGCTGAAGCTGTTCGAGACCTCTTCAAGCATCAGGCTCCAGAAGGAACCGAACCTGAAATTAAGGTCATCGGAATTCGCCACGGAGAAAAGATGTATGAGACGTTGCTGACCAAGGAAGAGGCTGCCAAGGCTATTGATATGGGGAACTTCTATGCCGTCCCTGCAGACAACCGTGATTTGAACTATGACAAGTATTTTAAGGAGGGTGACACCAAACGCGCTACTATCGAGGAGTTCAATAGTGATAACACCTATCGCCTGAACCTTGAAGAAACCAAGGCTAAGATTGCAGACTTGCAATACATCAAGAACGAACTTGCGGGAATTCCCAACTTAGTATAGTTTCTGGTTTCAAGTATTATGAAGATTCTTGTTACAGGAGCAAAAGGGTTTGTAGGTAAGAACCTCTGTGCTCAACTAAATACAATTAAAGACGGCAAAGATAGAAGGTTCCCAGAACTTTCTATCGAAGCTGTTTATGAATACGATATTGACAATACTGCAGAAGAACTTGACAGGTGGTGTAGTGATTGTGATTTCGTATTCAATCTTGCAGGTGTGAACCGCCCGAAGGAGCAGTCTGAATTTATGGCTGGTAATTTTGGATTTGCTTCTACGCTACTGGATACTCTCAAAAAACACGGGAATAAATGTCCTGTGATGCTTTCAAGTTCTATCCAGGCAACATTGGCTGGACGTTTCGGCACTTCTGAATACGGCAAGAGCAAGAAGGCTGGCGAAGAGCTGTTCTTTGACTATAGCAAAGAAACAGGAGCAAAGGTTTTGGTGTACCGTTTCCCGAATCTGTTTGGAAAATGGTGCAGACCGAATTATAATTCAGCCGTTGCAACCTTCTGTAATGCGTTCGCAAATGATTTACCTTACACGGTAAACGATCCATCAGTAGAACTTGAATTGCTTTACATCGATGACTTGGTGGATGAGATGATTTGCGCTTTGTTGGGTAAGGAGCATCATTGTGAGTTTGATGGTGTTGAAACAGTAATGAAAGAGGATGGTCGCTATTGTGCTGCACCCATTACTCATAAAGTTACGCTTGGTGAGATTGTGAAGCTGCTTAAGAGCTTTGCTGAGCAGCCGCGGACGCTGATGATACCGGAAATTCCTGCGGGCTCATACGCTAAGAAGTTGTATAGCACCTACCTGAGTTATCTGCCTGCTTCGAAGGTGGCGTTCCCCTTGAAGATGAATGTGGATGACCGTGGTAGCTTTACCGAGTTGGTGCATACTTTGAATGCTGGGCAGGTTTCGATTAATATCTCGAAACCTGGCATCACTAAGGGGCAGCACTGGCACAACACCAAGTTTGAGCAGTTTATTGTGGTGAAAGGTCACGGACTGATTCAGCAGAGGAATCTGAATGACCCTGATGGCAAGGTGCTGGAGTGGGAAGTTTCTGGTGATAAGATACAGGCAGTGCATATGTTGCCGGGGTATACGCATAATATCATCAATCTTTCTGAGACGGAGGATTTGGTGACGGTGATGTATTGCAATGAGGTGTTTGATCCTGGCCGGCCGGATACTTTCTTTGAAAAGGTGTGAGCTTTAACATGCTTGGAAGGATTTTAAAGGGGGTGTGGGCATTTTGCTCGTATGTGTTTGTGCCTCAAAGAAGACATACTGATGGTTAATGATTCACGGTATGAAACGTCAAAATGGCATTTCAAAAATGAAATCAATTAATATGGGAGAGCAATACTTCAAAGGCGTGTTGGCCGGATATCTTGGGGTGAACTTTATGTGTGGCCCTATAACCGAATGGCAGATAGATATCATCAAAGAAAACATTTCGCATTATTGTGAAGCGACAATAGACCATTCCCAGCTCTCATATCAAGAGAAAGAAGACCAAAAGCGCCAAATGAAACAAAGCCTGGAAGTTTACATCCAAGGTGTGAAGGATGAGATAAAAGCCGTGAGGATAATGAGATAATAGGATATGAGCTATGGCGATATTTGAAAATAACGTTTTTAAGCGGTTTTTTAAAAAGAATAAAATGAAATCACTATTCAATATTTATTATATTAATTTTGCCAAGGTATATGAAATAAAGATGATGCTTGGCAATGAAATATCTACTTCAAAAAATGTTGAGCATGGGGAAAGTTCAGCAGTAAATGCCCAATTAGACGGGAACTTGAAGTTCAATCTTTTCGCAAAAAGTGGTGGCGTAGAGGGTAAAATACAAGGAGAAAGTAATGGATCTCAGAAAGTTATTGAAACCTTTGAAGTCAAGACAACAAAGTCTGTTATTCTAAAGGAAATATTGGATAGCGCTAAAAAGATAGAGAATTTCAAATCGATTCATGAGGGGGAATTGATAGTGATAGACGATGTTAGACTGAACTTGCAAAATGAAGCCGAGCTAAGAATTGCGAAGTTTATTTCCAATGGCTCGCTAAAGGGATTTGTTGTGCCTAATGCGAACGGGCTGGATATGAACAATGTCTTTAACTCGATGCTGAAAGATTATGCCTATAAACTGAAGGGTAGCATAGAGAACGGTAATGGCCAATTAATCGTGAAAATTCCATTTACGTTTGAAAATGAATTTGAGAGTGGCTATAATGTCGATGATATGACAATCGGAAATGTAACAATTGTTGGTATATACAAAGGACAGATTCACCCCAAATCCTTAAAAACGAACATGGAATACTGGTCAGAAATCGGCGGTCAGATGAAGCAAAATCAGAATGTTGATTATAAAGACTTTCATTATAGCTGTTTCCCAACGAATGATATTTTTGACAAGCAGGACTCGTTTTATAATGAAGACGCAGCTTCTTTGTATCACTATGTGGATTTATTGGCCATTATTCAAAATGTGCAAATTCGCGAGCAATGATTAAAAGAGATATATCGTTATATTATATTGAGGATTTTCATGCCTATTTAAATCAGCAAGAGTTATTGGGTAATAGGGTCCAATCTGTAACTAACTATGTGAAGAACGAAGATATTGCCAGATTGGATCCTTTCCTTGATATTATAGATCTTTCTGCGTATTTAGGAATAGACTTGGGGACACAAGCTTTATTTGAACAACTGATTCCATTATATCCTATAGGTATTAATCTCATTGCAGATATCAAATATGAAAATGAGGTACGTGAAAAACTTCGATTTCTCATCAATACGATTCATTATATTGATTTAGGTGGTAGCAGTAAGAAGAAACCAACAGATAGTCCTAATAAAGGTGTTTACAGGATAGTTGACCTAACACCAGAAGACCTGAATGCTTTTCTGAAGTCTTTTGATGTTAAACTTTATGGACATGAGAAATTCAAGAAGGAATTCCATAATCTAGTAAATACTTTTAGGGTCTTTAATAAAATTGGCGAACATAACATTCTCTCCTTATTCCTTATGGGAGAATCCGGTATTGGGAAGACAGAAGTAGCAAGAACTCTACACCAATGCTTGGGTGGGAAACGCAAACTTGCAAAAATCAATTTCGGTAATTATAGCAGCAAGGATGCCTTGAATTCTTTAATAGGTAGTCCACGTGGATATATTGGTAGTGAGAGCGGTGAACTTTTTATGAAGGTTAAGGATTCTGATACGGGTGTTATATTAATCGATGAGTTTGAAAAAGGTGATTCGATAATCTATAATTACTTCTTGGATGTCTTGGAAAACGGAAAGATGACTAACTCGCAAGGAGAAGATATTGACCTCAACGGATACGTTATCATCTTTACGTCAAATCTGACACCTCAAGATTTTGATAACTTCATAAGTCCAGAACTAAGATCGAGATTTAATTACATTGGAATTTTTCAGGCTCTAAAGAATAAAGATAAAGAGAAATTTGTAAAAAGAAGAATGAGTGACATTATTGGTAAGTACAATAATAACTTTGTGAACAATCTACCAAGTTATTCTCATTCCATGCTGTGCAGTAGAATCGATGTGAATGAATATACCAACATGAGAGATCTGAATCAAAAGATAAGGGAGGTTTTCGTAGATTTCCTTGATGAGATATGATGATTCTGAATAAATAGCATAATGAAAAAACATAGCTCGCTGTCGCAGCGAACCAAGGTGTGGATGAAATCAAAATCATAAAGCAAATGTCTTATGGATACTATGTTAGCGTCCGAATTTTGGAAAAGGGATGGTTTTGAGGAAATAAAATTATTTTCTAAAATAGTTTTGTCCACAATCAGTGGCAAAAGCATAATAAATAAAGTTAAAAACATAAATTCCGCTATCTTATTCCAAATTCTCTAAAGGCTTGTTACAGCAAACCCTTTAAGACAATGTGGTCCAAAATTCGGCCGCATACATAAAAAAATATAAGGCTATGATGACTATGAATCTGAAGATAAGGATATAAAGGGATAACAGCTGCGGTTCTGAAAGGGACCATGGCTGTTTGTGGTCTATAAGTGGACGAAATCTTACGTTTTTTGAATGAAGGAGTGAGTTAAAGGATGAAATCAAGCTTTAGAATTGTTATCCAATTCCATAATTATGGAATTCAAACTGCGTCAAGTCTCTATATGCTATTGAATGATAGCATGCGACGCGGTATACTTAATCATGAAGTGTTGGAAGATCTGAACGCATACGGGGAAATATGTGTTGATCGAAGCGGGAATATCTCAGAAGCTGTAAGTACAATAGGGCTTGAAAAACTAACATCCTTGGATAAAAATGACGTTCCACACCTCAGCGCGTCAATTATAGTAAGTGCAAAGGACTTGCGTAATCCAAGTGACTTGATGCCACTTATTTTGCTCCAAAATGTGTTCATAGGGATAGTATCCATAGGTATTGACTTAGGAGATATTTTTATAGAAGAGCAAACAAATATCATATTCAAATTCAGTAGTTTTCTTCTGTTTGCGGATAAAGAAGCTCCTAGAGGTGGGCACCATTGTATCTATTTTATTAATGAAAGAAAGGAGAATCGCAATTACGACACTCAATCAGGTCGTTCTGTATCCTACGTGTCGAACAATAGAGTGACGGCCTTGCGATATAAAAGCTCTGTTTCAAAAGGGAATATAGAAAGTGCTATTGTAAATGCGAGTCGCTATTTTCAACCACTGCTTCATGTTGACAAAACTCTATTTGGACATCTTTTCCAGAATTCTGATGCCGAAACAAGTGATGAGGTTAGCTATATACGTCAGTCAATAGATAAATTGTCTGCGAGTGTGAAAGGGTATACTCCTCCATACCAAGGTTTTTCTTCATTGTTTGAAAAATGGTTTTTCCTCGCATTCTATCATTCTTTGCCGTCGGAAGAATTGAAGAGATTGAATGTACAAGGCCTTAATGCGACATTACATGATTATTATATAGGAATCTACGAGTTAGTACAGAACATTATTTTCCATACTAAAGAGCAGAAGGGACTATTGTATGTCATGTTTTGCAAGAAGGAGGATTTGTCAGATTACGACAAACGAAAAATTGAAAATGGAATAGAATCTGTAGCAGACAGATATTTGAAGATTGGAGTGTATGATTTTTCATCAAAGGGAATTTCTGACACATTCTGCGAAGAGAACCACATCGCCAATATTGAATTGTCAGAGATGATAGATCCTCGTTTTTTGCCGGATAGCGGCAGCGATGATGAGGATGTGGACTACCTGTCATTCACCTATGCCGCCCATCTTGGAATCAAGATGCTAGTATCATCGGTACTCTATCATGATGGATGGTTTAAGATTGAAAGTTGCCAGAGAGGTGAGAAATATGCTCTGTCAAGTACGGCTTCATCCATAGGATCACAGAAAAAAGTCATTAATGTAAAAGGAACGCATTATGAAGTGGTTTTGCCGGTAAATGAGCTTAAGAACAATAACACATACCCCATACAATCATTGTCCGTAGCAGATTTTCTAAAGAATCAGGTCATTTCTCCATCTGAAATAGAAGCCATCAATATAAGCGAATGTATAAGTATCAAAGACATGAATGATGTTTCAGCTTCTACATCGCAGTGGACTATTATAGAAAAATGGGCAGAACGTATTGTGTCGAAGATTCATGCCTCAAATGGAATCTTTGCTTTGAACATGGAGGGGACAAATCCACTCAATCCCAACCAAATCTTTAAACTCCTGGCTAGTTTGCAGCTAAAACAGCGACAGACCGGTGTACTTGTGTTAGTCAATCTTTCTGATAATATTATAAACCATCTGTGCCGCATAGTGAGACAAGTTGCTACCATAAAGATTGACAAGCAGCAACCGTTGTGGTCGCGCGATCATGCAGTAGTAATCTATGGGAATTCCTTCGGAGCTTTTGTTTTTTGTGGAGAGACGATTGCAGAATTGTCGTACGTCAACAAAAGTATGCAGCATATATATCCAGGTCATGAGAATGAACTTACATTGCTGGAAGAAGAAAAAAGTATGCCTACTGCTCTGGACAGTGTGGCTAGACCATACGAGTGTTTTATTCGCGTTAATGGCAGACCATTATTCCTTCAACTGGTAAACAGGGAACTGGACAGCTATTTAGGTACCGATAACGGTGGATATCTGATAGACGGGTTCCGAACGAAAATAGGAAGCAAACTTTATATAGAGCGCTTCTATGAGGCCGACACAATGTTTCAGAATGGATTCTATGTAGAACGTTATGCATATTTTATCGCACAGGATTTGCTTAATCGTCTTTCAGATAAAGGCAAGTCTTATGGAAAATCCATCGTGTTGTTGGGCTGTTATTCATATTCCGAGCCTTTGACCAGAAGGATACAATACTATGTCAATCAATCGAAGCCAGATATGGTCAAACAGGTGGTGACAGCCGAGGAGATAGAGAATGAGAATACTATGGGCTTTCACTGGCAAGATATGCAGAACTGGACATTATCATCATTTGGTGACAATTACGATTATGTGCTGATAGTGCCCATATCGTCCACAATGTCATCGCATGACAAAACCATATCGCTTTTTAAAAAGAGTACAGGGTGTAATTCTCTTAATTTCCCTTTCCAATACACAGTGTTACTGATACGCGACGGAGAAGGAGGACAATCTGCGACAGCTATAGAGAAAGAATGGAATATTATTGATATTGCTGATGGAATCGCAACAACATCCTACAAAAATACCAAACAGGTAATATATTTTATAGAGAAGAGTTCGTGCTGGCATAATCTATTGGATATACAAACAATCCCGAGACAATTTGAGGATGAAATATTCCTAAACCGAACTAAAAATGCTTCGCTTAATACACAAGATTTCTTCGGATTCCCCATTGCCGCCATCCCCGACAGAGGAAAGCTGAAAAAAGAATTGCTCGTTGTTACTGACAAAAAGGATTTTACAGATTTATATAATACGTATTATGAACTGACGTGCAGAAGATTGGATGAGATGCTCAATGATATTCAGATAGGGCACATTGAACACCATAACAATCATCACCGATATTATTTTAATACAGAGAGATATGTAGGCCGTGAGAGGACAAAAGAGCTGGATGCCTGGCTTGCATATCAGAAACAAAGATTGTTCGATGTGGAAGATTCTACGTCAACCTGTGTTATTATAACGCCTGACGTGAATAAAGAGTCTTGTTTCGTGGATAAAGTTAACAGGACAGTTTTTGACAACAATGCACTCGTAGTACATTTAGATGTTTACAGCAGTGCTCAGAATATCAGCCAGAAGTATTCTTTCTTGCAAAAATTGAGAAAAGACTGTAGTTTTTTCTTTGTTGATCATGCCATTCTGACTGGAGAAACATATCATAGGACGTGTCGTCTTATGTCGTATGCCAATAGTGGAAAACCATTTGGCTTTGATGGAATAATCACAGTTGTCAACAGACTCTCCCGTAGTCTATTCATGCAGATTGATTCAGGGGTAGGAATCTATGGCATAGAATCATATGTATGGTTTTCCATATTGCCTAGTCAGAATACTTATACTGATTGTTCGTTATGCGGTTTGGAGCGTCACTATGATAATCTTGAAAGATGTACAGTCACCCATGATGTCAAAGAACTCTGCAGGAATAATAACAGTAAGTTCTGTTTAAAGAGTCAACAATACTATAAAACACAACCAGCAGATAGTGACATTGACATTGAAACAGCAAGTTTCCCGCGAAGGAAGTCACGCATGATGATAAGGAATAAGTTGTTTTACAACATATCACGAATCGCAGGTGTTTATATTCGTGGAAAAGAAGATACCCCAAGTTTAGAATCACAACCTATCGTAAGTGAAGTAGAGTTATATCTGCAAAAGGAATTTGAGTCCATAAGAAAAGATGTTGATAAGAAAATTTCATTTCTAAAGGCAGTTACATACCCGCCATTGTCACAGTATGTGTATATACGTCAGTTTGCGTTCAGGACAAATTTGCATGAATTAGCATTTGTGCTCTCAAAGGACGAGCCTGAATATGCAGATTTCTGTCTGTTAAAAGCACTCCTGAAACACCTCTCATATCTATCATCAAATGCCCTTGTCCGTAAGAGTGTTATAGAGGGGGCTTGGCATCTGCGTTCCAAAGTTCTACATGTAGTTGAGCAGAAGTTGTTGCAAATGACAAGTGAATCCATCCAACAAGATAACAAGAAAAAGCAATCACAGAGGCATGAGACACCTGACATGTTTGATGCTCAAATTGGAAAACAACTGGAAGAATTAGAGAGGCAGAAGAATTCTTTGGAATCTTTCAAAACGAGTCTGCTTTTCTATATCAAGAGTTCGACATTTAATGACGAATCAAAGTCATTTTATATTGGTGAATTGCTTCGGACTGGGAGAGAACCGGATGTAACACGCCCTCTTGAAATACATGCTTCATCTGAGGATATTTCCATGGCAGGGATAGAAAGAGTGGATGAGTTCTCTGATTTTCTTGACGCGCTCTATTATGACAATAACACCATCCTCAGAAAAACGCTGTCCAATTTTGAGAAAGAGATTAGTAAAGATATGAGTGGATTGTATCCTCTTTTCAGATCAGAAATAGATCGGCTGCTACCACTGAATGTTTTCGAGGGAAATATTAATAGAATTGTGGAAAAATTGCTTGATGTTGTCAAGGACAATTATTATTATACATGGTTCCGGATGTATGTTACGGAAGATTCTATAAACAAAGGACAACTAATAGATTGTGACAAAGACGGCGTGCCCCAAATTAGAAAGATGACTTATTTGTTGTACGCCAAGCTACTGTTTGACAAAATAGAACATGGCAATATGAACAATCGTAACACCTATATTGAGGATGTCAATACGCTGTTGCAGTTGTCCTTGTTTGTTATGGATGCTACAGATGCATATATTGTGGTAAGATATAAAAAACGCTATCATATGCTTTCTCATTGTGGGGATCATGAGATTAATGAACTGACTGAATCCTCATATATCGAATTGATTGAAAAACAATGCAAAGAAAGTGCACAGTCCCCTTTTATAATCATTGAAGACGAAAAGATTTTTTCTGAATTAAGCACAACGCGGTATAAAAAGGCTTGTTTCTTTCCTCTATACGGAGGAACAGAGGCATCTGGAGGGCTATTAGGTATGGTGGGATTCCTGTATGATAGCGAATCGCAGAAGTTTAGGGTCAGGAAACGGGCTTGCGCCAGACTGCTTATGCTGCTAGGTGAGGAATTGGAACGTTATATCAATCACTGCAAAGCGCAGAAGTTTCTGGAAATCTGGTATGAGCAGGAGGAGACCCGTCGCAGGTATCGCAAGACAAACTTTACTTCAAATCATAGGCTTAATCTTGGAAAATGGGACTTTGATACACTGGATAAAGAGAACTATGTGAAGATTCATGATGGACTGTTTATGATGTCTAACGTAGTCGTAAGCCATGTTTATTCAGTCGTATGTGAGAAAGGGAAGGTTGACTTCATATCCAAAAACACAACCATAGGAGATGTATTCAATCAAAAATTTCTGGCTTTGCTTGAAAAGCTAAATAACGTACATTGGGGAGGGAATTTAAAGCCAGTTACTCTTGGGAATGCTCATTATAACTTGAAATGTAATATCATCATCATGCAGTCGCTGATAATCCAATGCATAGAGAACGCATACGGAAAATTTACGGATAAGGATAAATTCATAGAAATGACGTTTGGGGAGAATTCTATTATTATTTATAACACGATTATGAAACCAGATGCCTCCCAATTGATAAAAGCCAAGAGTGAATTTGATAAGAAGTATAATAAGAAGGCTCTTGAAAAGAATATCAGAGAATCACGGTTGTCTGACTATGGTATGACATTGGTATCACTATATGAATACACAAAGTCGGTAGGGATGAAATGCCAATGGGAGTTTAATGTGGATTCTAAGCTACCCTTTTTTAGGATAGAGATAACCATTTAAAATAAGCAGAAATGGAAACATGGAACGTGTTGATAATTGAGGATGAGAAACCTGATTTTGAGAAAATCAAGGCGGATGTCGTGCCACAAGAAATGTCGTCGGTATTTGATGATGTAGGTAATACAACAGGAGGACTTTCGGAGCGTGAGATGGACTCTGTTACGATATTCAAATCTACAGAAGCAGGTGCTCTAAAAGCCTGTATGTCTTTTATTGCAGACACCCTAAATAATCACTATCAGGATATTAGGGTTGTCATCTGTGACCTGCAAATCAATGGCGAAGATCAAGGAGGTGCTCGTATTATAGAAATGATTCGTCATAACAAGAGTTTGACCTTTAACAAGCCATGGTATGGAGAAAACATACCTATAGTGATTATATCCAAACTGGAGGATAAAGATAGGTACAGGGCATTGGAAACGGCAGCAGATAATAGTTACTTCTTGCCGAAAAGCGAGGCCTTGACAGATGATGGTTCTGCCTTATTGCGTACTATTATCAGCAAAATGGCTAAGAGATTTGAAAACTTGTATAGGGACTACGAATCCCGAAAGAAATATAAAGTCGCCCTTTCATTTACGGCCTCAAATGTTGATGCCGATGGAAAGGAGTTGAAAATTAGACGATTTATACAGGAAATTGCACGAGAACTAGATGAGGAATACACGAGAGAAAAAGTATTCTACGACATGAATCATCAGGAGGAGTCGAATGGGAAAGATAAGGAGGAGTTTGCGCGGACCTATAATGATGCAGAGTATATTGTAGTGTTTATCTCTGAAGGTTATAAGGACAAAACTAGCCGTTGGTCAACTGCAGAATGGGAAGTGATAAAGAATTTGGAAAATAGAGAAAAGGAAGTGATTTATGTGGCTATTGACAGTACATTAAAGGAAGAAGATTTCAAGAACTGCCTAGGTATTAAGGAGGTGATTTATAAAGATTTGCTAAGTCTTTGCTCTGACTATAATAAATTATATCATGCAGAAGATGAAGAATTAATCCAAAACGTAAAAGAAAACTTTTACAAGATGTCAGCCATTCAAATAGCAGCCTATTCAATAGACCATTATTATAATCATGCCCCTGGTATTATTAAAGAGGCAACATCCTTTATAGTAAAAACGATAAATCTGAGGGATTCAAAATAGAATAAGGAAATAAAATACTAATATGAGTAAGCTTTATCAACTGATACTGTTAGGCGATACGGGATGTGAGGCATACCGTAAGGTACGAGAGCGGTTTTTTGAACTGTTGAATGAGCGAGGTTTGGAAAAGTCGTTGGTGGCTGTTCTGGATGGAACGCTGACAATGACTCCCATGGAAGCAGGCGGATACGATTCGAGGAAGCCTACGTTTGCTTATTACTTTGGAAAGCATGACCATGGGGATAAGGATGTAGATGCTCTTCAAAAGCTAATGAGTAATGGTGATGCCGTATATCCTGTGTTTTTTACAGATGGGCAGTTTGAACAGGAGGTTCCTGAGGTGTTAAAGCCTATCAATGGGGTATGTTATGCTGACGATAAGCTAGATTCCATAGTGAACGTGGCCTTTGAGGAATTAAGACTGTTGCGCAAGAAAAGACGTGTGTTTGTCAGCTATAAACGGTCGGACTCTGCGGCGGTGGCTAATCAATTGTATGACGTGCTGTCAAGACACCAGTTTGATGTATTCCTGGATACCTATTCCATTCGCGGGGCAGCGGACTTTCAGGCTGAACTGCACCACAGAATAACAGATAGCGATGTGCTGATACAGTTGAACTCACAAGGCTTTAAGGATAGCAAATGGTGTGTGGAAGAGATTTCTGAAGCAAATGCCCGTCGAGTAGGCGTGCTGCAAGTGAATTGGCCTGGTGTGAAGTCTGACGAAAAAGACCAACTCAGTGCGGTAAAAAAGTTGGTGGAGCTGGATTTCAGAAGGAAACGGTATAAACGAAATACGTCCACTCTAAAAACCAAGATACTGAATCAGATAGCAATGGAAGTGGAAGCAATCCGTGCAAGGAATATTGCAGCCAGACAGGATAATCTGACTGGTGAATTTGTGAAAGAGGCTAATCGTCAGGGAAGAACTATCATTAAGGAACCCACATTTCTTGTAGAACAGATATCTGATGGCGTTTTCTGGTATTACATTCCGGCTATTGGTGTGCCTCAGTCGATGGACTGCTTCGAATCAGTGAAAATGTTGGAACGCTGGAACGGGAAAATGCCTGAAAAGGTATTCCTGATCTATGATGACCTAAGCATCTTGCCCAGATGGATAGAACATCTGGAGTGGATGAATAATTATTTGGAGGTGAAAACTATTAAAATGAAGGAGTTTGAATCATGGCTAAAAACGAACAAGTAAAGAATATTTTTCTGTCGGCAAGTGTACCCAAGCCTGGCAGAGAGTTTTATGGAACGGAGGATGTCATAGCCATCCGTGACGCAGTGATAGCACTGGCTTCGGCTGTGTTGGCAAATCCGGAATTCCATTTGATATGGGGTGGACATCCGTCTATTACGCCTTTGATTGCATTGGTGTTGAAGCGTTATAACTTGAAGATGAGCGATAGGGTGACGCTGTATCAGTCGAATCATTATCGCGAGCATTTCCCTCCTGAAAATCAGGATATTGGTATACGTGTCTTCACTGAGGATATGGGCGATGATGTAAATAGCCAGAGAGTGATGCGTGAGAAAATGCTTGGCGATAATGACTATGTGGCTGCGGTGTTTATTGGTGGTATGAATGGTCTCTTCAAAGAGTTTGAGATGTTCCGAGAGCTGCATCCAAAAGCACTTGTTCTGCCTATTGCTTCTACGGGGGCGGCTGCAAAGGGCCTATTTGATAAGTATCAGGGAAAGTTTGACGAGCGACTGCTGACGGAGTTGAGTTATACATCGTTGTTTAAGGAGATGTTGGGGTTGTAAAATTGGAGGATTAAGATATGGAACCACAAGAGTTACTTACTAAGAAAAGAATAGAGAAACTTGCTGATGCGTATGCTGGAGGCGAGTTAACAAGGGGCATTGTGCCAAAAGATGGGAAATATGATGTGTTTATTTCCCACTCGAGCCATGACATGGAATTTGTTCGAAAGCTCATCTTATTCTTGAAGAATAGTAAAGGGGTGGAGAATGCTTATGTGGATTGGCTCGACCCTGCTATGGAGCATGTGACGGATGCACAGACAGCAGTGGATTTGAAATCGAGAATTAAAGATGCGCGGAAGGTGATTTACGTGGTAACGACGGAATCGCTGAGGTCGGCTTGGTGTAGTTGGGAGATTGGATACTCTGACTGCGCTAAAGGGGTAAATGACGTTGCAATCTTGGCAGTAAAACCCAATAACGGTCGTTGGACAAAACGTGAATTCCTGCAGCAATATCCGTGGATATATTATGACCCAAAGGAACGCCAATTTATGGTGAGCAGACGGGATGATAAGCGGGTAATGCTGTATGAGTGGTTGAGGGAGAATCTATATGATAAGGACGAATAAATATATATATATATGGTAGAGATTTTTAATCAAGGGGATTTTTCTTCCTATAGAATTGAAGATTCGCGCTATTCGGGAGTGTTGACTGATTCGAGAAGCTTTTCGGCGGGTACAAGACGAACCACAAAACGTACGATATTCCTTTCGCACAAACATGATGACTTGGAGGATTTGAAGGGATTTATCGGCTATTTGGAGCGATACAATAACGTGGAATGCTATATTGATTCAGACGATCCTGGTATGCCAGAGAAAACTTCGGGCGAAACGGCAGAGCGTATCAAAAATGCTATCAGAAAAACAGACAGGTTTATTCTGCTTGCAACAGATAACGCCATTGCATCGAAATGGTGTAATTGGGAACTTGGGTACGGGGATGCGCAGAAATTCAAAGATAGGATAGCCATCCTTCCAATGAAGAATACGGGACGTACCACTTATTCTGGTAATGAGTATATGCAGATTTATCCTCATATTGTGAAGATTGACTCGTCGGATATTTCCAGAGACAAGTTAACGTATCCTTTGAGATACCCGTTAACACTTGGATATTATGTGGTTTCAGTAGATTCGAGAGGAAAAGTAACGTACGTTTCATTGCGAACTTGGTTTGAGAGATAATTTGAGAGATTCACAATGGGGGTTGGAACACGGAAGATGGAATATCGAAAGATGCTCTTCACGAAGGACTTCAAGTCACCAATGAAGAGGATTGCTAAGGCATTGCCAGTGGGTTTTACGGATGATGACTTTTATGAAGCCTATAAGAAATACTACCCATATATGATGGAAGAGGCAAGGAAAATCTGTGACGATTATAAGCGCCACAATGCTTCTCGCAGGAAGAAGGGGTATAAGAATATTGTGTTTTTCCCTGAGCCGGACGAGCTTCTACGACAAGCAAGTAATAAGACGATTCGCCAAACGCGTAAGGCCCATCAAAGTGGGGCGGTGATATCTGATGAGGTATTGGCCTACAACTTATCAATCTTAGAACAAGACAGCAAGAGAAAGATAGCGGAGAGAAAGCGTAAAGAAGAAACCTTTCTTAGACTGGCACAAGATGTCGAGCCAAAGTATATCAAGAGACTGATAAGCTTGTATTTCCATGTGAGGAAGGCTAATACTCTGGATGTCAATAGCCGTTATCTGATTCTGTTGGAAATAGCACAGTTTAAGTGCAAGGAGTCTGTGATTTTTCTTTCCAAGATTAATGCTTGCGACAAGAACTATGACATACGGCACCTGGCGTTTGACCTTTTGCAACAAATGGGTGAACATCCCTGGCTGGCTCGAAACAGAAAAGGAAAGAAGCATCAGTCAGAAGTGATGCCTATTGATATAGCAGAGAATCCAACAAGGCTTGTCGAGCATATTTACAGGTATCAGAATCTTATACATAATAGGTATGACGTGTTTTTGTCGCATAGTTATTATGACACAAAGCAATTGGTGACTTTAAAAAAGAAACTGAATGCCAAAGGCTTGATTGTTTATATAGACTGGGTGAATGATAAGGTCATGATGGAACGGAAGAATCAAAATGAGGATACGTGGACTGTGCTGAAATTGAGGATGGAAGAATCGGAAAAGATGCTATTTGTCATGACCGATAATAGTCTTCGCTCTGCGTGGACTCCAAAAGAGATAGACTATTTCAAATCGCTTGGTAAAGAAGTCGTTGTTTATCAACCAGATGAGATTACGGAGATACCTTTCGATTCATTAGAAGATTGTAAGAAATGTTTGGAGGAAGAAATTGTTTTTACAACTATATCTGGTAGAAATAATGAATAGAAATTTTGAAAATCCTGCTGTACAGCATTTTATCAGCTATATGGAGGGGATCATCAATAGGATGGCCGCTAATAGTGCAAACTGCAAAAACTGGTTGCTGGCAATCATCGCAGGTTGTATGGCCATGCAGCCAACAATACAAGCTGTAGTGGATAAGATTTGGCTCGCTTACCCATTGGCGGGGCTATTTTGCATTTTGGATTCATACTATTTGGGGTGTGAGAAGTATTATCGTCAGATGGTGAGTGATTTCGTAAAAGAAGTCAGGAAGGATGGTGAACAATATGTACCCTACCTCTATAAATTCAAAGATCGTTCTGTTTGTGATGATGTAGATGCTGTGTTATCTGGATTGACATCTATAGCCACATGGCCTTTTTATGGAACAATTATGGCTATAGCTATACTTATTAGCAATAAGGTGATAGACTTGGCGTGATTGGTATCTATGGTGGAACCTTGATTTTGTATTATCGATACAGAAACAAGTCGGTCATCGAACTGTTGGTTTGATAGAGACTTTGAACTCTGCTTGCTTGCAACAAGCAAAAACTTCCAATAGTAATATGGCCGTTTGTCATTTAGGGTTCATGGTTCAATGTTAATGGTGAATGATTAATTTTCAATGGATTATAAGAAATCTACATACAAGAAAAAGACGGCTGCACCAAAGGTGCAATACAAGCCAAAAAGAGGCAAGTTGACTCCTTTGATGAGCGAAGACGAAAAGGCAAGTGCAGGTATTCATGAACTGAGCTATGACTTTGGATGCAGAATAACCAGACTGTTTCAGTATCTGACTGAGGATTCGGATTATAAAGAGTTCGTAATCTCTAAACAGATATACAGGAGTGGTACTTCCATTGGTGCGAATGTAAGGGAAAGCAAGCACGCTCAAAGTGATGCAGACTTCTTATCCAAGATGTCAATTGCATACAAAGAGGCGGATGAAACGGACTATTGGATGAACCTTTTGCATGATAATGGCTATCTCAATGACGATCAATTTAAGTCATTGAGCCATGACATACAAAGAATCCTGAAGATTCTTACCTCCATTGTTAAGACAATGAATGCAAAGGTTCATCCTAGTTTATGATTTATGGTTCTTCGCACAGCTCAGGCGCAAGCGGAGCATGGTTAATGGTTGAAGCAGATGGAAAATAAGCAGAAGCGCATTACCCTGAAAACTATACACGAGATGTTGGACGGGATGAGTGTGGAACTGGCAGAGAAGGTTCATCTGCTGTTTATGGCCAACTATATCGACTACTCAGACTATGAATTTCGTGATGAGGATCAGGTGGAGAGCTATTGCTGGTGCTACATGCACTGCAGTTCCCGCTTCATAGACATGCTCTGTGATGCCCAAGCCCAGTACGGGGATTATTCAGAGTTGGAGAAGTGTCCCATGCTATCACCGGGGCCTGGCCCGAGTGATAGGTAGCCTGTCGTCGCGGGGTTTGTGGAAGTACTTTTTCATACGGTTATGGTTTAGATGGTGTGGCGGTTCTCTGGCTGCAAAGCAGCATACTCTATCGATGGGGTGTAACAGGGACAATCCTTGGCCACGTGAGGCAACTCGCGGTGACCGATAATACGGGCATCGGGATAGGCTTCTGTCAAATCCTTCAGCAACTCGTAGAGGGCGTGCTTCTGGGCTTCAGTACGCGTATCAGCGGCTTTGCCTTTCTCATTAAGGCCTCCTTCATAGACAATGCCAAGGGAACAGTGGTTGTAGCGCTTGGCATGCATGCCCTGGACACTTTCCGGCAACAGAGGGATGATAGCGCCATTAAGGCGGACATAATAATGGTAACTGCATTGGCCGTATTTGGCCTCGCCGCAGGCAATCAGGTTTTCCACACTGAGAGGAAGGTTGCACTTCGAAGCAGTACAGTGAATCACAAGGAGTTTTACGGATTTCAACGGTTTCATATTCTAAACACGATTTACATACAACTTTGAACAGCCAGTGTACCGGCTACTGTGGTTATCACGGTTCCTACGTATTTCAGCACCTTCAGGACGGTGCGCCATTTTACTTTAATCATAAAGAAATTATTAAATTTATTTATATTATAAGATAACCTTCTTTTCTTCGGCGCGAAGAAAGAAGCAAAGAAGCATCCACCCTAACCAAGCCTTCCCCTATATGGGAAGGATGTAACTGTTACGGCGGGAGACCCGCCTTCACAGAGTTTTGGTAAGATTCACAAAGCTGTCGCCCTGCGGGTGAATCTTGGATTTTTAAAAGGTCTGACTTGCAGGCTGCGTTCATGTCAGGTGATTCTTACTATATGACTGTCAGAGCAGTCCTGTTGTGACATCGCAACACCCCGGACAAGTCAGACCTCAAGATATTCGCTTACTGGTCGGAATCTTCGCCGTTGCCTCCGCCGTTATCGCCGCCGGTGGTGGAGCCAGATCCTGAGCCTCCAGTGTTAGAGCCGCCGGAAGGGGTGCCAGAGTTCTCCGGGGTCTTGGACTTGGGCTCGACGAGATCCTTGACATTCATGAAGGCGGCCTTCTTCTTCAGCATCTTCGAAGAGAGGTTGTTCACGTCGGTGCGACTGGGAGAGAAGCAGAGGAACAGGCCGTTGATGTTGGTACCGAGGTTGAAGTCCTCCTCCTTGTTGGCTCCGGTGCTCTTCACGGAGAGGTAGAAGGTGCCGAGTTCACCGAACTGGACTTTCTTGCCTTCCAGGAGTTGCTCCAGGATACAGTACTGGAGTTTGTTGGCCACGCCGAGACAGACATCCTCGCCATACACCGAGTTGTGCTCCGACATGTGCTTACACAGTTCCTGATAGGACATGGTCTTGGTGCTGACCACCCGACCGTACCACTTGCCGAAAGCCGTGGTCTTGTCGTTCTTGTTTTGCGTTACTTTTACGAGTACTGGCATTGTTTACATTGATCATTAAAGATTGAACATTGAACATTGGCTGCGCGCAGGCTTCTGTTCACAGAGATTTTCTCTGACAGTGCAAAGGTACAACATTTCAAAGTGCCAACTGTGGACTTCCTGAGACCTCAAGGGACTTCCTGATAAAAACCGAGACTAATATTCCTTGGAGGGCTCACCAATGTCATTGACGATGAGTTCTACTTCTTTCGGGATGAAGAAATTGGCTTTCTTCGGCATGCCGAGATCGAGGATTTTCTGGCGAAGACCGGGCTTGCCGTCGATCCAGTAGTTGAGGTTGTTGAGGGCGCCGCTGGCAGTGCGGGCCTTCGGGAAATAGAGCAGGGCAAGTTCGGACTTGCCGTATTGACGGATTTGAAACATAATGATGTTGTTTTTATTCGTTAATCAATTAGCATGAGTTTGGAGGCTGAATTCGAGGCGTTTGCACGCTGAATTCGCCTTGAATTTACGCTGAATCCGATAGGGAATCTTGTAGGAATTCTAAGATATCAATACCACGCTCTTTCTGAGCGTCAGTGGCATGGTCTTCGAGGGTGGTGTCGACGGTGATGTCGAGATCGTATTGACGACGGGTCTGGTCGGCGAGTTCCTCGAAGAAGAGATAGGTCGAGAGGGTCGGGTCTGTACGGGGATAGAGAGTTACCGTACAGCCATCCAAGGGCGCAAAGAGGTCGGGAGTGAGATGTGCGGTCGTGGCGTATGAAAGCCAGATCGACTCTGGGAAGAGTTCGCTCAGCACCACCGCCGAAGCCTCGCTTTCCACCACGGCGACAGGTGTATCATGGGGACTGGCGCCCTGATATGGCAAGCTTTGCGCCGACGTATCAGGGGGCCTGTCCCCGTGATACACCGACCTATCACAGGGCCAGACCCCCTGATAGATTTCCCCTGAATCCACCAAGTGCAACCCAAATAGACAATGCCTGGGTCGCCAGAACTTTAGAAATTCCTCACGCTTTTTAAGCCGCATAGAAATCCACCCATCCCCGATATGGGCATCGAGGGGATCCTGCATGTCGTCAATCATCCAGAAGATGGGCTGGCCGCTCTTGGTCTTACCAAGTTGATAGCGCTGACAAGCCCGGTGCATCTGCTCGACGGTTATCTTACCAGCCTCGATCCAAGGCCGGAAGAAGTCGAAGTCATCCGCCCGACAGGCCTCTACCATTTTCATGGAGGGCAGGATGAAGTCAGTGGAATAGCGCGGGTCATCCGGGTCGAGGGGCATACATGTCAGGTAGCCTTCGACCATCTGAACGTCCAGGCCGATTTCCCGGCCAATCGACTGAAAGGTGTTGCAGAAAACTTCGTTCCACTTCATCGGCTCGCGCGTGTTAGTTAATTATTTATTTAATTAAAAATTTAATTAAGCCCCTTATAGGGGCTAAATAATTAATTATTAAATTATTAATTTATTATTATTAATTAAAAGGGCAGCGGATTGTCGATGAACTCGACCCATGTGACGTGCGTCTCGGGATGATCCTCCTTGCAGACGATGCCCTTTTCCTCCGCCATGGCGAAATAGGCATAGTAGGTCTGGGCATCCGGTACGCCGCACTTCTTCAATGCCACGGCCATCAACTCGTTAAAGGGACGCTGCCTGCGACCTTCCATCGCATCGGAGAACAGTTTGACCAGGTCCACGTCGGGATCCACATCTGGATTCTTCTTCGTGGTCTCTACCCGGCTCATCCACCGCCCCTGATCATCACGCGGTTGCTCCTGATAGTCAGACCTCTCCTCAGGCAGTCCCTTGTCGTTGACGACATAGTAGAATTTCCGCTTCATCTTCTGTTTGCGTGAGAAAGAGTGGGTGACCTTAAAGACGCCGTGATCCTCGATGATGGCACACTGGAACACCTCGAAGGCCTTGTTGGTCAGTTCCGTACCGATGGAGCCGCGCATGTTCCAGTCCTGCATGCTCTTGTTCAGATGGAGCACGCAGACGATGCAGCATTTCTGGTCCTTGGCCAGTGCCATCAGTTCCTCCATGATGCATGTCGCCTGTACGGCATCATTGATGTCGGTCATCAGGTCCTTGATGCCGTCGATGATGCAGATATCCGGTTTGATGGTCTTGACGGCCACGTCCACCATCCTCCGGCGGGTCTCAAAACCCAGTCCACGCAGGTTGAAGGCAAAGAACTGCGTATCGTCCAGTTGCCCGACCTCAGCCAGGGGCATGACACGCTCTTTCAGAATCTCCTGCGTGCTCTGCTGGCTCTGCTCCGTGTCAATCCACAGCACTTTCAGCGGTTCTTCCGTCAGTCGTTCCACGGCCAGCACCTGCTTCTTGAGAGCACTGGCCATCAGGATCGAGAGGAAATAGGTCTTTCCGCTCTTCGCCCTGCCGCAGTCGGCTGTGAGTTCCCCGCGATAGAAGCACGGCACGCCAAACATCCGGAACAGCGGCTGCATGGGCGGCAGGTCTGTCTTTGGCGTGATACGTTCACTATACAACTTGTCGATTTCCTCCTGGGTCGGAACCTTATGATTCCCAAAGGTGGTAGCAGTCTGTCTTCTTCGTACCAGACTGCCTTCAATTAAATTAAATGCTTGTTCACTCATTGACTTTGAAATTACTTGTTTGCACATTTTTTGCGAAATTACCAAGAATACCAAAGCGCATTTGAGTTTTGCAGCACTTTTTGGACAAAAAAGGGCATTTGCTGCAAAAATGCCCTCTTTCGGGAATGCGAATGTTAAAGAATCTTTAATAAACCCCCATTTTTGCAGCAAATTGAAGACAAAAACGGCAAAACGCTGCAAAAACCTATCATGAGGGCCAGGCCCCAGTGATAGGTATCCCCCCAAACCTATCACTGGGGCCTGGCCCTTATGATAGCCTTCCTCAAATCGTTGAGGCGTTGTTCGCGATCCATTTCCTGGCTGACGACAGACATGATGGCCTCGTACAAGTCTTTGATCTTCTCGAAGTCACCCTCCTTGCTGAGGCATCGGAACAATGTGGTCTTGTCAATCTGCTCACCGAACGTCTTGTTGACGAATCGGTTGATGGCGGTGCCGTTGTGTTTGTCAGTACGTATCAGTTTCAAGTCTATCATGGCCTTTACCCAGGCACCATACTGGTAGCCATGTTCGAAGTCCACATATTTCGCGATGGTGGGGGCCAGGAGTTCCGCCATTTCCTGGGCGGCACGACTGGTAAACAGGTCGGCGTAAGCCCCCACAGCAGGCTGCCGCAGGACGGACAACTCCATCTCCTGCTCCTGCATTTGCCTATGATGGACTGTTCTCAGATGACTGTTGATCTGTTCCCGTGTCAGCGAGTCCTGGTTTTCAAAGATGTAGTCTGATAAGGGGGCTGACAGGAACCTGTCCCCTGTCAGGTCATCCACCATCCGCTGCCACCGCTTGGCGCGCATCTCGGGATTCGATAGCAGCATCAGATGATCGTCCAGCATGTTTTGCAGCAGGAGGGCGATTCCTTTCAGACCCAAGAAGATCAGGTCATACATTTTGTAGGCCAAGGTCGTGGCATCGAAGTGAACACTCTTCGCCCTCCCTCTGTCACAATGCGGCAACTGCTCCAGATGTATGAATTCCTCTCTGACCGATTCAATATCGTCAATCGTCAACGGCGGATACTTCTGATAGTCACGGTCGCGGAAAAGCGGTACGGCGTCAAGAATGCCTTTTAGGGTTCCATGGAGTCCATTGATTCTTGCGATATCCCGATGGAAATCAAAACCCTTAGGGACCAGGAGCGACCTTCTCGATTCTTTCTCCAGGTCATACATCATACCCGCTGCCACGCATACCGTACCATACAAGGACATCAACCGCCCTTCCATCTCATAGAATGAGTAAGGGGGTTCTTTTGCCATTCTCTCACCATAGTCCAGCACACGCTGGAGCAAATCATTAACGCAACCGTTTGTTTTACAATTCGTTATCTTCATACTTTAAAAAATTTTTAAAAAACGGGCTGCAAAGGTACAAGTGTTTAGTGAGACTACAAAGAACAATTGTCAAAATCACACCATTTGTCTGTGCAATCGATTTCACAATTTTTATAGCAGAGAATGCACTTTTATAAAAATAAAGTTGTATCCACTGACCTTTGTTGAGGGGATAAAAGCCCCTCGTGAGGAATATTTTGCCAAGTACAAACAGCGAAGTATCACCAGGGCCAGGCCCCGTGATAGGTTTTTGGCAATAATAATGATGGTATTATGACACAGGATGAGCGTTGGAATACTCGGTATGAGGAGGTGAAAAAGTTTATTGAAACCAATAAGCGTAATCCGTCGAAACACCGGATAGAAGAGCATGATATGCTGAACTGGATTAAGCATCAGAGGAAACTTCTGAATGCCGGACAACTGAAGTCGGAGAGAGTAGAGGTGTTCGAAAGGCTTTTGGCGCTCGTTGAACAATATCGACGGGTGAATCAATATCAGTAGCCTTCTTTTCGAAAAGAAGCAAAAGGATTCATTCATTTCTTTCGGCGCAAAAGAAACGAACCAAAGAAAGCATTCCCCCAACCAAGGC
>Ga0310697_10000042_pt1 | contig 174469 bp, 150 predicted proteins | sample 172DNAGHGlowgp2_FD_203883 | JGI IMG/M metagenome (GOLD analysis project Ga0310697, IMG submission 203883) | Sheep rumen microbial communities from Palmerston North, Manawatu-Wanganui, New Zealand - 1728 DNA GHGlow gp2 (v2) (version 2) | ecosystem: Host-associated > Mammals > Digestive system...
TTCGCTATTGCTTCCTCTCCCCCAAGTGTCACAACTTGAAGCTTGCAAGTCGCTATAGGGTTCGTCGGTGACTACGCCCCGAATGGACTTTCACCACAGATGTATGACATGCCCGTCGTACAAAGAAAAAAGTCTGCGGCACTCACGTGCGGCAGACTTCATGCAAATAACATTCTCCAAATTATTAACTTTTAACTTGATTAATGAAAAAAAAGTCGGAAATCCTTAAATCTCAGTGAGATTAAGATGATTCTACACATCCGATTTTCTTACTCATTACAAAAGTACTATAATATTTCAATACATAATACTCAATTTTGAAAAAAAGTGAGATAAAACTACTATTTTCGGTAGTATTTGACTGCCGAAATGTGACTGGATGCCATAGTTAGTTGATTGATATGATATCAATTAAATGGATTCCACCCATGCCTTTAGGGCATCATCGCTCATGGAATTCAGACTCTTGGGAGTTTTCCAGTCAGCATCAGGTGCCGAGGGCCTAAGATATTTCAGAGTTTCTCCTGCTCCACTACCGCCCGAAGTGAAAAACGGCACAATGGTTTTTCCCGTCAAGTCATATTGCTCCAGAAAAGTGTTGATAATCGTGGGAGCAATATACCACCAAATGGGGAAACCGACAAACACGGTGTCATACTGCTCCATGTTCTCAACCTTGCCCGATATTGCCGGGCGGCTGCTCTTATCGGCCATTTCGAGGCTGCTGCGACTGGATTTGTCGCGCCAATTGAGGTCGGCGGGAGAATAAGGCGTTTCGGGCACGATTTCATACAGATCGGCATTCATGAGCCCGGCAAGGCGTGTAGCCGCCTCCATGGTTGTTCCCGTCGCACTGAAATAAGCGACAAGCGTCTTGGAATTGTTGTTCATAGTGTCATTGATAATTTGTGCATTAGCGGTTGCATGAATCAGTGCCATACAGCCAATAATGAAGGTTAATAATCTCTTGTAACTCATATTAATATATAATTGTATAAATGATAACAGCAGCATCCAGCAACAATATCGCCAAAAAAGCGATCCAGGTGCTGTGAAACTTCTTGTAAAGGATTACCGGCATGATGGTCAGGAAAAGAGAAAATACACTCAAGCTACTGAATATTATGGATGCTTGATATAATGGATAAGACTCCATTAAGCGGCCACTCACAAATGTGATAAACACCATTTGCAGTACAAAATAATACATTAACCCCAACTTGGTACTCCAACTATATACTCGATGATTCAAATTGCTCTTATTCTTGTGAATGAAATTAAACGAGAAATAGCATGACGTCAATGCAACTGCTGTTATTAATAGAGCGTGCACAAAGAGTTCTATACTCGTTTTTAATGCCATGGCAATAGAGACAGTTGTCAGGAAGGCCATTATTACAGCAAAGAAGGCAAAAAGCAACCGCTTAATGGTTGATCTCCATGTTAATTGGAAGAATTGCCTGAAAGCAAGAACCGTGTAAAAGATAATGAATGTAGCTACCAAAGCACCGACCGCCCATATCAGCATTGAGCCTGCTGAATACAGGAAAGAATATAGCTGTGGTGACGACAACTTGAGAGGAGCAAGGATGGATTGATTGGCAATGTGGCAGAATCCATTAAAAAGCACATTGGGCAATTTAATCATGGTCTCCAATGATGTGAGATAAATCATGAAAATGAATATCTCGATGAAATTATAACCTCCAATCTTACCAAAAGCAAACCTGACAAAACAAACCAAAAGAATAGTTGTCAATATGCTTTCATACAGCGGATTTTCTAATAAGTTGAAAAATCGCTTGAGCAGTGGCAGCATCGGTTGGAAAAAAGATGGCAAGGAGAACCTGTCAAGCGATTCGCCAATTGAAGCGTAAGATGAAACATACTCTTGGCCAGTCAAGAAATAAGCGAACAGGATGAAGACCACCATAACGGCCAACAACTTAAACGGCGGGAAATAGAACTGACGATGCCCGGCAAGATAATCACGCACCATGTATCCTGGCCGCGTTAAGAGTTCCTTGATGGTACGGAACATCGGGCGATTACCCAATCCCCAAATATCAAGGAAATTAAAGAATGCCTGCTTCCATGTGTATCGGTCCCACGTCCCCACTTGTCCGCACTGGGGACAATAGCGCCCCGCATATTCACATCCGCAATTGGTACACTGACGCATTGTGACATCGATGCCCGGAATGGTATCCCTCTCTTGCTGACGACGGTCATAGCGCAAATCCAACGCTTTGAGTTTGCGGCGCCATGTGTTTTTCTTAATGGGCTTCTGCTTTTTTACTTTCCGCTCAACGACTTTATTCGCTTGCTTGCCAAGTCCCAAATACCCCATTATATTGCGACGTTCCTGTTTCCAAGAAAAGCGATTCCATGATGCGTCTTGTCCGCAAGATGGGCAAAAACGTCCTTTAAACTCCTTACCGCAATTCAGACAAATGTGCGATATCTCATCGCTTGCAGACGCGACAGGAGTTTCCCGCTGACGACGATCAAAGCGCAAATCCAACGCTTTGAGTTTGCGGAGCCATGTGTTTTTTTTGACTTTTCTTTTCTCCTTTAGGAGTTTATCGCTTTTTTCCATGCCGCAAAGATACGAAAAATCCCGAGAGAACACAATTGTGCCTCTCGGGATTATTATCAAGTATCTTCAATACCAACGCTTACAACTATTAATCAACGCGTTGGCTGAGGTCTCTTTATCAGAACATCTTGTCGGGATAGACACCGGTGGCATGCAGCTCGGCAAACTTATCCACTACGCCCTGACGGTCGGCTGCATAGGTGACACCAAACCATTTGCTCTCGGTGGTGAGAACCTTAACCTGAGCGGTGCCGGCTGTCACCATCTCGTTGACCACAGTGGGAATGAAAAACTCTGCTTTGGGCTTGTCAATGTTTTCCTTGAGGAAGTCCACAAAGCATCTTTCACTGTGAGCGAAGTAATCGGGAGTGAAACCCCAGAAGTTCATTGACACGGGAGTTTCAAAAGCCAATTGCCGAACATCACCGTTCTCATCGGTAAAGACGATATTGTGATCAGCGTCATAGCCGATGTCGGTGCGTTCTACAACACCTGTGAGCAAGCCCTCACGTGTTTCACACACGCCGCGTGCCACCGTGCCGCTTTCGCTCATAGTATTACCCACCTTGAAGCCTACCATACTGTAATGGCACTTGCTGTCCTCAGGAAGTGAAGACAGTTCAGCAGCCATCACTTCAAAGCTGTTGCGACCATAGTAGTCGTCGGCGTTGATAATGGCAAAAGGCTCATTGATGACATCCTTGCCCATCAGCAGGGCATGGTTAGTGCCCCAAGGCATGGCACGTTCGGCCGGACAAGTAAAGCCCTCGGGCAAGTCGTTTAAGCCCTGAAAAACCACCTCAACCGGAATGTGGTTCTCATATTTGGATAAAATCTTCTCGCGGAAGTCAGCCTCAAAGTCCTTGCGAATAACAAAGACCACCTTGCCAAAACCGCTGTGGATTGCATCAAAAATTGAATAGTCCATGATGGTCTCGCCATGAGGGCCCAGACCGTCGAGCTGCTTGAGTCCACCATAGCGGCTACCCATTCCTGCAGCAAGTACAAATAATGTGGGTTTCATTAATTTAGGTTGATATATTTTAAGTAAATATTTAAATTGTTTTTCTATCAGTCCACTGTCTTGAAATCAAAGATGATGGTACGGCGGTACTCCTCATCAGGGCGCAACTCTTGTGACTGGAAATTAGCGTGGTTGGGAGCATCGGGCATACCTTGGCACTCAATGGCCACTCCGTCATAATCGTGATAAGGCTTGCCACTCTTGCTCAAGGGACAGCCTTCGAGCCAGTTGCCGGTATAGACTTGTGCTGCAGGCTGATCGGTACTGATTTTCACCATGCGGCCTGACTGCTTGTCACACAGCACGGCAGCCAAGTGCAGGTCACCGTCGTCGTAGCCATCAATAACCCAGCAGTTATCATAGCCCTTGCCATAGTTAAGGGCCGGAAAGTCCTGCTTGATGTCACGGGCAATCACCTTGGGCAGGGTAAAGTCCATCGGGGTGTTCTCGACAGATGCCATCTCTCCAGTGGGTATAAGGTCGGCATCAGTAACCAGATAGCGCGAGCAGTTGAGCTGCAACTCTTGATTAAGGGCTGTTCCTTCCTTGTCCTCACCAGCCATATTAAAATAGGTGTGATTGGTGAGATTGAGCACTGTGGGGGCATCGGTCACGGCACCCAACTCAATCTTTAAAACATTGTCATCGCTCCAAGTATAGGCGACGCGAGCATTGAGGCATCCGGGATAGTTCTCGTCTCCGTCGGGGCTCTCAAGAGTGAACACCACGGTATCACCTTCCATCTCACACTCCCAAATTTTGTTCTGGAAACCTACCTCACCGCCATGCAGGTGGTGTTTGCCCTGATGGTTGCAGTTGAGTTGGTAATCCTTACCATCGAGTATGAACTGGCCCTTGCAGATGCGGTTTGCAAATCGTCCAGGCACTTTGCCCGCGCAAGGGCCGTCAAAGAAGTAGTCCTTCAGGTCCTTGTAACCTAATACCACATCGGCCAGATTGCCGTCACGGTCAGGCACTTTAATTTCAAGGATGCCGGCACCCAGCGATGAGAGCTTGACGCTTGCTCCACTGGCATTGATGAGTTCATAGGTGGTGATTTCACCACGGTCGGTCTCAAATGTGTCGATTCTAATGCTCTTCATCTCAATCCACTACTTTGTGTGCACCGTCGCTGATGATAACGTTGATCACCTCGGGCTCATGTCCATATTTCTTGTTGAATTTTTCCTTGGCTGTTGCGATAAAGTTATCATAACGGTCATCCTTCACGAGGTTGATTGTGCAGCCGCCAAAGCCGCCGCCCATAATGCGAGAACCCGTCACACCGCACTCTCGAGCAACATCGTTGAGGTAGTCCAGCTCCTCACAGCTCACCTCATAGTCCCGCGACAGTCCGTCATGTGTCTCATACATGCAACGGCCGACGGTCTCGTAGTCGCCACGTTCCAGAGCATCGCACACGTCAAGCACACGCTGTTTCTCGCCGATGACAAAACGGGCACGGCGATAGTCCTCGTCGCTCACTTGATCACGCACATCGGCAAGCATTGTATAGGAAGCATCACGCAGGGTATCCATCCCCAGGATCGATGCCACGCGCTCGCATGATTCGCGGCGCTTGTTGTAGGGAGAATCCACCAGCTCGTGTTTTACCTTGCTGTTAAGCAATACCAGTTTGTAGCCTTCGGGGTGGAAGGGGAAATATTCATGCTCCAAGGAACGGCAGTCAAGACGCATCAAACAGTCCTTTTTGCCGAAAACGCTGGCAAACTGGTCCATGATACCGCAATTCACGCCGCAGTAATTATGCTCGGTGCTCTGCCCAATCTTTGCCAACTCAAATTGATCAATCTTATTCTCGTTGAACATGTCATTAAGCGCAAAAGCAAAGCAGGATTCCAAAGCAGCCGATGATGACAGTCCGGCGCCCAGAGGCACATTGCCTGCAAACACAGTATCAAAGCCCTTGACTACACCGCCACGCTTGATGACCTCGCGGCAGACGCCAAAGATGTAACGGGCCCACTGTTCCTGAGGTGCATCTTCTTCCTTGAGTCCAAATTCACAATAGGCGTCCATGTCCATACTATAGACGCGCACCTTCTCCGTACCGTTGATGTTGATGGCAGCCATGATATACTTGTCGATGGCACCAGGGAATACAAAACCACCATTATAGTCGGTGTGCTCTCCTATCAAATTAATGCGGCCAGCCGAAGCATAGAGTATGCCATCGGTGCCAAAACGCTGCTTAAATTGTTCCTGAATTTTCTGTTTCATTTTTTATTTGTTTATGAAGTTAAATGTTGATTTCGTTCATCGTGTAGAAGCGGCGATAAATAAAGAATATAGTTACCGCAACAGCAATGGGAATATGCCAAACCGGCAATCCCAAATCTATCGTAACCGCATGAAAAAACTATCTGTTAAAATAGTTTTTTTGATCGTTGACGATTCTCTCCAAGTTCTCGAGGTTGATGTGACCATTTATCACTACCATCGCATCGGTCATTTCGCTTGCATTGGCGATGACGATTTCGCTCAGGTACTGACCATCACGACGCACAAGCACTGTCTGTTGGTCACCATAGCCCCGCTGATTGGTAACTATCTCCTCATAGGAGCGTTGCTTGTAAAGATTCTGGAGGTGTTTGCGATACTTGTCACGAACGTTGGGGCTACACTTGCTCAAATCAAGCAGTTGCACCGAAGTGATACCAAGGCCCGCTTCGGATAAAGTGGGCGAAATCAGGCGTCCAAGGCCCAAGAGTCCACTGCCCACATTAAAATATTGGGCATGCCTGGCGTCACGCAAGTCGTTAATGATGTCATCGGCATTTCGCGTCAACATGCTGCAGGAGATCACTATGAGTGACAGCAGTGCCAATGTTACTGTTCTCAATGTTTTGTTCATTGGATTTCCTTTTTAAACAGTTATAATAACGGATGACAAAGGTATGAAAAAATGTGTGATGTTGACTATTATCTTTTCTTAAAATTCTAAAAAAAGACAATAATATCCGTGTATTTTTAGACGAAACCTATAGAAATTGCAGCCAATTGGCACGAATAGATATTAAAATCGTTTTCATATCGATTAATTCACCCCATCATCATTTTATGGAGTAATTTATTGATTTTGTACATTTATTTTAGTACCTTTGCGGCCTATTTAGAACAGAATAACTATAAAAAACAATAATTCATATCTTATTTAGAAATGGCTAACATTAATGACTTTAACTTTGCCGGACATAAGGCAATCGTGCGCGTGGACTTTAACGTGCCCCTGAATGAGAAAGGAGAAATTACTGATGACACCCGCATTCGCGGAGCTATTCCCACACTGAAGAAAATTCTTGAAGACGGAGGTGCGTTGATTATCATGTCACACATGGGTAAACCCAAGGGAAAAGTCAACCACAAGTTGTCACTCAACCAGATTACCAGCGCCGTTGCAGCTGCCCTGTGCCGCCCTGTGCAGTTCGCTCAGGACAGTGCCGAGGCCAAGAATCAGGCCGACGCTCTCAATCCCGGAGAGGTGCTTCTGCTCGAGAACCTGCGTTTCCACCCCGAAGAGGAAGGCAAGCCTGTAGGCATTGAGAAAGACGATCCCAATTATGATGCAGCCAAGAAGGAGATGAAGGCCCGTCAGACCGAATTTGCCAAGACCTTAGCCAGCTATGCCGACGTGTATGTGAATGACGCATTTGGCACCGCTCACCGCCGTCATGCCTCGACCGCCGTCATTGCCGATTTCTTTGATAACGACCACAAGATGCTGGGTTACCTCATGGAGAAAGAGGTTACCGCCATCAACAATGTGATGAAGAATGCTCAGCATCCCTTTACCGCAATCATTGGCGGCAGCAAGGTGTCAAGCAAACTGTCAGTTATCAAGAACCTGCTCGACAAGGTGGACAACCTCATCATCGGCGGTGGCATGGGTTATACATTTATCAAGGCCCAGGGCGGTCACATCGGTGACTCACTGCACGAGGATGAACTGATGCCCGAGGCACTGAACGTAATCGCTGCAGCCAAGGAAAAAGGTGTGAACCTAAGTCTCTCGGTAGCCACTGTTGCCGGCGACAGTTTCTCCAACGATGCCAATCGCCAGACAGTTGACATCTACAACATCCCCGACGGTTGGGAGGGCATGGATGCCAGTGAAGCATCGCTCGCCAACTGGAAGAAGATCATCCTTGACTCCAAGACCATCCTGTGGAACGGTCCCGTCGGTGTATTTGAGTTCGAAAACTTCGCACACGGCACGGGCGAAATCGCCAAGTATGTAGCCGAAGCTACCCAAAACGGCGCCTATTCACTCGTTGGCGGTGGTGACTCGGTGGCTGCGGTCAACAAGTTTGGCCTTGCAGACAAGGTATCTTATGTTTCGACAGGCGGTGGTGCCATGCTCGAGGCCATCGAGGGCAAGACGCTGCCCGGTGTTGCCGCCATTCTGGGCGAGTAACCCTGTGTGAAGAAACATTACCATAAGCCCTGTGTTTTGCCATTATTGCAAGACGCAGGGCTTTTCTATATAAATCGGATATCGGGCTTTATTTATACTGTTCGGAAAGCGCTTCGGCACAGCGCTCACCGTCTATGGCACTGGAAACGATACCCCCAGCATAACCTGCCCCTTCACCACAAGGATATAGACCTTGCAGGGTGACATGATGCAGCAACATGACATCACGGGGAATGCGCAACGGGGAAGATGTGCGCGTCTCAACTCCAATGACGATGGCGTCGTTAGTGAGAAACCCACGGGCATTCTGGCCAAAGATTTTAAAACCCTTGCGCAGGCGATTGGCGACAAACGGCGGCAGCCATTGGTCGAGGCGTGACTCTTGAACTCCAGGCAAGTAGGATGACGGCGGGATATTGCGAGAGGACTTGCCATCCACAAAGTCCTTCATACGCTGGGCTCCTGCAATCAAGGTGTTTCCCGCTTCAGCAAATGCCCTGCGCTCCATTTCTTCTTGAAAATGCATCATTGATAGCACGCCATATTGCTTGAAACGCTCTGGCAAATCTTCGGGATGCAGCTCGACCACCATGCCTGAATTGGCCCAGTGTGAACCACGGTTGCTTGGAGACATTCCATTGACTACCAAAGTTTCTGGACTGCTCACGGCAGGAACCACGAAACCTCCAGGGCACATGCAGAAGGAATATACCCCACGATGATCGACCTGAGTCACAAAATTATATTCAGCTGCAGGCAGATATTCCCCACGTCCCAAGACAGTGTGATACTGGATCTGGTCGATAATGCGCTGAGGATGTTCCAGACGCACACCAACTGCAATGCCTTTGGCTTCAACCGTGATGTTGTCATCATAAAGCATCTGATAGACATCACGCGCCGAGTGGCCAGTCGCTAAGATGACAGGCCCTGAAAACGTCTCTCCTGATGCCGTTTTCACGCCATTGACTGTACCATCTTCAACAATCAGGCCAGTTACGCGCGTTTGGAAGTGAACCTCACCGCCACAGCGCAGGATAGTCTCGCGCATTGCTTTGATCACACCGGGCAACTTGTCGCTGCCGATGTGGGGATGGGCATCAATAAGGATATCCTCACGTGCCCCATGTTGGACAAAAATGCCCAGAACACGATCTACTGAACCGCGTTTTTTGCTGCGGGTATAGAGTTTGCCGTCACTATAGGCCCCTGCCCCACCCTCGCCAAAGCAATAGTTGCTCTCAGGGTCCACAATACCTTCGCGCTGGATGCGTGATGCATCGATGCGCCGAGCCGTCACATCCTTGCCGCGCTCTAGCACGATAGGCTTAATACCCAATTCTATCAGTCGCAAGGCAGCAAACAGTCCACCAGGGCCCATGCCGACAACGACGGCTTGCCGCTTGCCATTCACTGGCTGGTACTCGATGGGAGGGACCAGATAGTCCTTTGTCATCGGCTCATCGACATAGACACGCACCTTGAGGTTCACCACCACTTGTCGCTGTCGTGCATCAATGGAGCGTTTCAAGACTCTGATGCCCTGGATGTTGCTAGCTGGAATATCGTTATATTTTTCTAGATGACGGACAATCTCGCTCTGACTGGATGCAGTGCGAGGGTTGACACGTAATTGTAGTTCCTGAATCATAGTGCAGATTTTTTATGCCACAAAAATACTGAATTTCTACTAAAAAGAAGTATTTTTGTGCCTTAAAACTTAAGATAAAGTGTCATCATGAGTGAAAAGGACAATAACAAGTGCGGTGTGCTGTTTGACCTAGATGGCGTCTTGCTCGACAGCGAGGGGCAGTACAGCATTTTCTGGGAGTCGATGGATGAGTTGTTCCCGACAGGCGTCAACAACTTCGCCGCTTATATCAAGGGTTTTCATCTCAAGCGCATTATGTCTTACTTTGACAATGACGAAGTGCGGCAACAGGTACTTGACAAGCTGATGGAATTTGAGCGCAACATGCGCTTTGAGTTCTTCCCTGGTGCGCTGGAATTTGTCAAGCAGCTGCGCGACGCCAGCATACCAATGGCAATCGTTACTTCCAGCGACCGCACCAAGATGCAATCGCTTTATAGCCAGCACCCTGAATTCCCGACGCTGTTTGACCGCATCATCACCGGTGACATGGTAACCAAGGCCAAACCCGATCCACAATGTTTCCTGACAGCAGCACAACAGTTAGGACTTGACATCAGTGACTGCATCGTGTTTGAAGATTCCCTCAATGGACTGATTGCAGCACGAGAATCAGGTGCCCGCGTAATTGGTGTTTCGACAACGATGAGCGTCGAGGACGTGATGCCACTGTGTGACATGACCATTCAGGCCGTCAGCCAATTAAACATCAGCCAAATGCTTGACTGCCCCAAAAAGTGACATGTTCTTTCAGGTAAATCGTCTCAAAAGAGACAAAATCTTTGCTTGATTGTAAAATTGGTTGTAATTTTGTCACACCTAATGAAAACCGAATCAAATATCGAAGATTTTGCAGCGAGCAACAACCCGGTTGTGCGCAAGTTTAATGAGTATCTTGATGCTCATAACTTGCGGAGGACAACCGAACGGTATGCTATTTTGAGTCGCATCATGGACATCAACGGTCATTTCACCATTGAGGAGCTGCAGCAAATGATTGACGAAGACGGTTTTCATGTGAGCCGCTCTACAGTTTATAATACAGTGGAACTGCTCATGGATGCCAAGATGCTGCGTCGGCATGTGTTTGAAGGCATGCAGGCCCAGTATGAACGCATCACTTTGCCCCACACCCACTTAGTTTGCACTATTTGCGGCAAGGTCAAAGAGGTGAGGGATCCAAATTTTGCGGCGTTCATGAACGCTCGTCGATTCAATGCCTTTAACACCGACCATTACAGCCTGTATGTGTATGGCACATGCAGCACTTGTGCCCGCAAGTCAAAGCGCACCAAGGCTCAGGACGACATGAAGGCTAAACGTAAATAACTAAGTAATTACTATATAACTATTTAACACTTTTAAATCTGTTAATTTATCATGGCTAAAGTAAAACCGTTCCGTGGCGTGAGACCGCCGAAAGAGTATGTAGAAAAAGTCGCTTCTAAACCCTACGATGTCCTCTCAAGTGAAGAGGCACGCGCCGAGGCTGGTGACAATGAGATGAGTCTGTATCACATCATTAAGCCCGAAATTGACTTTGAACCCGGTACAGGAGAGCATGAGCCCAAGGTCTATGACAAGGCAGTTGAAAACTTCAAGAAGTTCCAGGATAAAGGCTGGCTGGTACAGGACAACCAGGAATGCTACTACATCTATGCACAGACCATGGATGGCCGCACCCAATACGGATTTGTAGTTGGCGCCAGCGTTGAGGATTACCTGACTGGCCACATCAAGAAGCACGAGCTCACCCGCCGTGAGAAAGAGGCCGACCGCATGCACCATATTGAAATCAATAATGCCAATATCGAGCCGGTATTTCTGGCATTCCCAGATAACCACACGCTCGAGGACATTATCGACCGTACCGCTCAGACAACTCCCGAATATGACTTCGTGAGCGAGGATGGCATTGGCCACACCCTTTGGGTGATCAACGACAAGGCTACCATCGATACCATCACCAAGGAATTTGCCGAGATTCCTTACCTTTATATTGCTGATGGTCACCACCGCACTGCCGCTGCTGCCCATGTGGGTGAAGAGAAAGCCAAAGCTGATCCCAACCACAACGGCACCGAGGAGTACAACTACCTGTTGGCAGTTTGCTTCCCCCAGTCACACTTGAAGGTGATGGATTACAACCGTGTAGTAGTTGACCTGAACGGCAACACCGAGGAGCAATTCCTTGAGAAATTACGCGAGAAATTCATCGTTGAGGAGAAAGGCACTGAGATTTACAGGCCCGCCAAGCTGCACAATTTCTCTCTGTACCTGGGTGGCAAGTGGTACTCATTGACCGCCAAGGAAGGCACCTATGACGACAACGATCCCATCGGTGTTCTCGACGTTACCATCTCGAGTGATTACATCCTGCGCGACATTCTGGGCATCACCGACTTGCGCACCGACAAGCGCATCGACTTCGTCGGCGGCATCCGCGGTCTGGGCGAGTTGAAGCAGCGTGTTGACAGTGGTGAAATGAAGATGGCTTTGGCCCTCTACCCCGTGACCATGAAGCAGATCATTGACATTGCCGACAGCGGCAAGATCATGCCTCCCAAGGCCACCTGGTTTGAGCCCAAGCTGCGTTCAGGACTCATCATTCACAAGCTCGACTAATCATTTATTCCTTTTTAGGATAAGCTCCAAGCGTTAATGGCTCAATTCGGGCTGTTAACGCTTTTTTTCACACATGACTTCATTAGCGGCCGACTAACATCCCACTGCTTGAAAATGTTTATAAATGTTTGATATCAAAAATTATTGGCATACCTTTGCTTGAGAAATTCAGAATAACCGTTTTCTAATGTTTAATTATGAAAAAATCAAAACTATTTGTTTCACTTGCAGCGGGATTGACTGCATTTACAGTTATAGCAGGCAGCACGACACCTGTTCACCGCCCACTCATTGAGGAATATACCGGCACCTGGTGCGGCTGGTGCGTTAGAGGGATTGTTGGCATGGAGTTGCTGAGTCAAACATTTGGTGATGACTTCATCGGTGTTGCGTACCATAATGATGATGCCATGCAGGTTTTAGAAGAGAGCGCCTATCCCAACTCATTCTGGGGGTATCCTGCGGCATTTGTCGAGAGGTACTATGATATTGACCCTCTATATGGGTATGGTTACAACACCGGTGGCATCGTTGACTTCATGCAGCAGGTTGCTGCCACCACAACTATTGCCGGTATCGATGTCAAGGCTGAGTGGACTACCGCCGACAGAACTGCCATTAAAGTGAACGTTACCAGCTACTTCACTGTTGATGGCAATAGCGGAAAATATGCCATTGAGGTCATGCTCATTGCCAATGATCTGTATGGTACCGGTTACGGCTGGAACCAAGCCAATTATTACAATGATTATACCGAAATGGCAGATGACGCCTATTTGGGAGAATGGGTAAGTAAACCCGAGATTGTCACCGGCTATCACTTCAATGACGTTCTTGTCGGAACAAGCGGTGTTGTCAGAGGCAGCCTGCCGACTAATCTTACCGCCCAAGTAGATTACAGCTACGACTACACGTTCACACTAAGCAAATTGCCCAATCCAGCTCTAATCCAAAACAAGGACAACCTGCATGTAATAGCCATCGTCGTCAATACCGACAATAAAAGAGCCATCAATGCCAACAGGTGCAACATTGACAACTATGTTGCTGTCGTTCCTGGTGACGTCAATAATGACGGGAACGTTAATATCGCTGATGTGAGTGTCCTCATTGACAGCATTTTGAGCCGCAACTATGATTCAATCAACACGGCCAATGCCGATGTTGACGGAGACGGAGAAATCAAAATCACCGATGTGACATCTCTCATCGACCTTTTGTTGTTTGGAAATCAGAATTAACAGTCCAAATAATCAAGTCAAATACTTAAAAAGCGTTATCAAGACAATTGATGACGCTTTTTTTCGTTTTTTTTATTAACAAGGGCACATTAATTAAAAATAAAACACTAAATTTGTAGGTTAAAAGATAAAACAAAAAATTAATAACGATATAAAGAGACTTAACTGTATGAAATTCAACGTCCAAAGTAAATTATTGCTCACGCGTTTGAATGCCGTGAGCAAAGTGGTTAGCAGCAAAAACGCCTATGCCATCCTCGACAATTTCCTGTTCGAACTGCAGAGCGATCGCCTGATTGTTACCGGTAGCGATATGGAAACGCGCCTTACTACCAACATCGAGGTGCAGAACGTGGAAGGCTCTGGCAAATTCGCCCTTGATGTGAAACGTACCATCAATTCGTTGAAGGAGTTGCCCGACACAGCCCTTACATTTGAAATCAACGACGAGAACCTTGCAGTTAAGGTGACATATATCAACGGTTACTATGACGCGATGGCTCTCAATGGCGATGAATTCCCTGAGAAAGCAGTCAACGCCAATGAGGTTCAACAATTCATGTTGCCGGCAAAGAGTATTGCTTCGGGTATCGCCCACACGCTGTTTGCCGTGGGCAACGACGATATGCACCCGCAATTCACAGGTATTTACTGGGACATCAAGCCCGACATGATCGTGTATGTTGCCAGCGACTCTCACAAGTTGGTTCGCTATCGCCAGACCAACGTAAAGCCCAATTTTGAACGTTCATTCATTCTCCCGGCCAAGCCCGCAGCCATTCTTGCCAACATCATTGACCGTGACAGCGAGGAGAATGTGAAGATCACTGTTGATGAGAGCAGTGCTACCTTTGAGAACAATGACTATCAGCTCTCATGCCGCTTCATCAATGGCCGCTATCCCAACTATAACTCTGTTATCCCCGAGGATAACCCCTATACCATGGCCGTTGATCGCTTGACGCTCTTGAACGCCGTTCGCCGTGTGGCCGTATTCGCCAATGTGGGCGGACTCGTAAGGCTCGACCTCAAGCCCACCCAGGTGGTTCTTACAGCTCAAGACGTCGACCACTCCACCGCTGCCGAGGAGACCATCTCCTGTGAATATAACGGTGAGCCCATGAACATTGGTTTCAAGAGCGCCGACGTGATTGATGTAATCAACAACATCGACTGCGATGGTGTTTATCTCAAGCTTTTGGATCCCGCACGAGCTGGTGTGTTCGTTCCCAGTGAGCAGAAGGCAGGCGAAGAGCTCATCGTCCTCCAGATGCCTATGATGATCTAACTAAGTCGCCCATTATCATGGAATTGAATCTGAAACGGCCTCTAGTGGTCTTTGACTTGGAATCTACAGGTCTGAACATTACTGAAGACCGCATCATTGAGTTGTCCTATGTCAAAGTATATCCTAATGGCCAAGAGGAAACAAGGACATATCGTTTCAATCCCGAGAGGGAGATTCCCCAGCAGGCAATCAATGTTCACGGCATCACTAACGATGACGTGAAGGACAAGCCCACCTTCAAGGAACTTGCCCATGACATTGCCAGGGTATTTGAAGGCTGCGACATTGCCGGCTTCAACAGCAACCATTTTGACATTCCATTGCTGGCTCAAGAGATGAGCAAAGCTGGGGTGGTATTTGATCCGTCACAGCACAAGTTTATCGACGTCCAGACGATTTACCACAAGCGGGAAAAACGCGACCTTGAGGCAGCCTGCCTGTTCTATTGCGGCCATCCAATGGAGAACCATCACTCGGCAGCCGACGATGCCCAGACCACACTTGAGGTATTGAAAGCGCAACTCGACCATTATGCCAATGACGAGGAACCGTTAAAGAATGATGTTGAATACCTGTCACAGTACTCGACACATAACCGCAATGTGGACCTGGCTGGACGCATCATCTACAACGAGAACATGCAACCCGTGTTCAACTTCGGTAAGCACAAAGGGAAAACCGTGGAAGATGTGTTCACAAAACTCGACTTCGGCTATTATGATTGGATGATGAAGAGCGACTTTGCTGAAAACACCAAACAGGTGATTACCAGGTTGTATATCCAATACAAGAAAAAGTAATCTCACTAACCCAATACTGCATCATGCTGAAAGGCAAACACATCATTCTGGGTATCACTGGCGGCATTGCTGCCTATAAGTGCGCCACGCTCACGCGCCTGCTTGTCAAGGCAGGTGCCGAAGTGCAGGTCATCATGACTCCAAATGCCAAACAGTTCATCCAACCGTTGACACTGTCAACACTCAGCGGCAAACCGGTCATCAGCGAATTCTTTACCGCCAACACAGGGCAATGGAACAGCCATGTTGACTTGGGACTATGGGCCGATGCGCTTATCATTGCTCCTGCAACAGCATCGACTATCGGCAAGATGGCGCATGGTGTCGCCGACAATATGCTGGTAACGACCTATCTGTCGGCCAAGGCGCCTGTATTTGTCGCACCGGCAATGGACTTGGACATGATGCGGCATCCAAGCACAGTTCGCAACCTGGAATTGCTGCGCAGTTACGGGAATCATATCATCGAACCCGCTGAGGGTGAATTGGCCAGCCATCTCATCGGCAAGGGGCGCATGGAAGAGCCCGAGAACATCGTCAAAGCAATTGATGAATTTTTCTCTAGAGGTGAAGACCTGCAGGGCAAACGCGTTCTCATCACTGCCGGCCCCACCGTCGAGAAAATCGACCCCGTGCGCTACATCAGCAACTTCTCTTCTGGCAAGATGGGCTTTGCTCTTGCCGACGAATGTACCAGCCGTGGTGCGCAAGTGACACTGGTTGCAGGTCCGGTTAGCATCAAGACCGAATGCCCAAGCATTGAGCGTGTCGATGTGACGACGGCTGTTGAGATGCACGATGCCGTAATGGCCGCTTTGCCTCAGGCCGATGCAATCATCTTGTGTGCTGCCGTCGCCGACTATCGGGTGGAGAACATCGCCAACAGCAAGATAAAACGCGAAAAGACCGAGAACCCCATCATACAACTCACTCCGAACCCTGATATTGCCCGTGCAGTGGGACAGGCCAAACGCCCTGATCAGGTGAGTGTGGGATTTGCACTCGAGACCGACAACGAGAGCACCAATGCTCAAGGTAAACTTGAACGCAAGAACTTGAATTTTATCGTCATGAATTCGCTGCGCGACAAGAACGCTGGTTTCCAAGTCGATACCAACAAGGTGACCATCTTTACCGATAACGGTGACGTCATTGAGGGCGAATGCAAGTCTAAACGCGCCGTAGCTCATGACATAGTTGATATTCTACAAAAGTATTTGTCCACAAAATGAGAAAAACATTCATTCTGATACTTGCAGCATTGCTGTGCTCACTCAATGCAGTTGCCGACGATGAAGCGACTGAACTGAATTGCGAAGTTGAGGTGAACAGCCAGAAAATCACCAGCGGCAGTAAAGACATTTTCAACGAACTGAAGCAGGCGGTGACCGACTATATGAACACCACCAAATGGACAAACGCTACATTCGGCACCAATGAAAAAATCTACTGCAAAATGTTGCTTACCCTCAGTTCATGGGACGATGCTACCGGATTGATGAAAGGTGACTTGCAGATACAGTCGCAACGTCCTGTCTTCAACAGCACCTATACCACCACCCTTATCAACTTCAGGGATGCAAAAGTCGAATTCACTTATGAGACCGGGCAGCAGCTGGTGTATTCTGAGATGGAAATGATGGATAACTTGACGGCCATTCTCAACTTTTGGGCATTCATGATTATTGGTATGGACTTTGACTCATTCGAGCTCAATGGAGGCGCTCCCTATTATGAGCGTGCGGCACAAGTAGTCCGATTGGCCCAAGGTACAGGCGAGAGCGGGTGGAAAGCATTTGAAGATAACACCAACCGCAGTGCTGTGCTGAGTGCGTTTACCGACAAACAGACTGAACCTATCCACCAATTGCTATATGACTATCACCGCATGGGCCTGGATCAAATGGTCGTAACGGTGGATAAAGGCCGTTCGGCTATCACCCACTCTCTTGAGAACCTGGGCAAAATCTATGACGTGGCTCCCTTATCGGTATGTTTGTCCATGTTCAAAGATGCTAAACTCGATGAACTCATCAATGTTTACAGCAAGGCTAACGCTACCGAGAAGGAAGCGGTATATGAAATGCTTTACCAGGTTTATCCCAGCGAGACCAACCGTCTTGAACAAATCAAGAAAACTGAGATTAATTGACCTGGAGTGTGATGATTAAAGAACTGCACATCTCCAACTATGCGCTCATTGATAAACTTGACATCGAGTTTAACAATGGCTTGACTATCATCACTGGTGAGACTGGTGCGGGCAAGTCTATCATCCTTGGTGCATTATCACTCATTCTTGGTGAACGTGCCGACACTAAGGCCATTCGCGACACCAGCAACAAGACTGTGGTTGAAGCAATGTTTGACATTAGTGGATACCATTTGGAACACTTCTGTAAAGTCAATGACATTGACTGGGATGAGCATGAATGCCTTGTGAGACGTGAATTATCCACCACCGGTCGCTCTAGAGCCTTCATCAACGACACTCCTGTTGCCCTGAACGTGTTGCGCGATTTCTCCACAAGGCTGCTCGACATTCATTCCCAACACAGTAATATGCTCTTGTCTCAACCGGCCTTCCAGCTATCGGTTCTAGACAGCATTGCCGGTAATGCCGATTTACTTGAAAAATATGGCAAGGCCTATCAAAGTTATCGTGAGGCCGCCAAAAGACTTGAAAGCACAATGGCTGAGTTGGAGCAACTGCGCCGCAACGAGGACTACATACGTTTCCAGCTCGACCAGCTGCAATCGATGAACCTGCAAGCCGACGAGGATGTTCACTTAGAAGCCTTGCAGAGCAAATTAAGCAATATCACTGAACTCAAGGAATCACTGTGGAGTGTGGAGAATGACCTCAACAGTGACGAGGGCAGCATTCTTGAACGCTTGACTGCAGTGGCTCAACGGCTGGAAAATGCCGAGAGAAACCTCACTGATGTTGAAGGAATGCACCAGCGTGTGCAGTCAGCGCTCATCGATCTCAAAGATATTGCACAGAGTGTCGGCAATGTTCTTGATTCCCTTAACGATGATCCTGCTGAACTTGCACGGGTTGACGAAAGACTTAATGGCATTTACACCCTGCAACGCAAGCACAATGCCCAGAATGTGAATCAACTCATCGACATCCAGCATGACTATGAGCGGCAGTTGAGCGAAATTGAGCATAACGACGAGAACATCGAAGCGCTGATGAGCCTAGCAGATTCCATGCGGACGACCTCACTCGAGATAGCTTCACAATTATCCAATAAACGCCGTGATGCCGCAAAGCATTTTGGCAAAGCGCTGATTGCGATGGCTTCACCCTTGGGAATGAAGAATATCGCTTTTGATGTCGAATTCAACACAACTGATCTCACTTCAACAGGTATCGACAATGTTGAATTCCTGATGGCGTTCAACAAGAACCAGCACCCCATGCCAGTAAAAGACACGGCTTCGGGTGGTGAAATTTCACGCGTGATGCTGTGCATCAAAACAATTATTGCCCGCCACATGCAACTGCCGAGCATCATCTTTGATGAGGTGGACTCTGGCATCAGTGGCGACATTGCCAACAAGATAGGTGAAATGATGGCCGATATCTCCCGCTCTATTCAGGTCATCGCCATTACTCACCTGCCCCAAGTGGCAGCCAATGGTGACCATCATCTGCGCGTCTTCAAGACCGACACTGATGTCGAGACTCTTACCAGGATTGAGCAACTCGACGCCGAAGAACATGTTATGGAAATTGCAAGGATGCTCAGCGGTAAGGATCTGAATCAAGCCGCAATCGAGAACGCCAAATCACTCATCAACCATCATCAAACCCAGAAACTATGATAGACAAATCACAATACATCTACGGCATTCATGCCGTTCTTGAAGCACTCGATGCCGGCAAAGACATCGACAAAATTCTGTTGAGTAAAACCCTCAATACCGAGACGGCCCAGACAATCATAGACATGGCTCGGCCCTTGCGCGTGCCGGTCCAGCGCGTACCGGTCCAAAAGATTGACCGCATCTCCCGCCGCAACCATCAGGGCGTGCTCGCATTAATGGCTGCAGTCACCTATTATCATGTCGAAGATGTGGTGCCACAACTGTTTGACAATGGCGAGAATCCCTTTATTGTGGTTCTTGACGGTGTAACCGACGTGCGCAACTTTGGTGCGATAGCGCGAACCTGTGATTGCGCCGGCGTAAGTGCCATTGTCATTCCTGACCGTGAAAGCGTTAGCGTCAATGCCGATGCCGTCAAAACCTCGGCCGGAGCCCTCAACTATCTGCCTGTGTGCCGCGAGTCCAATCTGGTCAAAGCAGTGAAGCTAATGCGTGACAGTGGCATCATGATTGTCGGGACCGACGATAAGACTCATGCCACTTACACTAAGGCAGACTACACCGGACCTGTAGCCATCGTGCTAGGTGCTGAAGACAAAGGCATTTCTCCTGAAATCAAGAAGTTGTGTGACACACTAGTCACCATCCCTGAGTTCGGGCATATCAATTCGCTGAATGTTTCGGTAGCCGGAGGCATCATCATCTACGAGGTCGTGAGACAACGCCTCAAGGATAATCAAGAAGTAGTATAAATTCTACTCTTTGCTTTTTCCTGAAAAGAAAAACTCAATTTCTTAATCTCACCGATACTGAATACCGAGAATTCTATCTATATTTGTAAGTTCAAACGACAGCATTATGATAAATCGAGTATTAATAAGAACAAAAGTTGTACAGAACCTGTACTCTTACATGCTTACACGTCCAGAGTGCACATTGGCAAAAGCCTTGAAAGATCTGGATGCCAGCCTGAATAAGACCTACGAACTGTATCACTACCTGTTGCGCTTGCCAATTGAGTTGACGCACATCCAAGAAATGCGACTCGATGAGGCGCGCAATAAATATCTGCCAACCGAGGAGGAGCTGAATCCCAACTTGAAGTTTGTCAACAACCGCCTGGTGGCATCATTGGCTTCAAACGAGCAGTTGTCGCAGTTTGCCGAAGAACATTCCGTTACATGGAACGATGATCCAATCTTTGAGCGGATGATGCTGGACAAGATTCTCAAGAGCGACATTTATAATGATTATATGACTGATGACACCGATGACGCTGCCAATGACAGTATGCTGTGGCAACAGTTGATGAAACAGGTCATTCTGCCCGACGAGAACATGTATGATGCTGTTGAACAACGCTCGCTGTTCTGGTCCGAGGACGACATGGACCTGATTGGGCAATTTGTCTGCAAAACATTCCGCCGCATTGCCGAGGATGAAGAACAACCCATCCTGCCCATGTTTAAGGATGAGGAGGACAGCAGTTTCGGCAATGATTTGTTCACAGCTACAGTCCAACTGATGCCCGAGAGCAATAGCCTCATTGACGAACTTGTGCAATCAAGCCGCTGGGACAAAGACCGCGTCGTGCTCATGGACCGCATTATCATGTGTACCGCCATTGCCGAGATGCGCTCATTTGACAAGATACCGGTTGCGGTGACTCTTAATGAATATATTGAATTGGCTAAGAACTTCAGCACGGCTGCTAGCGGCAAGTTCATTAATGGCATTCTCAATAATGCCGTTAAACAATTGCGCAAAGACGGCAAAATGCTGAAGAGCTGATTCCATGCAGTCAATCAAATAGATTATACATTCATTAATTTTATCATACTTTAGAAATTATGCTTAACACAATTTTATTGCAAGCCGCAAGCGGTGGCTCAACAGGAGCCGCTGGTTCAGGCTGGAGCAGCATGATCATGATCATTGCCCTCATCGCCATTTTCTATTTCTTCATGATTGCTCCGCAGCAGAAGAAACAAAAAAAGATCAATGCATTTCGCGACAGCCTGCGTAAAGGCGACAAAGTCATGACTGCCGGAGGCATTTATGGCCGCATTCGCGAGATTAAGGACAACTGCGTCATGCTCGAAATCGACAACAACGTGACCATCAAGATTGACAAGAACTCAATCTACCAGTCGATGCAGGACGTTGCCGAAGCCGGCGCCGAGGTCAAGAAATAATCAATCAGCTTTAGCTTGACTGAGTTTGAATGAAATTTCTGGAAAAAATACAGAACCGATTAAAGGATTCACCTCGAACGAGGTCTATTCTGCTTTACCTGTCTTTTGTCGTTATATCAGCAGTCTTTTGGAGTTTCCTGACGTTTAATTCTGATATTCAAATCGATATGGAGATACCGGTAGAGATGAGCAAGCCCGATAATGTTCATCTGCTTGCAAAGGTTCCTGATACGCTCACAGTCACAGTTCGTGATCGTGGCTATCGTTTTTTTTCTTATCTTTTCCACAACTCTCCAAAGCTGAACCTGCGCTTCTCGGACTACAGTGACGGCAACAGCACGTTCAAGATAGATCAAAGCCATTTAAAAAAGGCACTCTCTCCTATCCTGAACAAGCATGCCACCATTGTTAACGTTCTTCCCGAGAGCATTAATGTCAAATTCACCGACCTGCCAGGCAAGAAAGTGCCCATCAAGACCGATATCATTGTCGAGCCTCGCCAGGACTACACGCAATATGGTGCATTGATTCAAAGTCAAGATTCGGTTCTTGTCTTCAGCGATGCCAAAACACTGAGTGAAATCAACGAGGTTTACACCTATCATGTCGAAGAAACCGATCTCACTGACACTTTGAGGCGAAAAGTTGCCATCGCACCCATAAATGGCGCAGTGGTTGAGCCTCGCACCATTGACATCATGGTACCCATCGAGAAGATGAAGTCTCAGACACGTTCGGTCAAGATTGCTGTTCGCAACGCGCCTCCAGGGGTAAAGATGCTTCTTTTCCCTGGCGACGTGGAAGTAACCTATCTTTCTCCCGTCAGTCGCATTGCCAATGATGCGGGAATCACTGCAGTTGTTGATTACAACTCGGTAGACTTCAACTCACCCGGCAACAAAGTCAAGGTCATGATTGGTGAAGTGCCTGCTGCCTATCAAGATGTGACATTCTCACATGACAGTGTCGAATACATCATCGAGAAGCATTAACCGCTCATGAAACTGATTGCAATTTCAGGAGGCATCGGCAGTGGAAAGAGCGTTATTGCGGGCATTGTCCAGGTGATGGGCTACCCGGTTTTTGACTGCGACTCGCGGGCCAAGGCACTGATGACTGTAGATGACGAGCTGCGCAGGCAACTGATTGCAGCATTCGGCCAGGCTACTTATCTGCCAAACGGGCAGCTCAACCGTGAGCACTTGAGCAAAGTGGCCTTTACCGACGATGAAGCGCTAGCCCGTTTGAACTCTCTGGTTCATCCTGCGACACTCAATGACATTCACCGATGGGCACACCAACAAGCTAAAGATGGCGCCAGTGTGGCATTTGTTGAGACGGCAATCCTGCGAACCTCTGGGTTAAACCATGTGGTAGATAACGTGTGGCATGTGACAGCTCCGGTTGACGTGCGCGTTAAGCGAGTGATGACACGCAGCGGCTTGACAGCCCAGCAGGTTCTCGACCGCATTGCGGCCCAACAGGCCGAAGATCTGATTGATAACAATGATAAAATCATCATTAACGATGGCCTCTCGGCTATCTTGCCTCAGGTCATAGAACTGATGAAAGAAACACAATAAATTTTTAATTATATTATTGAAGATATTATGCTGAAAAAAATCTTATCTATTTCGGGACGTCCCGGACTTTACAAACTCATCTCCTACGGCAAAAACATGCTTTTGGTTGAAGGACTCACTGACGGACACCGTTTCCCCGTTCATTCACGTGAGCGTGTCATGTCGCTTGGTGATATCTCCATTTTCACGACTGCCGAAGATCTGCCCTTATCGCAGGTTTTTGAAAACGTAGGCAAGAAATTTGAGAACAAAGCCATCGATACCAAAGCCTACAGCACACCTGACCAGCTTCATGAGTTTATGAAATCAGTGCTTGAAAACTGGGACGAGGAGCGTGTTCACAATAGCGATATCAAAAAAATCATTTCGTGGTACAACATTCTCGTTAATGCCGGTATTACCGACTTCACCGCCAAGGATGAAGAGGAAGAAGCCAACAACGAGGAAAAAACCGAAGAAGAAGGCAAAGAATAATCAATGTCGAGACGCTACGGCAAAATGATACTTTATTTGGCAGCGGCTGTTTTCATGTCGCTGCCAATAGTATCGTGCCGCAGCACGAGCCATAACACCCATACCTATCGCCCCTATCATGAACGCCGTAACCGCGGAGGGGATGATAGCCGTGATGACCGCAATGCGGGCTCAAAAGTTGACAATAGCGACAGAAAAAGGCCGACCCCCTCAGGTAATGATTTTGTCAGTGATGAGTGGGCACGACTCGACATCAAGCTTGGCCGTCACGACAACAAGGATCTGTATAAGGAATTAAAGCGCTGGCTGGGTACTCCATATGTCTATGCGGCACATTCCTGTGGTGAGGGCACTGACTGTTCAGGCATGGTGATGGAAGTGTATCAGAAGATTTACGGCATCAAAGTACACCGCAACTCGGCCAAAATGCTCGAAGAGAATTGTGTTCCGATAGACCTTGACGACCTGCGAGAAGGCGATCTTGTGTTTTTCATTACCAGCAGCGATGGCCATGTGTCACATGTAGGCATCTATCTCAAAGACAACAAATTTGTTCATGCTTCCTCATCACGTGGTGTTGCCGTTGACGATCTCCGTCAGAACTATTACGCTACCCATTTTCACACAGCAGCCCGTGTCAAGAAGAAATAGGCGTGTCACATACAAAAATCAACAAATGCCCGCAGACCTGATGAGTGTCTGCGGGCATTTTGTTGTGTCAACCGATTATCTCAGTTCCTTAGAACCACTTGAGATAAGCAAAGTCCTGACGATGAGGCAAGTTCTCGTTCCAAGGATAAGCACGGAATGCATAGCGGAAAATACCATTCTCGTGGAAGGCTTCTTTACAGCTATAGGTAAGAATGTTTCCATCCTCTGCAATCACCTCAAACTCGGCAGCACGATGGAACTTGACCTGGCCGTCTTCCTCCTTATAAACCACAAGCTCAAGCTTTACATCACGACCCAGTCCTGCGGTATCAAGACGTATGGTAATATCGATATCGGCAGTACCGTTAGCAATAGCGTCGCGATTACCCATAATGTTACCGACCAACTGAATCTTATTCCAATTGGCAATCACATTCTCTTTCCATTTCACGATATCCTTAGCGAGGCTGCAACCATTGGCAATCAACTTGGTGGCACGCTCGGCCTGGGGACGATAGAACTTGTTGAAGTAGTCGCGCATCATGCGTGACATGGTGTAGTTGGGAGCAATGTGGACCATCGAGTTCTTGATGTACTGAATCCACTCGGGAGAATAACCCTTACTGTTCTTGGCAAAATACAGCGGGATAATCTCGTTCTCGAGCATTGAGTAGATGGTTGCCGAGTCGAGTTTATCCTGCTGGGACTGGTCGGTGTAGGTGCGCTTGCTGGTTAATGCCCAACCGGCACCCTCGCGGTAACCCTCATACCACCAGCCGTCAAGTACCGAGAAGTTAAGCAGACCATTCATCTCGGCCTTCTCACCAGAAGTACCCGAAGCCTCCAAGGGACGTGTAGGCGTGTTCAGCCAGACGTCAACACCGGTAATCAGACGCTTTGAGAGCGTCATGTCATAGTTCTCGAGGAAGATAATCTTACCCAAGAACTCAGGCATCTTGCTGATTTCGATAATGCGCTTAATCAGGCCTTGTCCGGCACCATCGGCGGGGTGAGCCTTTCCTGCAAAGATGAACTGCACAGGGAACTGCTCGTTGTTGACGATCTTTTTGAGTCGGTCAAGGTCATTGAAGATGAGGTGAGCACGCTTGTAGGTAGCAAAGCGGCGGGCAAAACCGATGAGCAGTGCATCAGGGTTGATTTTGTCAACGATATTGGCAATGCGGGTGGGATCGCCCTGGTTCTTGAGCCAGTTCTCCTTGAAGTCGCGCTTCACGAAACGGATAAACTTCTGCTTCAGCATCATGCGCATCTCCCAAATCTTCTCGTCGGGGACATTCATCAAGGGAGCCCATGACGACTCAAGTTCCTGATGCTCGAGGAAGTCATCACCCAGCACCTGCTTGTAGAACACCTTCCATTCGCTGGCGGCCCAAGTGGGCATGTGAACGCCATTGGTAACATAGCCCACATGCGACTCCTCGGGGGCATAACCCTTCCAAATGCCTGAGAACATCTTCTTGGACACTTCACCGTGGAGCCAGCTCACGCCGTTGCTCTCTTGGCAGGTATTCAAAGCAAAGGTACTCATGCAGAAGCGCTCATCACTGCCAGGGTTCTCACGGCCCATGTCCATGAGTTCCTGCCACGAGATACCCAGGCGTTCGGGATAGCTACCCATATATTTGCCGAAGAGTTCCTCGTCAAAGTAGTCATGACCTGCAGGCACAGGAGTGTGAACGGTGTAGAGCGAAGTGGCACGCACGATTTCCATAGCAACATTGAAATCCAAACCATCTTCCTGAACCATGTCAACCAATCGTTGCAGGTTGAGCAATGCGGCATGACCCTCGTTGCAGTGATAAATATCGGCCTTGATGCCCAGGCGTTTGAGCAACAGCACGCCGCCGATACCCAGCAAGTACTCCTGTTTGATGCGGTTCTCCCAGTCGCCACCATAAAGCTTGTGGGTGATTTCGCGGTCATAGTCACTGTTCTGGTCCACATCGGTATCAAGCAGATACAGAGTAACACGGCCCACGTTGGCCTTCCATACGTTGGCATAGATGGTACGGCCGGGATAAGGCACCTCATGAACCAGTTGCTTTCCATTCTCGTCAAGCACCGGATCGATGGGCAACTGATGGAAGTTCTGTGCCTCGTAGTTGGCAATCTGCTGACCATCCATCGAAAGCGTTTGGGTAAAGTAACCATAGCGGTACAAGAAACCCACGGCAGTCATGTTCACACAACGGTCACTGGCCTCCTTGACATAGTCGCCGGCAAGGATTCCCAAGCCGCCCGAGTAAATCTTAATGGCGTTGCACAGGCCGTACTCCATGCTGAAGTAGGCAATCGACGGAATATCGCTGCGCAAAGGCTTCTTCATGTATTCCTTATAGAGTTCGTAAGTGCTGTCAATGCGCGCCATCATAGCCGGATCGGCCTGAATGGCTTTGATCTTCTCGTTTGAGAGGCGCTGAAGCATCTTCACGGGGTTCTCGCTGGTGGCACGCCATGTGTCACGGTCCAAGTCATGGAAAAGGGTTTTGCCCTCGGTATTCCACGCCCACCACAGGTTGCGAGACAGTTCGTTGAGTTTCTGGAGCTTGCCAGGTAACTCCGACTTCACAGTGATATTTCTCCACTGCGGGTCATTGCTGTAACTGGTTTGAATCTTCATAATAGTTGTTATCAATGATTTTTATTAATATTCTTTTTGAATCTTGCGCCTGGAGGCTTTCTGCATAGCCATTCCATAGGCGTTATCATAGTAAGGGATGAAATTCTCCCACGATGCCGCCTTGCTGGTTGCACGGGCACCTTTACTTACACTTTGAGCCTCCTTTTCATCCATCATGTACAGGTTGATGAGGCTTGAGACGATGGTCTGAACCGTCTCGTCATAGTTGCTGTCGGTGCGATGAATCACCTTCACTCCGCTCGAGTCAGAGTCATCACCGAAGTTGTCCAATACCCACTGGCCAAAGCCGGCAAGATCGGTCGTAATCGTTGCCACACCAAAGGCAGCACTCTCCAGTGGGGTGTATCCCCAAGGCTCATAATATGAGGGGAATACAGCAGCGTCAAATCCTGCCAGCAGGTCATAGTAGCTCATGTCAAAGATGCCGTCGTCACCGTTCAGGTAGGAAGGCACATCAATGACAGTGACCAAATCATGCGGTTCATTATGGATGCCAAGGGCATTGATGCGGTTATAGACAGGGTCGCTGTCAGGATTGTGCAGGTTGTGGGTAATGACGGGATTGAACAGCCGATGAGGCTTCCTTGATATCAAATTCTCGATGAGGTCGGTGCGAGGTGACTTCATCCAAGCGGGCACCAGCACAAAGGCGACAACCTTGCGCTGCAGGCTGGTGACGCGGCCCAACGCATCCCTCAACGATGAGAGGGAATCCAGATAAACATCAATTCCCTTATTACGCATTTCCAAGCGGCCCGATGTTGCTACCAGCATGGTGTCAGCAGGATACTGCTGGCCCGTGAGGGCACTGGCTACCTCCAATAAACGCTTGCGGGCCTTGGCACGCTGACGGGTAAAGTTAGCACCTTTAGGCACATAGTTCTGCTCAAACGCATTAGGTGTCACCAATGGGTGACGCTCGAGCAGTTGAGCACATTCGCGGGCAGTCACATCGCTCACCGTCGTGAAAGCATCGGCAGCGTGAGCTGCTGCTTTCTCAAGCGAGTGTTTGGACTGCATGTTTAGTTCTCCTGCCATCTGGTCACCAAAATAGCCAGGCATATAGTCATAGAGCGGTTTGCCATTACCGCAAATGCTGCGCCCGATGCTAGTGGCATGGGTAGTAAACACCGTTGCCACATGAGGCAAACGCGATTTCACTTGCAGTAAGCCCATTCCGGTGGTCCACTCGTCGAAGTGGGCAACGACGTTCATCTCAGGATTGTTCTTCCACTTGACAATGCTCTCGATGACGAGCGCTGCAGCATAGGCAAACATGCAAGACTCATCATAGTCGCCATAGGCATGGAGAGAATCAACACCATACTGATTCCACATCTCGGCATACAGTTCATTCTTGTAGGGATACAGAGCGTCATAGGTCACCAGCACAGCCAAAGGCTTGCCCGGCACATCCCAATGCCCTACCCTCACCTTTACGCCACTGGGCAGCGACGGTTTGCGCAGCCATTTGTCAAGAGGTGTTTTCTCCTCAATGAACGAGAGAGATGGGTTCTCGGCAGTCCATAGATCAGGTCCGATGAAAATCAGATTGTCTTTATATCTCTTTTGGAGGGTCTTTGCCTTGGTTGACAGCACCGCATAGATGCCTCCCACCTTGTTACAGACCTCCCAACTGGTTTCAAACAGTAAGTCCAACATTACTCAGTAGTTAAACATTGAAAATTAGGGCACAAAGGTACAAAAAAATCCTCAAATTTCATCAATTATCACGCTATAATACGTCTCTAAAAACATAAACATTTATCTATCAATATATTATAAAAATCAATTCATCCTCTCAAATTGACGAATTACACCCTGATAATCAACAAGATAGAATAAATGCAATCGTTTGCTGCAATAAAAATGGCGTGCTGCGGCAATTGCAACACGCCATTTAAGAAATAATACCCAATTATTATGAAATTTACTTCACTTCTTCGTAGGTGGTGTCCTCGACGTTGTCACCGCCTTGGCCGGGGTTGCCGCCCTGCTGGGGACCGCCCTGGAAGCCTGCACCGCCCATGTTATTGGGGTCGAAGCCTGCACCGGGCTGGCCTTGTGCGCCACCAGCTTGCTGATACATCTTCTCGAACAGTGAGTTCAGCTCAGCAGTTGCGGTGTCGATAGCAGCAAGGTCCTGAGACTTGTGAGCGTCTTTCAGCTTGCCAAGTGCACCTTCGATTTGACTCTTGATGTCGGCGGGCAGTTTGTCACCACTGTCCTTGAGAACCTTCTCGGTTTGGAAGATGAGGGCATCGGCGCCGTTGATCTTGTCGATGCGCTCCTTTTCAGCGGCATCGGCGGCAGCGTTAGCCTCGGCCTCGTCCTTCATGCGCTGGATCTCGGCATCGCTCAAGCCACTGGAGGCCTCGATGCGGATGCTCTGCTCCTTGCCAGTAGCCTTATCCTTGGCGCTTACATTCATGATACCGTTGGCATCCACCTCAAAGGTGACCTCGATCTGCGGAATTCCACGGGGAGCGGGAGCAATGCCATCCAAGTGGAAGCGGCCCAGTGTCTTGCAGTCCTTGGCCATGGGGCGCTCACCCTGCAGCACATGGATTTCTACCTCGGGCTGGTTGTCGGCAGCGGTCGAGAAGACTTGGCTGCGACGGGCAGGGATGGTAGTGTTGGCCTCGATGAGCTTGGTCATCACGCCACCCAGAGTCTCGATACCCACGCTCAGGGGCACCACGTCGAGCAGCAGTACGTCCTTGACATCACCGGTGAGCACACCGCCCTGAATTGCGGCACCCACTGCTACTACCTCATCGGGGTTAACGCCCTTGGAGGGAGCCTTGCCGAAGAATTTCTCAACAATCTGCTGAACGGCGGGGATACGGGTCGAACCGCCCACGAGGATGACCTCATTGATATCGCTGGTGCTCAGTCCAGCATCGCTCAGAGCCTTGCGACAGGGTTCGATGGTGCTCTGAATCAGATCATCGCACAACTGCTCAAACTTGGCACGTGACAATGTCTTTACCAGGTGCTTGGGCATACCGTCGAGTTGCGTGATATAAGGCAGGTTGATCTCGGTGCTAGTCGAGCTGGAGAGTTCAATCTTTGCCTTTTCGGCAGCCTCTTTCAGACGCTGCAGTGCCATGGGATCCTTGCGCAGGTCCATATTGTTCTCCTGCTGGAACTCATCGGCCAGCCAGGTAATGATGCGCTGATCGAAGTCGTCACCGCCCAGGTGGGTGTCACCATTGGTGGCTTTCACCTCAAACACGCCGTCACCAAGTTCCAGGATAGAGATATCAAACGTACCACCACCAAGGTCAAACACGGCAATACGCTTGTCGCTGTTGTCCTTATCCAGACCATAAGCCAGAGCGGCTGCAGTGGGCTCGTTGACGATGCGCTGTACCTTCAAACCGGCGATTTCGCCAGCCTCCTTGGTGGCCTTGCGCTGTGAGTCGTTAAAGTAAGCAGGCACAGTAATGACAGCCTCATCAACTGTGGTGCCAAGATAGTCCTCGGCGGTCTTCTTCATCTTTTGAAGAATCATTGCCGAAATTTCTTGCGGAGTGTACTGGCGGCCGTCAATCTCCACGCGGGGCTGATTGCTGCCGTTGTTTATCACCTTGTAGGGCATGCGCTCAACGTCCTTGGTGACATGGTCGAACGTTTCACCCATGAAACGTTTAATTGAAAATACGGTACCTGTAGGGTTCATGATGGCCTGGCGCTTGGCAGGATCACCCACGATGCGCTCGCCACCATCCTTGAAAGCGACCACCGAAGGGGTGGTGTTGCGACCTTCGCTGTTGGGAATTACAACAGGCTTGGAGCCCTCAAGAACTGATACACACGAGTTCGTTGTTCCTAAATCAATACCAATAATCTTTGCCATAATTTTGTTCTCTCTTTCTTTTTTATGTTTTTAATGTTGTTTATATCAATCTTGATTGGTGGCAGTATTGCACACGTCACCGACCATATTCTTGCAAACGGTGTGCCAAATCAGGCAGGGTGACACATTGTCAGCAATACTGTCAGTCTTTTTTTCTCAAAAATCATCATTTTATTATTATTTCTTGATTATTCATCGGTGATGTGCCAGATTTTTATTACCTTTGTGTGTTTGAATTGTGCCTAAGCGGGCACAGTTTGAGAAAAGTGTGACCTAATAAAACAAGTTAATGTTATGATTATCATCGGTATTGCCGGCGGTACCGGCTCTGGTAAAACCACAGTAGTGCGCAAAATTATGGAACGTCTCCCTGAGGGAGAGGTGGGTGTTATTTCCCAAGATTCCTATTACAAGGATTCAAGCCATGTGCCACCCGAAGAGCGTCAGAACATCAACTTTGACGAACCTGCCGCATTTGACTGGAATCTGCTGCTCGAGCATGTCAAGATGCTCAAACGTGGCGAATCCATCGAGATGCCCACCTACAGTTACCTCACATGCTCCCGCCAAGAGGAGACCGTGCCTATGGGCCCGCACGACGTGGTGCTCATCGAGGGCATTATGGCGCTGAGCGATCCCCGCTTGAGAAAAATGATGGACATCAAGGTGTTTGTTGATGCCGATGGTGATGACCGACTGATACGCGTAATCTCGCGCGACTGCATCGAGCGCGGTCGTACCGCCGAGGCCGTCATTGACCGCTATCAGCGCGTGCTCAAGCCCATGCACCAGCTGCACATCGAACCGACAAAGAAGTTTGCCAACATCATCATCCCTGAGGGAGGCAACAACGAGGTCGCCATCAACCTCATTACCGACTACATCAAGGGACGCCTGACTACCGGCAAGAAAAAATGAAACTGACCTGGCAACACAACAGCTCGGCCAATGATGCCGATGCCAGCAAGCCTGCAACCGCCAAGCCGGGAGACAAAGCCACAGCAGCGCGGCTGAATGCCTCGGGCGAGGAAGGCACTCTTGTGCTCAGTACCGATAACCTGGTGAAAAAGTATCGCCAGCGCACTGTTGTCAACCATGTTTCCATCAACGTCCATCAAGGTGAAATTGTCGGTCTGCTGGGGCCTAACGGCGCCGGAAAAACCACAACGTTCTATATGGCGACCGGGTTGGTGACGCCCAACGAGGGCCGTGTGTTCCTCAATGATGTTGATATCACTACCCTACCCGTTTATAAACGTGCTCAGCTGGGCATCGGCTACCTGCCGCAGGAAGCATCGGTTTTCCGCACCCTGAGCGTGGAAGACAATATCCGCACTGTGCTTGAGATGACCAATCTCACCCCCGCCGAGCAAAAAGACCGCTTGGAACAACTCATCAGCGAGTTCCACCTGCAGAAGGTGCGCAAGAATCTGGGTAACCGTCTGTCAGGTGGTGAGCGCCGCCGCACCGAGATTGCCCGCGGTCTGGCCATCAATCCGCGCTTCATTATGCTAGATGAGCCATTTGCGGGTGTCGATCCTATCGCCGTCGAGGACATCCAGAGCATCGTCTATAGCCTCAAGAGCAAGAACATCGGCATCCTCATCACCGACCACAACGCCCCCGAGACCTTGAGCATCACCGACAGGGCTTACCTGCTGTTTGAGGGCAAAATCCTATTCCAGGGCACGAGCGAGGAACTGGCCGATAACCCGACCGTCCGTGACAAATACCTGGGCCACAACTTCGTCTTCCGCCGCAAGCACTTCGACTGATTTCTCAAACAACTTGAACAACATAACAACAACCAGGACAACATTTTATATTTATCGTTGTCCTGGTTGTTTGCTATAGTATTTAAACGCAGGAAATAGTTGCTTAGGGTTTGGAAATGCGCCAAATGGTGCCCTCGATGAGAGAGCAATAGATGTCGCCGGTCGCAGGATCGAGTTCAAAGCCGTTCACCTCGCTTGTGCCCAAGCGATAAGTGAACTCCAGTTGATGGGTTCCGGCACTGACTACGGCCAGCATACCACGGCGGGAGCCGCAGTAGATATAGCCATTATGTTCAAGGACGATGCACGGGGCATGTTCGTAGCCAAACCCTAAATCCACCTTCCACGAGAACTTATATTTTTCGCCTGTGCTCATGGCAACCAGTTCGCCATCCATCGTCTTGGCATAGGCCACCTTGCCGTCGGCACTGCGGCCCAGGCTCTCGCGCACCTTGTTGTCGTTCTTCTCGCGCCAAACCTCAGCACCGCTCTTGCGGTCGATGGCTGTGCTGAATCGGTCGGGGGCAACGATAACCACCCGTTCAGGAGTGACGACAGGCACCACGTTGCCTGGGCTGTATAGGTTGACGGTCTTACCGTTGTTCCACTGCCAACGAAGAGTTCCCGTGCGGCAGTCGAGGCAGCGCAGATAGGTATCCCAAGCGCCAAAGATGACATCATTGCCATCAACGACGGGCGCGGCCTGACAATAGTTGTTGATACTGTCATAGTGCCACAACAGGCGGTGCCGCTTCACATCCCATGCCTGGAAGGTCTTGAAACCGCCCTGATAAAGTATGCCGTCCTTGACAACTCCGTCGGCGACATAGGGGCCATCGGCTTTATATTGCCACACGGGTTTCCCGGTCTTTTTATCCAACCACACGAGTCGCTTGTCGCTGGTGGGCAGCACAATATACTTGTTGCTAACCGCAGGACGTGAAAACAGCATCGCATCGGTCTTATACTGCCAGCGCAATTCACCCGTTTTCTTATCCACGGCTTTGCAATAGCCCAGCGAATTCCCAAAGTATATATTCTTCTCATCAATGCCCACGCGCGTGAAAATGGACGCATTGTCTGCCACCACACGCTCGATAACGATGTCTTCTTTAGGCAACGAAAAATGTTCTTCAGTGGGTTGGGGCGAGTAATAGTCCCGGTTGATGCGATAAGAGAACATCACCTCGGGGTCTCGACCTATCACCTTATTATATACATATATCCACTGGCGGTCCAGGTCGATGTTCATCAATGTGTAGCCGTAGTTCTCGCCGCCCATGTCGAGGGCGCGCACCATCAGGCCGTTGATGCCGTCGGTCTCATACAGGCGCCAGCGGTGGTAATGGCCACACTGGTGGGTGATGACAGGGTATTTCTTGAGGATATCGACATAGGCGCGGTAATTATCCAGGTCGTCGAGAATGGGATAGTGGTTCACGCTCAGCACCTGCATGCCCGGCTTGACCATGGCAGTGAGGGTGCTGTCAAGCCACAATAGGTCCTCCTGCTTGATGTGACCGTCGCCCATCTTCATGAACGGGCCGCAGTTCATGCCTATGACTACCAAGTTGTCGACCGTGAAGACGAAACGATCGCTGCCCCACAGGTCGTTGAATGTCTTGCAAGCACTCTGACTCCAGTTGTTTTCGTGGTTGCCGGGGATGACATACAGCGGATGGGTGATTCCGTCCAGAATGCCCTTGACATTCCTCAACTGAACGTCACTGCCCTCGTTGGTGAGGTCACCTGTCATCATCACGGCATCCACATCGGCCGCATTGATCTCGGCCACCGCCTCTCGTAGCTTGCCCTCGTTGGCATTGCCTGGTGTCACATGCACATCACTTAGAATGGCCAGCTTGACTACACCACCCTGCATTGCAAGCGACAACGCTACTGCAGAAATCAAAAAAAAGAACAGACGTTTTATCATAACAAGAATTGAATGATGAGAAATTTTTTGACAAAAATACATCAATTGTGCTGATTATCCCCATTATTAGGAAAACAAAGTGCTGAGAGAGCAAATAATTAGTGAAAAACCGGCCAATTATGGTCCTAAAGCAGTATCTCTAAGAGCACTTCTTAAATTTCCTCACAAAAATGGTCACAGTGAATGAAAATTGCATTAACTTTGCAGATTGGATTAAATTAACTGACTATAGACTATTAACAGATTATTCTAATAAAGAAATGGGAAAAAGATTGACTGACCGTGTGACTTGGGTTGGCAAGGTGGACTGGGAATTGAAGACATTCCATGGCGACGAGCTGTCCACACACCGTGGCTCGAGTTACAACTCCTACTTGATTCGTGACAAGAAGAATGTGCTTATTGACACATCCTGGCTGCCTTATAGCCGTGAGTTTGTCAAAAATCTCAAACAGGAGATTGACCTGAACGCTATTGACTATATCGTGATGTGTCACAACGAGATTGACCACAGCGGGGCTCTCGTTGACCTCATGCGCGAAATTCCCGATACCCCCATCTACTGTACCGCAAAGGGTGAGGCCATCATTCGTGGCCACTATCATCAGGACTGGAATTTTGTCAACGTCAAGACCGGCGACAAGCTGGAACTGGGAGATACCACTCTGACTTTTATCGAAGCTACGATGCTTCACTGGCCCGACACGATGTTCTGCTACCTGAGCGGTGAGGAAATCCTGTTCAGCAACGACGGTTTCGGTCAGCACTATGCCACCGAGTCGCTCTATGACGACCAGGTGTGCATGGCCGAGGTCCTGCAGGAGGCCGAAAAATACTATGCCAACATCATCGCTCCCTTCAGCCCGCTCTGTAACCGCAAGGTGAAGGAAGTCGTAGGGATGAACCTGCCGCTGAAGATGATTTGCCCGAGCCACGGCATCATCTGGCGTAACAACCCAGGTCTGATTATTGAGAAATACCTGCAGTGGAGCGATAACTACCAGGAGGACCAGGTGACCATCGTCTATGACACGATGTGGCAGAGTACCCGCCTGATGGCACAGGCCATTGCCGACGGCATTCGCGAGCAGTCACCCACGACGACCGTCAAAATCTACAACGCTGCCCAGAATGACAAGAATGATATTCTCACCGAGGTGTTCCATTCTCGTGCCGTGCTCGTGGGCTCTCCCACCATCAACAACGGCTACAGCTACGCTATTGCCGGAATCCTGGAGATGATGAAGGGCATGAAACTGAAGAAGAAAAAAGGCGCTGCCTTTGGTAGTTACGGCTGGAGCGGTGAGGCCGCCAAGCTGATTACCGAGCACCTGAAAGCTGCCGGCATTGAGCCCGTGAATGACGGAATCCGCACCCCGTGGGTACCCAATCAGGACGCATTGGAGCAGTGCCGGCAGTTTGGCCGTGAGTTCGCAAGCAACCTGTAATTTACAATCGGCAAATTTGGATGACGATTCGATTGTAAATATTCAGATTTGATGTAGTATGAACATTATGATATTATATGAAACGAGTTCTGTTTTCATTAATATTGAATATGTGCCTGGCCTGTGTGGCCGTGACTGCATGGTCACAGAACTTGATGTTAAGCCAAGAGGAACCCGAGGACGAGATTGCGGTGGTGGGTTACTTCTGCAAGAACGACACGATGACCTACAGGCAGACGCACAACAAGTACAAGATACAAGGGAACGACACGACGGTCAGCGAGTCCTATGTGGAGGAGTTCATGATCGTGGTGACTGACTCGACCAGCGACGGTTACAAGATGAAGTACATTCCGCTGAGCTTCACCCTCCATGATGCAGACACGGTCACAAGCCTGATGACTAATGCCATGAGCCAGTTGATGCAGTCGGTCGTGTGCGAGTTCACAACCGATGAGTTGGGATTGCTCAAAAGCATCACCAACTGGCGCGAGATACGTGACCAACTCAAGAATGGTGTAAAGGTCACATGCGACACGCTGTACGCGACCATCCCGGATATGGACAGCATCATGCCCCGAAAGTCGCTGGAAAACATCCTGTTGCTCCATTTCTCAACCGAGGAGGGCATCCGCAACTCATACGAGGAATTGGAGAACCTCTTCGGGCTGCACGGCTCCACGTTTGACCTCGGCGACAAGGAAGTAGATACCGAGGAACAAGGTTACCCCCAGCACATATCCGCCAGGATAGGCTACACCACCATCGAGGACGAGGAGAACGACTTCGACGGCGATTATGCCATCTCAACACTATCAACTACGACAATTCCTGTCGAGGACGTTATGGACCTTGGCTTCGGCGCGCTGTCAATGATCGTGAGCGACATGGCCAATGACAGCCTGGAAGCGGTGCGTGACCAGATTGTTGATTCGCTAAAAATCGCGAAGCCCAATGGCACTGAAGTCATTGTCAAAGAGTATTACGGGTTTTTCTTGAACGGATGGCCCAAAGAATACTATTTCGAGAAAGCGTTTGATCTGGGATTCGGCCAGAACATCGAGACCAGCTATATCGAGTGGATTCAGCGCCACTGGAACATCTACATCAGCGACGATGAATCAACTGAGAAGAAAGACATCTGATTCCTTCTATGAAAAAGAGAATCCCTAAAAAGACTAGAAACTAAATATTATCAACTAATTAACTAAGAACAAATGAACAAAATCGTTAGTAAAGAGCAGTTTTCTGCTAACGTGACCAAGCTTGTCGTTGAGGCTCCCCTCATCGCCAAGTCACGCCGTGCAGGTCACTTTGTGATCGTGCGTTGCGGCGAAAAAGGTGAACGTATTCCCTTGACCATCGCCGACAGCGACCCCAAGGCCGGCACCATCACGCTGGTCATCCAGAGTGTGGGCGACAGCACCCGCAAGATCTGTGCTCTTGAGCCCGGTGAAAGTCTGCATGACGTGGTAGGTCCCCTGGGCCAGGCCACTCACATCCAGAAGTATGGTACCGTGCTGTGCGCCGGTGGCGGCGTAGGTACCGCTCCCCTACTCCCCATCATCCGTGCCATGAAAGAAGCTGGCAACCGTGTCATCAGCGTGCTGGCAGGCCGTACCAAGGATCTCATCATTCTTGAGGACGAGGTGCGCGCATCGAGCGACGAGGTCATCATCATGACCGATGACGGCAGCTATGGCAACCAGGGTGTTGTCACCGTCGGTATGGAAGAAGTGCTCAAGCGTGAGAAAGTGGACTATTGTGTGACCATCGGTCCCGCCATCATGATGAAATTCTGCGCCCTGTTGACCAAGAAGTATGAGGTGCCCACCGAGGCATCCCTCAACGCCATCATGGTTGACGGTACCGGCATGTGCGGCGCTTGCCGTGTGACTGTGGGAGGCAAGACGCGCTTTGTGTGCGTCGAGGGTCCCGAGTTTAATGCCCATGAGATTGATTTTGACGAGTTGATGATGCGCCTGAAAGGTGCGCAGTAATTCAAGAATTAGTAATTAGAAATTAGGAAAAACTAGATATTCTAGATACTCTAGACATTCTAGAATCTAAGGACTAAGGAGAAAAAACAGAATAAAAATGGAACAGAATAATATGGAATCGCGTAACGAACAGTGGCGCATCGACTTGCGCAACTCTAAGACTCCAAAAGAGCGAACCGCTATCCCCCGCGTGGAGATGCCGCAGCTTGACCCCAAGTACCGCATCACCTGCAACGAGGAGGTAAATCAGGGCATCAGTGCCGAACAGGCCGTTGTTGAAGCCAGCCGTTGTCTGGACTGTGCTAACCCGCAGTGTGTGACCGGTTGCCCCGTGAATATCAACATTCCCAAGTTCATCAAGAACATCGAGCGTGGTGAGTTCGGCCAGGCTGCCGCTACTCTTAAAGAGACCAGCTCGCTGCCTGCCGTTTGCGGCCGCGTGTGCCCTCAGGAGAAGCAGTGCGAATCGCGCTGCATCCACACCAAGATGGGTCACCCCGCAGTGGCTATCGGCTATTTGGAACGCTTTGCCGCCGACTGGCAGCGTGACAACTTGCCCCAGGAAGTGCCCGCTATGGCTCCCGCCAACGGTATCAAGGTCGCTGTTATCGGTAGCGGCCCCTCGGGACTGTCGTTTGCCGGTGACATGGCCAAGAAAGGCTTCAGCGTGACCGTCTTTGAGGCATTGCATGAGATTGGTGGCGTGTTGAAGTACGGTATTCCCGAGTTCCGTCTGCCCAATCACATTGTGGACTATGAGATCGAAGGTCTCAAGAAGATGGGTGTCGAGTTTGTGAAGGACTGCCTCGTGGGCAAGACTATCAGCTACGAAGACCTGCACGAGATGGGCTTTAAGGGTGTGTTTGTAGGCAGTGGCGCAGGTTTCCCCCGCTTCATGAATATCCCCGGCGAGAATCTCAACGGCATAATGTCGAGCAACGAGTACCTGACTCGCATCAACCTGATGGAAGCCGGCCGTGGTGGTGATACTCCCGTGCTGCGTGGCAAGACCATCGCCGTCATCGGTGGCGGTAACACCGCAATGGACTCGACTCGCACCGCCCTGCGCATGGGCACCGAGCGCGTTATCCTCATCTATCGCCGCAGCGAGGAGGAAATGCCCGCCCGTCGCGAGGAGGTTGGCCATGCCAAGGAAGAAGGCGTTGAATTCAAGACCTTGCACAACCCCATCGAGTACATCGGTGATGACAAGGGTCGTGTAGTAGCAATGAAGGTGCAGAAGATGGAACTAGGCGAACCCGATGCCTCGGGCCGTCGCAGTCCTGTGCCCATTGAGGGTGCCATCGAGGAAATCCCCGTCGATCTGGTAATTGTTGCCGTGGGTGTATCGCCCAACCAACTGGTGCCCCGCTCAATTCCCGGATTGGATATCAGCAAGCGCAACACCATCGTTGTCAACGAGGAAACCATGCAGTCGTCGGTGGGCGACCTCTATGCCGGTGGCGACATCGTGCGTGGCGGCGCAACCGTCATCCTCGCCATGGGCGACGGCCGCCGTGCAGCCCTTAATATGGCCGAGGCATTACTTGGCTAATCGCCAATCCCCGAATAACCATGTGGGTGACAGTCTGACAGATTGTCACCCACTGTTGTTTTTTAATCAGGCATTGCTATGTATGGCCTGCGAGCAATGCTAAAGGACGGATTAGGATGATAAGCGTGAGGAGGCAGTTGACGAGCCTTAATAGATGGGGTGTTGTCGTGTGAATCCTTCATAATCTTATTGCTATTCAATATTAATTAATAATAAAACACTCGCTCTAGAATAAACAATAAGTGTGCCAAGTGCAAATTATTGCTAAAAATCGGTTTTACCAAGGCATAAAAACTGACAACCTGTTTGGCATTCCGCTCGGCATGTACTAATTTTGCAACAGAAATGAGAGTCAAACAAGTGGTTATAATGACCAAGGTACTTGTGGCAATAGCCATGGGCTTGATTTTGTGTGCTTGTGGCAAAACCAAGGAGATGAGCAATCAGGTGATTGTACAAAACGAGGCTTTCACGCTCACCGGTGACAGCATCATTCAAGACACAATTATTGCTTGTGTTCCCAAATCGACTGACCGCATTGAGTCAAACATCACCCTCGGTTACCTTGATTCCATATATCATTATGCCGATTCACTCAACCTGAAGTTTGTGAAGGGTAAAACGTGGCACGGCCGTAAGAAACTCCCCACGATGATGCCCGAATTCACCTGCGGCCAACCATTGATTGAAGCGCTCTACCACATGTCGGTCGAAGGCATTGCCGAGGCCATTGACAAAAATGGTTATTTCATCCCCTCTCACAACTATAGCCGCCTGTATTGCGCCATTTACCTGTCACTGGCCTGCCTCAAGCCCCACCAAGCCATGTCCACTCTCAAGACTATGGTTGACAAGGACAGCATTATCATGCAGCGCGAGGGACAATGGCCCGTTGTCAGTGACCACATCGGCTGGGCCACTGCCGCTTGGGAAGTCTATAAAACCACAGGTGACCGGGAATGGCTCTCATATTGCTACCATGTTGTAGAAAAAACATTGAACATCAATCGGCAGGTACTGCTGGATCAAGCCACCGGACTGGTTCACGGAGCCGGCTACACATCGGCTCGCCCGCTTGGAACTCCCCGAATGACATGGATGGGCTATAATGATTTGTTTGCCTGCATGTCACTCGGCAACAACATTCTCACCGGAAACGCCTACTCCATTTTAAATGATATGGGCGATGAGCTGGGTATCAAGAACGATTACCTGAAAAACGCCCAGCGCATCAAGGATGCCATCAACCAGCACTTGTGGAATGAAGACCATGGCTTTTACAGCTCTTTCTTGTATGGCATCGCCATTCCCAGACAAGCCCCATTGACCGATAACACGTCACAGGCAATGTGCGTGCTGTGGGGAATCGCCGATGATGATCGTGCCGAAAACCTCATCGCCCAGACACCCGTGTCGGACTTTGGTGTCAATGTCACTTATCCTCCCACAGCCCCCATCGAGCCCTATTTCGTCAACGCTTCCTGGGCAACCACTCAAGCCTTGTGGAATCTTGCCGCCGCCTACACCTCAAACGAAAATGCCCTGAGGCGCGGACTAGGTGCCCTGTTTCGTGCTCAGGCTCTCTATCAGTCACGCGGCATCCACTTGCAAGGCATCAGCACCGACAATCTGGGCACTTGCGCATCAAATGCTGCCATGATCATTCGTGTGCTCATGGGCATGAACTTCACGCCTGACGGCATCGAGTTCTCCCCCTTTGTCCCCACGGGAATGCCTGGGACCAAAGAGCTGAAAGGACTGAATTACCATCGAGCCATACTTGACATCACCATCAAGGGAGAAGGCAACGACATCAGCACCATTACCGACAACGGCAAGCCGCTGGAGAGCGCATTCCTGCCCGGTGACATTGAAGGAAAACACCACATCGTTATTACCCTCAACAGGGGTCCCTTGGGCGACAACAGGGTTACTATCCACCATCACGAGGCCACTCTGCCGCCAACCCCCACCGTGGAGTGGCATAGTGACAGTGGGCACATTGTCGGCTTTGACCCGGCTATGGCCTACCGCCTCTCGGCCAATGGCGACCTCACCGATTTGAACGACTCGGTGTTTGCACTTCCCAAGCCTGACGGCTTTACCGAGTATTCAGTTGAGATTATCGGTAAATATGTCAACGGCTACATGTCACATCCTTATCTCGACTTCAGTCTCACTCCTCAAACCGCATATTTTCCTGACAGCATTGGAGGCCACACCAGCATCACCGTGAGCGTTGCCCAAGGTGGCGACTATCTTGTTGATGTGGGTTACCATCCGACCGGGACGCTCGATGTGCGTGAGGTGAGTGTTAACACCCACCCCATGGGCACCCTAGTGATGACAAGCATTAACGAGCCTAGCATTAATGGCCTTGCTTACAGCAACATGGTCAATGTGAAACTGCTCAAGGGCAAAAACGTTATCACTTTCAAGCAAATCAGGCTTCCCAAAGCCTTCACACCATGCCAGCCATTCCATGTGAGAATCATCAAACGTTAAATTATAGTATCAATTCAAAATTCAGACAAAATGAAAACCAAACTCATTCTGTTGGCAGCACTCGCTGCTGCCGCTTTAACCGGACAAGCAGACGAGGGACGCTTGCTGCGTTTCCCTGGCACCAACGGTAGCGAAGTGGCCTTCAGCTATGCCGGTGACATCTACACCGTACCCATCACTGGCGGCACGGCACGCAAGCTCACATCGCACAAGGGTTATGAAGCCTTTGCCCGCTACAGCCCCGATGGACAGACCATCGCATTTACTGGCCAGTATGACGGCAACACCGAGGTCTATCTCATGTCCTCGCAGGGAGGCGAGCCCAAGCGCATCACCTTCACCTCGAGCAATCCCCGTGACGACTGGGGTGACCGTATGGGTCCCAACAACATAGTCATGACTTGGACCCCTGACGGACGTGGTGTCATCTTCCGCAACCGCATCAGCGAGAGTTTCGACGGCAAGCTGTGGTGTGCTCCCATCGACGGCAGCATGGCTCAGCAGTTGCCGCTGCCCGAGGGCGGTTTCTGCTCCTATAACAGCGACGGTACCAAGATGGCCTATAACCGCGTCTTCCGCGAGTTCCGTACATGGAAATACTACAAGGGCGGTATGGCCGATGACATCTGGATCTATGATACCCAGGCCAAGACGGTGACCAATATCACCAATAACATTGCCCAAGACATCGACCCGATGTGGATTGGCGACGAGATCTATTTCATGAGCGACCGTGACAACCGCATGAACATCTTTGTCTATAACACGCGCACAGGCGCCACTCAAAAGGTAACAGATTTCACCGAATATGACGTGAAGTTTGCCAACTGCGGCGGCGGCAAGATCGTATTTGAGAACGGCGGCTACCTCTATGTGCTCGATCCTGCCACCAAGCGCAGCGAGAAGATTACAGTCTATCTCAACAGCGAGAACAACTTTGCCCGCGAGGAGCAGCGCAAGGTTAAGGACAACCTGACAGGTGGCAGCCTGGCTCCCGACGGCAGCCGTCTGGCACTGAGCGCACGTGGCGAAGTCTTTGACGTTCCCGCCAAGCACGGTGTGACGCGGAACATCACCCACACCCCCGGTGTGCATGAGCGCAATGCCTCATGGAGTCCCGACGGCAAAAACATCGCCTACATCAGTGACCAGACCGGCGAAACCGAGATTTGGATGCGCCCCGTCGGCAGCGACAAGGCCATACAGTTGACTAAAGACAACGATACCTACATCCGCGACCTGGAATGGAGCCCCGACGGTAGCCAGATTGTCTATACTGACCGCAAGAACCGCATGATTCTGCTCAACGTCAAGACGCAGACGAAACAGACCTTGCTCACCGACGAGATGGGTGAAATTCCCACGCCGAGTTTCTCGCCCGACGGCAAGTGGCTCACATATTATCGCCAAGGGACCAACGAGTACAGCGTCGTCTATCTCTACAATATCGCACAGGGCAAGGAATATCCTGTTACCGACCGCTGGTATGACAGCAACTCGCCCGTGTTCAGCAGCGACGGTAAGTACCTGATTTTTGCTTCAGCCCGTGACTTTAATCCCATATACAGCAGCATTGAATGGAACTTTGCTTACCGCGACATGGAGGGCATCTACCTGGTGATGCTTGCCAAGGACACCCCCTCACCCTTCCTGCTCAAAGACGATCAGGTGAATGCAGGCGGCGAGAAACAAGGTGACGCGCCCGCCAATGCACCCAAGGACAAGAAAGGCGGCAAGGGCAAGCCACAGGCTGATGCAGGCACCGTGCGCATCGACATCGACGGCATTCAGGACCGCATCGTCAAGGTGCCCATCGGCACTGGCAGCTACGGCGGTTTTGTGTGCGACGGCAGTTATCTGTGGTACAGCGGACGCGGCAGCGTACGCGTGTTTGACTTCGCTGAGCAGAAGGACGAACTCGTTGCCGAACGTGCCATGATGTTCCCTTCGGCAGACATGAAGACCGCTGCTTTCATGAAAGGTGACAACCTCTATATTGCTCCTCTGGCTCCCCGAAAGGCCGACCTGAGCGAGCCCGTGAACCTCGTCGACATGATTGCCACAGTCAACTATGACCAGGAATGGAATCAGATCTTTAACGAGGCATGGCGCGCCTATCGCGACGGTTTCTATCTCGAGAATATGCACGGCGTGGACTGGCAGGCAATGCATGACAAGTATGCAGCGCTGCTGCCCTATGTCAAGAACCGCTTGGACCTCACCTATGTTATTGGCGGCATGATCAGCGAGCTGGCCGTGGGACACGCCTATGTTGATGGTGGCGACCACATCAAGGCCGACCAACACAACATCGGTATGCTTGGTGCCGAGATGGAACAGGTGTCTAACGGATACAAAATCACCAAGATCCTGCGTGGAGCCCCCGATCGCGAGGAACTGCGTTCACCGCTGCTCGAGCCGGGCATGAACGTTAATGAGGGTGACATTATCACGGCTGTTGACGGCGTATCGGCCCAGGGCGTGAACAACATTTTCAGCCTGCTGCGCGACAAGGCCGGTGTGATGACCGAACTTACACTGAACGGCAACCGCAAGGTCGTTGTTAAGCCCATCCAGGACGAATATCCCTTGTATCACAATGAGTGGATACAGCACAACATCGACTATGTGAGCGAGAAGACCGGTGGCCGTGTAGGTTATATCTACATCCCCGACATGGGCCCCGAAGGACTTCGTGAGTTCTCGCGTTACTTCTTTGCACAGACCGACAAGGAGGCACTCATCGTCGATGACCGCGGCAACGGCGGCGGCAACATTTCGCCCATGATCATCGAGCGCCTGCTGCGTGAACCCTACCGCCTGACGATGTATCGTGGCAGCAACTACAACGGTACCACACCCGAGCGCACGCTTGTGGGTCCCAAGGTGCTGCTGGTGAACAAGTACAGCGCAAGCGACGGTGACCTCTTCCCCTGGAGTTTCAAGGAGAACAAGATTGGTCCGGTGATTGGTACCCGCTCGTGGGGTGGCATCGTGGGCATCAGCGGCTCGCTGCCTTACATGGACGGCACCGACATTCGTGTGCCTTTCTTCACCAACTATGACACCCGCGGCAACTGGATTGTCGAGAACCACGGTGTGGATCCCGACATCGTCATCGACAACGACCCAGTGATGGAATTTAACGGAATCGACCAGCAGCTTGACAAGGCTATCGAGGTCATCCTCGATCTGCTCAAGGACCGTAAGCCCATGCCCAAGACACCTGCTCCCCGCACCATGCGTGACCTGGGCGTTAACTGAAAGATGCTTGATTAGCGCTCATCACAAGAGATGATGAGTTTCATATCTAAGAAATCATCCGCGCTCCCTGATTCGGAGTGCGGATGATTGTTTCAGTGCATATATTATCAGAATGGATAGCCGATGGCAAGATAGAATGCCAGGTTCTTGAATGGTGCGATATTGAAATAACCCGAATTATCGGTTTCATAGGGGGCATGTATGGGAATACCCAAGTCGGCTCTCACCACCAGCATCGACATGTCGAAGCGCAAGCCCACGCCAGTTCCTAAAGCCAATTCCTTGAAGAAATTCTTCATCTGCAGCAGTCCGCCAGGGCGCTGCGGTTCGTCTTTTAACAGCCATACGTTGCCAGCATCGACGAACACAGCCCCATTGAAATACCCGAGTATGTGAAAACGCAGCTCGCTGCCTAGTTCAAACTTGAAGGTACCCGTTTGGTCATAGTAGGCATATCGGCCCTTGTCATGAAAGCTGCCGGGGCCGATTGTGCGCACGGCAAAGCCGCGCACCGAGTTGGAACCGCCCACATAGAACTGTTCCCTGAAAGGCACCTCATCCATGTTACCATAGGCATAGACGGCCCCTAACATGGCCTTGTTCACCCAGCTGAACTCGTTGCCGAATCTCCTGGACCATACCACCTGGGCCTGAGCCTTAACAAACTGCGAGAATCGGGTTCCGAACAATTCCTTGGTTCCCTTGACGCCAGCGAGCCTCCAGATGCCCGAGAATACATTACCCGCCTCGGCCACACTTGCCGTGAGCGTGATGTGGTCACGAAAAGTGACATCGCGGTTAAAGGTATAGGCATACTCAATTTTGGGAATGAAAACGTCCTCGAAGCTCTTGGCCAGTGCCGTGTCAGCATTAAGGCGCTCCTGGAATTCGTCGGTGCGGCTGATCAGCTTGTTATAGGTAAGCTTAAAAGGCGTAAGCACATGGCTCGAGTAACGGCTTCCGTGCCACTCCCACGTTGCCGCCATGTTCCACTGGGCCATCTTGAAATTTCCGGGCCTGTTGAGCAGGTCGGCACTTATCATAAACCTCGTCCAGTTGGTATAGCGGCGTGATGGATACAGGAACTTGGGTGCCAGCAATCTCGGGAAGTCCAACTTGGCCTCGATACCGAACTCATAGGAGTCAAGATCACCACCCTTGTGCTCGCCACTGGTAATCTGCCACTCGTAGTCACCATAGAGGTCCACGGTAAACTTCTCCCCTGCCCCAAACGCGTTCTTGTGGCTAGCGGCCACTTCGACACCGGGGCCAATGAAGCTGTTGCTCTTGGACATGCCATGCATCTCAAAGGTCACCTCCCAAGGCTTGTCGAGCTGGCAATAGACAGCCAGGTCAAGCAAGCCCTCACCCTCGGGGGTAATGGTGTCTAACGGTATCACCTGGATGTCGATGTTACTGAAAATGCCCAGATTTGCCAATGCCGCCTGGGTGCGGTCAATGCTGTTGACACGGAACAAGCGCCCCTTGCGGGCACGGATGCAGGAGGGAATCACATTATCCTTGATGTAAACCGGTTCCACCCTAATGAGGGTACAATTGCGCGTCTCGACCGTGTCGGGGATACCCTCGGCATCATCATTGACCACGGTGGCCGTAATATTGTTGGTGCGGTAGCGCACCTTGGCATTATTCGGGATATCAACCGAGGGAATCAGGCGCATGTGGATGACGCCATGCTCTTGAACGCTGTCGGCAAGATACTGGATATATTCGGGCCTAAAGAAATAGTAACCGCGGTTGCGCAGGAAATTGGTGATGTCGATGCGAACGGCACTCAGCGAGTCAAGGCAATATCGGCTACCAGTCTGCAGATAGCGGTTTTCTCTTGCCAGCGAATCGACCAACCTCAGGACGTCCTCGCTGCTGCCAGTGTACTCCACATTTCCAATGGTGTAAGGTCGATGAATATCCACATCATAGGAGACCTTTGCCTTCTTGGGATTGCTGCCGGGGTGCAAGGTGTAGCTGGCAGAAGAGGTGAAGTATCCGTTATTCCTAAGGATAGTGTTGATCATGTCAACACGTGCCTGGGGATTTACCCGCTTCATGAGCACCGGTTTGGCAGCAAAATGCTTGTATAGCCATCCCTTGAAACCTGTAGCATTCTCATCAATGTGGTTATAGAGCATGAGCCCAATGGGGAACGGCGTGCGGTAATAGGGAGAATATAGCGGGTTGTTGGGACGGACGTTAATGGCCGTGAAAATGTCGGTTTTCACGCCCTCGTCCACCTTGACGCTGTCCTCATGATACTTGAGGTGTTTGACACCGGTATAAAGAATGTCATTCTCACCCAGTTTGGCTGTTGTAGAGCACGAGGCAAGCACGAAGGCGACAAGCGCCGACAGCAATATACAGACATATTTAGGGTTCGCTTTCATCTTTCTTACGGTTTACTGTAGGTTTGTCAATCGCTTCCCTGTCTTCGGCCTCGTTATTGTCAAGGGGCACGATAAAGGGCTCGACATTCTCTCCCATCGCATCGATGGCGTTCTCCTGAAGCTTGAGTTCTGCCTTGCGGGCTTTCTCGAGAGAGTCTCTCAACAGGTATTCACGCGAATGCTTGAACTTGAACAGGTTCTTGAGGTTAGTCAATTTGCGTTTGAGCACATAGGCCACACCGGTCTTTGTCACTTGTCCTTCATGCACATTCTCGGTGCTGAGTTTGCGGAAGAGCCTCAAGTACCTGTTGCCTGTGTCATTCAGGTAATACTCAAGGGAGATATCGTTGAACAAGTTGTTGGCAATGCCTTCCTGGTCGGTGACCTCGGTGCTGTATTCGCCACCCACAACAATCTTGAAGCGGTCGTTGAACAAGGACTTGGCGAGGCGATAGCTGTAGCTGGTCTCGGTGCCCCCGGTATTCTGGCGCGAATACTGGTTGATGCCAAACGACAGGTCGATTCCCGGCAAGGTCTCGGCTGCCCAAGAATTCAGCCGTGCCTGCAGGAACGAGAACAAGGGATTGCTGATGTTGACATCATTATTATTGTTTCGCGAGTAGGTGTTATAAAGCAGCAGATTAATGGCGGCCGTCGTGAGTTGGTTATCGCTCATCGAACGGAGTTCGTTTTTGAGTGTCAGGTCACTCTCGGTGCTCAAGTCAAACTTCAAGTCAACATTGTTCAGTGTGCCTCCCACCTTAGCAACAATGGTGAATTCAACGGGATCGGCAATATCCTTCACGCTGGTCTTGGTGTGCTCGGTGCCAGTGAGGTTGAGCTGCGGATTCAGCATGTCGCCCGTCCAGGTGATGGTGCTTCCGTTGGAGATAATGAAATTCTTCTGGGAAATGAGCGGTGGCGTGTAACGCAGGTTGCCGCTCTCGATAGTGTAAATTCCCGTCAGGTTGTCACGCCCGGCAAAATCCATGGAGTATTTCAAACGGCCTTGACCATCGATGGTGGCACGGTTTTGACCGTCCTCCGAGAGATAGGCATTGATTTTGGCACCTCTTTCCACATTCAGGTTAACGAGAATGTTATTGGCACTGCCTCCACGTCCCGTTACCAGAACGGCATTGGTAGAGCCCGCATTGTTGAAGTCGGTGAAGGTTACCATATCCTCATCTACCTTATTTGTTAGCTGGGTGATGTCGTTTTTCATCACATAGGTAATGTTGGAGCCAGGCAGCAACGTAGCATCGGCCCGAACTACCATCATGTCGCCATTGCTCTTTACTGTGGCACTGATATCGGCAATTCCTTTACCGAATATCTGGGTGTCATCATCCTGCTTGCTGTCCATGAACTGGACTTCTCGACCCACGGCATTGAGGTCGATAACCATATTGTCGAGGTCACGCAGATCAACCTTGCCATTAATCACAACAGGACTGCGGTTAGATCCAATCAGTTTGTAATTGTTGAATGTGATGACATTGTTTTCAACAGGGATGCGGTCACTGGCAAATTTGAGGGCACTGCCATATCTTGGCAAGTTAAGGGTGGCCGAGTCGGCAATGAAATAACCGTTGATTTGAGGGTTATTCGACGAGCCTGTCATGGTCATGTTGCCGATAGCATAGCCGTCAAGCCAGATGTAGTCGCCGGGAATAAACGCATTGGCACGAGCCAGCGGGAATCGGTTAAAGCGGGCTTCCATATTCAATGGCGAGTCGGCTGCAACGTCATTGAGAGTCCCCTGGATTGTCACGGCCTGTTTGCCATCAAAGATGAGGTCGGCCGTGAGGTGAGTGGTAGAGGTCTTCGGGTCAAGATCAAAGTCGGCATTAAGTGTCACATCGCCCTCGGGCTTGCCATTATAGACAAAGTCCTTGATGTCAATCGTCCCGTCACCGTCGGCATTGGTACCGTCCCAGTTCACGTCAACATTGGCATTGACGGTACCGCTGGTGCGGGCAAGCATAGGCACAATCTGCGTCCATTCCTCCAATTTCAGGTTGTCGATAGTGAGCTGTATATTTTCGGTATTCTCCCCAGGTAAACGCGTTGTCAGCAATTCCACACTGCTGCTGTCGCTCTTGAGCATGAGATTGGCATCGAGCATGCGGGTACGGTAATCCACGTTGACATGGTTGTCCTCGTTGAAAGTCCAGTGGCGATAGCCGATAATCGGGTCGTCCCCGAAGAGCCTCATGCGAATTTCGTCATCGGCAAGCCGTGCGTTACAGCCAAGATGGTAGCCCATCTCGCCCTTGATATTCTGCTGATGGAGCATGAAGTCCAATGCCGGCCCCATGATGCCGCCTTCGATATCCACCTGGGCATAGTCGTCCCAGGTGCCAGGGCGATTGCCCATGTGGGCCTTAAAAGCGAGGTATTTGTTGTTCAACTCATTGGCGTGCAGGGTGAGAGTATCAATATTGGTCTCGCTGTAACTGATTCCGTGGGCACGGCCGTCAAAATACAGGCTTGTGTCACGGCTCATTTCGCAACTGATATCACGGAAGTCGAAATCATATTGCTGCAGATAGCGCTGTACCAGTCCGTCGGTTCCCATGTGCATGTCAAAGTCAAACCGTGGCATGGACTCTTTCAGACGCTCCACGTCGATCCAGCGTTCCTGGGACTGGCGTTTAATTTCGTCAGCCGTGTTCTGGAAATCGTCTATCAGCTCTTCCATCCCACTGTAGGCGTTCATGTGGGCATAATTGTCCTCGTTCTCAAAGGTGAAACACGTCTGCCAGGGTGTGCTGTGGAGCATGGCGCGAGCCTCATCGGTGACAAGGTGACTGCTGTCGAGACGCCAGTCCAGGTCATTGAGCGTGACATCGGCATCCCAGACCTTTGTGCGCAGATTGATATCCCCCTTGGCATGAAGCCTGGAAGAACCATTGCAGATGCCGTCATACATGTCCAGCTGCTTCAGGTCCAAATCCCTGACATTGCCATCGGCGGTGAATACATAATGGTCATCGCAGATGGTTCCATGGGCATTCACGTCCAGGTCGCGTCCCTTGCCGGCACTGCTGGCATATACGTCGGCATGTCCGCCCCTCAGTTTCCCTCGGGCCTTAATGTTGCTGTATCTCGTGCCGTTGTAACGCACGTTATTCAGGTTGACAGTGGCATCGGTCCAGGTGGAGCCGCAATCGGTGAAGTCAAATCCATGGCCCTTGGCCTTTACACTTGCAGTGAGGTTATTCACGTCATAGCCAGGCAGGAAGGACTTGACAGGGAAATTGTTGAACGTGGCATCCACATCATAATTCTCGTTACATTGGTCAAAATAGCCATCGCCACGCATGGTGCCACCACCCGTGGAAACCCGCAGGTTGCGGGCAACATAACGGCAGCCCTCCTTGTTGATTTTTCCGCTCAGCTTCATGGGCGGCAATTTCACATCTTTCAGCCCAAGCATCTTGTTCAACACGCTGGGATCGCGCAGGTCCACCTCGGTGTCAAGGTCGGCCTTCATGCGGTCCATGTCGGTTGGGTTATAGATGGTGCCCTTGCCCTTGATGCGGCCCACTCCGGGAACATCGGCATCAAGCGAGTGAACATCAATCTTCTTTTGGTTACCCCGGGCCTTGGCTTTAAGTTTCACAGGCTTGTTGTGGGGTATGTCCTTCAGGGCTTTGCGTGCCTCAGGAACAAGTTTTTCCACCTCATTGAGGTCAATCTTGCTGTCGGTATCAATTGAGGCCTTGCCGTTGGGCTTGCCGTCGAGCATATCCTGGTCCACATGGGCATCAAGTTTGATGTCACTGCCCTTGGTCTTTAACTTCATGTCGTTAAGGTCCAAGCCATTCTTGTTTTTATCGACGGTTCCGCTGGCATCTTTCACCTGCAGGCCGCTGCGTTCCTTGCCAGAGAGGTGCTTGACAGGTACCTTCATGTTCTCGCCGTCATACTCAAAATCATCGATGGCGGCATTGACATCCTCCACCTCGATATTCTTTGGATCGAGTGATGTTCCGGGTTTATTGGGCTTGTGGCCAGTCTCGGAATATTTACCCTTGCTATTGTTCAGGCGCACCTTATTGGCCTTTACTTTCCAAGGTTTGTCTTCCTCATCTTTAGGCGTTTGGTCCTTGGGCATGGGATGATCCTTGCGGTACTGCTTGGCGTCTTTCTCGCTGGGATATTCATAGTTCACGTCGGCCTCATCGACATTGAGTTCCCCCACGTCAACCGTCTGATTGCCGGTATCGACCTTCACATCTTTGGCCTCGGCATGTTTCACCTTGGCATCCAGCTTGTCGATGGTGGGCTTGCTGTCCATTTTGAAGTCCACATCGTCGGCCGTAACCTTGTTGGCATTGACCTTCCAGGGTTTGCTGGGTTCTTTGTCAGGATCGGGCTTCTTCTTCTCGGGTTTATAGCTCATCTTGGCTTTACCGCCCTTGAGGGAAGCATTATTGACGTCAACCTTGTTATTGTTCAGGTCAACCTTCGCTGCGTCCACCTTGGCCTCGTCAAGGTCCACATCCAGATCGGTCGAGCCGTCCTCGGTCTTGATTTGGCTTTTTGCGCCCTTCAGTGAGACATTGTCGGCTTCTACTTTCTTGTCCAGCAATGGTTTAGGCTTCACGTTTGCTTTCACCTCATCGGCCTTGAAAAGCGTGTCGCCGTTCTCGTCAATGACCTGGACATCGGTGGCACTGATATCCAGCGGGAACTTCACCCTCACGTCACCCACACTGATGTTCTTACCGGTCTTCTCGCTGGCATATTCACAGGCGGCATCGGCTACCTTGTTCTGCACCCAGGGAATATACATGGCAAAAGGCAAGGCAGCAACCATGCCCAGGATTCCGCCGCCCACCCAGCTGGCGACTTTTTTGAAGATATTTCCTTTTTTGCCAAACATTTACTTCCCCTTTTAACGAGCGGAATAATCCATTTTAACTTACAAAGGTAAGACAAGTAAAAAACAATAGCAAATTTTTATTTGCTTTTATTGCATTTGATAGTCCAAAGACCCGATTATTCAGTATTTTCCCGGCTTTTCTCGACAATTCCAGCAAAACCAAAATCCATGGCATCATGCCCTGAAAGACTGCGGGCAACAGGCTCTTTATAGACCGAAACACAAAAAAGCACAAAAAAATGTTACACTCTCCTACATTTATTAGCGGGTACGGGATTTTTGCACTAATTTTGCGCCGTTAATTTTCACAAATCTATAGAAATGAAGATACTTTCAAGAATAGCATTTGCCGCAATTGTGGTATTGCTCATGACAGCATGCGGTGGCAACGAGTCTACTTACCAGTACAAAACCCAATACCTGCCTGTTCAACTCGAGGGGAGTGAAAAGTGGTCCATCCTTGACGTGAACAGCGGCGAGCTGGTGGCAAAGGACGCTTTTGTCAACGCCCCGTCGCCCATTGTTGCCGGCATGTTCTATGTGATGAACGAGGACGGCAGCTATGACTACTATGACGTGGCAGCCCCCACCACCCCTGTTGCCGGTCACTTTGGCAGCGTAACGGCCTTCAGCGACGATGGTGTTGCAGCGTGCAGCCGCGTGGGAGGCTCCTTGTGTGTGATTGACCGCAAGGGACAGGTAGTGAAAGAGTTGCCCAAGCAAGTGTCGCAGTGCTCGATGTTTGCCCGCGGCATGGCAGCTATCCAGAACGACAATGGCTTGTGGGGTTTCATCAACACCAGCGGAGACACCATCGTTCCCGCCAACTTCAACAGTGTGAACATGTTCCTCTATGATGACTATGCCATGGTGGTTGACCAGAACCAGCCCAATGACAGCATCCTCTACTTCTCGGTCATTGACAAGAGCGGCAAGGTCATGTTCACCTCCAGCTCGGCTGAATATCAGCCCCTGCAGCCCTACTACATGAACGGAGTGTTGCCCGTCTTGAAGGGCGATAGCCTTGTGTGCCTGAATAAAGACGGCAAGGAGGTAGCCAACCCCATCGACGACAAGTCCAAAGTCGAGAAAGGCGGATATGCCGACTTCTCACGCACCCCTTCGGGCGACTATATCGTTGTCAAGGACAGGAAGACCGGCATGGTCGATAAAAACAACAATGTGATTATTCCCATCGAGCACGACAACCTCATCGACATCAACGGCGACAGGCTGATTGCTGTTGACAGCGACACCTATCACATCATCGACCGCACAGGAGCCCCTGTAGGCAATGTGAAATTCAAGAACGCGCATGTAAGCGAGGATAACCCTTATGCCACTCGCGGTTTCATTGATACCGACTTGGCCGCAGCATCGCTGATGATGATGATTGACGAGACCAGTGCCTGCGGTGCCAATGCCAAGACCAGTCTGATGGACTTGAACAGCATCTTGGGCAACGATGCCCGAATGTATGCCGGCAGCAATACACTCGTGTTGCCTCAGGGCCCCTTTATCATTCAATACGTGTTTGATCGCGAGGTGGCATCAGCCAATGCCGACAGCACTGCGGCCAGCTTCAACTATGACGCTCTCGTTAACCGTGTCATCATGTCGCTCAACCTCAATCACTGCCCGCCCAGCACCGAAGAAGCCATCGTCAAGAAGGTGGAAAGCCGAATGGGTACCAAGGGCTTTGTATTTGCCCGCGATGGCATCTTCTGCAGCGACTACCTGACAGCAATGACGTTGGGATATAACAAGGGCATTCTTGATGCCATCTATTACATGCATTTTAATGAGTCAGTGCCCCAGGCCAAGAATAAGAGAAACTAATAATTAGTCAGATGGTTGGCCTCTATTGACCAGTTTAACCGCAAAGGACTATAAACTAAGGAATAAAAAACAGAATATGTATTACGTACAAAAGACACTGGAAATTTCATCGGCCCACATGCTCATGCTCGACCACAACAGCAAGTGCGAGAACCTGCACGGCCACAACTGGATTGTGAACGTGTATTGCAAGGCAAAGGAGCTGGACGACAACGGTATGGTCACCGACTTCACCCTCATCAAGGAGATGGTGCACGGCAAACTCGACCACCGCAACCTCAACGAGGTGCTCGACTTCAACCCCACCGCCGAGAACATCGCCCACTGGATTGTCGAGACCGTTCCCAACTGCTACCGCGCCGACGTGCGTGAGAGCGCCAACAACTTGGCCACCTACGTCAAGGACGAGGATGAGTGAGGAATTCTAGATTATCTAGAATATCTAGAGCATCTAGAAACTAAGGACTCAAGACAAAAATTAACTCATGTACAAAGTCAACGAAATCTTTTGTTCGCTCCAGGGCGAGGGTTTCAACACGGGCACTGCCAGCGTGTTCATCAGGCTGAGCGGCTGCAACCTGCATTGCGCCTTCTGCGACACTCGACACGAAGAGGGCACGATGATGTCGCTGCCCGAAATCGTCGAACAGGTCATGCGCTATCCCAAGGCACCACTCATCGTGCTCACGGGCGGCGAGCCGTCGCTGTGGATTGACGAGGATTTCGTGAGAGGACTCAAGCAGATGACGGGCAAGCGCATCGCCATCGAGACCAACGGCACCCGTCCCCTGCCCCACGGCATCGACTGGGTGACCCTGTCGCCCAAAACGGGCATTGGCAAGAGCGGAGATGTCCCTGTCGTTCTCACCAGCTGCGATGAACTAAAAGTGGTGTATCTGGGCCAAGACTTGGCCCAATACAACAACATCACTACCGACCACCGCTACCTGCAGCCCTGCTGGGTGAGCGATCCCGACCAATGCAGCCGCAACATGTACGCCACAACCCAGGCAGTGCTCGACAACCCTCAGTGGCGACTGTCACTGCAGACCCACCGCATCCTAGGCATCAGATAGCAGTCCCGTTTGTTGCGTTGTCAACGCAACAAACCTAACCCATATAACAAACGCCCGCACTCCAATGGCTGGAATGCGGACGCTTTTGTTACTAACGCTTGCCAGATTACTGACGGCCGGTGAGGACGACGTCACGGCTAGTCTTGCCGATGAGGCCCTGGAGCACCTTGCCCGGACCAAGTTCCTCGGCCTCGGTCATGCCGTCGGCAATCATGTTGGCAACGATGTGGCTCCAACGCACGGGAGCGGTGAGCTGTTGCAACAGGTTAGCCTTGATTTCCTCGGGATCGGTGTGGGGCTTAGCGTCCACGTCCTGGTAGATGGGGCAGCGGGGAGCCGAGAAGTCGGCAGCCTCGATCGCCTCGGCCAACTCGGCACGGGCAGGCTCCATCAGGGGCGAGTGGAAGGCACCACCCACCTTGAGGGGCAACGCACGGCGAGCGCCGGCCTCCTTGAATTTCTCACAAGCAGCCTCGATAGCGGCAATCTCACCCGAGATGACCACCTGACCGGGGCAGTTATAGTTGGCGGGGACACAGATGCCGTCGATGGTGGCACAGATCTCCTCCACCTTAGCATCGTCCATGCCGATGATGGCAGCCATCGTCGAGGGAGCAGCCTCGCAAGCCTTCTGCATGGCCAGGGCACGTGCCTCGACCAGTTTCAGACCCTGCTCAAAGGGCAGCGCGCCAGCGGCTACTAATGCCGAGAACTCTCCAAGCGAATGACCGGCAACCATGTCGGGCTTGAACTCGTCGCCCATGGTGAGGGCGAGGATTACAGAGTGCAGGAATACGGCAGGCTGGGTGACCTTGGTCTGCTTCAGGTCATCCTCGGTGCCTTCAAACATGAGGTCGGTGATGCGGAAACCCAGCACCTCATTGGCTTTTTCAAACAATTCTTTGACCTGGGGATTGTTGTCGTACAGGTCCTTGCCCATACCGACAAACTGTGCGCCCTGACCGGGGAATACGAATGCTTTCATTGTCTTGATCTTTTTATTTAGTAGTTAAAGATGTTTCTTTAATCCAAAACGGCTGCAAAGGTAGTACAAAGTTTTGAGTTGGCAACCGCATGATGGCAGTTTTTTCATTTGGCGGACATCATTTAGTGAATGGCATGGGCGGGCTAAAGCATCGCCCGAGCCAAACCACTAATTATGTTAAATTGACGAGGAATAAGACTAAAGAGCGAGTCGCAATCCAACGCAGTCGATCTTTCTCGTCGGGTCGAAGGAAGCGCGGCACGACACACGGCAGCTGTAGGCAAAATTGAGCCAACTGCCACCACGGCTCACGCGGTTATAGCCCGTTGAAGGACCGACGGGGTTGGTCTGCGCATCACTGCTATAACTGTCAAACCAGTCCTGGCACCACTCCCACACGTTGCCGCTCATGTCATACAGGCCCAATTCGTTAGGGGCTTTAGTGGCAACTGTTTGCGTGCCATATCCTGCTTTATCAACAACTTCTGAGGGAATACTAAACCAATACAACGCCACATCATCAAGGTCGTTGCTACCCGAATATTTGTAGCCCAGGCTCTTGTTGCCGCCACGGGCTGCAAACTCCCATTCAGCCTCGGTAGGCAGGCGGAACGTCTTACCTGTCAACTGGTTCAACTTGGTGATAAACGTCTGGCAATCGTTCCATGAGACGAACTCTACAGGACGCTGAAGGTTAGTGGCGTAATTGTTACGACTACTAAAGTAGCTTGGGTTGCTACCCATCACGGCCTGCCACAAGGCCTGCGTCACCTCGGTCTGGCCGATGAGGTAACTCGAGAGCGCTACCTCGTGGGCGGGCTGTTCGACATCGAAGGCATCACTTTCCTGTTCGGCAGTCATGCCCATGGTAAAAGTGCCGCCCTTGACAGCCACCATTGTGAACGTCACGCCGTTCACAGTGAAGTTTTCGGTCTTCGGTTCGTCGGGATTCACGGGTTCATCCTTTCCACATGACGTGGAAATTACTGTCATCAGAATCAACACAAATACAATTGAACTAATTTTTTTCATCATCGATTCATTATATCTGTTATCTTATACCAGGTATTCGGTGGGGTCGTCGATGCCGGCTTCCTTGAGGGCCTGGCGGCGCTCGGTGCAGGTGCCACAAGTTCCGCAATGCTTCTCCCCACCCTTGTAGCAGGAATAGGTCTCGCTGTAGTCGAGTCCCAGGGCCGCGCCATGGCGGGCTATGTCGGCCTTGCTCAGGTCGGTGTAAGGGGCATAGACCTTGACGTTCTCATAGGTACCCGTCATCATCGCCGTGCTCATGGCCTCGATAAATGGTGAACGGCAGTCAGGATAGATGCTGTGGTCGCCGGCATGGTTGGCAATCATCACACGATGCAGGCCGTTGCTCTCGGCAATGCCACAGGCAATGGCCAGCATGATACCGTTGCGGAACGGCACCACCGTCGATTTCATGTTCTCGTCATCGTAGCTGCCGTCGGGGATGGCATCGGCGCTCTCGAGCAGGGCGCTTTTGAAATACTTGTGCATGAAATCCAACGGAATAATCAAGTGCTTGATACCCAAGCGTTCGCAATGCATGACGGCACAGCGGCGCTCGCGGCCGTTCTGTGTGCTGCCATAGTCAAAGGTGATGGCCATGGCAATCTCATCCTTATACTCATAGAGCATGGTCGTCGAGTCCATGCCGCCCGAGGTAATGATTACTGCATCCTTCTTTGCCATAGTCCTATCAGTCGTTATGGAAATTAGCAATGAGGCGGGCACGCACCATGTCCTGATGGTCGCTGTCGCCATAGTTGGCAAACGGCTTGATGCTGATGCCGCCACGCGGGTTAAACAGGCCAATTACCTCAAGATACTTGGGATCCATGAGCTTGACCAGGTCCTTCATGATGATGTTGACGCAGTCCTCATGGAAATCACCATGATTGCGGAAGCTGAACAAATACAGCTTCAGACTCTTGCTCTCGACCATGCGCACACGAGGGATATAGTTGATGATAATGTGACCGAAGTCAGGCTGGCCCGTCTTGGGGCACAACGATGTGAACTCGGGACAATCGAGCGTCACCACATATTCATTCTCGGGGTGCTTGTTCTCGAAGGTCTCGAGCACGTCGGGGCGATAGTCAAACTCATATTGCGTGCCCTGGTTGCCCAGCAGCGTCACACCCTCTAATTCTTGATCAGTTCTAGACATAATAAAAAAATTGCTAATGAGTTAAGGGAGTGCAAAGGTACTAAAAGTTTCTGGTTTCTAGTCCTTAGTCACTGGTTTTTGGTTGGTATCGGCCGCCTTTAGAGTTAGTTTCCAAATAACAGTTCAATGGTAAACCGGGCGGCTTCAGGGCCTTGAGGCGACATTCGGTCAAGCGTCTGCAAGGCAGCAGTTTTCACATTTTCATCCAGGTCATCGCTGCAATTGTAGAGCAGGTGTCGGCTATAGGCTACTGTAAACTCGGGATGGCCCTGGAAGGTTACCACCTGCTGCCCTATCCTGAAGGATTCGTTCTTACAGAAATCGCTGGTGGCACACAACACGGCCTCCTGGGGCAAAGACATCACCTGGTCGTGGTGGCTATAGAGCAGACGCATCTCATGATGAGGGAAATAGGGCATCATCGATTCATCAAGCACACTTGAGGCACGCACGCCAACACCCATGCCGCCCACGTAGGGTTTCACTTCTCCGCCAAGTGCCCTGGCAATAGCCTGATGGCCGAAACACACACCCATCATCTTGGCGCCATGGCCATAGGCATGTTCAATCCATCGAAGCAGAGCCACAATCCACGGCTTGTCATCATAGGCCGAGTCGAGGCTGCCAGGAATCACATACAGTTCATCGGCATGAATGTCCCCAGGCAATTCACCCAGCCATGTCTGGTAGATGGTGTAGGCAGGTTGCTCGCCTATTGAAGCGAACAGGTCGAAAAACAATGACTCATAGTTTGGGATGAAATCGGGCAGGCGTCCAGGGAAGGTGTCACATAACAGGATGTTGATGTGCGGCGTCATAGCTCATCAATCTCCTCTCCTGTGCGTTCCATGATGCTTGCGGCCAGGCCGTCGGCAGTCTGGATGATGGTCACCAAGGGATAGAGCTTGCGGGCGGCATCATAGTTGCGCACATCCTCATAGCTGTTCTGGTTCACACCCCATGCCCCCATGTGCCAGCGAATGGCCAGCATCTCGTCGTCGTTCAAGGGCAGACCGCTGCACAACAGCAAGGTCAGGGATTTCTCGCCATGGCCCATCGGGAAGCCTTTATAGGTGATTTTATAGCCCTCGGCATCTTCCCAGATGCCCAGTGCGTTCTTGCGTTTCTTGACCGAACGCTTGTAAATGTCGCACTTGCACACGTCATGCAACAGGCTGGCAAGGATGATGCTGTCACGCTTCACCTCATGCTCCAGGCTAGGTTCAATAGCCTTCATGGCCTCCCATACGGCAAGCGCCGCCTTGCAGGTGTTGAGCGAGTGACGGGCCAGGCCGCCCTCGGTGTTCAGGTGATGGCCTGCCGATGCCGGTGCCGTGAAAAAGCCCCAAGCCTCAAGGTCGCCAATCACATCCTCGATACCTTCACGCTCGGTTGAACGCAGCAACTCGAGGATTTCTTCTTTACATTCTTTATCGCTAGTTTTCATTGTTGGATTTTTAGTTAGATAATATTGGTCACATGCCGTGCACACACGGACAAAACGGACAAAACAAACGAAACGGAAACGCGATGATGATTTCTAACCCTTCGTGGGCTTGTAGCCATGTTCGCGGCGATACTTGCGCACATCGCGGAACAGGTCGGTGGCATAGACGAAATTGTTCAAGTCGTCATTGTTCACATCATAAATCTCGTCCTTGTTGCCAATCCAGCCCACATGGCCCTTGTTGATGAACACAATGTTCTCGCCAATGCCCATCACCGAGTTCATGTCGTGGGTGTTGATGATGGTGGTGATGCCGAACTCGTGGGTGATGTCGCTCAACAGCTCATCAATCACAATCGACGTCTTGGGGTCAAGGCCCGAGTTGGGCTCATCGCAGAAGAGGTACTTGGGATTCAGTGCAATGGCACGAGCGATAGCACAGCGTTTCTGCATACCGCCTGAGAGTTCGCTAGGGTACTTGTTCTCGCTGCCGGTGAGGTTTACACGGTCGATACAGAACTGCGCACGGTCACGCATCTCGCTATTACTCATTGTGCCAAACATCACCAGCGGGAACATCACATTGCCCATCACGGTTTCGCTGTCGAACAGGGCCGAACCCTGGAAAAGCATTCCGATTTCCTTGCGCAACTCCTTGCGCTGCTTGCGATTCATCTTGGTGATGTCACGACCGTCATAGAGGATTTCGCCCTCATCGGGGTCAAACAACCCCACGATATTCTTGACGAGCACGGTCTTGCCCGAACCCGACTGACCGATGATGAGGTTGGTCTTGCCATCATATAGCTTGCAACTCACATCATAAAGGACCTGACGGGTGCCACCTTCTTCCTTAAAGGACTTGGATATATGCTTGACTTCAATCATTGTTTTAGAGACGTTAGACCTTAGACTTTAGACCTTAGACCTTAGACTTTTGCGAATGTTAACTGTTAACTTTTCACTATTAAAGCAGCAGCAGGGTGAGAATTACATCGGCCACCAGAATCATGATATTGCTCATCACCACAGTGTCGGTACTGGCCTGTCCCACTTCAACCGAACCGCCCTTGACGGTATAGCCATAGTAACAGGCAATGGTGGACATCAGGAATGCAAATACCAGCGACTTAATCAACGCAAACCACACATACCACTCAATAAACAGCGATTGGATGCCAAAGATGTAGGTATCAGGGTCCACAATTCCTGTAATAACGCAAATGAGCCAACCGCCAAACAGGCTCGTGCCCATGCAAATAACCACCAGAAACGGCAGAATGGTAATCAGGGCCAAAATCTTGGGCATGGCCAGGAAATTGGCACTGTTGATACCCATGATGTCGAGCGCATCAATCTGCTCGGTGGCGCGCATGGTGCCGATCTCGCTGGCGATATTGGAGCCTATTTTACCCGACAGAATCAGGCACAGGATGGTCGATGAGAACTCCAGCAGGATAATCTCACGCGTGGTCAAGCCCACTGTGTAGCGAGGCAACAGCGGGTTGGAAATGTTGAGCTTGATGAGAATGGTACACAAGGAGCCGATGAACAGCGACACGATGATAATCAACGGAATCGAGTCGATGCCCAACTTATATATCTCGTTAAGATAGCGTTTGAAGAACACCTTCCACTTGTCGGGGATGGCAGTGACCCTCCACATGAACATGCAGTAGTCTCCAAACTTATCCAGCATTTTAGTAATTAACATAATTTCTCGTTTTTTTCAACCTGCGAAGATAGACATTTTTCCTCAATTGAGCAAAAGAAATGATTACAACAGGGCGCTCTCGTCGATGAGGTTGTTGAGCATGGCATAGACTGTGAGTCCCGCAACGCTCTTGATGCCTGTCTTGTGGGTGATGTTCTTGCGGTGGCTGATGACGGTGTGGACGCTCACGTCAAGCGCATCGGCGATTTCCTTATTGGTCTTGCCCTGGGCCAGCTGAACGAGGACTGCAGTCTCTCGCTTGGTGAGCTCGTAATTGTCATGGGCAGACCTGGATTCGTCGGCCGAGGCCTGTGCCAGCACCTCGATAATGGCCGGACGGCTGTCGCGTATATCGACCACTGCATCATAGTTCTTGAGAGCATCACGGCCCACATATTGATAGACAAGTGCCACAACGGCCATATCCTGCCTGTCGGGCAGCTGCGAGACATCATTAACTACCGTGGGGTTGATGAGCAAGATATCAGGACGTGTTGCAATCAGGCGCTCTTCTAGCCTGTCCACATCGGCGGCAGGCTCCAGCACCTTAAACCTGATTTGGTCAGCGAGGATGGCCTTGAGGCCCTCGATGATGACCTCAGATGGTTCTACTATCAAGACTTTCTTTTTCATGACAGGATGGCATGTTCAAGGTCATTAACCAGGGGAACCATAATTCTTTCCTCAATGAAGGTGTGCTTCTTGAGGTCTTCACTCAGCATGAGGATGTCATAGACAACGTCCATCACATTGTCGTCATCGACCTGGGGCGGCAGGTACTTGAACACGATGTTGAGCAGATCATCAAGTTTGCCCTCGATGTCGCTGTGAGTGTGCAAGAAGGTGCCGATGCTATAGGTTGTGTCGCGCTGGCCAGCCATCAATGCGCGAATGTGCGGGAACACATCGCGTTCTTCATGGCTGAAGTGTTCCTCTACTTCCTGCTTGTACTCCTTGAAAAAGCTAATGAACACCTGCCCGATGCGGCCGCCCAGCTTGTGAGCAATGGCATCAAGATGGCGCTCGATGTGGGGCAGGCGCTTGTCCACATAGTATTTGTGGGACTTCTCCAGATAGGGCACCAGCCCAGTCATGTCGGTCGCAAGGATAGTGGGTATAGAGGGTACATAATTATTAAATGTATAGACGTTGCAGATGAGCAGAAAGAAGTCGGCATCTACCCCGCTGTCTTTACAAACGTCGGCAATTGAGCGATCGCCGAAACCCAGCGAAATGCCCAGGCGCGACAACAAGGTCAGCAAGGAGGGATGGGCAGTAATGAGGTCACTCAAACGGGCGTCACTTGAGAAAAGTCGTGATTTCATATCTTTTTGGATTAATTCATGCAAATTAAATGATTTATCTGTGATGTGAAAGGTCAACACCATAGGGGGCATTCTCCCTGTCACTAATGAGAAGACGGCTGATGTCCCACACCTCGAATTGACGAGGAGTGAGCTCATTGCTGTCGCCAAGCACCGACATATTGCGATGCTGAATCGCGCTGGTCACAGGATAGCGCAGAATGCTGTGCCCCAGCCCCTTCCAGGCATAGGCATTGGCACCCATGACATCAAGGAGCGTGGGATAGACATCGACCTGCCCAATTACCGGCTCGTAATGCAACGTGGAGTCGGCACCACAAATTATCATCGGGATGCCCCAATCGTTGGGCGTGAATTCACTGTCAGGCTTGCCAAAGACACGGCTGAGGTAAATCTGTGTATGGTCAGACACGATTGCCAAGACCGTGTGATCCATCAGTCCCAACCTGCCGAGGTCTTCAATAAAGGTACCAATGCAACTGTCGGTCAGGTTGACACAATTGAGATAGCTGCGGGCCTCGGCATTCAAGGTGTCGCTGGCGGTAATCCATGTGGGCCGCACTTTATCGGTTGAATAAGGCGTGTGCATCGTCATGGTAACCATTTCCAGGAAGAAGGGTTGCCGCAGGCTGGGCAACAGCTGAGCGGCAAAATCGGTAAGGGCAGCATCATCCACATTGTTGTGGCGCAACAAAGCCCCGGCTGCATTCAAGTCGTCACGGGTATAGAGCGAATCGAAGCCATAGGTCCTGGCAGTTACCGTCTGGTTCCAATTCATGCCGGGTGTGCAGATGATTTCGCGGCAATCATAGCCTGCAAGTGCATGGGCAATCGAGGGGAAAGGCCCCTCGCCATAATTTACAGCCACAGCAGCATCACGCAAGGGCAGCAATCCCGTGTTATAGACAAAGTGGGCATCGCTGGAATGGCCGTGACTAGTCTGGAAGAGCACATGAGGGGCATAGATGACACTATCGCCCTTCACGAGTCGGTTGAGAACCGGTGTCACCTCCCGGCCATCCACTTCCATGCCAATGGGCCACGAGTGTAAGGACTCGACAATGATGAGCACCAGGTTGCGTCCCTGAGCGGCGGCATAAGGATTGTCGGTATAATGCGGGCATTGCTCGGTGATAAAGCGCTCAACCATAGCCCGCTCCTCATCGGTCACAACATGGCTGTTAAAGATATCATGCAGATTGAACAAAGCATAAGGTATCAAACCATTTTGGGCATAATAGTCTTTGTTGCTGAAGTTGTGGAGGAAACGTCTCTCATAATCAGTATCACCATTGATGTAACCAGCGGCACCAAAGCCCAAGCAGGCCAGCAGTGAATAGAGGAAATACTTGATGCGCCTTTCATCGGCATTCCCTCGACGGCCTGTTATGCAAAGGATGACAAGCAAAAAGAAGGGGACAGCAACCAGCAAATCCTGCCACCGAAGCAAGGCGATGGTGCTCGCAGCAAGTGTGGAATTGACATTGTCGGTCAAGGTCAAGCTCTGCCACGGCATCAGGTCGTCATAGGCACGGCAATAACACATCTGCACCAGGCACCACACGGTGAGCAAGGTCATGGGAATCCAGACCAGCCAACGCCATCGGCGCCTGAGCAGCCAGTAGGGAGACAGCAGTAACAGTGCATTGGCAATAGAGACTGCCACAAGATGCCACTGATGAAACATGTTGCCCACACCACCCAAATGGGTGTCGAGCGCAACAACAAAGCATTGCCAGGCAACCACAGCGAGACATGCCACAAAAAACAGTGACCCATAACGCTGATAACGGCTTGCCAAGCAATGTGAATTCATCTCGGAAATCAAACCCTCTTAATGATGTGAGAAACCACTCCCCACACCTGGAAATTACTGTCCTCGTTGACAGGCAATTCAGGATAATCGGCATTTGCCGGAGTCAAAAACAACCTGTTGTCGCGCATGCTGAGCCTTTTAACGGTGAAGTCGCCGTCAATGAAGCAAACGGCGATGTTGCCATCGTGAGGCGTTAGCGAGCGGTCGATGATGAGCAGGTCGCCCTCGTTGATGCCGGCATCGACCATCGAGTTGCCTATCACCCGTGCACAAAAAGTTGCTGCCGGATTGGTAATCAAGGCACGGTTCAGGTCAATGACATCGGCATACTCACCTTGTGCGGGACTTGGAAAACCAGCCTGTACGCGTCCCTCAAAGAACTGCAAGCCCGAGGTCTTCTCTTCGGGCTTCACCTCTGATATCTTGATTTCACTCATGCTATACTTTTACTATTAGGCCGTCATAGGCAAGTTCCACACCCTCAGGCAACAGTTTCGGCGAATCGGCATGCAAACCCATGCGGTCGCTCATGTGGATGAGATAAGTGTGGCCAGGATTAATGCGGCGAATGACATCCAGCGTTTCGTCAAGGCACATGTGGGACAGGTGCACTCCTGATGTGCGCAAAGAGTTGATAACCAGCAAGGGGACATTCTTGAGCCCCTCAATGGTCTCGTCGGCAATCGTCTTGGCATCGGTGATATAGGCCAACGGACCTATCCTGAAGCCGCAAATTGCCAACTTGTAGTGACAAACGGGAATCGGCTCGACACGCACACCCTCGACCAAAAACGGCTCATCACCAATCACATGTTCCTCGAACTGTGCCACGCCAGGGTAAGCATTCTCGGAGAAGCAATAAGGAATGCGCTTGTGAAGATTGTCCAGCACATCGGCACGGGCATAAAGAGGGAACGGTCTTTCAAAACAATATACCCGCAAATCATCAAGTCCAGCTACATGGTCATAGTGAATGTGAGTCAACAGCACTGCATCCAGGTTGTTGTCACTTGCTCTCAGCATCTGGGTGCGGAAGTCAGGGCCGCAGTCAATCAAGAGCCTGGCACCCTGATAGCGCACGATGGCCGAAGTGCGCAGGCGTTTATCACGCGGGTCGGCACTCATGCACACCGGGCAGAGGCACCGAATCATGGGTACACCTGTTGATGTACCAGTTCCCAAAAATTCTATTTCAAGTGTTGCCGGATTCATTATCTCCTGTATTTATTGAGCAATCCATCAACAAAATAAAGATAAGAGCCACCGTCGTAGTACCAATACTCTTTCATACCCGACGGATCCGGATTCTCGTTGATACTGTTGGGCTTACCTAAGGCCAAGCGACATTCCTCTTTTGTCATGCCCTCGACTACCCTGGAACGGGTGATGAGTTCCCAATTCTCACCAGTAATTGCAGGGTAGGACAAGTGGGGATCAGTTAACGAGAACAACGAGTCAAAATCCCGCCCAAGCATTGACGAGGAACCGCCACAACTCATCCACACCATCGCCCTTTCATTGGTCTCGGCAGTAAAGAGCACACGCAACGGGAACACAGCATTACCAGGCAGCACAGAGTCAATGTGAACCTTAATGAAATGGCGACCATTCATCATTTGCTCATTGACACGGTCATACCAAATGGGGGTGCGGATATAGAAATCCTTATCGACAATCTGCCGCGCATAGTGTTCGACCATATCCATGTCGATAAGCATCGGAAAGGTGAAACCCCGACGACGGACCTCCACTTCTTTTCCAGCACGATAGCAATAAGTAGCACCTGTCAGGCTATCTACCAAATCTAAATCTAGCCAGCGGCCATTATAATTATCAGTATACAAGCCACCTGCCGTCCACCCTTGGTACAATACAATGCGGCCGGCGAGACGCAGTGTGTCCTTATCATAAGCCGAACTGACTGCCAGTAATTCTTTCACCTGGTCATCAGACACCCAGAAGCGCTTGCCCAGCTCCCAGGCCCCTATGGAATCCCTATAGGCCTCAAGAGTTACCTGTTGCTGACGGCTGTCGACCTCCTCGATGACTCGACGCACATCCCTGTCAGTGACATGGTCGGTCACCTCAATCCCGGTTCCGCACGACGCAGTAAACAAGGAAAGCAACGTGGCAGCTAATGCGGCCCGGACAGATATGTAACGGAGATACCGCCACATAATAATTTTACTTTTTGTCTTTTTGAGCTTGCTCCAAAGAGGCATCAATAGCGTTTGTCAAAGTCTTGAGGTCAACGCCGCCCTGCAAAGCATCATTTGCCACTTCTTTCAGGGCATCGTCTTTCTCGGTGCCTTGCTTAATCTTAATGGTTGTGATGAAGGGAGTGTTGCGAACGCGGGCATCTTTCAGCGCTTCCTGGAATGCTGCCAATGCTGCCGAATCGCTGGCTTCAATGATTTCTTTCTCAAAATCACGGATTGCCTGGTCAAGCGCAAGTACTCCAGCTGTATCCTGTTTTTCGACCAGCTCATCAAGTTGCTTGGCAAATTCCTCGCCCTTGATTCTATACTCGCCGGTGTTGTCACAACTCATGAACGACAGTGACGCAAACACCGCTACCACAATTAAAAACTTTCTCATATTATTCTCTTAATACATTATTCAAAAATTCTTGTTCAAAAATGAGGACGTGGTGCTACCTGATCAAATCTATCAATCCTTGAATGTCCAGCACCCGCAACTCATTGCTATCATAATCAATCAGTCCTTGATTGGCCAATTTATCCATTGAGGCAATTAAAGTCGTGCGTTGGGTTCCCAGCAATGCCGACAGATCCTTCTGCTTATAACGGAGGGTGACATCGGTAGCCCCATTCACAACGAGCAAGTCCATCAAAACAGCTAACCGTTCGGCCACCGAACCGTCTTTGGTCGCAAGCAGCGAAGCAGTATTGCGTTGGCTTCCCGAAGAGAGATAATTCAAGATATTGAACAGGAACACCTTGTCGCTGCTCACCATTTTGATATAATCACTCTTGAGAAGCTGCAATATGCCGCAAGAGCCAAGGGCAACCGCCGTGTAGGGATAGACCGTCTTGCGCCCAAAAAGGCACTCGGCAGCCAACACATGAGGTGTTGACAAAGTTTGGTTCATCGATACACGAAGGCGGTTCCACAATGTTTCAATTCTCACCTGCCCTGAAACAATGAACCTGATGTGGGTGCACTGGTCACCGGCAGCAAAAATCTGATCTCCATTATGAAACTTGAGAAAATGGAACGGCAGTTTCTCAACCAAAGCCGTTATCTTCTCGGTACTGACTCCTTGAAAGAGCGGCAACTGCATCAGCTGTTGGTACATGCTGTTCATATTATACCACTTGCTCTTACTTGCCCAACAACTCTATTACTTGTTCGACTGTCAACGATTGCTGTTCGCCCGAGGTCATGTCCTTCAGGGCGATAGTGCCGTTCTGTACCTCATCGGCACCAACAATGGCGACAAAAGGTATCTGGCGGTCATTGGCATAATTCATCTGCTTTTTCATCTTGGCGGCATCGGGGAACAACTCGGCACTGATGCCAGCCTTGCGCAACGCATGGACATGCTTGATTGATGTTGCCGCCTCTTGCTCACCAAAGTTGACAAACAACACACGGGCCGTAGCCATGGTGTCGGCAGGATACAGGTCGAGGGCATTGAGCACATCATAGATGCGGTCGGCACCAAAACTGATACCCACACCCGACAGTCCCGGCATACCGAATACACCCGTCAAGTTGTCATAGCGCCCGCCACCTGTGATGCTACCAATGGCAACGTCCAAAGCCTTGACCTCAAGAATCGTGCCGGTGTAGTAATTCAGTCCACGAGCCAGCGACACATCAAGTTCAACGGCAGCACGCGTGCCCAGCTGGGCAACATGGTCAAGCACATAGCGCATCTCCTCGATGCCCTTCATGCCCACTTCGCTGCTCGCCAGCATACCGGCCAGCGCCGTCAGTCGCTCGTCATTGGTGCCGTCAAGTGCCAGCAGCGGTTGTAATGTGGCAATCGCTTCGTCACTGAGGCCTTTTTCCTTCAATTCGGCATTCACGTTATCGATGCCGATTTTGTCAAGCTTGTCAATCGCGACGGTAATGTCAACGATTTTGTCGGCAGCACCAATAATCTCAGCAATGCCGCTCAAAATCTTGCGGTTATTGAGTTTGATGGCAACATTGACGTTGAAACGGTTAAACACCTCGTCGATCATTGTTACCAATTCCACCTCGTTCCACAGCGAGTCACTGCCCACAATATCGGCATCACACTGATAGAACTCACGGTAACGGCCCTTTTGCGGACGGTCGGCGCGCCACACAGGTTGAATCTGGTAGCGCTTGAATGGCATCTGAACATCGTTGCGGTGCTGCACGACATAGCGGGCAAAGGGCACCGTCAAGTCATAACGCAAACCCTTCTCGCTGATTTTTGTCGTCAGGTGTAGTGAGTCGTGTGCCGCGAGCAGGTCGTCGGGGGCATCCTTAAGATAATCACCGCTATTAAGAATCTTAAACAGCAATTTATCGCCCTCCTCGCCATACTTGCCCATCAAGGTGGACAAATTTTCGATAGCGGGAGTTTCGATCTGCTGGAAGCCATAAAGCAGGAACACGTCCTTGATCGTGTTGAAAATATAGTTGCGACGCGCCATCTCGATGGGCGAGAAGTCGCGCGTCCCTTTAGGAATCGATGGTTTTTGTGCCATTATCTATTAATCAAATATTAATATTGTTATACAGGTTTATCTTCTTCTTCCACCCAAGAATATCGCTGCATAATAAAGCAATGTGGCAAGAGAACCGATAGCGCCCACTACATAAGTATAGGCAGCAGCATGGAGGGCGTCCTTAGCCTGGGTCAACTGTTCACCATTGACGATTCCTGATCCTTCAAGCCACTTGACAGCGCGACGACTGGCATCGACCTCGACAGGCAACGTCACAAAACTGAACAGCACCGTGGTGGCGAACAAAGCGAGAGCCACATATAAAGGTATTGGAGTCACGCTTACCAAAAAAACGCCAAGCAATAAGAGCCATTGAATGGTATTGGAGGCAAACTGCACGATGGGGACCATCTTGGTACGCAACTGCAACATGCTGTAACCCACCTTGTGCTGCACGGCGTGGCCACACTCATGGGCGGCTACCGCAGCAGCAGCAATGCTATTGGTGCCATAGACCGGCTCACTCAGGTTCACAGTCTTGTTGGCAGGATTGAAGTGGTCAGTCAGCTGGCCGCTCACACTGGTTACCTGCACGTCACCACAGCCGTTTTGCTGCAGCATGGCATTGGCGATATCACGACCTGCCATGGGCACGGCCAATGGAACCTTACTATACTTGGCAAACTTGGACTTGAGGGAGTTCTGAACGATCATGCTCAGGATAAAGATTCCTCCCATTAAAAAGTAGATAAACATAATCTATAAGTTTTTATCAGTTATTATCCTTTTTAGTTCACACAGAGTATCTTGGCACGGTTATTGTACTAACACATGCCGGACAAAATTCTGCACTGCAAAGTTATAGTTTTTTGCCCGCAAAATGCCCTAAAAGGGCAGGAAAAGTGCTAAAAAATGAAAATTGAGTGCAAAAAAGTTTGGTAATTCAAAAATAGCCGCTACATTTGCGTCGTTGAATTAAACGTTTTATTATTAATTTTTTATTTAAAAGTTGTTTTATTATGAAGAAGTTCTTATTGATGTTTGCAGCTGTTGCTGCTATCGCATTTGTTGGTTGCAAGACTGAGACCAAGCCCGCTGAGGAGGCTACTGTAGAAGAGGCTCCCGTTGCTGAGTACACCGTTGAGAGTGTTACCAATGACCTGATGAACGCTGCTGATGAGGCTAGCGCTGTTTCTCTGCTCGACGGCATCAAGGCTAAGGCTGAGGAAATCCTCGCTGGTGGTGACCAGGCTGGTTACTTCAACATCATCAACATCCTGAAGACCGTTTGGGAGAACAACAAGGAAGCCATCCTCGCTAAGATCCCGACCCTGGCCGAGAAGATGGAAGGCTACATCACTGTACCTGAGGAGTTGAAGGCTGGTTTCGCTGACTTCGTGGCTAATGCCGCTAAGGAGAAAGCCGGTGAGGCTGTTGAGGCCGTTAAGGACGCTGCTGACGGTGCCGTTGACGCTGCTGCCGCTAAGGTAGAAGAGGGCAAGGAAGCCGTTAAGGATGCTGCTGCCGACGCTGCTCAGAAGACCGCTGACGCTGCTCAGGAGGCTGCCAACAAGCTGAAATAATCTAGAACACAAGATTAATTCCTAATAACAAATCAGGGCTGACCCACACGGGTCGGCCCTGATTGTTTAATACTGATACGTTTGCACTTATTCTCCTGTCGTCAGTTGGTAAGCCAGGCGCTCATCCCCATTGAGCAGATAAATGATGCCACAATAGGTAAAACCATAACGGTCGATGACATGGCGCATGATGACATTGTCGCGATGAGTGTCGATGCGCAAGTTTCCAGCAACCGCCATACAGTAGTCCATCACATCATTGAAGACACCATGACTTGCCGCTGAACTGGCCAGGCGGTGAACCACATAATAAGGCTTATCATCCAGCCACTGCCCCTCATAGATTTCTTTATAGGTAGGTTCAGGTCCAGGGATAAAGGCAAACGAAGCAATTACTTCTCCACTACCCTGCTCCACACACAAGTAACAGTGACCGTTAGCAATATCATGACTGATGGTGTCCTCGCTTGGGTATCCGTCAATCCACTGATTCAGATTGCCACATGAGCGCATAATGGCACGCGCCTCGTCAATCAGTTGCATGATTATAGGCACATCATCATTTGTAGCCAGCCTAAAATCTCTCATATCTCTCGTTCTTGATAAAACGTCATGTTACCGGCCCATGCGCTTGATAACATTATAACTGGGAAGCACACCAAGTTCGCCGGCCTTGCTCAAATCTGAAATACCCAGATTTTTGTTACCCAGACGCAGATACATCAAGCCACGGTTATAATAGGCCTCGGCAAAATCAGGCATCAGTTCAATGGCTGTGCTATAACAACTGATGGCACTGGTGTAATCTCCCTGCATCATATAGACGTTGCCCTTATTATAATAGGCATACATGTTCTTAGGCGACAGTTTGATGGCCTCATCCAGGTCAGACATTATCTGGCTTAGTGCCATCGCATCCTGACGTTGGCGAAGCATTATTTGGGCTTTGTCATCGGCAGAATCAGGCTTTTTGTCATCTGCTCCTTGGTCGTTCCTCGTCGACCCCATACGATATTGCATATAACGGGCATCGGCACGCAGCAGATAAGCAAGCATGAATTGCGGACTGAGAGCGATGGCGGCATCGGCATCGGCTAGTGCAGCATCAGGATTCTTGACGAGCAGGTAATCCAATCCACGTGCAAAATGGTCAATACCACGAGGTTTGCTGTTGGCCATCAGACTGTTATAATAGTCTATATCCATGAACTGGCGCTGTATTTCTTCCTCATTTAGTTGTGATTCGCCATTGATAATCGTCAACTTTGCAGGCAGCAAGCGCGAGTCGTTTATATCTCCTATTTCTCTGATATAATGAGTCTTACCATTCAATTTATCATCCTTATCATAATAGGTTAAGGTAAACATGGGCATCGGCTCCACTTCCTTGTTGTCGTTCTGGACATGGCCTCGCTGGCGATTGGTGTATTCAGGCTTGAAAGCATCATTGTCGTTCACGGTGAGCAGCATGTTGAAACGGTTCATGATTTCATCGGCGGTCTCGGGTTCGTCCTCGCCGCTTATAGCACGCTGTTCGGCCTTCTTAATGGCGGCAGTGGCCTCAATTTCCACGGGGTTGAATGTCGATTCGTGCGTCTTGTTGCGGCGGAATATCGCCATTGCCTTCTCATAATCAGCATCACCGCCACGATTGTCACCCATGCGACGTTTTGCTTCTCCACGCGCCATGTAACCTGCCTCAAACTCGGGATACTTTTTCAAGATGGCAGTAAAATCGGCAACCGCCTCACGATACTGTCGTGTGCGCATATAAAGCAGCGCACGGTTGAACAATGCAATAAAGTTGGAGGGATTGCTCTTTAGAACATAGTCAAAATCGATGATGGCTTTATTGTTGTCCCCCACCTCGGCACGCAAAAGTCCTCGGTTGAAATGAGCCTCCTGACTTGCCGGATCCAAACTAATGGCATAATCATAGTCAGCCATTGCACCAAAGTAGTCATCCACATTATACTTCATATAAGCACGGTTAATGAAATAACCGGCAAAGCGAGGTTCTAGTAGGATGGCGCTGTCCATGTCAGCAATTGCACTGGAAAAGTCGTGCTGAGAACGAGAGGCTATCTCGGCACGCATGACATAGGCATTGGCATTGTTTTTATTGAGGGTGATGCTGCGATTCAGGTTTTCAAGCGCAGCTGTAGTATCCTTGCATGCAAGATTCATCTGAGCCAGGCCAAAAAAGGCACGGTCATTGCGACGATCAAGTCCTAATAGGCGGTCAAAAGTACTCTTGGCTTCATCAAATTTCTTCAATGTCGACTGGCATACGGCAAGGTTGAATAGCAAATTCTTGTCTTCGGGCATGAGATTCAGGCCAGCGACATAATCATCAATCGCACCCTGAAAATCATTTAGATTCTGACGAGAGACACCGCGAACCTGGTAAGCATCAACGATAAAGGGGTTGCGCTCAATCGCCATGCCGGCATCCTGCTCGGCACCGCGATAATCCTCCAAACTGATTTTGGCTACCGAGCGGTAAAAGTAGGGCTCGGCAAGAAACGGTTTAGCCTTGATTGCCTGGTTAAAATACTGAATGGCCAATACATAGTCCTCAAAGTAGAGAGCATTGCGACCAATGTTCACAACCTGTTCAGTATTGATTTGTGCCCGAACGATCCCTGCCGATGCCATCATAACAAGCACCAGCAACAGTCGGCAATATGTCTTCATTTTCGTCGTCATTGCGCAAACATCATGACAAAAGTAGATGATTTTTTCTCAACTTCCAAATATCGCTGCTTCAGGCAGCTAAAGCAGGGTGAGAAATTAAGCTAATTTAATCCAAATTAGTTAAATTCAATAATTTCTCTGGCACACACCTCAAGAACAAGGGCACCTGCTGATTGAAGAGGTGCCCTTGCCTTTAATAACGTGAACAAGATAAACGCTATCTCATGACCTTTACGGTTTGAGTTGTGCCGTCACTCATCTTGCGAACAATAATATTCACACCACTGAAAGGCTCACGGTGCTCTACACCCGATATATCGAAATAGCGTTCGCTGACAACAATAGGCTCAAGCATGCCATCCTCGGTCATTTCTTCGACATCGGTAGGTGTGCTAGGCGCTGTCCATACCATATAGAATGTGGACGTCAATCCCGAAGACCTGGACGAAGACGACCTGCCATCATAATACTCATACTCGATATAATGATGGTTGGGGAAATCAAGATTTTGGGTAAGGTCCAAAATCGCCACTTGGCCATAGATTTTGGTTGAATCGGGAACCATGTCCGAATCATAAACTATCTGTCCCCTGTTGGGAGCTTGGCGCGCACCCTTGTAGGGGCCACTGGCATGAAGCGTGAAAGAGGCTACCTTGTCAGGGTGGAATCCGTCGGCATCAAAGACGCGAATCCTCTCGGCATCAGGAATACCGCTGATTGAGTCATATCCTGCCTTGTACCCAAGATAGGTGTCATAACCATCATACAGTTCATCTCCGGCAAGGGAATCAAGCTGCAGATAATAAACATGACAGGTATCTATACCGCCGTTCGCGCCTGGTTCTCGCCACTTTGAATACTCGGCAGTGAACCATCCACGCCCATTGTGGGTGCAGTCATAGTTTTCGATATTGTCACAACCACTCAAGTCGATGGCATTGATGTGGTTGTTGGCATAGGTCAGCGTGGTCAAACCCTGATTATCATTCAGCCCCTTCAAACTATAGAGGTCATTATTGTCGGCCTTGACGACCTGAAGGTTCTTGCTCGAGAACTCCAAGTCAGCAATGCTGTTCTTGCCGGGTTCGTTGGTAGCAATCGGAACTGAACCGGGTAAAGTGTACCCATAATTAGAGTATGATGGCCAAATGAGCTCGTTGGTTGCATGGTCAATGCTATCCTGATTGCAGCAATCAAAATAGGTCAGCATGGGGTTGTTGCTCACATCAAGCGTGCGAATCATGCAGTTGTGCAGGTCAAACCACTTCAGGCCCGAGTTGGCCACTACATCGAGTTCAGCAAGATGCGGGTTTTGCCATATCTTGAGGGTATCGAGATGACTTGTGGCACCATTAGCGAAGGCCCGCAGATTAGAATTAGACACCCATGCAGTGATGAGGTTCACATTGGGATTCAAGTTCATGCCAGTGTTGCCCAAGGCATCACCCAAGGCATGGTCATTATAGGCATGCAGGTAATGCAGGTTGTCATTCTTCGTCAAGTTGAGCTCTATCAGCGATGGGTCATCATTTACCCAAACAAGATTGAGTGAATCGGTATCAAGACCGTAACCCAAAGCTAAATCTACCGAGTCCTTAGGGTAAGCCAGGTCGTCAAAGCCTGTGATTTTGATCAACTTGGGATCAAAGTGGCAATACACGTCACGCAGGGCATTGCTGTTGTTGACTAATACCGTTGTCAGTTCAGGTCGGTGATGGGCTCTAATAGCACGCAATCCACTGAATGGTGTTGTGACGGCGCCCGAGTAAACACCACCCACGCGGGCACCATTCATCGTGAACGTTCTGATGGAGTCTTTGGAAACTCCGGTGTTATAATTCGTCCACCTGAACCGCTGAGAAATGGTGTCAGGGATAGCAACTGTTAAATTTGTTTCAGGGTCATATCCTCGTTGCTTGAACGCGCACTCTCTTGCATCAATATAGGTGATGGCCGGCACAGCCTGAACATCAATGTAATGAATCGGGTTACCCCTGACAATCAGCGTGTCAATCGCGGGATTGTAAACACCGATTGAATCGAAATCGGAATAGGACACATTGACATAGTGCAGATTGGGACACCTGCCATTGTTCAAGAAGTTCATGGAGCCTTGCATGGTGGTCACGTCAGCTCCTCGCATACCAATCACCGAGAGTCTTTCGAGTGACTTGAGAGCCTCTTTATGGTGCTTACCGTTGAGAGTACCGATACCCATAGAGCGCATGCCGTTATAGTTGGCATAGAAATACTTCAAGTTGTGCAAATCCTGAATCCAAATGAAACGTGCATTAGACACATGGCAATGGGTTAAGGCTGTCTGTTCGATGCCAGTGTAACTGATGTCGAGGTATTCCAGTTTGTCATTATCCATCAGGTCAAGGATATACAAGCCGGTTGTGTCATTATAGTCCATCGTGTAGTATTCCTGATCGTAGGCTTCTTGCCTATAGGGATACTTGAGCCTAGTGTCGGCCAACCAAAGGTATTTCTTGTAGTCGGGATACTCCATGTTGGTGACCGTAGTGCTACCGCCCGAATCACGATAGCCTTTGCCCTTGTCGGGCGAAGTAGCATAGCGGGTAATGGTGCGGTTGTGGCTCACATCAAGGTAACGCAACTCGGTGTTTTTGTGCAGATACAAGGAGTCTTTTAATTGGCAATGGCTCAGGTCAAGATACTTGAGATTGGGCAATTGTTCAAGCGAGGCGCTATCCACGCGAGCTGCCATAGTGGGCCAATAGGCGTAGTAATAATACTGCAAACTAGGGGGTGAATCGGCATGGCTGTATTCACCATTGGAGATTTTGTAAGTCTCATATTTTCCGCCAGGCACCGTTGTCAGGTTCCTGAAAGTGTAGAACTTGTTATAGCAGCCCTTGATGGTGTCGATGGGTACTCCTTGCAGCGAGAAATTGTTGCCTATGCGCTGGAAATAGTTGCATTGCGTGCTGTCACCGCTGATGTCCATGTAGGTCAACGAGGTATTTCCCCGCAAGTACAGGCCGCTGCCGGCGCTCATCACCGTGTCGGCAGACATCTTAATAATACCGGGATTGTTATGCATTTCCAGGCGTGTCATTCTTGGGTTGTTGCCCAATATGAGTGCGCTCAATGTCGGAGGCAAACTGGGAGCATGGAAGCTGGTAAAGTTGTTCCTTCCCAAATCAATGCCCGTGAGTGTGCCACAGTCATTGGCATTCAATGTCAATGGGCCGTCGGCAAAACCATGATTGTTCTGCAAGTATAAGAACTCAAGTGATCCAATGCTTGCGAAATCGCTGGTTGCATCTCCCACCGATGAGTAGTTGTTGCCGTTCAGGTACAAACTGCGCAGAGCGATGCAATCTGCCCCTCCCAACAGAGTGAAATTGTTTCTCGGCAGATTGTCATTATTCAACTGAATATAAGTCAACCCTGTATTGCCACTGATATTCAGTTCTTCGAGCAAGGGACTGCTGTTCACCCAGAACTTCGTCACGCCAGGATTGCCTGACACATCTACCTTTTTCAATTTCAAGAATCCTGTAATACCCGTTGTGTTAGTGCCCATCTTGGAGTTGCTTGCCAACAGTGTTTCCAGGTTGGGGTTATTGGTGGGTGTTAGGTAATGCAGCAGATAGTAGGAACCTGATACCCCTTCTCGGAAGAAAATGTCACAATCGCTGATGTCCAAGTAGGTCAATGCGTTCAAAGCAGAAAATGCGGTACTGTGACCGAACGAGGCATTGCCCTTGACAATGAGGGTGTCAAGTGATGCCACTGAATAGGTTGTAAGACCGTTCAATCCGGCATTGGTAACGGCGCAGTTGCCGATGTTGATATACTCGACCGGTGAACTTGCCGGCAACGTGATATGATTCTGTGTTGTTGCCGAGCCCGATGGACTCGTCGTGAATCCCACCACTGCCGTGCCCGAGGCGTTAAGATGCTTCAAGTGGCTGGCGCCACGCAAATGAATGCGGTCCATCGTCGGGCAGTTGCTCACATCAACCCATTCAAGGCTGGTCATACCGTTACCGGGTTGGTATCCCCAATAATCGTAGTATGCACAATCATTGACAAGCAGCGTCTTGAGCCCCGTCAAGTACTGAAGGTTACCGCTCAAGTAGAAATAGTCATTGTGCGATATGTCCAAATAGGTAAGAGCGCTATTTGCCGTACCCAAAACGACTCCGGCACCAGTATAGGACTTATCGGAGTGATACCCTGTTGTTCCCGCGAGCGACACGAGATTACAATTGCTGGCCTTTAGGGTTGTTAATGCCGTCAACCCTGTGAGGTCGGCACCTGTTGCTAGATTGCGGTTGCCGCTGATGTCAAGATAGGTCAAGCCTGTCAACAGTTCAAGGCCTTTGAGGTTGCTCACGTTCACAACGTTAAGACTTGGCAAATCAAGCCTTGTGAGCGTGTTCTCATTAAATGAACTGCCAACACTCACGTTAGCTGCCTCCGCCACAGCTGTCCTGAAATTGTCATCAGGAAAATTAGCGGCACTCAACGTCACATTTGCCCGAGCATTACTAGTGTCCAATAGCACCAGCAGCACGGCAAAGCATAATCGTGGTAGTAATCGCTTTTTCATAATTTCAGTGTTTGAGTTAGATTATACTTTTTACATTTTGGTAATAGTGCATTGACCTGTAAGGGATAAAAGATATACACTATTTGAACTGCACAAAAATAGACACATTTTTTAATTCAAACAATAATTATCAATAAAAATGGCCAGACTTATAGCAAATATTCACACAAACGCGCATAAAAATAACCATCTAATTGAATTCACTGGAAATCCGACATTGACATTTGACACAAATTTCCTTAAAAACGGCAAAATGATTTGGCTAGTTGGGGAAAAAGTGCGAAATTTGCATAACTTAGGTTAAGTCTTGGCAATAATAAAAACCATTATGTGTTTTTTTGCTTGACTTACGCACTTTTTTAAGATTATTAAGATTAAAACCAGAACTTGAGACTGAATCAATGAGAAAATATATTATCATCGGCCTGTTGCTTGCCATGATTCTGGCTCCAGCCAGCATGGATGCACGCAAGAAAAAGGACAAAAAAATTGAAAAGCGGGGAATTAATACTGAAAACGTCATTGCCAACGTTGATCAACCCATGCACGACGTTGCGGTTACCGATGCCCCCCACCAGCTCTACGGCGAATGGGATATCGTGATGTTGCGCAATAACAAAAAAGTGTATACCAAAGAGCGCGCTTACCTGTACCTTGACTTTGCTGGCGGCAACAAGGTTTATGGCAACAATGGGTGCAACACAATTAACGGCACTTTTCAACTGAGCGGCAACAACATGAAGTTTAATGACTTCATCACCACTTCAGAATCATGCCACAATGTCACCAACGAGAAGACCATCATGCATGCGCTTGCCGATGTGAGACGTTATACTCTTCAAGCGCAATATAACGCACAATACCTGAACTTGATGAACAACAAGGGCAACGTGGTGCTGGTACTCAAGCGCCACAACCTCGATTTGATGAACGGCCCCTGGCTCATCAAGGAAATCAACAGCGAGAACGTGGCCGAGCTCAACATGCGTGTGGTCATCGATGCCGTGATGCAGACCATTCACGGTGACACTGGCTGTAACATCATCAACGGCATCATCACTCTTGATCCGACCAAGGACATGGCAATTCAGTTCGAAGACCTTTATTCCGACGAACACGAATGTGAAGACATCGCTGTCGAGACAGCATTGCTGCTGGCACTGGAAAGCACCGAGTCCTGCAAACGCATCAATCAAAACGAGATGGCCCTGCTTGACAACAAGGGCAATATTGTCATCATGCTGCAACGCATCAGCCTGCGATAAACAACTGTATTTATAGAGAAAAACTGAGCAATCTAATAATTTAGATTGCTCAGTTTTTAATGGTTTAGCTATTGGTGTTGAATCAGTTCATTCGCTTGATGGTGGTGCGGGAACCATCGCTATGGGTTTTGACGATGATGTTCACACCGTCCTGCGGCTGCTTGCTGACAATGCCGGCGGGATTGATGTATTTCACATCCACTACCTGCTTGTCCATTGACGTCTCATCGACAGCAGCACAGGAGATAATGGCCAAGGGATAGAGGGTGTAATTGGTGAAGTAATCCTCGTCGGTGGCATGGATGCGACGCATAGGAGCATCGGCCATATTTTCTTCCCACGGCTCATCGAGGGTGAAGACACACAACAGGCTGTAGCAGGAGCCCTCCTTGGCGGCCATCTCGGCTTCAAGAACAGGAGCATAGTCAAAGTTAAGTTTCACCTGAACCGTATCTTGCTCGCTGCACAGGTAGGGCTTGCCCTCCTTGTAGTAGAAATAGCCGTCGGCACGTCCCACCTCATTGCCCAGAGCAGTGATATAGTCATTGCTTAGATCATACTGGAACATGGTGAGCGTGGGCAACTCGGCATCATCGATGATTTCAGGGGTGCTGTTAAGCACGAGTCGCGGATTGGTCATGCGGTCATTGAGCACGCCCTTGACTGTTCCCGGCTCAAGCACCAAGGCATCGGCAATCGCGTTGAAAAGTTCATCGTTGCCGGTGCAATCCAGGGCAATCCAGTCGGGATACCAATCCATCCACTCGGCATAACCCCAGTCAATATAGGTATCGTAGTAAATCTCATCAACGTTGTCGGTAACAAAGATGAGTTTGCTGTCTTTGGCATCGACCGCCGCAGCAACATAGAGCGTGTCGGTGATTTTATATTGCATTCCATCTTCACCCTCGTAGATGACTTTCCACAAGCGGGTTCCAGGGTCATTGGTGATGCTGATGGGATAAAGTTCCATAGTATCGTTATAGATTGTGACCATACCCTCAACAGCATAGTTCTCAACAGGATCGGCCTCGGGATATTCAATGCCGAATTTGTTGAAGCCCTGCATCGATGCCTCGATAAGAGATCCGTCTTCAGCAGTCTCGTTGCTGGTAATCGTGAAATTGCCTCGTGAATCAATCTCACTGAGTTTGACACGGTCGAAGTAAACCTTATAATTTCCCCATCCCTGAGTGGGATCGGCAATGTCGGACAGATAGCCCGAACAATCGAACGCCGAATAATAGTATTCGTCCAAAATGGACTTCGGGTTACTGAAGTGGGCAGGCTCCCCTACCTCAACCAGGCCCTTGTAGGTCTTCTTCACACCCGTCCATCCAGCAGGGATGACAGCACCCAGAGGATACTGCTTGCCCATGTCGCCATAGATGAGTGCCGCAAAAGCGTCCCCTTCCTCGTTGAGCTGCATCACCCACAGGTATTCGTTCCACTGGTAATTGACATACACATCGCTGGTGAACTGGAACTCAGTACCGTCCTCCAAGGCTGCCAGGTGGTTGAGCGAATCGAGTTTGGTGATATTGGGATCGATGGGATCTTCGGGGTCAGGCTCAACAGGACCATCACCGCTCGTGGTAACCACGATGCTGGCCACCTGGGCGTTCTTGGTGCCAAAGTGCGTGAAGGTCACTGACGACGCATTGCCTGTCCATGTACCCACACCGCTCGTGACACTGTAGTCGCCGACGTCGGCCAGCAAGTCGAAATTTGAGGTATTTGCCGCATTGACAGTAATGCCCGTAATGCTGCCCTCGGTAACTGCCAAGGTGATAGAGCCGTCCACATATATGCGCAGCGTGTAACTACCTTGCGTGTTCCAGATACGCGTCGGGGTGGCGCCATCGGTGGCCGAGATTGTCACACCATCTACAGTCTTTGGTCCAGCCTGGACCAGATTGGTTCCAGCACTTGCTTCGGGCACATTATAGCCCATGGCTGCGATACCTTCGGCAGTTGAGAAGTCTAATGTCACTTGGGCTGCCTGCAATAGGAAAAAGGCCGTGAAGGCCATCAAGAAAAACGAAAATAAACGCTTCATTTGCACACATTAATAATTTTAGTGCAAAATTACTGCCAATAACCGTGACAAACATTGTAATGGCCCGAAAAAAGTTTTCAACAACCTTTCATCGGGCCATTTGCCGGTATTCCTTAGCAATTACTTTGTGAATAGCATTCCGTCTAAATTCACGAAGTCAACTGTCTTTTTCTCGTTGATAGACAGCGTGAAATGATTGACAACAAACAGTGCCTCGTCATTTTGCATGACCAGCGGGCTGGGAATCTCTTTTTCCCATTTCTTCTCATCCAGTGCAATCAGCGCTCTCACACTGAGTTCAAACATCTGTTCCTTGCCGTTTTTAGGCTTGATATCTATCGTCATCAAGTCATCTTTCACATCCACCAGGCAATCAGCCCCCATCTCGACCCATTCCATCTTGCGGTACTGGGAGGGTATATCCATCTGTTGAATCATTCTCCAATTGGAATAGTATTCATAGCCATTGCTCTCGGATTTGGTTTCATCCATTTTGGCAATCCTGCCCAAAACGGCATCCTTTGCCACCAGGTCAGTTATATCATTAAATCGATAGAAATCTTGGATATAGTCCAGTTTACCGTCAATAGATGCGGCTGTCTTGTGGTCCACTGTCTCGAGCCAGTTCGCGTATTGGGCACCCGACAGGGGGAAGCGTGTCAGTCCCGATGCAGTGAAAGCAGTACGGACTTCCTTTTTCAATTGGCTGAGTGTGACGTTGGTGATAGACTGCGGCCCTACCGAAATGAGCAACAGAATCACAGCAAACGAGGCGGGTATCAGCCAAATGCGCTTATTGCGGGTAATGATCAGCCATAGGCACACCGCATAACACCACAGGTTGAACACCAGCAGATAGAGGCGGCTCACCGTGATGCCGTAATCGCTCAAACGGCGCCAGATGGCCACCGTCATCAATGCCAGCAACGGCAGCATCACCACCGGCAGCCAGCGGGTAAGTCTCTTGAAGAAGCGGTTGCCCTCCTGGTGCTGGATAGGATAGGTAATATAAATGAGTAGTACCATCAATACCATGCTGCCACTAACCAGATAGCTAACACCGCCCACCGGCAGTTTCCACTCGAAAAGAATCTGCGCAGCATAGATGTAGAGCGTAATCATGTATAACGCCAACAACGGAACGAACAAGTACTGGACCACACCCTTGGAAAAACGGGAGAACTCAACCACCGTGTCCAGATGCTTATTCTCACCCTTGGGAATTAGGTTCATGAACAAGGCTGGAGCAAGCATCGTCATGCACACTGCCGTTAAATCACCAAACGGGCCGTCATCCACTTCAATACCAAAAAGCATCTTCAAGGATTCCAAGAAAAGTATCAGTCCCAGCGTCAATAAAGCACAGATGGCAACAGACAAGCCGAGAGCCATTACCGTGCGGATAGAAAAGTTCCAAAACTGCACATCCTGATGCTTGCGGTAGAAGCAGGCGACAAATACCGATAATGACATAGCTGCAATTGTGGCGCTAACGGCGATAATCTGGGGTGTGGAGAAACGGTCAAATCCGGCCAGATAAACCGAGACAGCCAGCCATGCAACGTGCACTATGGCCTGAACCAGTGCCGCTACCTTCCAGTTCTTGAATTCCTCGGTAATCAATGTCAAGGCAACAGCAAGCACAGCGCCTGTAGCGGGGTAAAAAACAAAGAGAAAATCTTTTATAAAGCCCTGCGTGCCGCCGTGATTGAGATAAATGAGATAACAACCCAGAAACAGCGAGAGCAACATTGCCACAGGGAAGCGCTTAAAACTCTGCCCAAAGCGTTCAGTCATGGCACTAAAAGAAAAATTCTTAAGACTAAACATAATTAATATTATCGATTTCTTTTTTAACGGAGAAAACGATTGAAAATTGCTGCATTGCATGCTAGAACCTTTTTATATCCACATTTTTCCTAAATATAATTCTCCAAACGCTCATTGAGAAGTCATTGTGCCCAAAATTCTTGCACAAATTATTAATTTGACCTACTTTTGCACCCTAATTAAAGAACAGTATGGCGGCTTGTCGCTCGTTAACATCTTATGGTTGCGAGAGGAAAGTCCGGGCAACACAGAGCATCACATTTCTTAACGGGAAGCTGCGGGTGACCGTAGGGTTAAGGTGACAGAGAATAACCGCCGCGTGCTCACGCGTGAGGAATGCGGTAAGGGTGAAAAGGCGGGGTAAGAGCCCACCGGGCGCTGTGGTGACACAGCGTGCCGCACCACCTGTGAGTTGCAAGTTCATGTATACCGGCATCTAAGGGTTGCTCGCCCATTGTCGGGGGGTAGAACGCTATACCGACACAGCAATGCGTCGGACAGATAAATGACAGGCACCTGCCCACGTGGCAGGCACATAACCCGGCTTATAGCCATACTGTCTTTTTTTGTTTTCACACAAGTGACCTGCAGTATCTCAAGAATAAAGGCAAAACATGGCACGAAAAGAAGAACTAGAGCGCCTCTGGAAGCGCACGACCGACTATCTATACAACCAGCATCCGGCATTTGAACGCGATGGCGCATCGGGCTACAAGCCCGGTCTTGACACTAGCTATGCGCTTGACAAAATGTATAACGAGCCTCATCGCAAGTACCGCATCATCCACATTGCCGGAACAAACGGCAAAGGCTCTACCGCCCACATGCTGGCATCGTGCTTGCAACAATGCGGTTACCGCGTGGGGCTGTTCACCTCTCCGCACCTGATCGACTTCAGAGAACGTATTCGCGTCAACGGAAGGAAAATCAGCCACAATTTTGTCGTGAAATGGGTAGCCGACTTTCAGAAAAAGAACAATGATGCGCTGAATCCATCGTTTTTTGAACTAACGTCAGCGATGGCATTCGACTACTTCGCATGGCGCAACGTCAATGTCGCAATCATTGAGACCGGATTAGGCGGGCGACTTGACAGCACCAACATTGTTACTCCCGACCTGTCAATTATCACCAATGTCGGGCTTGACCATCAACAATTCCTCGGTAACACCATCGAAGAGATCACTCGAGAAAAAGCGGGTATCATCAAGCACAGACGGCCCATTCTCGTGGGCCGTGCCGAGGAACCCGTACGCAGAGTGCTGGAGAACGAAGCCAAGCGCATGTCTGCCGAAATCACGTTTGCCCAGGATAAGCCCGAAGTAACAAGCGCCAAACACGTCAATGGCATGCTGCACCTCACCACCCAGAATTATGGAGTGATTGACTGCCAGCTCACTGGCGATTACCAAGTTGAAAATGTGAACACCGTGCTGGCAGCATTCACCATTCTCAAGGGAATCAAATACCGCATCAAGACAGAAGCCCTAAGCGAAGGTTTTGCCCATGTTATCGATAACACAGGGCTCATGGGGCGCTGGATGAAAATCAGCGATAAGCCTCTGACCATTTGTGACTCAGCCCATAATCCCCCGGCATTTGAGCGGGCGATGAAGCAATTAACAAAAGTGCAATACGGTGAATTACACATGGTGATTGGTTTCATGGCCGACAAAGACGTTGAGACAATGCTCAAGATGCTTCCTCGCAAAGCAAGATACTATTTCACGCAAGCCCAGTCCCAACGCTCCCTTACCGCAAAACAGCTGGCCAGCCTCGCCAATAAATACGGACTTGAAGGTAACATCTATACTGTAGCCGCGGATGCGATTGCAGCAGCACAGGAAAACGCCTGCAAGAATGATCTGGTTTATGTTGGCGGTAGCATGTATATCATTGGCGAACTGCTCAAACACATTGGCTACAGCGACAACCTGGACAGTAAATAGGAACACTATACATCTGGCATACCTAAGCGCACTCCATCCTGCTTGTCGCAGTGGAGTGCGCTATTTTTGGGCATAGAATGCGACGAAATGTCAGTATAAAGTGTCATTAATTGTTATAACACAGCTTTCCAATGTAAAACTAATTAAAAAGATACAGTTCTGCTATTAATTTATTTTAAAATGATTGGCATAATTATTGCCATTGTCATTTTTGTTTGTACTTTTGGCACAGAATTTGAAAAGTTAAAATTAACAATTGGAATTTTAAAATCAACATTATATTTAACATACAAAAGACACATGAAAAGAAATTTGAAATTAGTAGCCATGCTTCTTGCAGCTTCCATTTTGGGATCGGCCGCAACCATGATGGCAACAAGTGCATTAGAGAAGAAAGGTGTTATTTCGGACACATATGTGTTAACCAAGGAAAGCCAGAATGCTGACGACAACGGTTTCTTCAAGACCTCGACACGCACCGTGGACATGAGCCGTGACTTCACCGATGTTGCCGAGAGCACCATCAACTGTGTAGTGAGCATCAAGAATCTTGCGACGCCCAAGCAGAACTACTACCAGGGCGGCTTCATTGACCCGTTTGAGTTCTTCTTTGGCCCTGGCTACGGACAAGGACAGCGCAAGCAGCAAGAACCGCAGAAGAGCGAGCCCCAAGCCATAGGCGCAGGCTCTGGCGTGATTATCAGCTCTGACGGCTATATCGTCACCAACAACCACGTGATTGACGGCGCCGAGAAACTTGAGGTCACCCTTAACGACAACCGCCAGTTCAACGCCACAGTGGTTGGTAGCGACGAGAAGACCGATATCGCGCTCATCAAGATCAACGCCAAGGATTTGCACGCCATCACCTTCGGCAACAGTGACGCTGTTAAGCCCGGCCAGTGGTGCGTTGCCGTGGGCAACCCCTTCGGCTTCAACTCCACCGTCACAGCCGGCATCATCAGCGCCAAGGCTCGTGGATTGAGCGAGAGCAGCCGCAACAACAACGGCATCAAGGCCTTTATCCAGCACGATGCAGCTGTCAATCCCGGCAACTCGGGAGGCGCTTTGGTGAACACGGCCGGTGAACTTATCGGCATCAACACCATGATTTACTCCCAGACCGGCAACTACAGCGGATGCTCGTTTGCCGTGCCTAGTAACACCGTGAAAAAGGTTGTTGCCGACATCAAGCAATATGGTACCGTGCAGCGCGCCGTGCTTGGCATCCAGTACAGTGAGCTGAATGCCGAGAAAGCCAAGGAGGAGAAAATCACCGCCACCAACGAGGGTATCTATGTCGCCAAGGTAACTGACCGCGGCGCTGCCAAGGAGGCCGGCATTCAAGAGGGTGACGTCATCGTTAAGCTGAATGGTGCCCGCGTTAAGGACAGCGGCGAGATGCAGGAGGAAATGAACAAGCTGCGTCCCGGTGACAAGGCCGAGATTGAGTATTACCGCGACAACAAGCTGCACCGCACCACAGTGACCTTCAAGAACGACCAGGGCAACACCAAGATGACCAAGCAGAGCGATGTTATGTCACTGGGCTGTGCCTTCACTGAGCTGAGCAAGGAGGACAAACAAGATCTCGCCATCTCCAAAGGTCTGAAGGTGGTCGGCGTCAAAGCCGGTAAATTCAAGAACGCCGGCATCCGCGACGGCTTCATCATCACCGACATAAACAACATTCCCGTTGACACGCGCGACGATGTGGAGAACATCTACAACCAGATCATGCGCAGCAGCGACAGCGACAAGGTGATGTTCATCACCGGCTTCTACCCCACTGGCAAGAAGGTTTACTATGCTGTTGACTTGAGCGACGACGAGGATTGATCATCCTGAGTATTCCAATACAATAAAAAACTTGTGGCAACGACACGTGAATCGTTGCCACAAGTTTTTTATTGATTGCGCATTACGCTATGAGAGACGGTTACATAGCGCACATAGGCACAATGACGCTCAAGGGTTATAATAATCCTTGTGATAGAAAGCAAGGAGTTCCTGCACATGACGATAGGCCTCGGCGGCAGGGCCGTCAGGATCCAGCTCCATAGACTCGAGATAACTGTTAAGGGCCATGCGGATATCGCCCTGCTGGTGATAGGCATTCCCTCGCAGATAATAGGCAGTAGCCAGCGTCTCACGAGACGCAGTACTGCCAGCGACCATCTCGTTCAATGCATTGATGGCCTCTTGTCCCTCACATCGGGACAGCATGTCTTTGATTTCTTGTATGGTTTTCATAATTACGCGGCAAAATTACAAGTTCTTCATGAATTATCATTACCTTTGCTATTAAAAAAAGCGAAGGATAGCCACGTTTTGACAGAAAAACAAGTAAACTTGTTTGTTCTGCGCCCAACATGCACTACCTTTGCCTCAAATTATTTGCCATTGGAGAATGAACAAGTCATATTGAGTCGCGAATCCATCATGGAACTGCTGTCATCGGTTCCTGCCGACGAGCTGTATCGACGTGCTGACCGAGTGCGCCAAGAGGCACTTGGTGACGACGTGCACCTACGCGGGTTGATTGAATTCTCCAACTATTGCCGCAACGATTGCCTGTATTGTGGCATCCGTCGCGGCAATCGGCACGTTCAGCGTTATCGCATGAGCGAGGAAGAGCTCGTCGAGACTGCCACGCGAGCCGCCGCTCTGGGATTCCAAACCATCGTGATGCAGTCGGGCGAGGACTTGCAATTTGACCAGTTGCGCCTGTGCCGCATCATAGAGAAAATCAAGCGGTTGGATGTTGCCTTGACACTCAGCGTGGGCGAGCGCGACTACGAGGACTATAAGGCGTTTCGCGAAGCAGGCGCCGACCGCTATCTGATGCGCATCGAGACGACCGACCGCGACCTTTACCACCGCCTCAACCCCGGCATGAGTTGGGAGCATCGGCATGAGTGCCTGCTGATGATTCGCGAGCTCGGTTACGAACTTGGCTCAGGCATCATGGTGGGACTACCGGGGCAAACAATTGAGTCTATCGCCGATGACCTGCTCTACCTTAAAGGCATCGGGATCGACATGGCCGGCATCGGGCCCTTTATCCCCCACCCCGAAACCCCGCTGGCAAACGAGGCGGGCGGAACGTTGGAACTGGCCCTACGAACCATGGCAGTGATGCGCCTGCTCATGCCCGACATCAACATCCCTGCCACCACAGCGATGGAGAGCCTGCACCCTCAGGGCCGTATCATGGCACTGCGAGCAGGAGCCAACGTTGTCATGCCAAACGTTACCGAGGGCGAATACCGCAGCCTCTATGAGCTCTATCCCGGCAAGATTTGCGTTAATGACACCCCTGCTCATTGCCGCAGTTGCATCGGCTTGAAGATTATGAGCATCGGTCGCACTATTGGTCAAGGACGTGGCGGACACAAATGCAAAGTAAAATCGTGACGAATATCACTATCAACAATCATATAAAACAGACAGAAATGAACAAAAAAATCAATGACCCACAGGAACAGTTGCGCTTGGGACAACTCAAAAACCTCGTGATGCTCGCCGCCTCGGACGGACAAGTAACCGACTCAGAACTTGCTGTGCTGCTTGCCGTTGCTTCACGCGAAGATATCACACCCGAAGACTTCAATAAAGTGATTGAAGATCCCGACAGCGTCTCCATTTCCTTGCCCGAAGACGAAGACACCAAGCTCGCCTACTTGCGCGACATGGTGGCCATGATGATGGTAGACAGTGAACTTGACGAGCAGGAACTTGCCATTTGCAAGCTCTACGCCATGGCATTGGGCTACAGCAGTTCTATCGTTGATGGAATGATTGCCGGTGTCATCGACAGCCTGGATGCCGAAAATGCAACTGACTGATTTCGTCATGAAAAGATTTCGCTTTATATGGACATTAGCCCTGCTGATGCTATCCACACTCAGTTATGCCCAAGACGAAGTGCAAGTAACGGAGCCCATGGACATGATGCCTTTGTCACTCAAGTCAACGACCAATGTCCCATCAGCTTTCTTGACGGATGGTCTGTCCAATCTTGTGTGTCAACAGGCGACTCAGTGATTCTTGTGATCCAAACGCCAGCCAACATAGCCATGATTCTCCCGATGCTCTCCGGCAACGAGAAGAGTGTGAAACGGCTGTGGATGAAGCAACTGTCGAGCTATGGGGAGCAATGGAGCAAGCTAATGCAGATGCTTGAGGCTTCCAATAAAGCGTTGGTGCTCACCTTGAGGCCAGAAGGCAGCGAGACCGAGGCTGTCATCACATTCGACCCGTCAGATTTCAAGAATGATTAGACATCATCAGCAGAACTCGCACTCCTGCCGAGTCAACTTGGCACAGTTCTTGCTATGAAGCATGTTAGCAGAATTAACACGCTAAAAACAACTGAATAACAATGAAAAAGACTGTATTCGTAGCCTTAACAGCAACGGCATTGCTGATGTCCAGCTGCCAAACGATGAACCAATTCTACGGCGCCACCACCGGTGCCTACATTGGCGGCATATTCGGTTCGGCCATTGGTGGAATGGCTGACGGACCTCGTGGCAGTGACCTGGGAACTGTAGCAGGCATGGCCATCGGCGGCATTATCGGAGCCGCAGCAACCGCCCCCAAGACCGATGACGGGAACTACCGTTCCTCGGACTACAACTATGACTATGACATGGATGACTACCGCGAAAACAACTTCTACAGTCCCTTTGCCAGCATCGAAATTGAGGAATTGCGCTTTGTTGACGAGAACAACAACCATGTCCTCGATTCCGATGAGCGTGCTAAGCTGGTGTTCATCATGCGCAATACAGGCCGCGACTATGTCTATGATATTGCACCTGTTATCACTGTGAGCGGCACCAAGCAGATTTACTTATCACCTACCGCCATTGTCAAGGAGCTGGCTCCCGGCAAGGCTGTGCGCTACCAGAGCGAGATTATCGCCACCAAGAAACTCAAAAGCGGCACTGCTGACTTCTCTATCGGTTTCTCAGACGGTGACAAACTTTATACCATGCGGTCCTTCCAGTTGCGCACCCGCAAACGCTGACAAAAACAACAAGTAACACAATGAACCCCAAAAGTATATTCCTACTTTTGGGGTTCACTTTATTTTGGCACAATTGCGTGCAGGTTATGTATTACAGAATGACGCGCTGGGCTTTGACCGGTTCGTTAACAAATACGCTGGCCAAGGGTGAAAAATGCTCAGGATCCTCGGTGGTAAAATATTGGCAGGTTCCGCCCCGGCTGCAGTGAGATTCAATCTCGGGATGACGATGCAGATAGTCGGCAAGACTATCGGCAACGATGGGACCTTGCTGAATGACATTAACTCCAGCAGGCATAAAATGATTGATTTTGTCAATAAGCAAGGGATAGTGCGTGCAGCCCAAAATCACCGTATCAATGTCGGGGCAATCACTTAACAACAGTTTAATGTCCTTCTTCACAAAATAGTCTGCTCCGTCGCCGCTGCTCTCACGGTTCTCGACCAATGGCACCCACATGGGACAAGCATGGCCATGTACCTTGAAACCGGGATACATGCCTTCAATCTCAATATTGTAGCTGCGGCTGGCGATGGTGCCTGGTGTGCCAAACACACCGATGTGGCCAGTGCGTGTGAGCTCGCCTACGCGCTCCACAGTTGGCCTGACGACTCCCAGCACGCGCCTGTTGGGAGCTATCATGGGCAAATCATTTTGCTGAATAGTGCGCAATGCCTCGGCCGATGCCGTGTTGCAAGCCAGGATGATGAGGTGACATCCTTGATCAAACAAATGCTTGACGGCTTGCAGGGTGAACTCATAAACGAGTTCCCGAGATCGTGTACCGTAAGGCGCCCTAGCATTGTCACCGATGAAGAGGTAATCATATTGCGGCAACACCCGACGGATGTCTCTCAAGATGGTGAGTCCCCCAAATCCCGAGTCAAACACCCCGATTGGGGCTTGCCCATTACCGTTATTTTCCATTGTCGCCATATCAGTCGATTTCTTTACTGCAAAGGTAATCCATTTTTCGGATTTTATTCGTACATTTGCAAACTAAAAATGTAATTCGCCGCAATGATGATGCCTTTCAAGCCATATAGCCTCAACCTGCGAGGACGACTGGTCAGTATCGACCGGCCATGGGTAATGGGCATCATCAATGTGACACCCGACTCATTCTACAGTGGCAGCAGGATTGCCGACGAACAAACGCTTATAGGCCGAGTGCAGTCGATGCTCGCCGATGGCGCAGACGTCCTTGATATTGGGGCATGCTCCACCCGACCGGGTAGCGAACAAGTGTCTCCGAAGGGCGAGATGGAACGTTTGCAGTGGGCTTTGAGCATTATCCGTCGTCTCGCTCCTGATGCGATTCTGTCGGTGGACACTTACCGTGCTGATGTAGCACGCCGTTGCGTCGAGCAGTGGGGCGTGGACATCATCAACGATATCTCGGGCGGAACGATCGACGAGGAAATGTTTGCTACAGTCGCCGAGTTAAAAGTCCCCTATGTGCTGATGCACATGCGCGGCACCCCCGACACGATGGCCTCGTTGACCGATTATAACAACGTTTCTGCCGATGTACTGGAATGGATGGCTCGACGCATCGACGAGTTGCGCCAGATGGGAGTTTCGGACGTCATTGCCGATCCGGGATTCGGCTTTGCCAAGACAACGGAACAGAATTATCAGCTACTTGAATGCTTGGAAGCCTTCCATGCCCTTCATGCTCCACTGCTTGTCGGCGTATCGCGCAAGCGCATGATTTACACGCCACTCGAGTGCAGCGCCGATGAAGCCTTGAACGGCACCACCGTCGTAAATGCTCTGGCACTGGAACGTGGAGCCCACATCCTCAGGGTGCATGACGTGAAGGAAGCTGCCGAAGCAGTAAAGATTATCACCCTGCTGCGCCACAGCACAAACACTAATATGACACGATAATGGCAACATCTATTTTCACACTTTTCAGCATCAAGGACATTATTGATATCCTACTGGTAGCGACATTGTTGTTCTATCTTTACCGCACCATGAAGGATTCGGGATCACTCGATATTTTTGTGGGTGTGCTTGCCTTTGTCGTTGCTTGGGTCGTGATGTATAAGATCATGGACATGCGCCTGATTGGCACCATCATGGACAAATTCATTGACATTGGCCTTTTCATTCTCGTGATTCTATTTCAGGATGAAATCAAGCGTTTTCTTACCGAACTCGGCTCTAGACGTGGTCTCAAAGTATTTGGAAGACTGTTCAAGAGCAAATCTGAAGTCGAAGACGAGAAGAAATGGATTATGCCCGTGGTTTATGCCTGCATGAACATGGCAAAATCCAAGACCGGCGCACTGATTGTTGTGCAGCAGGCTTTACCACTCACCGACTATGAACGCACCGGTGATATCATCAACGCAGACATCAACTCCCGCCTCATCGAGAACATCTTCTTCAAGAACAGTCCCCTACATGACGGTGCACTGATTATTGCGGGCAACAAGATCATGAGTGCCGGCTGTATCCTGCCTGTCTCGCACGACACCAACATCCCGCGCTACCTGGGACTGCGGCACCGCTCGGCTAAAGGCATCGCCCAGTTAACAGATGCCATCGCCATTGTGGTGAGTGAAGAAAGCGGTCGCATCTCCTATGCCCACCGAGGCGAGTTGCACCTGAACTTGTCGAACACTGACCTTGAGCATGCCCTGTCGGCACTGGTTGATAACGAACGATGAACCATGTTTGATATTGACGGTAAATTAGTGAGTCTTGACCTGGTCGAGCGATTCTTCTGCTGCGACCTGGACACATGTCTAGGTGCGTGTTGCATTGAGGGCGACTCGGGTGCTCCTCTCACCGAGCAGGAGTACCAGCAGATCAAATCAATACTTCCCGAAATCTGGGACGACCTCTTACCTCAAGCCCAGCAGCAAATCAAGGAGCATGGAGTAGCCTATGTTGACGTGGAGGGAGAACTGGTCACCCAGCTTGTCGGGGGCGCCAACTGCGTCTTCACTACCTATGAACGGGGCGGCATGTGCTTGTGCGCCATAGAAAAGGCTTACCGTGAAGGGCGTATCAAGTGGCGCAAACCGGTATCATGCCATCTCTATCCTGTCCGCATCAAGCATTATTCAGGATATGATGCAGTGAATTATGACCGCTGGAAAATATGCAAATGTGCCGAGGTTCTTGGCCGGCGAGAGGGAATCCGCCTCTACCAGTTCCTGCGAGAACCGCTCATTGAACTATATGGCAAAGAGTGGTATGATCTTCTCGTTCAGAATTGTGAGCTTTACATTAAGGAGTACCTTACATGAGAGCTCCTTATAGGGGTAAATGTATAAAATAAATGGTGTCTTTACCTTTTGCAATCAGTTTAAATCATGTGAATTATGGGTTCAATCAATTTCACTCAAATCCTTAGCGCAACCTTGGTGCTGCTCAGTATTATTGACATTGTTGGATCGATACCAATTATCCTGCAATTAAGGGAAAAAGGGCGGCATGTCGATGCTACCAAGGCGACAATCTACTCTACCCTGCTGATGGTGGGCTTCTACTATGGCGGCCACTGGCTGTTGCGCATCTTCAACTGCGACATCCACTCGTTTGCCACTGCAGGCGGTTTCCTGATGTTCCTGATGGCGCTCGAGATGATACTCGATGTGGAAATTTTCAAGAACAATACGCCCAACAAGGGAGCGACGATGGTGCCGATGGTATTCCCACTGATTGCTGGTGCCGGCGTGCTGACGACACTCATTTCGCTCAAAGCGATGTATGACGACGTGAACATCTTCATCGGCTTGGCCATCAACATGATTTGGGTATTCCTTGTCATCAAGAGTACCGGAAAAATCCAGAAACTGCTGGGTGAAGGCGGCATGATGTTCTCTCGCAAGTTCTTCGGCATCATCTTGTTGGCGATGAGCGTGAAAATGATGACTGAAAACATTTCACATTTGTTTTAACTACAATTTTTTCAGAACCTAAAGTTTAGGGTTTAGAGATGTTGAGATGATAATAGTGACAGCCGTCCCATGAGTGGGGCGGCTGTCGCTATATGATTTAATATGTATTGTTTGCCTTTTATTTCCAGACGGGATCACTCTCGTTCCAACAACGGTCGAGGGCGGTAACGGCATATTGACATTTGTTCTTGCCACCGTCAGGGAGAACATAGGTGGTTTCGCCAGTGATGGCCATAATCGCAGCAGCATTGTCGAGACTGCCTTTTTTGCCTTTTGGGAAACGGTAGATGACATATCTCACTGCCTGCTGCATGGGATCATCAGTTTCATGGGGACGCCAAGTCAGACATTTCTTGCCACCGACCTTCTTGATGTTCAGGTCATGAACGCGGTGAGGCTTTTCATTGTCAAGCCAAGTGTAACATGGGATAAGTGCAGGACGGCAAGTCTGATTGTTCGAGAGAGAGTCCAAAACGCCCTTATAGTTAGAGGTAATGCTATAGGCAGGCCACCAGGTCACACCATGCACATTGTCCATAGAACGCTGTAGACGCAGCTTGTGGTCGAGTTGAGTGGGATTGATGGTGTCACCGCCCTCGGCTGCAATATCCCGATGAGACATCACGTTGTTGACCGCCTGGCCATAGTACATGTGACGCCCATTTGCGTGATCGTTCCACCAGTGCATGAGCACGAGATCGCTTGCCGCCTTGTGCTCCAATTCCCAATAAAGTTGGGGAACCATATAGTCCACCCAGCCTTCGGCTGTCCACTTGGGGCAATCGGCATAGAGGGCGTCATAGCATTGCAGGCCGTTGGTCTCACTGCCATCGGGGTCACTGGCCTTGTTGCGCCAAATGCCGAAAGGGCTGATGCCGAAACGCACCCAAGGCTTTACTTCCTGAATGGTATTATGAAGCTGCTCGATGAGCAAGTCAACGTTGTTGCGGCGCCAATCGTTCTTGTCCCAACCAATGCCGTATTCGTTATAGGATGTCGTATCGGGGAACTCAGCGCCAGCAACAGGATAAGGATAAAAATAGTCGTCCATGTGCAGGGCATCGATGTCATAGCGTGTGAGGATGTCCCTGACTACGGTATCGATAAAATCACGGCTCTCGGGAAGGCCAGGGTCAAAATACAGTTTGCCGTCGGCATACTTGAGAAACCACTCGGGATGCTCATAGTATATGTGCCCAGGGGCTGGTTTATCTTCCTCGCTGCTGGTTACACGATAAGGGTTAATCCAGGCATGGAGTTCCATGCCTCGTTTGTGCGTCTGCTCAATCATGAACTGCAACGGGTCCCATTCGGGTTGGGGTGCTTTGCCAGGTTCACTCGTGAGCCATCGTGTCCAAGGCTCAAGGTTGCTTTGATAGGCGGCATCGGCTTGTGGACGAATCTGCCAGATAACAGCGTTGCAATTGGCACGTTTCAAGAGGTCCAACTGCTCAATCAAATACTGTCTGGTCTGTTCCGGAATCATCTTAGCATATTGTCCCTGGCCGATAATGTGCATCCAAGCTCCGCGGAATTCATATTTTGGAAGCATTTGGGCCGCATCGTTCTGGGCAACAATACAACCGGACAAAAGTCCAAAGAGCACCAACAAAAAACAAAAACGTTTCATATACTTGAATTATCGATTGAGATTATTCATCATCTTCAGATACTGGTATCCAGACGTAAGCTCCCAAATCTAAGGCCCCGTTGATGAAACGGTCGTTACCATAGCGGTCATAGCGTGCCTCGGCAGGGCACAGGTCAGGATTGCCCTTACCTATCGCAGCACTCTCGTTGCCCAAGCGATAGTCAAAGATATGGTCTTCGCGGACCGTGAGGAAACACGGATCGGCCTCCCAGATGCAATTGATGAAGTTATCGTTGTCTTCGCCCGAACTCTTGAACAGGCAGTAGCGCATATACACGTTAAGTCCGTCAAGATCTAGCACGTTATTCTCGGGGATTGAGTCAGGGGCAATGACTAACCCTGCGCTGAGTTCGCTGCTGAGGCCATGAAGGATGCAGTTGTCAAAATAGGCTCTGATATTGTCGATGTAACCTTCGCCATAATCGACATTAAAGATTTGGACAATAGGCAGTTTGGGCACAATAAACAAATAGTTATTGGTAAACGTACACTGATTCATCATTACTTTGCCGCCAAGCAGATAGACTACTTCCTGGGCTGCGTCACTGAACTCGGTGCCGATAGCCTGCACATAACAGCCCTTTGTCACCAGACAGGTCGAGGCTGAATTGGTAAGAACACAGTTGATGAGTTTGAGCGCGCATCGCGTGGTATCATTCATATAGTCGCTGCTACAGTGCATACCAATAGTGCTGCCCTTCATCACCACATGTTTCAAGACATTGCCTGTCGTAGGAGGAGTGAAAATAATACCACCCCACTGACCAGACATGACATCAAAGCTGGTCTCACCGACAATGTGGTCGAGACGGTCGCCACGGAAGGTGATAGGAGCCTCGGCTGTGCCATTGGCAAGCATGGTGCCTGCACATCTCATAGTTGCCTTGTCGTGGAACAAGAGCGTTGTTCCGGGGTCCAAGGTCAATGTCGCGTTCTGAGCGACAAACATCGTGTCATAGATCAAATAGGGTTTGTTGGCTGTGAAACGGGTGTTGCGTGAAATCGTATCACCATTGATGCGCACCACATCCTGCCCCCATGCGCTTAACAAAACGGTCTGTTTCACACCATTAGTCACAAACTCAAGTTTGTCCTCAAGGAGGGTGGGCTCATCCTTTTCCATCTCATCGAGATAGGCCTCAATGAAGATATAAATCGAATCGTTGCCGCGAATTTCAACATTTTGGAACTCATCACCTCGAACGCCATCGACATTCAGGTGGAAATGGCCTTTATCGGAGAGTCCAGCTACCTTGATTGACGATATGTTCACCTGTTTTTTACTGCGGTTATAGACAACCATTTGCTTAGTTGCCGTGCCCAGCTTGGTAATCACAGTGTCAAATGCAACAGTATCCTTGTTAAAAGCCAACCTATCGCTAGGCGAGGTGGTGAAACCGTCTTCGATACACGACGAAAACAACACCACAAGCGCCAGCAAGACAGCAGCCATCCATGTTAAATGCCTCATATGTGTCATCAATTATTTTTCAGATATATATCTATTGAACGAAAAAGATGGGCTTTTAGTGTATTTTGATGGTTCATCTGTCAAACAGAGCTACCATCGGATAATGGTCACTCTCCCCTTTCTTGTCGAAGCGGCAATACACGGGCCGCATATTACCACGATAAAGAATATGGTCAATCTTCACATACAAATGATTGGCATGGAAGGTATAGGATGGACCTTTACCCACCTCGGCCCAAGCATCGGTCACATCATCACCGCAGACAGTGCGGTAGGCAAATGATCCAGGTGTGTCATTCATGTCGCCCATAATAAGGACATCACCTTCGGTCTCATCTATGATACGGCGGATGGCCTCAGCCTGTCGTGAGTGTATGCGAAATCCATCATCCAGCTTTCCGAGAACCGACTTGATGCGCTTCTTGCGGCCCGACGGCTTATCCATCGAGTCCAGTATTCGGCTGTCATTCTTAGTAAATCGCAATGAACTGAAGTGCATGCTTATTACACGCAAGTTGCCACCAGGAGCTTCAACATCCCATACTTTGATAAAATACCCCAAGGAGTCTCGTTTCAAAATCGGATCATCCAACTCGGTAAAAGGATATTTTGAAAGGATGCCAACGTCAAAGAAATGCTTTTTGCGATAAGGGTATTTTTTATACAGTTCCTCAAGCATTGGACGCACGGTCTTGAGATGTTCATAGGAAAAATAGACAAGACCCTCCTGAATGACGGCAATATCGGCATCCTGATCAAGAATATAGCGCATATTCTTGCTCGGTTTGGTATTACCATCCATCCAATTGAACTCAGTCACGTTCATCGTCAGCACCTTCAAATGCTGCTTCTCTTTATCGCTGGACCTTTGTCCCAAATTGATGGGCGCTATTAGCTTCAACGTCGGCCAAGACAATAGTAATGCCGCAAAGAGAATTGAGGCGGAACGCCACTGCCTGCACAGCAGCAAAAACGCCATGAAAACCAAGCAGATGACAGCGACGACAGGCAAAGCAAGCGTTGCTAGCGAAGGTAAGGTCCAAACATTTGGATCGACTCGGCCACCATAGGCAGCAAAAAGCAAACCAAAAGCGAAGATGATGGCAAATATGCGTAATAACTGTTTCATTATCAATGTTTAATCGTTAACAAATCTTCCAATCCTGCCTGAAAAACGGCTCCTGTGCAGTGAAACGTGGCGCCCATGTCTTGAGGGCCCATATCATAGGCCACTCTAATGCCATTGTCAAGACAAAGACTACCAACGAAAGCCCTACACCAGGTTCCATTCCCAAACGCAAGATACAGAATGAACGGATAGGAAGAAAGAACAAGGGATGTGTACCCAATATAATCAGGGAATATCGGCCATAGTTACAGAACAATGGAATGTACGACAATGGCTTGCTTGCCCAGAATAGAGACAGGATAGCGATAAACGGCAAAAGATAGAGTTTCCAGAACTCCGGAAGCACCTGGAAATGCAAGTTCATGAAATCTGCACACCAGTAAATAGGCAAAGCTACGATCAACAACGACAGCCATCCCCATTTGTCCCAACGAGAAGGAGACAACGCACCAAGACGGGCCAAACTCCACCCCAAAACAAAATAGGGGAAAGCCTCCATAGATGTGTCGAACATGAGAGGCAAGCGTATTGAATGCGCCGAAAGTCCATAGCCAACGGCAGCAACCAATACCGTCATCAAGGCAATCAATGCCCAATGCTTCATCCAACGCAAGAGAGCATAGAACATGACATTCACCCAAAAGAGACTTAACAGGAACCACAAAGGAGTGGTCACCTCCCAATATCTCAAGTAGAAAGGCTCAATCAAGCGCATAGGAGAGATATCAATCGCATCAGCACCCACTGCAAATCGGCAGGCAGCTTCAAGAACTCTTACCAGATAGGCAAGGACAATGAAAAAAACGAACGGCACAAGGATGTTGTTTACCTTGCGCCGCGTGAAATCACTAAAGCCGTTATACTTCTTAAAGAATATTCCAGAAATAAAATAATACATGGGCAGGCGAAAAGCCTGTAATGCATTATTCAAGTTCGGGGCTATGTAATTGAAAAATTCATGGTCGATATGGTACATCACAATGAGCATGATGCACAGGCATTTCATGAAGTCTATAAAGGCAATCCGCTCCCGTGCCATCACTTGCCATATCCTGTCAAAAAAAAAACAGTAAAAACCGAAAACCGACCACTCGGCTAAATCTTATTTTTCAGCACATCAATTACTTTGGAAAAATCTGTCATTTGACCTATTTCCTCTGGCTCCAATTCAACATCAAATGCATCTTCAAGTTCAGAAGCCAATGTCAGATGATGCAAGGAGTCCCAACGTTCACAATTCCTTTGTGAAATGTCAGTAGTGACATCCTCCATTTCAAACACTTCCTTCATTATCTCTAAAACCTTGTCTTCCATATCTATAAGAACCTAATATTATAGTAGTCCTTTACTTCTAAATCATCTTGCAAAGTCATTTCATAATGCTTTGATCCGTCATTATCAACATGAGTACACGCCATGCCCTGACGGTCATAGAAGGTTGCGGTCTGCTCATTCTTTGCAGTCGGCAAGTAATCGGCCGTGACCCTATCGATTCCCTCACGGTGCAACCAATTAAGCACCATCCTTATGAATACATCTTCTATTCCCTTTCCCAAAATGCGACAACTCAAGAGAAATGAATCTATCGCCACGGTATTCCAATCTACCGGCTCAAGGAACACCGTTCCTGTAATGCCATTGTCACCAAATCGGTCCTTCACATTGATACAGAAGATGTGCCAACCCTGATTGATACGTTGGTGCACATCGGCTTCGGAATAACGCCTTGTCGTCAAGTTGAATTGGTTGGTCTTCTGTGTCATTTGGGCAATTCGGGGCACATTGTGCTCGTTGGCAGGGATGATATCAATTTCCATTGAGAGGCTCCTCAGAAAATCCTCCATGTTGTCAAAGCGAGCCTGAAGCGAATTGCGGATGGCGTTTGTCCTATACTGTTCTGTCTTGGCCTTGTCCTCGTCAGTCACTGCATAGATTCGGAAATAACGATTGACAAGATCCTTGAAGAACGGCATGAGCTGATATGGTTTCTCGGGAAAATCGGGTACCGTCACTTGTGGCAATAGACTCTTGACCAGATCACACTCCACTGGGTTGTCATCAATAAACACCATGCTGTCAAGACCAATATTGAGTTCAGTAGCGATGTCCCTGATATTTGACACTTTGTCTTGCCAATTAATGCGCACCGAACTGAAGTGTTCTCTCTTGAGTATCATGTTGGGGTTGTTTTCCCACGCCTCGATTACATCATTTTCGTTATTCTTGCTGCAGATGGCAAGAATAACGCCATTTTTGGAAAGCTGCAACAGTGAGCGTTGCCAATAGGAATAAGCATTGCCAGGATAATCCCCGCCAATCTTGATGCCATCAATGCCATCCTCTCCGAGGATACCACCCCACAATGTATTATCCAAGTCCAAGACAAGACACTTCTTGCGGTTGAAAGACATTTCCTGCTCAACCCGCTGCCACCAAACACGGAAATCATTTGCCAGTTTGGGATTTAGCAACATCTGAGACATGTGATAGAATTTCCAATTAATCCACATATCCTCAGCATACCGATTAATGAACTCGCTGAAATCCAAATACTTGATATTCGCACGCTGTTTTGAAAGCTGCACGGCACGCCTATTGAATTCCTCTATCGCATCACTCACAGCAGTATCATCTCCCGAAAGACGAAGAGGGAACAGGTCAACAAGAGACATAATCACAAAAGGTTTATCATCAGCCACTCTAGAAAGGACGAGATTCAATTTGTCATTGAATGAAACAATCTCCTGCGACAGCAGATTTGCGTCAGCGTTCACAGGAACCTGATAGAACCATATGTAGCGGTCAACATCCTGTGGAACAACACTGATGTCTCCATAACCGGAATAGAGCACACCTTCATCGCCCCAAAAGGGTTCGACCGTCTGATTGCGGAAGACAAAAGTTGTCATACTCATTTTTTTACCATTAGGTATAACTTGCTCAAAGCATGCCACAAACGGGGATGCATCATTAAGCGATGAATTACTCTCCATTTTAGGCCATAATAGCCGGTTTCGGAGCCCATGCAGGGGAAAGGATACATTCCCACAGCCTTGATGTGTTCTACCACAGCATCAACGCAGCCACTGGAGAGTGCCTTGGTCATCGAGAAATAAAGGTAACGGTTGCGCAGCCCAAGTATACTAGGCGGTACCTGTTCACCAGCAGAGTCTTCATAACGTCTAGCAACACGGTCAATAACCTTTGCTGAGTTCACCTGGCTGATAATGCGGGGCAGCTGGTAATTGGGGTGAGCATTATGCATCGCACTGTCGCTACGTTTGACATGGCAATAAGGAGCAACGATATCGTGGGCCATCCTTTTTGCATTGAGTAGGAAATCGGAAATGAACGCCCCGTCTTCACAAACGATGAGCGATGTATCGAAACGCAGTGCCCTCTGCTCCAAATAATCTCGGCGAATGAGGAAGCGCCATACATAAGGGGTCAGGATGTGCCCTCGCAGATAATCGACACCAGTTGCCACCGGTGAGGGGTCATCCTCCATTGGCAGCTCGGTACCATCGGGCTCCATCCAGCTGTAGTTGAATTGCAGCACATCCAACTGTTCGTCAATGGCACGCTGCACCAATGTTGCCATCATGCCCGGCTTGAGATAGTCATCACTATCAATGAACTGCACATAACGTCCCCTCGCACTATCGAGTGCTAAGTTGCGAGCTGCGCTCACACCTGCATTTGCCTGTTTGAGCAGACGTACTTGAGGGTGGTCGTCGGCAAAATTCATGACCACTTTGCGGCTGCCATCAGTGGAACCGTCATCCACAACAAGCACCTCATATAGTTCGGACTGCAATCCCTGATTCACAATCGATTGCAAACACTTGAGCACATAGCCTTCGGTGTTGTAAACAGGAACAATATATGTCAAGAGTATTTCACTCACCTTGACGGATTCTCGACGACTTCAATAAGGCCATTATTCTTGTTAAACAGAAAAGCAATTCTCCTGCCATCCATTGCGGGTGCCTCTACAGGACCATTCACCAGGATGAAGCGTTGTTTCCTCAAGCAGGTTATTGCTTGCTCAATATCTGTTACCTCGTAACAGATGTGATATGGCGAAACCCCTACCTTATCAAGCGTGCTGGATACAGGACTATCATGATCAAGAGGCTCCAGCAACTCAATGCGTGGAGAAGCCTCTTTTTCCAGAAAACAAACGCGAACCCTTTGAATCGGATCTTCCACAATTGGAAAATCCTTATAACCCATGGAAAGATATAAGGCTTTGGTTTTAGCTATATCGCGGCAGGCGATGCCAATGTGATGAAAAGCGAGCAAACGATCCATCAATACTCAAATACGGGAGATACATTGCAATCACGCGTCTGCACAAGAGCCGATCCCCAGCTCAAGCCCGCCCCAAAACCACTCATCACAATCGTTTTATCTCCATCAAGGCGCCCGCACAACTCGCTGGCAATTGTCAGAGGAATTGATGAGCTGCTTGTATTACCATACTTGCCAATGCAATATGGCACATGGTCATGAGTGATTTTAAGCTTCTTGACAAAGAAATCCATCATGAAGCGATTGGACTGATGAAAAACAAGGAAATCAACATCGTCAATGCTCTTTCCAGCCTCACGGACCACCTCTTTCACTGATTTTGGCACCTTGCTGATAGCAAAATTGAAAACATCCATCCCGTCCATATAAACCTCAAGATCGCTGCGGATGTTTCCATCTTCACGCTCACGTTCGACACATGATTCGGGAGTAATGGGATTGCGGAAGCCAGCATGGATTTTCAGGTCGTTTTCACCACTGCCATCGGTATTGAGAATGAAGGTTGAATCTCCAAAGTCACCCTTTTCGATAAGTGTTGCGGTTCCGGCATCTCCATATAGCGGCCAATCCACCTTGTCCTTGCGGTTGACAATCTTAGAGAAAGTTTCGCCATCAAGCAATAATACCCGATTTACACCATCCATCGACGCGTAGGCAAAAGCCGTACTCAATGCGAAGAGATAACCTGAACAACCCAAAGAGATGTCAAAGCATAGGGTTGACTTGGGCAATCCCAGACGATGTTGCAGAATGCAAGAAGTGGCAGGAATGAAATAGTCAGGAGTCTGGCTCATAAACAACAAGACATCAATGCTCTCGGGCTTGATGTCATTATCATTCATGAGTTGTTGAGCAGCCTTAAAGCACAGGTCGCTTGCAGTGACATCGGGAGCAGCGATGCGCCGCTCTACAATACCAATATTCTCTACGACCTTTTCAATCTCTTCATCGGGAATCAGGTAGCCCAAATCCTTGTTATAAACCACGTCATGAGGCACACAGGCGCTCAAAGCCCTAATGCCGACATTATGAAAAGTGATTTTTGCCATATTTACCTGAATATAGGTTTAAGAGATCAATTACACTAGAGAGCACAAACATAACTGCCCCTTGAAAGAATCGAGGCAGATATTGATTCTATATAGTCACCTCACTCAACTTTCGACATAACGGCGTCGAACAAGTCATTAACCGTAACGCTGTTGCGAATATCGTCACCACGAAATTCCACATCATACTCCTCATCGATCATTGCAATGACAGACAAAGCAATAAGCGATGACCATTCGTCCAATTCCTTGAAGTGAGTATTGGCGTTTATAGTGTCGCTATCTGTTTCATCAAACAGATCCGCAAAGTTCTCTATGAATCGATCTATGCTCTTCATATATTTTTATAACGTAAAAACACCGAAGATATTTTTACGGCTTGCAAAGATACTAAAAATTTCAATAAAAAAAGTTTTTTTCATCTTGATTGCGCCATTTCATGTTTTTAGACACATTTATGGCTTATCAAAAAAAGTCAAAACACTGCTTTCAAAAGTCAAATTTCTTAGCAGGGACCCCGAGATAAGTACAATTATCTTTGGGTCGTGACATCAGAACGCTATTAGCGCCCAAGGTGACACCGTCGCCGATAGTCAAACCCTGAAGCACAACACTGGCAACACCCAGCAAATTACTGTTTCCAATGACAACACTGCCCGAGAGATGAGTTCCAGACATGATGCCATTGTAATCACCGATACAATTATCATGCCCCACGACAACGTGGTCATTGAAGAGGTTAAAGTTACCAATCTTCACATCGCATGAAATCATGCAATTGTTTTGGATGATATTGCCCTCCCCTATTGTGAATGTCAACTCATCAACAAGGAACAAGGTGGGATCGATGAGATTAGGGAAAGAAATCAATGGATTTGTCAGGCTCTCACGAATGCGTCGGACCGCCTTGTTCTCGTTAATTGCCAAAGCGATAGCGAGAGGCTTATCGATTTGCTGCAGCTCGTCAAGGCCCCCAAGCACTTTACCATAACGTGACACAAGAGTCCCTTCAGGCTTTGAGTCATCAAAGAAACCTATCAGATTCCACTGCTGGTCAATTTCATGGATCCCGGCGTTGATCCTATCTATCAAGCAGGCGACTTCTTTACCAAATCCACCAGCGCCATATATCGCAATATCTTTACTCATGTAAACAATGCTGGGGTTATACTATCATTTGGCGAAACATGCAATAATCTCATGGGCCACACGCTCCACATCGTCATCACTTACCCACGGACCGCTGGGCAAACACAACCCTTTGGTAAATAGATCCTCGCTCACGCCATTGACATAAGCGGGCGCATCCTTGAATACGGGTTGAGTGTGCATGGGTTTCCACAAGGGGCGAGACTCGATATTACATGCATCAAGATGCTGACGTACAGTGTCATAATCAACACCTGTCTTCGCAGAATCAATTAAAATTGTATTGAGCCAATAGTTACTGTCGGAACGCTCGTCACGATTAGTGTGCACCATTACGCCTTCTACACCGGCAAATAACTCAACATAGCGTTTGCACAGGTACTTGTGGTGGTTAAGATGGTCTTCAAGAACCGTCATCTGACCACGTCCGATACCGGCACAGATGTTGCTCATGCGGTAATTATATCCAATTTCCTTGTGAAGATAATAGGGAAATGGCTCACGTGACTGGGTTGCATAGAACATCGTCTTTTTCTTGGTGGCTTCATCGGAACAAATAAGGCCACCGCCACCGCTTGTGGTAATCATCTTGTTGCCGTTGAAACTCATGATGCCAAAGGTACCGAACGTGCCACACAACTGGTCACGGTATCGAGAGCCGAACGCCTCGGCAGAATCTTCGATAACTGGAATTTCATAACGGCACGCAATCTCCATAATTTCATCAATCATTCCAGGCATACCGTAAAGATACACAGGGATGATTGCCTTGGGTTTGCGGCCTGTCTTAGCTATACGGTCCTTGATGGCATCTTCAAGCAAGTTGGGGTCAATGTTCCATGTTTCAGGTTCACTGTCAACAAAAACGGGCGTAGCGCCCTGATACACAATGGGGTTAGCACTCGCCGAGAATGTCATTGACTGGCAAATGACTTCATCGCCAGGCCCAACGCCCAAGTTGACAAGAGCAAGATGGATTGCCGCAGTACCTGAACTGAGCACCACCACATGCTTTCCTTGTCCGCAAAGAGCCTCAAGGTCCTGCTCAAAAGCATTCACATTAGGGCCAAGAGGAACTACCCAATTGGTGTCAAAAGCCTCTTGGATATACTTCATTTCCTGGCCACTCATGTGAGCGAGACAAAGCAAAATTCTATTATTGGTTGACATATTATAAGATTAATTGATTATTCTACAAGAGGGGCATGACCCGGATAAACAATGTGATTGAGTGCCAGATTCTTAATGATATCTTCGCTCTGACGAGCCATTTCCTTATTGGAATGCGGGAAATTGGTGACCGTTTTCACGCCTGGAATATAACTGTCGCCAGTAAACAAGGCCTCATCGACCATCCAAGTCACGCAACAGGGGCTGTGCCCTGGGGTATAGATGCCTTGGGCTTTCACACCATCAAATAATGAGACAAACTCCCCATCATCTGTTATCTTGACATTGGCAGGAGTATCAATGACAAAAGGGTCCTCGTGATATCTCGAGAAATTATACTTATCATTTTTAAGGCCCTCCAAACCAGCCAAATTAGTATAAATAGAGATGTCGGGGAACAGAGCCAACAAGTGGTTAAGCCCATAAATATGATCAAAATGTGCATGCGTCAGCAAAACACCTTTCAGCCTTCCCTCAATGAGAGGCAATATGCTATCAACGTCGCCGCAATCCACTAGCCATGTACATCCATCTCTAGAAAGAAGATAGGTGCATGACCTAAAAACCGAATTGATGACTTGACTTATCTTCACAAGTCCAGTCTCTCCGATAATATGTGAACAATGGCTAGTCAAAATCTCATGTATTTTATTATTGCATGTGCAAATAGAACGGTAAACCTTTACCGAAAGTTTTCTTAATTGTTTGCATGCGGATGCTTTCCACCTGTCGGGCACGGTCGATAACTTCATCAAGCAGTTCGCCAAACATTGGTCCTGCCATCATCTGAGGGCCTTCAACACTTGGCACGAGGTTGAATTCAATCAGCAATGGTTCTCCATCAGGCATGACAGTTACGTCCCAACCGACATAATCAAAATAAGGCAAACGCTTGTGCATATCGAAAAGCGTCTGGATGACTCCTGAATAATTGGGAATGACCAAATGTTCAACCCCGGTTTCCTCTTTGAGTGAAGAAACTTTCATATTCTTGAATCGGAAAACTTTGTCGTCGACCGAACCGTCGGCATTTATCAAGCAGGTGCCACCACCCTGTGACACATTGTCCTTGATAGCGCCTTTTCCACCAAAGCGCATGTGGGCAAATGGATAGAGGAATTCAAAACCGCCGTCAAGATGACGATAGGTATAAAGGCGCATCGAGTTCAATGACGTAGGATTGACGCGCTGCAAATCGGGGTGCTGCACAACCTTTTCCTGTACGATGAAATTGATGCCATATTTTTCAAGCAATGACTTGAGCTGGTCATCAGAACTATACTCCAACTGCTCTACCCCTTCGCCATTACAAGTCTCAACCGTGGGCTTGATGATCATATTCACGCCGCAGTTCTTGACTGCATCAACAGCCTGATCAAGGGATACTTCATTTCCTGCACGATAAAAACGCCCGTTTATGTTCTTGAAAACAGTCTTTGGCTGCTTGACATCGGGGAATAGTATGCTGTAGATGTTCTTATCAAGATATGCGTCCTTGAAATCATGACGGTTGAGGGCAGGAATAATATAAAAATAGTACAAATCCATTGACAGGTAGCGGTCGCTGGATATGCCATTCAAACGAGAGAAATAGTCATCAAACATCATCGACACCTTGAATCCGCGCTCCTCAAAATAGGGCGACAGTTCCTTCTTGTGTGTCTTGTAATCAAAGCCGGGGGCCATCACATGGTCCTTGAAATACCAGTCTCCCCAGTGAAACTCCTTATTGCTGTTGATATATTGTGACATTTGACAAAACAATTTAGAAAGTGACAAGGTCACTTATTTTAACATTACCGGCATAGAACTCCATGCTAGCCCAAGCAAGACCCACCCCAAAGCCACATGCGATGCAGTGTTTATCTTCTCCCGCAAGTTCCTGGGCGCAGCGAGTCACCATCGTCAAAGGGATAGATGCACTTGTGACATTGCCGTATTCTTCGAGGCAATAAGGCGTTTTCTCGGGTGGAATTTTAACAGCCTTGCGTATTTTCTCATCAATAAACTTATTGGCCTGGTGCAGGAGTAACAAGTCAACTGTTTCGACATCAATATTGTAAGTTGCAATTAGCTCTTTCAGAGAATGTGGAGGCTGCTTAATTGCAAATCCAAAAACATCCATGCCGTTGACTATCATGTCAATGCCACGGCGAAAGACGCCAGGAGACACTTCTTTCTCCTCAAGAGATTCGACCGTCACCGGATTACGCATACCCCCATAAGGAGCCCAAACAGCATCGAATCCCTGGCCATCGACACCGAACATGAAGTTCATTGGGTGTGCGTGCTCGGGAGAGAGTTCCAGAGCAGTCACGGTAGCAGCGTCTCCAAACAGCGGCCTAACGGCAGTGTCGCGTGGATTGCGGTTACGTGTATTGGTCTCAGCGGCAACCAAAATGGCCCGTTTGAAAGTTCCGTGCGACATCAGTGAAGCGACAATACTCATGCCATAAACCCAGCCTGAGCAGCCAAAGGGCAAATCAAAGACACAACAATCATTGCGCAGATGCAGTCGGTCCTGCAGCACACAAGCCGTTTGGGGGGCAATGTAGTCCCTTGATGTGCAAACGTAGGCAAAACAATCCACATCTTGTGAATCCCACTCCAAATCCTTGAGCAAATGCTCAAAAGCCTTTACGGTCAGGTCTGAAGCCGTGGTGCCTTCATCAACCTTGTGATGACGCTCAATGCCTGTTGAAGCAATCACCTTGCGAGCTTCGTTCTCATCTTTATAGATGGGCAAAGTAAGGTTATCCTCTACTGTAGCAGGCACGCAAGCGCTCATGCCTGCAATGCGCACGTTGTTGATAGTCAATTGTGACATATTAATCTCCTTTGAGTTTTAATCTTTGTATTTTACCCGATGATGTACGGGGAATCGAATCTACCCATTCCCATTGAGCAGGTATTTCGTGAGGGGGCAGCAAGAGAGCCAAACCTCTCTTAATCTCTTCTAAATCCATTGAGGCATCTTCACCTTTTATCAAGAAGGCTTTTGGCACCTCACCCAATACTCCGTTGGGATCTGGCACAGCGATACATGCACAGTCGGGAATGCCCAAGGAACGGATTGCCTGCTCAATGGCTACAGGACTCACCTTCTCGCCACCAACGTTGATGAGTTCTTTCTTGCGCCCGGTCAGGTAATAATTGCCATCAGTGTCACGATGGCCCCAGTCGCCGGTGCGGAACCAATTGCCCCAAAAAGCATCAGTATTGTCTGACGGCAAAAAATAGGTGTTGGTCACCATATTGCCACGCACACAGATTTCGCCATCAATGCCGTCGGGCACGGGACTGCCATCATCGTTGACGACAACGGCCTCAACCAAATTTGAAGCGGGACGGCCAACAGTCTCAAGATTATCGACATTCTCATGAAATTCAGTGAACATGGCCCTGGAGGCTTCGGTCAAGCCATAATGCATGCACAAACGAGTGCTCGGAAATAGCTCTATCAACAGTTGCTTGTCTTCGACAGAGAGGGCCGCGCTACCAATTTCAATATAACGTAGCTGATCTGCGAACTTAGTAATTCGTTTTCCGCTCAGCCGTTTGATATATTGCCAAACGGCTGGCACCATGCCAAAGCCTGTCACATGCTCGTTCTCAAGAACAATAAAGAAAGACTTGAGGTTTGCAAAGTTGTTCACCAAAACAAGTGTTCCTCCAGCCATGAGAACGCAACGCAAACGTCCGAGTCCAAATGAATGGCTCAAAGGTAGAGCCAGTGCTTCGATATCGTCAGCATTATTCCGGATGAAGTCATTTGTGTTTCTCGCCGAGCCTGCAATATTTGCATGTGTCAGACAAACGCCCTTAGGTGCTCCTGTAGTTCCTGTAGTGAACATCACGTCTGCGACATCATCGGGATGCAGCCCAACATTCGAAGGGAACACATCTGCTACGCATCCACGATTATCAAAATCAACGAATGGACGAGCCGAAGGTACTTTCGAGGAATTACCAAACACTGCAACCGGCTTGACAATGCGTATGATATACTCGATGCGTTCGGTTGGTGAAGCGGCATCAACTACAACGTTAATGATTCCGAGCAAATGGGCCGCCAGGTAGAGATAAACGAAGGCAGGTTCTTTCTGAGCCATCAGCATGATGTGGTCACCACGTGAAAACCCTTGTGAGTGCAGATAATAGACAGCCGTTTCAATGCGCATTACCAGTTCACTATAAGACACACGCATCGCGCCATCGACAAGAGCGGTCTTGTCGGGATGACTTACGGCATGCCTCATAATGTCACACAGCAGTGGGCTGTGGGGGGCCTCAAACATTTGAAAGCTGATTAACTTTGTTGATGATAGACTGGACCGATGTCAAATCAAAAAGGTCCTCGAGAGGGAATTCAATGCCCATCTCCTGCTCAATCGTGCTGATTATCGCTAAATTTCCTACAGAATCCCATTCGGGGATGTCACCCGAAGAAAGGCCATCAGTTATCACTGATGGATCCACATTCAACACCCGGGCGATGATATCCTTCACCTGCGATTCCATGTTTGTAATGGTTAAGACAATTTCTTTTCTACGGCCTGACACAAATCGCTGATGGTCTCAGAATTGATGATGTCACTGCCCTTGATGATCACGTTGTATTCGTCATCCACCATTGCAATAATCGACAAGGCGGTCAACGATGACCACTCATCAAGTTGCTTGAACTTGGTGTCAGCAGTGAACAAGGCCTCATCGGTATCGTCAAACTGAGCCGCAAAATTTTCAATAAATTCTTGAATATCCATATTTTATTATTGAAGTATTGATATTTTCCTAAAACTGACCGAAACAATCCTAATTAAATTGAAATCGAGCCACAAAAGTATGTACAATTTTATTCTCAGCAAAATTAATGCCAAAAAACTATATCGAGAACCCGCCATCGATGACCAGGTCTTGTCCTGTCAACCAGCTCGAGGCATCACTCAGCAGGAAGAGTGCACCTTTGGCAATATCATCGGGGCGACCATATCGTCCCAAGGGATATCGTTTTGCATCCTCTGCCAGTTGTTCCTCAGTAATGGTACCACGATGAATCAGTGGCGTGTCGACCATGCCGGGACAAATGCTGTTGACACGAATCTTGCGTGGTGAGAACTCTCGAGCGGCATACTTCATGATAGAGTTGAGCGCAGCCTTAGACGCACCGTACACACCATTCCCAGGCATGAAACTGTGTGTGCCACCAATCGAGGCGATCAAAACGACAGATGCGCCTTTTTGAAGCACTTTTTTCTTATACATTAACCGCAATAGCTCGACGGGGGCAAAGAAGTTCACATCGAACATCTCGTCAAACTTATCGCGAGAGCCAAACTGCAACGGCAAAGTCACCGAGTTGCCTGCACACAAGACTGCTCCGTCAAGTTGAGGCAGCGATTTCACCAACTGCTCAAGTTCTTCCGCCGAAGTCAAGTCGGCTAATAGCATCATGTGATCTGCCACATTAGCATTGAGTTGGCTCAGAGTTGCCTGCAAACGCTCCTCATTGCGTGCGGCAGCAACAACGCGAGCGCCCATATTCGAGCATGCAATGGCTGTAGCCTGGCCGATACCAGACGATGCACCTGTAACAAGAATAGTCTTGCCAGCAAGGCTAAAAGGATTGTCAATCATCATATTTTGGTTTTACTTGAAATTAAATTTCTTAGCGGGCACGCCAACATAGGTGCCGCCATCCTTGGGCTTTGTCATCAGCACACTGCCGGCTCCAAGTGTGACATTGTTGCCAATCTTGATCCTCTGCAACACAACGCTGTCAACTCCCAAAAGGTTAAAATCACCCATCTCAACCGCTCCCGACAGATGGACACTGGGCATCAGCACGTTGTAATCGCCAATGACATCATCATGTCCCAATACATTTGACCCGTTAAAAACATTAAAGTTGCCAATCGTGACATCACAAGTGGCACTGCAGTTGTCCTGGATGATATTTCCTTCTCCAATCTTGAACGTATCCTGATCCAAAACCCTGAACGAGGGAGCTATGATATTGGGGTAATAGACATTAGAATTAGTGATACGATCGCGGATGAGCTTGCGGGTCGCAGGAGAACCCACTGCAATAGCAAGCGCAAGCGGTTCTTTCATTGCATTGAGCTCTTCAATGCCACCCAGAACCTTGCCATAATGAGAAATCTGTTCACCAACAGGCTTGTTGTCGTCAAAGAAACCCACTATCTCCCAATTCTCATTCTTAGAACGGTTAATTCTATGTATTCCGCCAGCCACCTCTCGACCGAATCCACCCGCACCATATATGGCAATTTTCTTTGATTCTTCGTAAGCTGTTTTGACAACTTGATTAGTATTACTAGTCACCATAATCAGTGCATTTTCATTTTGGTTATCGTAGTTCTGACGATATATCGGGAAAAAAGATGATGACTTATCAAATTGAGAATCAATTTCTTCACGCCAATTCACTAATTGCTCATACATTTCATTATTAAATATTTCCTTACCGATAGAAAATTGATTTCCACTCATCTTATTAAATGATGCTTTAAACTTATACAAACCATCTTTACCAGATCCAAGACCACCACCCAAATGGAAGTGTTCCAATCCATTGTCATATCCCCAAAGTGCAGCCTCATAAAGCAACAAATTTGTTGGAGCCAAATTGCGATATTCATTAACCGTTCCTGAGAGATGATAATGCATTTTGCCATTAGCGTATAGAATAATCGAAACTGCAATTATCTTATCATCCTTTTTAGCATAGAATACTTCAGTATTATCACTCAGATTGTCTATTAGCGATTTATAGAACGAATCTCCAAAGAAATAATAATCTACGGCATGATCTTGTTTCATGGTTTCATTATAAATCGACTTGAACGTTGCCATCAGATTTAAAGTTGGTTTGCTATGCTCAATAACCACATTATTTTTCATGGCTTTACGAATCATATTACGATTCTTGCTGGTGATATTATTCCAAATGAGCTCTTTGCTACTGAGATCTATAGTAATTGTTTTACCTAAGTCGGTAACACATCCTAAGGGCTTCATCAATTCTGCATTCTTCAGCACTGGACTGTAGCGCACAAAATTGCACACAAAATGATGTACCAGCATATAGGTTTTGTATTCTTTATAGAATAGCCTCAGCTGGTCATCGTACAAATCACCTTCAAACAACCAACCGCCATACCCATAAGGAGAAGTCAAGTCAAACCACTCACCAGGCAGGATAATACCACTGGCAAACGGCATGAAAGACAAATCCCGCATCATGGATACATACATTCCACGCAGTGACTTTGACTCATAATAAATGAGAATTGGCATGCCATCACCATGTCGCATAAAAGCATCAACATAACCATGAAAATAATATACGTCATGGTTCTTAAACGATTGGACAATTTCGTCCCACTTTTTCTCTTGATTAAAAGATATAATTCTTATCATATTTATAATGAAGCATTATGCCGCTCTCTAAAATGGAGATCATCAACAATGTCATCATCCCCATCTCCCAATCCAATATCTTTGCGACCAAATACTTTTAAAACTGTCATCCATAAAATTTTAATATCCAACTTAAAAGATAAATTTTCAACATACCATATATCGTATTCAAATTTTCTACTGTAAGATAATGCATTCCGACCATTAACTTGAGCCCAACCTGTGATTCCTGGCCTTACATCCATACGATGTTTCTGACGCTCATCATACAATGGGACAAACCATGTTAAAAGTGGACGAGGGCCAATAAGAGCCATATCTCCTTTTATTACATTAAATAATTGTGGCAGTTCATCAATGGAAGTAGTTCTAATAAAACGGCCCACACGAGTTAATCGTTCATTGTCTGGTAACAATTTTCCATAAGAATCTCTTTTGTCATTCATCGTTTTGAATTTCAAAATCTTAAAGAGTTTACCATCTTTTCCTGGTCGTTCTTGCAAAAAGAATGTGCCCGCACCATGATTTGCAAAATGCAACCAAATGGCGACCAACAATAATAGCGGACTAACACAAATCAGTCCAAATAAAGCAAGCGTGAAATCTATTATTCTTTTTAAAAAAAACCTATACATTTATTAATTACTAGCACATTACATTGGGTCACAATCACCCTTAAAAGCTTCCATTGTAACTTGACCAGATTGAGATACCCCCTCTCTAGTGATTACTTTTTTAATTGTAAATAACACCACTTTTATATCAGTCCATAATGAACAATGATCGACATACCACACATCTAACTTGAATTTCTCTTTCCACGATAAAGCATTGCGACCGTGACATTGTGCCCAGCCAGTAATTCCAGGGCGCACTTCATGACGACGAGCTTGCTCGGCCGAGTACAGCGGTAAATACTCCACCAACAATGGGCGCGGCCCTATCAAGGCCATCTCACCTTTAAGGACATTAAACAATTGAGGCAATTCGTCAATGCTAGCCGACCTAACGAAACGTCCTATTTTAGTCAAGCGCTGCGCATCAGGCAACAATTTACCATCAGCATCCCGCTCATCGGTCATCGTCTTGAATTTGATGATTTTGAATATCTTGGCATTCTTTCCAGGACGTTCCTGGAGGAAGAATGCACCAGCTCCTTTGTTGGCAAAATGCAGCCAAATCGTCACCACAAGAAGTAGCGGTGAAAGGCAGATCAACGCCAACAATGATATCGTGAAACCTAAAACACGCTTAAGGCAATGCTTATACATAAATTATAAAGCTATTACTGAAGCTACTATTTATTGAACACAATACTATTATAGAATAACCATCAAATCCCCTTTGCCAAATTACTTAACACGCACCTCCGGATACCTTCCTCCATTGTGACGCTGCTAGTAAATCCTAAATCTTCCTTGTTTTTTGAAAGATCATAAATTCTATCTGTCGTCATAGCGATGATGTTACTTCTTGTAACAAAGGGGGGGCGTCCCATTAATGCACAGATTTTTTCAATAAAGAAAGCTATCGAATACATTATCCAACGAGATACCGGAACTAAAACCACTTTTCGATTCATCAATGAGGAAATGAGTCGTACGCTATCATAAAACCCAATTGATTTTTCGGTAGTACAAATATAGATACTTCCACATTTTCCTTTATCAACCACACAAGAAAGCGTTGAAATCAAATCATCAATATAACAATGACTGACAAGGGCCTCACGCATTTTAGGAAGAAATCCCACTTTTACCATTTTCATGATATTTTGATAAGAATACTCTCCCCCAACACCATACACTTGGGATGGCCTTAAAATGATGCCAGGAAACTGATTCTCCTTTACCTCTTGTAGAACCAACTGCTCTGCTTCATATTTTGAAACCTGATATGGATTATAGGGTCTACATACACTTTCAGGAGAAATTGGCATCTCTTTAACTAACCCCATTGCGGCGATAGAACTGACATAAATAAAGCGTCTTACCTTCCCCTTTGCCTCATTAATAACATTTCTAAGACCCTCCACATTCACTTTTCTATATCGTGCAAACTCCCTCTCGGAGGGTCTCTCGTTGCCGGAGATACCAACAAGATGATAAACTATATCGATTCCATCACAACAGCCTTGGATTGAATTCGGATTGGTTATGTCTCCAATGATAACTCGGCAGTCAGGAGGAAGAAGATTACATGCCTTTTCCTTATTTCTAACGAGAACACTAATCCTGTGTCCATTTCCAATAAGAACAGGTATGAGCTTTCTACCTATTTTACCGGTTCCACCTGTTACTAAGATCTCCATATCACAAAGAATCTATTGCGCTTTAAGGAAATACAAGAAAAACCTTCTGAGTACGAGAACTATTATGATAATACCCCATCATTGAAGTATGTTTTTATAAAACTTCATCCATTCAGCTGTAATCACATCCCCCCTGAATTTATCGAGAACCATTTTGCGACCGTTGGCACCTAATTGTTCCCGCAATTCCTTGCTATTAAGCAGTGTTTCCATGGCGACTTGGAGTGACTGGGTATCGGCAACCTTACAGCGCAGTCCGGTTACTCCCTCCACCATCGCATCCATTATTCCATAGGCATCGCTGCATATCACGGGAATCCCAAGACATGACGCCTCGATGACACTTGAACCAAAGCCTTCGCGATAAGAAGGCATCAAGAACACATCGCTCGCTTGAAGTTGAATACCAGGAGTTGGAGTAAATCCATAAAAATGAAAATTCACACCATCAACGATATTGGGATATCTGGATATTTGTTGGATGCAATTACCTTCATCCCAACCAAATAAAAGCAAAAAGGCTTCAGGATGATTCTCTGCAATATTATTAAAGGCTTCATATAACTCATATATCCCTTTATCTCTATTAGCTCGACCAGAAAAAGCAAATACTATCTTTTCAGGGCTTAGATTAAGCTCCTTGCGCATTTGTTCTCTGATTTCATAAGAAGGGTTATAAGCCTCGGTATTAACACCGCTGATTGACCCAGCGCCCAAAACCTTTGATTTCGCTTCGCTCACAACACTATTAATTATAAGAAACTGGCGTTGTGATTCTCCATCAACTAGTATATGGTTATCTAAATGAGCGATAACTTTATCAATTGATTTCAGCAGCCATCGCATTAAACCATCGCGAGTTGCCCACACTTGCCCTGTAAAAATATGGGTACGATGTTTAATTCCAGCCAGTTTAGCGGCAATTGCTGTTGTCAATCCTGCCTTAGGTGTAACTGAATGAACTGCATCAAACTTCATTTTCTTAAAATATCGATACAATTGCCAGACTGCTTTTATGTCCTGATGAATCGAAATTTCACGTTGTACATCATATTGGTATAATCCGCACACCTTTAGTTCTGGTATTTCATCCAAAGATTTAATGTTACCAGCAACATAAACATCATAGTCCAGCGATAGGGCTGATATATGATTCTTTAAAAATGAATTAGCAGTTGTTGATAGTGCCACAACAAAGCAAATCTTTTTTTTCATAAACTTAATGTCTATTAAATAAATGATAATGCTAACTGTGCGTTCTTAATAAAAATTGCTTTACAAAAAATCTTCATTTCTTTCATCACCCAAAAGATAAGGTTTACTTTCGATTATGAATCCATTTATAAATAGAATCCGGCATAAAGTACATCAAAATGGGTTTTAACGTAAAGACCTGAGTATACCAGGGTAAACCTATCATTTTAAACCCGATATGCATAACGTACGCTATGTTCCTTCGGCATTTAAAAGTTCTACGGCTAAGAGCATTTCTATCATCACGCATTTTATATATCACATCATTAAGCATATAAAGCTTATAGCCGGCTGCAAATAGTTTGAACCACAAATGATAATCCTCTGCTCGTAAAAATCTATCACCAACTGAGTAGCCACCCACGGCTTTGAAGGCTACGGTACGGGCCATACAGGGGGCATGGCAGATGGGTGAATCCATGATGAAATCTTCCTTCTTGACCTCACCTTGGCCAGTTCCAGTACGGAAGTCACCATCAGCGTCGAAGTATATCATTGGCCCACTCACAACGGCATACTCGGGATGGGAGTCCAGAAAATTTATTTCTGTCTCAAAACGATGAGGTAATGAGATGTCATCGCCGTCCATGCGAGCGATATAATCAGTGTCGGCTTGCTCGAGGCAACGATTTAGGGTATAGTTCAATCCCATGTTGCGCTCATTGCGCAGCAGGATTATATTATCATAATTTGTTGCATATGTTTCGGCCACTTCATAAGTATCATCACTAGAGCCATCCTCACAAAGAATTATTTTAAAATCCTGATATGTTTGCGCATAAAGGGAGTCCAATGCTTCAACCAATGTTGAAGCACAATTATAAATGCCCATAAGAACACTAATCCTTGCCATTGCCAGATCTAAAATATGTTGATGCTCTGCTCAATTACGATTTTTATATCCTCGTATAGCACGTCTCATGACTTGAAGTAATATTAGTAATACAAAAGAAAGCCTGTACTTTGCGCAGTTGAAGAAAACTTTCCAGTGCAACGGCAGATATTGCATTTCAAGAGATTGAAATGCATCTTTATATGATGTTGTTGTTATGATATCTCTGATTCTTTTAGCCTTTTGGAAAAGTGTTCCTTTTGAGGAGACTACTCTGAGTCCCAATCCAATCATCGTTAAAGCTGTCCTGTTTGACAATGATTGCGACAGAAAATCAACATCTCCACAAACCGATCTCAAACGACGCTGGAGTTCAAGGGACTGCTCAAAGAATTCGGGTTTGAAATTCTTAGTCAGTGAGGATGCGTTAGATTTTCTATAATGATTAAACCTTTCTGGCAACGCCACAGCCGAACTGCAATACTTGAACACCTCGGCATTAAACAACAGGTCCTCTGTACCAATAATTCTAGTATTGACAAACTTGATATTATTGTCCCGTATGACAGACAGCCGATACAGCTTACCCCACGCAGTAGAAATAGAGTCGCATTGCTCAGGATGGCGCAACTGCTCGCCTGTCAATCCGACTAACCGCTGATAAAGCTGAACAAATCCTTCTTCTTCAAAAACTGATTTCTCATGAAAGACCAACACCGGCCGAGAATAACCATCATACTCTTTTATGTAGTTCCATAACACCAAATCTGAATCGTGTTCTTGAACAGCTCGTAAAGATGATTCCACGGTTTCAAGGTCAATCCAGTCGTCACTATCGATATAGAGAAGAAAATCTCCATTACAGTTAGCTGTACCCACATTTCGTGCTTCCGAAAGGCCTTGATTCTCAATATCAACTACCTTAACTCTTTGGTCTTTTCGCTCATATTCTCTCAAGATATCTATAGAGTTGTCAGGTGAACCATCATTCACACAGACAATCTCTAAATTATCGTATGTCTGATGAACAACACTGTCCAAGCATTGCCTGAGATACTGCTCGACATTATAGACGGGAATTACGATAGATACAAGAGGATTTGAATTCATAATCGACTATTAAATTTAGAGAAAAAAGAACCAAACAAAAAAATCTTTAATATGAAGTATTATCCACCTTTTCTCCACCAATATTGTTGGAATCCCCTGAAACCTGTAGTTCCAAAATAATAAATAAAAAACATGAAAAATGCAAAGCCCGAATAAAAGAACAGAATAATTGCAGTACGGCGATCCTGATCTTTCCATAAATTCATGCGTAGCAATGGGTATGCTATCACAAGCGGGTAAATGAACCATGAAAGATAAGCAAATCGATTTGAATAAGCTGCTCGAATCACCATCATCCAGAATGCATTACACAAAAGATAGGTAATCGCTATGACATCATATGTTTTGTCACGAAACTTCCGATATATGGTCACATACCAAATCATGATAACAGGGAATGCACTATATAACACAAAGTCCCAGCGAAAACCTGTCCTGTTGAAAGTCGCTTCCATTGTAGCCTCGTCGGTACTGGTATAACCCTTCATTCGGTCATCAAAACCAAGGGCTGCAAAAAACTGCTCCATCAATGGGCCAGCAACGAGAGAAATAGCTATAGATGCTATCCAAAATCGCAATGCAGTTTTAGTGTCTTTAATGGCAAATAATGAAGCAATGGAAGCAGTTATCGGGAGCATTGAACTACGATGAATTCCCATCGCCAAAATCATACAGATTGCAGCCCATACTCTACTTACTCTTTTTTCCGTTGCCAATAGGCAAACTCCGACCAATAATACACTACAAGCCATGCCATTACGAAGACCATTTTCCGCATAAGAATTGAAACTGAATGCGGTAATCATAAACATCATACACATCAACAAACTGTTTCGTGTTACAATGCATGCACATACCAACATCCCCATGACATAAACAAACTCAATTATAAAGAAAAAGAAATGAACCGAAAAACCATTACGTCTTAAGAAAACCATCATATCATTCCAAAGCCATTCCGTCTTCAGACTTGGAAGCATATATTCCATATGATCAGCAATGTTCCTGTACAAATGGGCATATGATACCATATCAATAAAGTCACGATAAATTGGCCTCAAACCAAGGTAATAAATAATCACCAATGAAAGAATCACAGCAAATCCCTGGCTAGGATCATGGCCATCGGATCGGAGCAATTTTTGTTCACCAGAGCCAATATAATAGATGACAACCGCCCAAGTAAGAAGCAAAAGCGCAAAATACCAGACAGTATTATAATACCACGGATCTATAAATGTGATAGGAGTCATATCGTTTGTATGTCATTTCCCGCGTGCATACAAATCAATAGCACACAAGATATTATTCGAAAAAATTAGAGAATTTTGAAGTATCACACACCAAAAGCCTTGTGACAAGGCAGACGCTTGATTAGCTCATTGACAGGAATCAGCACTATGAGGATGATTGCCAATGTAAGCAAAGCTCTAATAACTGCAACTTGAGGCCCATAAGGCTGAAACAGTCCAAAATGAGCATATATTAAATTGCAGGCGACAATCACAATGCGTGAATGCCACGAGAACAAGATCATGGTGTTACGGCCTAGATATGTAACAAACCTTGAATGTATCAAAGGTGAAATTGTAATTACCATAACAATGCCAGTTAGTGCTACTACGAAAGTCAGTACCTCATTGCCATATCTTCCAATTGACATATTCAGTGATTGTCCAGAGATGAGCAGGCAAGCCTTTGCTGCAATTAAGTTAACGACTAAGCATAAGACGATAATCCCTATTCTGCGAGATGCGGTGTCGACATCTAATAGAGTTCTTTTTGCTAACCCACTGTGCATAAAACGGTATCCCAAATGGAAAAAGAACTGAGACACAAAAGCAACATCTAAATTCCACGGGAGACTACCCCACCCCATACGATATCTGAAGAGGCCAAACAAACAAACAACAACTGACGCAACAGATACAGCATATTTCCAACGATGAAAGCACCAGTCAATGCCATAATAAATCAGTTGTGTCAAATAAAGAGCAGCCAAAAACCATATCGTCCAGTAATGCTCTTGAACAAGAAAAGAGCGCATCATTTCTAAATATGATGACGTCGGCTCGTGATACCACGCGTAAACGCAACAAAAAAACAAAGCGATTACTGCACCCAATGTAAAATAAGGTATTACCAAACCCTTAAAACGCCTCCACGCAAATTGGCTGAAGGTATATTTTTCACATCCTGGATAAAGCAGCCCACTGAGGAAGAAGAACAAAGGCATATGGAACGTATATACCCATCCAGTCGCATATGGCACTCTCAAATGCCCAATAAATACAGCCAACAACCCTAGGCCGCGGGCTGTGTCAATCCATGCTATGCGATTGTTGTCTGCGCTCATCAAACAGACATCACTTTCCTTAACTTTTGTCTTACGACATTCACCAGCAAACCATACCGCCTAAACTGCAAACAACACTTGACAAATAAAAGGCGATAATTCAAATCAGAGTTATGAGCAAGCGAAAGGATCTCATTGGCCAGTGTATCACCAAGAAAAACATTCTTCAATGATGCCACAACCGAGGATGAAGCCAAAGACTTATTTTTGCAGAGGTTTACTACCATCAAATCCATCAGATAAATTGAGGCATTAGCGTTCGCACGCATCTCAACACGGGAATGGGCTCGCTTGGATTTTTCAACATACAACAACTTGACTCTTCTCCAAAAATCATTAACATCAAAATCATTAATCATGCTTGATGTCACTGACCCGGAATTAGCAAAATAGTTATATATCACAGTATCGTCAACGAAAACCCGCTCACTGTGTTGAATCATATCAATGTTTATGATCTGGTCCTCCCATGGTTTAATATCCTCTATAAGAGTGAATCTATTGTTTAACAATATATCCCTCCGATAGATTTGCTTCCACATGAAACCATGCAAGCGCTCCCGGCCTTTCATGAACCCGAACGCCTGAGGCAAAATGCCATTGATGATAGCATCTCCCTCATAACGTCCTCTTTTAAAAGGAGGAATGTTCAGTTGTATATAGTCTCCAAAATGAGTTTTATGAGCAGTAATGTACAAGTCACAATCCTCTTCCCTAATTATCTGAACAGCCTTGTCATAACCCCCAGGTTCCAGATAATCGTCAGAGTCGCAGAAACCCACATAATCGCCGTGGCATTCTTTAATACCCAACATGCGAGCCCTAATATAGCCAATATTGTCCTTGAGTGAATACAAGAAGAACCTACTGTCTTTCTTGGCGTATTCAGCGCAGATTTCTCCGCAACGATCTGGTGAGCCGTTGTCAATGAGGAAAAACTCCAAATCAGGGCATTTTAATGCCATCATTGAATCAAGCAGGCGCGGAAGGTCTTTTTCGGCCTTATATATTGTAGTGACAATGCTGATTATCTGATTCATTGATTGAGGAAATATTTAGAAGCGGCATTAAAAACTACTTACTACTATGCCTTATAGCATTAAGTTTGCCGATTAGTGCAGAACGTTCTTTAGCAGTTAAGACGATAAACGTTGTGGCAACAAAACCAATGATAGTGAAAATGATTGCAGCTAAGATAAGCTGGGGCCAAGTGTTCGCAGTAAACAGGAAGCGCATTACCACACCAATTAAACACAATATTACAGTGCAGTAGACCGAGGGCCGCAAAGTCTCAAAAAAGACATACTTGTTAAGCCCAAGATATTTTGCTGAATAAGGAATGACAAACACAACGTTCTTAATAAAGCAACAAACTACACTGACGCCTGCTACAGCATATACTCCTAAAGAAGTGTACTTTACCAATGCCAACGTCACAACAATGATTATCAAGCCATTAAGGATTGTAACCAACGAGTTCTCCTTGACTTTATTGACAACCGTGAAGACACTAAACAATGGCTGCATTCCTGTGAAAAACACGCGGCCAAATATAGTTATTGTAGAAAGGATGAACAAAATCCAGGCATCTTGTGTTGGCTGCCATAATTTGTAGAACTCAACTCCGTACACGAAAAGAAAAGCCAACGGAATGGAGCAAACCACAGAAATCAACTTTGCCGATTGAGATATCGTGTGAACAATCTGTTTAGTGTCGGAATGTGCATAGTCAATGATGAGTGACGGAGTGAACACATGCGCTATTGTGAAGTTCAATGTCGAAATAAATCCTGGCATTACCTTAGCAACAGCCAAAACGCCCATAGCCTTGGGACCAACAAATATATTGGCTACCAATAAATCCATGCCACTGGTCAAGATATTTCCCATCGACGAAATAGTATTCCATATGCCAGAAGATATCAATGTCTTGATTGAGGGCCATGAAAAGTCACGAAATCTTGCCTTGAGATTAGGAAGAAGCGTCGACTTGAACAGTAGTTTAATTGCCGACCCGACTACTGCGCCTACTAAAGAAGCGATACCGACGAGACTAACAGAGGGGGGCAGCCATGCAAATAATGCAAGAATCAGAATTAACCTCAGGACAGATTGCAAAGATCCGTTAATCGAATCTAAATACAACTTGTTCTTAATGTAGGGAGAAAGTGACCACGCAGCCGATATCGAATATACAATTGTAGATAAGAAAAGTAACGAGAATAAGAACTTAACGTCAATGACCAGATTATCAGGAATAACAACCAGATACTCAAGGTAAAGCACGCAGGCGAGGCCAAGTACCGCATAAACAACCGCCAGGAAAATATTGCCCCAAAACAGGGATGAATACAGGTTGGAGACCTTTTCTTCATCATTTTGATATAAAGACATCATGATGAAGCGTCCGGCCATCGAATTCAAGGCAGTACTTGCAACTGTTGCATAAGAAATAAAGTTATTGGCAAGAGAAACAAAGCCATTGGCCTCAACACCAATTGTCTTGACGATATAGGGTGTAAGGAAAAACGAAATCAATGCACCCACCAGCATATTAATCACACTGGCCGCTACATTTATCGCGTGTTGCTTGTTGCGAGAGAATTCGCAGTTAATTACCCTAGTGACAACTGACATGTTTCAATCAGAGCGGTAACGCGCTAGAACAACTATTCTAAATTGAGCTTCTTATATTCCTTAAAACTCATCAGGTTCAGATCCTTCTCACTAATGATCAGATTCTGCTTACCTCCGATTTCATCAAAAGGCCAATCAATACCAATGTCCGGATCATCATACATAATACCTGAATCCCCTTCGCCATAGAACACCTCAGCACACTTATAGCTGACAATCGAGTCCTCCAAAACCAAATAACCATGCCCAAAAAACTTAGGGACCAGCAAGGATAATGAATTCTCCCCCGTGAGGTGAAATCCCAACCATTTTCCATAGGTCAAGGATTTGGGACGAAGATCAACGATCACGTCATACACATGTCCGCTAATACACCTCACGAGCTTAGCCTGTTGCTTGACAAGCTGGAAATGAGTGGCACGTATAACTCCTCGCTTAGAAATCGTATAGAAGACTTCTTTCAAATCATGGTCAATTCCATTGGACTTAAACGTGTCAATGTTATAATCCTTGATAAAACCACCACGGTTATCAGTAGCATAGAAAGGCTTAATCAAATAAGCACCTTTCAACTCCAACTCCTGAAACTCAAATTTCTGAATCATAGTGATAGGTTTATTGGGTTTTAAGCCATTCCATAGTCATTCGAGTTCCTTCGGCAAAACCGACTTCGGGTTCAAACCCGCAATCAGACTTAATATCGGTCGTATCAAAGGCGGTCAGAGGCAAGTTTGTCCCGGTAAAAGGAACGTCACCAAACTGAGGGACAGCATCCGGAGCCAATGCCTGCTGCATCTCCAAAATGAACTCTTTAAGTGGTCTGGCATTACCACTGCCAATAATATACTCCTTGAAGGGTATGCCATCCTTGGCAACAGCATAAAAAGCTTTCGCCACATCAGTCACATATACAAAATCATAGTTCTGCGTACCAGCTGTAAACTGTAATGGCTCATGATTGATGATTTTGCGAAGCGTAGTGTTCACAAACCTTGGTGACAGTTCCCCTACACCATAGGCATTTGTAATCATGGGCCACAACAGATCGATTCCGATGCTAGTAGCGACCGATTTACAAAGGCAATGGGCAATGTGCTTACCCATACCATAGATATATCCCATTCCAGGACGGCTACCTTGCTCATGAACAGCCGCCTCAACCTCACGCTCCATGATGCTGCCGGCGCACACAAAACGGCCACAACCCAGTTGCTTAGCCACTTTCATACATTCAACCGTATTCAGAGCATTCTGCATCTGCAAGTTATAGTCTGTACGTTGTGGCCCGGCTGATCCAGCCCAAGCAAAATGGACAAACGTATCATATTCTCCAGGTTCCACTGCGTTAAGCAGAAGGCTAGAATCGCTGATGTCAATGCATTTGTATGTTAAACCATTACACGGTTTCAGACGGTGGGGTTCTTTAATGACATCAATAGCTAACACCTCAATGCCTTTCTCCAGGAAACATTGGACCGTGTAGCTTCCAACAAAGCCATCAGCACCCGTAATAACTACTTTTTGCATAATTCGGAATTAGGGATTTTGACTCAAATATGAGTCAATTTGTTCATTCATGCATGCCCTGATGTCTCCACCTGCTTGCCAACATTTACTCCACTCGACAACTTTAGATATCGCAGTATCCAGGTTCCAACGAGGAGACCAGCCAAACACCGACTTAATCTTGGAGCAATCAAGTTTTAGGAAATTTGCCTCATGAGGACCTTCATTGCTAGCAGGTGTTGACCATGCCAGCCCATCACCCCAGTATTTGACAAATAAATCGACCAAGGCCCCCGTTTTGAAACAGTCTTGATCATCAGGTCCCACATTGTACCAGCCTGCATAATTGTTGTCATCATATTGTTTGGCACAAATCATCAGATAGGCGAAAAGCGGTTCCAGTACATGCTGATAAGGACGAGTGGAATGAGGATTTCGTACAATTATTTCTTTACCCGCGACTGCAGCACGAACGCAGTCAGGAATAATGCGGTCGTTTGCAAAATCACCACCACCGATCACATTACCCGCGCGAGCAGTGGAGATAGCTACCGTTGCGTCTGCAAAAAAGCTGCTTTTATAGCTGTGGGTAACAAGTTCAGAGCAAGACTTGGAGTTTGAGTAAGGATCAAAGCCATCAAGAGTCTCATCCTCCCGATAACCCCATGGCCACTCCCTATTCAGATAGACCTTATCAGTAGTGACATTCAGGAAGGTACGTACAGACTGGCACTGTCGCACACATTCCAAGATATTGACGGTACCCATCACATTGGTCTCGTAGGTGTAACGAGGCTGTTTGTAGCTGTCGCGAACAATGGGTTGGGCCGCAAGATGCAGAACCACCTCTGGTTCAACTTCTTTAAAGGTCTTCATCAAGTGGTCAAAATCACGAATGTCACCAATGAACGAATGACAAATACCGTCTATTCCAGCAATCTCAAACAGAGAAGGATTGGTCGCAGGAGCCAATGAATAACCTGTGACCTTAGCACCAAGCCTGTTTAGAATCATGCACAGCCATGAACCCTTGAAACCGGTATGACCAGTAACAAGAACTTTTTTGTCTCGATAAAAGCCTAAGTCAAATTCCATAACGATCAGGCAATCTAACAGAAAACAACATCACCAAAGTTTCCAGGGTGCATCTCCAGAAGCCCAAAGACGCTCGAGTTTTTCTTTTTCCCTCAGCGTATCCATGCACTGCCAAAAACCTTTGTGAACATAGCCCATCAATTGATTGTCGCGCACAAGTCCATTCATCGGTTCTTTTTCAAAGATAATCTCATCACCGGAGATATAATCAAAAAGAGCCGGTTCAAACACCATAAAACCAATGTTGATCATATCAGCATCCAGATCACTTTTCTCACGGAATGCTTCAACTTGTCCGTCGCTCGATAACTCAAGTACACCCTTGTTCTGACTGAAGTTGTATACCGAAACAGTGCCAATTTTGTTATGAGACTTATGGTATTCAACAAGTTCCTTAACATTAATGTCGCCAACGGCATCACCGTAAGTAAGCATGAATGTCTCATCACCCACATAGTCTTTGATGCGTTTTACGCGTCCGCCAGTTTGCGTGTTCAAGCCAGTATCAATGATAGTGACACGCCATGGTTCCACATGCTTGCGGTGGACAATCAACTCATTGCCGTTGGTGAAGTCGAAGGTCACATCTGATGTATGAAGGAAATAGTCAGCAAACCATTCCTTGATCACATGCTGGCGATAACCTGCACAAATAATGAACTCATTAAACCCATAATGGGAATAAACCTTCATTATGTGCCACAGAATGGGCATCCCTCCAATTTCCACCATAGGTTTAGGGCGAAATTGTGATTCTTCGGAAATGCGAGTACCAAAACCACCCGCTAAAATAACAACTTTCATGTAGTTTTATAGTGAATCGAAAAATGCTTCGTACTTTTTAACTGATGCCTGGGTCGTCATAGCGGGCGCCTTTTTTATTTCATCAGCATATCTGGAAATAAGTTCCCGGTGTGTCAAGATATCCTTCAGCCCACTGTAAATGGCCTCATCATCATTTGGCACGATCATACCATATCGGCCATTTTCAAGGATTTCATCCATGCCCGAACAATCAGTAGTGAAAACAGGTATCCCTAGAGAGATGGCCTCGGTGGTTGACGTACTATATCCTTCCCGATAGGAAGTGCACACAAAAAGATCCATCTTTGACACATATTTGTAGGGATTGGGATCAAAGCCCAACATGATTATGTGTTTTGATAGTCCTTGATCCAAAATAGCTTGCTTTAAGGATTCTCTTTCTGGTCCAGTTCCCAATATGAAAAGCTTCACATCATCAATCAAGCCATCGTCATTCAATCGTTTAAATGCTCCTATAAGCCTGTCAAAACCCTTGACTGGGAACAGCCTATTGACAGCGCACAGATTCAAATCCCTATCATTCAGCTCAATAGAGATGTCTTCTTTAGCCTTTTCTCTGATTTGATCGAAGTCATTAACATTATGGATGACTTGCATTGGGACCTTGATTTCGGGGAACAATTCAACAAAAAGTTCATGAGTTCGGTTTGCCACAAACACGAGTTGATCTAATCGGTTATAGGCATTTACCATCTCGCGCTCATTGATGAATCCTGCACATGGAATAGACCTACTGTCAAACTCAACATGAACCCAGCCCACCTTTTTTGTTTCCTTATGAGGACAAGCAGCAACGATACGAGTTGGAGAATTCTCAATAAAGCCCACCTCAATATCGTAGTGGTCCTTAATGAACAGCCAATGCCAGAAACGCCCTGGCATTAATTTCATCAGAGTATTAAAGCCTTTTATCTCTCTCTTGAATGCGTAGCTATATTTAATTCCCTCTGGAACCTCTTTGACATAGACGCCCGCCCCAAATACGGTCTTTAATGTAACGTCGTACTTGGAGAGGTCAATGAATTTGAGCAAGTTTATCAAAACCCGTTCTGCTCCACCACCATGAAGGTTATAATGAAAAAACAGAATCTTTTTCTTCATAGGTTATTTAGCAGAATGTGAATACATTACGAGAGGATACAAAAGTGTAAAACAGGGGTCACCAGACCTTGGGTGGACTAGCGAACTGCTTGAATTGGGCAACGCTGAAGACACTATCACAGTAGTCATTTACAGCAGATTACCTACGTTATGTATTAAATTCCATGTTCCTACACACATGCGGATACACGTGAATTTCCTTCCTATTGAACTTGCAAAGATAAGGTTTTTCCGCCAATCCCACAAATTAGACGTGAAAGTTTTGATAATTAGCATTTGCGGCAATAAGCTCTTATGATACTTTCAGCAAGAACAGTTATCGGATAAATTGCAAATGACTATCTGATAGTTGTTGTGAGGGTGGGGAAAAAAGTGTAATTTTGCAGATTGAAAAGTTTATCAACTGAATTCCATTAAACTGATTTTACTTCAAGAAATGAACGAAAACAACAACAAAAGAATAAAGGTCGGTATTACAATAGGTGACACCAATGGTATTGGTGTTGAGGTAGCATTGAAAGCTGTGAGCGCACCTGAAATGATGGATTTGTGCATCCCCGTTATGTATGGATCAAGCAGGATTGTGAGTTATCATCGCAATGCATGCAACCTGCCCAACTCACAGATCAACCACACCAAGAGCGCAGAAAATATCAATGAGAACATGCCCAACCTTGTGGAGTGCATCAATCAAGACATCAAGATTGAGATGGGACACTCCAGCAAGCAGGCAGGACTGGCATCCTTCCAATCCCTTGAGGCTGCCGTGAGCGATCTCAAAGCAGGACTTATCGATGTGCTTGTAACAGCGCCTATCAGCAAAGAGAACATTCAAAGTGAGCAGTTTCATTTCCCCGGTCACACCGAATACCTGGAAAGTGCTACCGGTGATGGTTCTAAAGCAATGATGATCATGTGCACCAACTCGTTGCGAGTGGCACTTGCCACCATTCACGTTCCATTGTCCCAAGTGCCAACGTCACTGACGATTGAGATGCTGCGCGAGAAACTAAGTCTATTAAATGCGTCTCTCAAGCGCGACTTCAATATCGGAGGCCCTCGCATTGCCGTATTATCTCTGAACCCCCATGCCGGAGAAAACGGCGTTTTGGGAAAAGAAGAGCAAGAAATCATTCAACCTGCTATACAGCAGTCACTTGACGAGGATGGAGTACAGTGCTTCGGGCCATACGCTGCCGACGGCTTCTTTGGTGCAAGACAATATCGCAGATTTGATGCCGTATTGGCCATGTACCACGATCAAGGACTTGCCCCGTTCAAGACTATTGCCATGGACGAGGGCGTCAACTTCACGGCAGGCCTTCCCATCGTCCGCACCAGCCCTGACCACGGAACGGGATATGACATTGCCGGACAAGGAATTGCCAACGAGTCGTCCATGCGCCAAGCCATCTATACTGCCATTGACATTTATCGCAACCGCATCCGTTATGACGAAGCTCACCAGAACCCATTGCCCAAACTGTTCCAGGACCGCGGGCGTGATAATGTGAAGCTCGACCTGACAAAAGGCGAATAAATCAACAAGAAATGATTAAAGGCATCATCTTTGATTATGGCGGCACAATAGACAGCCGCGGTGTACATTGGAGCGAAATCTTATGGGATGGGTACTGTCATGCCGCCGTACCCATTGACAAGACAACGTTTCGCACGGCCTATGTAGAAGGAGAACGGGCATTGGCTCGCGAACGCATTATCCTTCCCCAAGACAATTTCCACGACTTGTTAATCAAAAAAGTCTCGCTGGAAATCAGTTTCCTACCTTTGGACATCGATGACAAGACACGGGAGAAATGGATCGAGCAGATTGCAGCATATTGTGACAATTCTGCCCGCACTTGTGTAAATGAGGCACGTCCTGTTCTTGAAGCACTCCATGAACGCTATCCGCTGATGCTGGTGAGTAATTTCTATGGTAACATCGATGAGGTGTTGCGAGAATATGGAATCCGGGAACTTTTCAAAGGGATTATCGAGAGTTCTGTAGTGGGGATTCGCAAACCCAATCCCACATTATTTCGACTTGGCGTAGATGCCCTTGAGCTCCCTGCTCAAGATGTGCTTGTTGTAGGAGACAGCCTGCGCAAGGATATCAAGCCCGCCGAACAACTAGGTTGTCAAGCATTGTGGCTCAAGGGGAAAGGTTGGACAGACGAAGAAGACAATCAGACTCATCCTCACACCATTACCCGAATCACGCAGGTACTTGACTGGATTGACAAATTACAATAGCCATCTCATTAATTTCAATTATAAATGAACTACGCAATTATCGCAGCCGGAGAAGGCTCACGACTGGCACAAGAGGGCATCGTTAAGCCCAAACCTCTTGTTGAACTGCAAGGAGAACCCATGATTGGGCGACTCATCAACATCATGCTCAGGTGCGATGCCCAAAGCATCAGCATTATCGTCAACGAGCACATGACCGAAGTGAGGGAGTACCTTGAGGGCCTCTCTTTGCCTGTCCCTCTCAACTTGGTTGTTAAAACCACCCCTAGCTCAATGCACAGTCTTTGGCACCTGAGCAAGGTGATACCTAATGGCAAAATTTGCTTGACGACAGTAGATACCATCTTCCGTGAAGAAGATTTCAAAGGCTATGTCCAGGCGTTTGAAGAAGACAACAATCACGACGGGCTATGGGCCGTCACCCCCTTTGTCGATGACGAAAAGCCGCTTTGGGTTGACGTTGATGACGAGATGAATATCACAGCTTTCCGTGACAAGAAATGGGACGGAGCCACATATGTATCAGGAGGTGTTTATGCCATGACTGACCGTGCATTTACTGTGCTTGACCAATGCATTGAGCAAGGGATTAGCCGCATGCGCAACTTCCAACGTGCTCTAGTGGATGCCAATTTCCATCTCAAAGCATATAGCATCGACAAGATTATTGATGTAGATCACGCGGGAGACATTGCCACAGCCGAGGCATTTCTGAACCCATGAGATACTTCATTCTGATATATACAACAAGAGGGTGGCTCCATTTCGGGGCCGCCCTTTGTGTTGAAAATTTCGGGACTTTATCTGCTATTGTGTCAAGCTAGCAGTGATGACTTGCACCTCACGGCAAAAGTCCCTCTCGATGGACATGCGCTGTTCAATCTGAGTACACGCATGCAATACAGTAGCGTGAGTCCTGTCGAGTTTAGCTCCAATGCTGGTTGATGACATCATGGCCTCTTTCTTAGCCAGATACATGACCAATTGCCTTGCATCGCTGATCTCGCGTTTGCGCGACTTACCATACAGGACATCGGTGGGCAAGTTATAGAAATCAGCCACAGTTTCGGCTATCGACTCAAACGTCAACTGTTTGGGAGCTACCTTCACTGTATTGCCGATGACACTGCGGGCCAGTTCGATAGTGATGTCCTGGTTCAGCATTGTGGCATGAGCAAGGAGTGATACCATGACTCCTTCAAGTTCGCGAACGCTCTCAGAAACGTTAGAAGCGATATAGTCCAACACATCGCTATCAATATTCAGACCATCCTGCGATGCTTTCATCGATAAGAATTTGCGCCTCAATTCATAATCAGGCTTCTCGAGTTGCACAGTCATGCCCCACTTGAAACGAGATATGAGCCTGGGTTCCATACCGTCCAAATCACTGGGACGGCAATCGCTGGACATCACCAGTTGACACTGATGCTGATGCAGATGGTTGAAAATATGGAAGAATGTGTTCTGTGTTTTAGACTTTCCAGCAAAGAACTGGATATCATCGAGCAGAAGCACGTCGATGCTTTCATAAAAGTTAATGAAGTCGTTGATCTTCTTCTGCAGGGCAGCAGTCGTGAACTGACTCTCAAACATGCGTGACGAGACATACAGCACCCTCATGCGAGGATTATTCTCTTTGAGCTTGATGCCAATGGCTTGCAGCAAATGGGTTTTGCCAACTCCTGTGGCACCGAAAACAAACAAGGGATTGTAGGTTTTCATCTCAGGATGATCTGCAATAGCCTGTCCAATGCTCACAGCGAGTTTATTGCTCATGCTGCTGCAATAATTCTCGAAGGTATATCTCAGATTGAGTTGCGGGTCAATATCCTCCAGGCGGTCATCACGCTCAAACGGATTTGATGCGACACGCGGTTTGCGTATCCTGAGTTCAGTAATGAGCCTTGAGCTCGAGTTGTCGACATCCTGTTCAACGGCACTCGCGTCATCATTGCCAACCACATTATACTTATAGGTCAGCTTGACATTCTCGCCGAACTCTTTTTTCAAAGCCAGCGAGATGACATTGATATATCGTTCCTCGATTTGCTCAACAAAATACCGCGAGGGGGCTTTAAGAGTCACGCGTTTGTTTTCCTGATCGAAGTCAACGGCAACAATGGGAGCAAACCAAACATTGAATTGTTCGGCCGGCAGGTTTGCCTTAATGACGTCAAGGCAACGGTTCCACTGTTGTGTAACGCTAGACATTTTAGTATTTTTGTATTGTAATGGTTCGTTTTTTTGTGCTTTTTGCAATACAAATTTCCGCCAATTTTTTCTTATAAAAAAATGCCAAAAAAATTTGGAAATTTCATTTCAACCGTAATGATATTGAAAAACAAAGGATTACAACATCATTACAAAAATATGTATTTTTTATAACACTCCATGCCCTTACATCGCTATAAACCAACCAATTAGCAAATATTGTCTATTTTCTTGTTCGCATTAGCAAACTCGCAAAGTGCTGTCAATTCAAGGGTTTGAAATTGTAAATCCCGAAAACAGTAAAAAACAAAAAAAACCCTATTTAGATTAAGTCCAAATAGGATTTTTTAGCTTCAATTACCCAAGTCTCCCGACCTTCCAATACATGTTTTTATATATCGGTACGAGAACATCTTTTAGAACACTTTCACGTTGATATAACGTTTAGGATTTGCCTTAATGTCAATCAATAGAGAATCCAGGCTCGCGATTGCATGGTTGGCATTGTCATACAGCTCACGATCATTCATTATTTTGCCCAAAGACGAGTTCTTATCCTGCAACTGTTCGGTCAAGGACTGCAGGTTGGTCAGCGTTGCATTGAGTTTATTCATTGTCTCGTCAAGTGGCATCTGATTGAGTGATGCCGAGAAATCAGCCAAATTGCTTGAAGTTCCTGAAAGGTTACTGGTAATGCCATTCACATTGTTCATCACTCCAGGCATACTTCGGTTCAATCCATTCATGAGCTGAGTGAGCTGCACAGCGCTGGCTTGCAATTGACGAATAAGGCCATCCAGCCTGGCTATTGCAGCCGCAAGAGCCGGATCTCCAGTAAGGACATTTACGTTATTCATGATGGAGTCAACCTTGGGGAGCATACCTGTCACCATTGGCACCACATTATCCTTCATGTCATCAAGAATGCCGGGAACATCAGTGGTAGGAATCATGCTACCAGTCTTCATTGCTGGTCCGTCGCCCAAGTTCAGCACCATAGAGGCGCCACCCATCAGTCCTGATACCATATTAATGGTAGAACCCTCAGGGACCGTCATGTTCTTGTTCATCGCAAGCATGACAGTAATCTTATTCTTGGCATAATCATAATTGATTTCTCTCACCTGCCCCACCTGGAAGCCATTCACTGTAACAGGTGCTGCTTCAAGAAGGCCGTCAGAGTTCTCGATTTCGGTATAGAAATAATTAGACGGCTTCAATAGATTAATGCCTTTCAGGTAATTGATACCCCAGTATAACAGTATGAGGCCCACAATTACTGTGAGTGCAATTTTTACGTTTTTGTTAAAAAATTTCATCTGCTAGTTTCAATTATATTTCTTTCTTTAAACGGCAAAGTTACTAATTTGTTCTATAATTAGGATGCTATTTTTGCATTTTTCAACTTAATTAGTACTCTAAAGATGAAGAAACGCTGAAATAATGAGGACAAAAAGCATTATAAAACACAGAAAAATACTATATATCCACACACAATACCAGAATGGCATCAGCTAGGTTCTAATACTTTTCAGTGAAGAAAAAATGAAAATCTTTACCCTGTTGGTATTGAATTCCAAGAATTATTATGTAATTTTGCAATCATTAAATAAAATACGTTATGAAATCTCCACTCGAATGTAAACATGTGTACGGCCTGATCGGCTATCCGCTGGTGCACTCTTTCTCGATGGACTTCTTTAACCAGAAGTTCCTTGCCGAGGGTATTGACGCCCAGTATATCAACTTTGAAATTGAAGACTTGGGTCTGCTGTGGGAAATCATTTCAGAGTACCCAAATCTTAACGGCCTTAACGTTACCGCACCCTACAAAGAGAGAATCATCAAGCATCTGGATTCACTTGATGATGACGCGCGCGAAGTCGGTGCGGTCAATGTCATTCGTTTCATTCGGGATAAAAAAAGCGGCGAGCTCACCGAACTGCGAGGTTATAACAGTGACGTAGCAGGATTTGAGAACACGCTGGGCGATGTGATCACGCCTCAACGAAGCAGTGCAATGGTATTGGGCACCGGTGGAGCTGCCAAAGCCGTGAGTGCCGCTTTTCGCCATCAGGGAATAGAAGTTCAGTTGGTTTCACGCCGCAAGTCAGAACACACGCTGGTATATGAGGAAATCACTCGTGCAATGGTGGCAAAACACAAGATTATCGTCAATGCTACCCCTTTGGGCAAATATCCCGACGACGATCAATGCCCTGATTTCCCCTTCAGATTCCTGACAAAAGATCACTTTTGTTATGACCTCATCTATAATCCTGAGGAGACCTTGTTCCTGAAGAATTCTGCACAGTATGGTGCAACGACCAAGAACGGGATAGAAATGCTGCTTTTACAAGCGTTTGACTCCTACGAGATATGGACTAGGGACGACTAGCCCCCCATGACCATTTTCTGATGTCCACTTCAACGGTATTATCACAGATTCCCATTCTGCGCATCCTCTTGCCGTTTGCTGTGGGCATTCTCATTCACCGCCTGTGGCACACTTGGTGGGTTCCGTTATTGCTTTTGGGTACTGCAACCATCTTCTATTTGTTCCTGCATATAAAACTAAAGACTCCCGCCCAACGCCTAAGCCACCGGCACTTTTTCACTTTACCGATAATCATAGCCGCAATGTCCCTCGGCTGGTTGTGCGCTGACATTCTTTGTCCTCCCAAGCTAAATGATTCTCAACTAGCCCAAAAGACTCTCGCAGGGCGTGTGGTCGGTCTTGACTATACTGATTTCTCGATGCGCATGATTGTCGATGTTATCGATGATAGTTTTCCCCAGTGCAAAGTACTGCTGTCAACTCGCGGCTGTAACTACATGATGCACGAGGGAGACCTGATTCAGTGGGAGGCAGCGCTCGAGGAAATAGGCAACATGGGCAATCCTGGAGAAATGGATTATGCTTCCTTTTTGCTTGAGAACAAAGGAATCCGCTACCATCAGCATTTGGCCGTCGGGCAGGTTCGACGCATCGGGCACTCTCCTACCCTGTTGACCAGGATGGCCAACACACGTCGCAACTTGCGTCTGATAGTTTTTAATTCTCGATTGTCGCCACCCGCGGCTCATTTTGTCACTGCACTGCTTTTAGGGGACGGTGACAGTATTGACAAGGCTACACGGCAGGAGTTTTCAGCGGCTGGAGTGGCACACATACTGGCATTGAGTGGGCTGCATGTGGGTATTATCGCCCTCGTCCTGTGGTGGCTGTTATTTCCTTTGGATTACATCAGGCTCAGGAATCTTCGTCTTGTCATCACTCTGGCCGCCATTGCCATGTTTGCGGTGTTTACCGGTCTTCCCCCAAGCGTGGCACGAGCAACAGCAATGATCGGGGTCGCTTTTTTCTCATTAATGTTTCACCGAAGGTCATTGTCCCTCAATGCTCTGGCTTTAGCCGCCCTGCTCATTCTTGTTTTCTCCCCATCGGCAATCTACAGTGTAGGATTTCAACTGAGCTTCATCACTGTAGGGGCAATACTGTTATTGACAAGCCATGTTTCCTATCCCAACAGCTCTATTAAATGGCTGAACCGCATTGTATCCATTGTCGTCACCTCGCTTGTGGCCATGCTGGCGACAGTAGCATTGACCGCCCACTATTTCCACACTATATCGTTGATGTCGGTATTGGCCAATCTGCTCATTCTTCCTGTCTTACCAATATTCATGGTTCTCGGGGTAATCTTCCTGTTAGTATCTGCAGTCGGAATGAATTGGCAACTGCTGGATGATTCCATCGATGCCCTGTTTGGATATTTCCATTGGTCAACCGAGGCCGTTAACTCCATACCATTGTCACACATCAGCGGTGTATATGTGAGTACTTTTGGCGTTTTTGCCTATCTTGTTGCAATGACGCTATTCTTCCTGTGGATTTATCGTCGCCGCTACATCTACCTGCTATGGTCGGGCATCGCCATTGCTATCTTGCTTGCCCATTCCTTGTGGATTGATTGCCTGACACCGCGCAAGGGTTTTGTCATTTTCAATTCATTTTCCTCAACCCCTGTGTTATACTTTGACAAGGGTACGGGCTATGTCTGGACACCCGATGAAGAACAACCTGATTCTGCCGCATTCACACGTTACTACGCCGGTTTTCTTGCCCGCTACAGCATAGGAGAATTGCGGTTCATCAACGAGGAAGACACCATGCGGCAAGATGACGCCATGATGAAACCACCACACGCTTTTTTGACCGGACGACGCATTCTTGCGGTCGGCAGCGGCAGATGGAAACGAGCCACCGCCACCCACATGATGAATGTTGATGACCTCATCATCACCAAACGATTCCACGGCACAGTGATTAAACTTAATGAGCTATACCGCTTTAAGCGACTGGTTTTCTCAGGTGCATTACATGACAGGACACAGTTGTTGCTTGAGTGCGACAGCCTTGGCATTCAAGTGCATGATCTTGCAGCCCAAGGAGCACTTGTCGTGCTGCCAGGACGATGAAGACATCGGCAAACAAATAACAAAATCAGATGAGGTGAATTTCCTGCAGGTAGGCATAGATGCCTGTTACAAGGCCGTAGATTGAAAGCAACAGGATGATAATGCCAATGATTCGGTTTATCAGCCACATGGAACGAATGTTAAAGTGAGTGCGCACCTTATCGACAAAGAATGTAATCACTGCCCACCACATCAAGGCACCCACAACAATGAAGGAGTAGCCCAAAATCACATGATAGAACTTGTATTCAGGCAACGGAAATCCAAAACGAGCGAAGAGCGGGATAATCAGGAACATAATGAGCGGATTGCTCAGTGTGAAGAGGAATCCGGTCACCATGTCGCGCCAATGGTCCTCACGCTGGTCCAGGTTTTCCGTGATCTGACTCACCGGGTTGTGAACAATCATATAGAGGGCATAAACAATAAGGATGATACTGCCCACAATCTGGAGAATATTCACATGGTCGGCGATAAAATCGGTGACCAGTGAGATACCCAAACCGGTCAACAGGCAATAAAACAGGTCACTGGCGGCAGCACCCACACCGGTAAAGAAGCCTGAATTGCGTCCCTTGTTTAGTGTGCGCTGCACACACAAGATACCGATAGGACCCATGGGTGCCGAAAGGAATATACCAATCGACACACACCCGATAATTATGGATATAATTGTACCCACTGGTGGAGGTTCTTGACTTAAAACCTACAAAGGTACTATAAAGTTTTCAGTTAAGCGTTTCTAGGGACCGATTTTTTACCTATCAATTCCACCTATTCGTTTTCCTTATAGTAATACTGACGCTTCTTGCCACGGGTACGTCCGGCAAAATCAATCGCATGGGAGGGGCAATGGTGATAGCAGGAAAAACATGTCGTACACAATCCGTTGTGCAGCCACTGCGGATGGTTTCCATTATTGCAACTTATGTTGCCCACCGGGCAGGTCTTGGCGCAAATGCCACACCCGATGCATAAGTCGGCATCGACAGTGAATTTTGAATCGGTCACCCAGTGTTTCAGGAAGAAACCGCCCAGCAAAATGCTGTTAGTTCGAGGCCAACGGCTTGCATTGATGTCTTTTTTTCCACGGCAAGAAGCCGTGATGTCGGGTAACAGTTGCTCCAGGCGTTCGGCGGCAAGCGCTTTCTTGCGCTCAGCGCTCTCGGCAGTGTCAATCTGGTCGATGAATGGGAAGTTATATGTCTCGGGCATGATTACCGAATAAACGCTATCGAGAGTGACGCCAATAGACATCAAATCCTCACGCAGATAATCAAATGCCAAGCCCACGTCATCACCGCAAGTAGCAAATGCGTAGCAGAATTGGTCCTGATAACCGCCGAGGTTCAAGCGTTTCACAAAATCACGGACAATGAATGGCGGGCGCCAGCCATGGACAGGAAAACAAATGCCAATGCGCTCGTCATCACCAAGTTGATAGTCATATTCTCCTGTTATAATAGCTTGAGAAATAGAAACAAGCCTCTCGCCAGTAGCATTAGCTAACCGGGATGCCAACCATTTTGTATTGCCCGTACCAGAGAAATAGAATATCATAAATCTATTGGATATTTACCTATGATTAAAATCTGTTGGCGGCGAGATAGTTCACCCGGATTTGTCCCTGGCTCACCCTCGGGAACAGCCATTCCTCGAGATGAATAAAATTCCTTCCAATAATCAGTTACCCGGCCCGTCTCGTCATGGAATGACATGGGTATTGTGTCGAAAACAAGCTCGCCCGAAGCGGTCACATAATTCAGCTGCACAAGTTCACTGCAATACAAAGCGCTATCGCCAGGCAGGTACAAATCATCATAGGGGCGGCCCACCATAGTCAGACATCGGGCAACAGAAGCTCCAGCGTCAAATTCCACATTTAGCCTTCCAACAAGCACACAAGCATTCTCGCTCAAGAACACATCTAATGGCGTGAGGCAAACGGCCGGCTTTACAGCCTCGATGACACAGAATGAACCATCATCCAAGCAGTGAAGAACGGCTACGTGGTCTATCTTGAGGCCCTCCACTCCAACGGTTACATCAGTGATAGCGTTAGCCGAGTCAGTGCAGCAGAACAGCAAATCACCCTCATGCAGTGCATGAGCGGCAAGCGGCAAGTAGGCACAAAAGACCAACAGCAGCGCAAGAATTCTAGTACCAAGTGACGCCATTGCTCAGACTTGAGTGCTTGTCATACTTAACATCCTGCAATATCGACGACTTGACAGCGATATGGAAATTATAGCTCTTATAGGGACCTACCGGAACAAAGCTGGCGCTCATCTCAAAGCAGTGCATCGTTCGCGAAATGCTGCAATTCATGTAAGCGATTTTGTGTGTATCAAAGTTATAACTAGCCGAAGCCGTGAATGCCCAGTTCTTAGTGGGACGGATGTTGGCATTGAAGCTCAGGTTTTGGGTGAACTTACCGTTATACTCTAATTTCTTGTAGTTGAAAGAACCATAGCCATAAGAGAGCGAGTAGTTAACGGTGAGACTCCATGGGCAATCCCACTTGGCATAACCGTCTACCAATTCCAATTCGGTTGTCTGCCCTGTTGGTTCCTCATCACCCTCCTGACTGTTTTCGCCATTGTACAAATTGGCCTGTGACCTGTTCTTCGTCTCTTTGGATTTATCCTTGTCTCGCTTGCGCTTGAAGGTGTCGTTATTGAAAGTATAGGAGAACGATGTGCCTGTGCTTGACAGACGTCCCCAGCCACCGCCATTAAACAGGCGCAGTTTGTTTATCCTCACAGGAGTACCCGATGGGCTAACAGCATACTTGTACACATCCCAAGTAGCACTGAGGTTAAGGTTGAAACCCTTTGTCAGTCGCAGCATGATGCTGGTGTTGAGGTTACTCCACTTCATTGAATCGGCCGCTAGGTTGCATGACTGGCTCAGCGTGAAATTCTCGATTAGAGAGATTTTCTTGTAGCCGGTACTGTCGGATTCGCTCTTGACTTTTGCTTCAAGATTGTTGGCAATATTGAATGTCAAGGTTCCAGACTTGCCAGCGGGACCGCCACCATACACGCCATGCTGGAAATAACTGTATCGCACAGGAGTTATTGTGCCATCACTCGCAATCCTTTCATAGTTGCCGTAAGCGCCCCAGAAAGGATCGGCAAAGTCGGGTGCAGCCGAGAACGAAACCGTAGGTGTCATCACATGACGGACCATCAGCAGTTTCTCACTCAATTTACCAAGGAATTTCAAAGGTTTGAAGAAGCCATAAACCTTGGTACTCAGCGACACCGCAACATTAAAGTCAAAAATGTTGTAAAAACCGTAAGTCGTATCCCTGACCACAGCACTTGCATTAGGATCCCATTGTTGCCTGATCTTGCTGGAATACATTCGGTCATTCATCGAGATTGACGGCGTGATATTGAAGTATTTCATGGCAATGAACGTTGCCTGAGTCTGCATCGTGTGACTCATACCGTTGCGCCAATCCTTCACAAGACTTTTATGGAGGAATTCGTCCTGTTTTGCCGTTAACGAATTCTGGAAACGTCCCGAATAGCTGACCTTGATTTTCTCGTACCATCGCTCATCACCTACAGCACGTTTGCGTTTAAAAGGAGCCGTCTGGGCCATATTGATGGTGAAGTTGGGGAACGACACTGTGATGGTAGAGTCGGCAGTACGCTGAGATATATTAGCATTTGCCGAAATAGTCCACTTCGAGTTAGGGATTTTATATGTCAGGTTCACCGTGCTGCTCTTGGTATTCTCGGTAAAAGCGTTAGTGTAGTAGGTATTCAAGCTATTACGGGAGTAACCAGTAGTGGCAAAGTTCACGCTTGCCGAGAAAGTCAGGAAAGGATTGGCCTTCTGGCTTTGGCTGTGACTCCAGAGCACTTGGAAATTATGCATCTTGTTATAGTCGGGATCACCTTTCAGGCCGGTAACTGTTGTCAAATAGTTGACGCTGAACGATCCCGAGTGCTTATAGCGCCATGAATAGGACGACTGGGCCGACAATCCCCAAGAACCACGTGTATAGATCTCACCCGTGATGGCAAGATCGGCGTGTTGTCCAAGTGCCAGATAGTACCCGCCGTTGCGCAGGTAGAATCCCCTGTTATAATCCTCACCGAAAGTGGGCACAAGAATACCGCTCTGATATTTTTCGCTGAACGGGAAATAGCCAAACGGCACAGCGATGGGCAACGGCAAATCCTCGAGCACCATAAAGGCTGGGCCTGTGACAACATTTTCCTTGGGTTTGACTTTAGCCTTGGTTAACTGGAAATAAAAGTGCGGATGCTCATGATTGTCGCAAGTGGTATAACGTCCGTCCTTGATATAATAGTAGTCATCCTCGGTTTTCTTGGTGATGCCGCCAGTCAGGTAGCCCTCGCCCTGTTCAGTAACAATGTCGGTAATGTAGCCGCGCTTAGTCTTGAAATTATATTTCATCACACGCGATTCATATTCACCACTGTTATCCTTGAAAACGGGGTTACCTTTCAAGTCCCCCACACTGTCGGGGACTCCAATCGCCTGAACCTGGCTGCTGTCCATATCCATACTGATTTGGGAGGCCGACATGTCAATGTCACCATACAATATCTTGCTGCCCCCATACATCACAGCATGATTGCGTCCAAACAGGATGATACTGTCCTTGGCATTAAATTCTACCACATGATCCAAATCTACCCGCTCACGGACAAATCGACTAGTATCTCGACGCGAGGGCGTGACAGGAACTGATGTAGAGTCAACCTCTGACCTGACAATCGAATCAATGGCCTGATTCAATTCAACTGCATTCACCTGATTTTGAGCATAGGACAAGAAGGGCAACAGCATGAATGCCGCCACCAGATAGAGGATAATATGCAGACTTCTTGCCGTCAATGCTATCCTTTAATTCTTGGAATAACCTGCAAAATTACTTAAATCTCTGAATTTGATAGCAAGGTACAGCAAATTTATTGCTAAGAATGGTGTGCTTTTTGTTTTTATTATCGTTTTTTAAAGTCAGTTTCGAAAAAAAGAGATCTTAGCATGTTTCATTCCAATAAAAGATGTAACTTTGTACATCAAAAGCGAATCCGTCATCGCTCCGCTTCAAACACTCAAGAACTAAAAAATCATATCTCATCATAATGCCCACATTTGCCGATACCCTTCTGCCGCTGGCTTTGCCCGGCACTTTCACCTACCGCATTCCTGAAGGGATGCGGCTATCTATCGGCATGAGGGTACTGGTTCCTTTTGGCCGCAAAAAAATCTATACGGCCATTGTTGTGTCACTTCATGACAAGGCACCCAAGGGATTTGATGTTAAAGAGATTCTGGTGAAGTTGGACGACAAGCCCATCTTGAGGCATCCGCAACTCGACTTCTGGCAATGGATTGCCGACTATTACCTGTGCACGATGGGCGAAGTGTATAAAGCCGCCGTGCCATCGGGGCTCAAAGTGGAAAGCGAAACCACCATCAGCGTCAATCCCGACTTTGAGGAGAGCGAGACCATGCGACTATCTGACCGCGAACGCGTTATCCTGGATTTCACTGCCCAGCGAGGCCGCATCCAGATTGCAGAAATCGCCAAGGCGACAGGTTTTAAAACTGTTGAACACAGCGTCAACCATCTGTTGGAGCTCAATGCAATACACGTTAGCGAACGTGTCATCGACAACTACCGTCCCAAAACAGAGGCATGCGTTCGCCTGACCATTTCCCATGACGACGAGCAAAGCTTGCACAATTATTTTGACCAGCTCAAGCGTGCTCCAAAGCAGGAAGCACTGCTGTTGGCCTACTTGGACATGTCGCACTGGCTGCATGGCGGTGACATTCGCGAAGTGAGCAAAGAAGCGCTTCTTGCACGTGCACAGGTCAGTGGAGCGGTATTGCACGATGCTGTCAAACGCGGCATTTTTGAGATTTACAAAAAAGAGATCAACCGTTTTGCCGATTTGGGCTGCGTGCTTGACCCCCCCCCCACACTGAGTCAAGATCAAAAAAGGGCCTACGACGAGATACACAAGTCGATGTGTCAACATGCCATCACATTGCTTCATGGAGTGACCAGCAGCGGCAAGACATCGGTTTACATGCATCTCATCGCCGATGCCCTGAAGCTAGGTAAGCAGGTGCTCTATCTTGTTCCTGAAATCGCACTGACTACACAGTTGACGCGAAGGCTGCGCCGCGTGTTTGGCGACAAGTTGCTGATTTACCACTCCAAATTCAGCGATAACGAGCGCGTTGATATCTGGAAACGCCTGCTGGACAACAATGATCCGTGCGTGGTCATCGGTGTGCGTTCATCGGTGTTTCTCCCCTACTCCAACCTGGGACTGGTTATCGTTGATGAGGAACATGACAGCAGCTACAAACAACAAGATCCGGCTCCCCGATACAATGGGCGAAATGCCGCCCTGATCTTGGCTCAGAAACACGCAGCCAAGACCATATTGGGTTCGGCGACCCCGGCAATCGAAGTATATCACATGGCAGTCACCGGACGATATGGTCTGGTTAAGATGCAGACAAGATATGGCGACATTCAGATGCCGCAGGTCAAGGTCATTGACACCATCGATGCCCGCAAGCGCCGCGAGATGTCAGGACTGTTCAGCAATGAGCTCATTTCCGAGTGCCGCAAAGCGTTGAAAAACAATGAGCAAGTCATCCTGTTCCAGAACCGCCGCGGTTATTCTCCCATGGTGCGCTGCAAGGAATGTGGCAGCGTTCCCAAATGCGAGAACTGCGACGTGTCGCTCACTTACCACAAACATAGCCGCAGTCTGGTGTGCCACTATTGCGGCTATACCATTCCATTGCCCGACCTCTGCCCAGCCTGCCAATTGCCTGGACTTCAAATTATTGGGTACGGCACCGAACGAATTGAAGACGATATCGATGCCGTGTTCCCCGATGAGAAGATCTCTCGCATGGACCTGGATACCACGCGCAGCAAAAATAGCTACGAACGCATTATTGACGAGTTCTCGCAGCACAGTACTAATATCCTTGTCGGGACACAGATGGTCACCAAAGGATTGGACTTTGATGCAGTGAGCATCGTGGGCATCCTCAATGCTGACACCATGATCAACTTCCCGGACTTCCGTAGCCATGAGCGTGCCTTTGACATGCTGGAACAAGTATCTGGACGTGCCGGTCGGGCCCATAAGCAAGGTCAGGTTATCATCCAGACAAGCCAACCCAAACACGACATCATCAAGTTTGTGCAGGCTCACGATTATGAAGGCTTCTACGAGCATGAGATGGCAGATCGGCAGCAATTTGGTTATCCGCCATTCACCAAAATCATCAACATCTACCTCAAACACCGCGACGATGCCACTGTTGGCGAATTGACTGTCCGCTACTGCAGTTTGTTACGGCAGGTCTTCGGCACACGTGTGTTGGGTCCAATGTCGCCTCTCGTGTCACGAATACAAAACATGTATATACGTCAAGTGACACTCAAAATGGAAACAGCCGCATCAATGACCAAAGTCAAAGATATCCTGCGCAACCTCTATGAGCAGATGCTTGCTGCCGATGCACGAATGAAGACAATCAAACTCTATTATGACGTGGATCCGGTTTAACAAATGAACTGATCACAATACAATAAAAGCCCACTATCGATCAGTGGGCTTTTTAGGCGTAAATATGTCCTTTTCCTACTTCACGGGAATCTTGTCAATGCGGCGTTGGTGACGTCCTCCTTCATAGGGAGTCGTCAGGAAGGCCTCGACCATGGCAACGGCTTCCTCATCGGTGACAAAGCGTCCAGGCATGGCGATAACGTTAGCATCGTTGTGCTGACGAGCCAAGCGGGCAACGGCAAGACGCCAGCACAATGCCGAACGTACTCCCTGGTGCTTGTTCAGCGTGATATTAATGCCTTCTCCACTACCACACACGGCAATACCGGGATAGCATTCGCCACTCTCGACGGCCGCTGCACAGGGGTGGGCAAAGTCGGGATAGTCGCAGCTGTCCTCGTTGTAGGTGCCGAAGTCCTTGCAGGCGATACCCTGACCTTCAAGCCATCGCTTGACGGCTTCCTTGACAGGATAGCCGGCATGGTCGCTGCAAAGGGCCACGGGGATTCCTGGTTTCAAGATTGAATTTTCCATATTCTTCTTTTTAAATGGCTGTGGCAATGCCACGGCACAAGGAACTTATTTCTTCAGGGCCTTGAGAGCTTGCTCCATAGTAGCGATCTTGCTCTCGGCATCGGCTTTCTTCTTGCGTTCGTTGGCGACAACAGCCTCGGGGGCGTTGGCAACAAAGCGCTCGTTGCTCAGCTTCTTGTCCACGCTGGCAAGGAAGCCACGGGTATATTCGAGGTCGGCCTCAAGCTTCTTGATTTCCTCTTCGACATCGATGCTGCCTGTAACAGGAACAGCAAACTCGGCGGTTCCAACCATGAAAGCAGGTGCCGTGGGATCCTTCTCGGTCACAGCCTCAACTTTCTCAAGACCGGCGAGCTTGGTGATGATGGCTTCAAACGGGTTGTTCAAGCCACCCACAGCTTGCAGAGTGAGCATTTCTTTGTTGGGGAGGTTCTTCTGCTTGCGCACGTTGCGAACGCCACCGACGATTTCCTTGACATCGGCCATCGCCTTGAGCAGTGCCTGGTCGGCCTGGTCGGGTTCGGGAATGAGGGCATACATGATGCTCTCACCATCCTTGCGCTCATCGAGGTGCTGCCAGAGCTCCTCGGTGATAAACGGCATGAACGGATGCAACAGACGCAGCAACATGTCGAAGAACTCAAGCGTTGCCTGCATGGTGGCACGATCCATGGGCTGGCCATAAGCCGGTTTCACGGCCTCAAGATACCATGCTGAGAACTCTTCCCAGAACAGGCGGTAGAGTACCATCATGGCATCGCTAAGGCGGAACTTCGTGAAGTGGTCCTTGACAGTGGCCAACGCATCGTTGAGCTGATGGCGGAACCATTCTACAGCCTGGCGACTAGCCTCAGGTTGCTCAACATCGGCCACATCCCAACCCTTGACGAGACGGAATGCATTCCAAATCTTGTTGTTGAAGTTGCGACCCTGCTCACACAGCGCGTCATCATAGAGGATGTCGTTGCCTGCAGGAGCTGCAAGCATCAGACCCATGCGCACACCGTCGGCGCCAAATTTCTCAATAAGCTTCAACGGGTCGGGCGAGTTGCCGAGCGATTTGGACATCTTGCGGCCCAGCTTGTCGCGCACGACACCAGTGAAATAAACGTTGCGGAAAGGCATGTCGCCCATGTACTCGTAACCTGCCATAATCATGCGCGCCACCCAGAAGAAGATGATATCGGGGGCGGTCACCAGGTCGTTGGTGGGATAGTAGTACTTGATTTCCTCGTTGCCGGGATTGTTGATGCCGTCAAACAGCGAGATAGGCCACAGCCATGAACTGAACCATGTGTCAAGGGCATCCTCGTCGTGACGCAGCTGACTGGCCTCGATGTTCTCGTAGCCGGGAATCTTGCGAGCCTTCTCTAAGGCTTCCTCCTCGTTCAGCGCTACTACATAAACCTCCTTGCCCTCTTCTTCGGTAGGCAGGAAGTAGGCGGGAATGCGGTGGCCCCACCACAACTGGCGCGAGATGCACCAATCCTGAATGCCTTCCAGCCAAACGTTATAGATGTTCTTATACTTGGCGGGATGGAATTTGAGCTCATCGTTCTTCACACAAGGCAGCGCAATTTCGGCAAAGTGCTTCATCTTCAAGAACCACTGCATGCACAGGCGGGGTTCGACAGCGGTGTCGCTGTTGCGCTCGCTGTAACCAACCTTGTTCTCGTAGTCCTCAATCTTCTCGAGCAGCCCTGCAGCCTTCAGATCCTCAACAATCTGCTTGCGGCAGTCCATACGGTCCATGCCGACGTACAATGGCGACTGCTCACTGATGGTGGCGTCGGCGTTAAAGATGTCGATGGTCTCCAGGTTGTGTGTCTTACCCAATACATAGTCGTTGGGATCATGGGCGGGAGTAACCTTCAAGCAGCCGGTGCCGAACTCGATCTCGACATAACGGTCCTCAATCACGTTGATGACACGGCCTACCAAAGGCACAATCACCTTGCGGCCCTTGAGCCACTGGTTTTTGGGGTCCTTGGGGTTGATGCACATGGCGGTATCACCCATGATCGTCTCGGGGCGTGTGGTGGCAACGACCGCATAGTAGCCCTTTTCATCCTTGTGGATGATGTTGCCCTCGGCGCGAAGCTTATCCTCGTTTTCTAGAGCCTGCAAACCGTCCACATAGTATTTAAGGTAAAACAGGTGTCCCTTCTCCTCATGGTAAATCACCTCTTCATTGCTAAGAGCGGTCTGGGCCTTGGGGTCCCAGTTCACCATGCGCAAACCGCGGTAGATGTAGCCCTTGTCATAGAGGTCGACAAAGACCTTGAGAACGCTCTTGCTGCGCGTCTCGTCCATAGTGAAGGCGGTGCGGCTCCAGTCGCAGGAGGCGCCCAACTTGCGCAACTGCTGCAGGATGATGCCGCCGTGCTCATGCGTCCAGTCCCAAGCGTGCTTGAGAAACTCGTCACGAGTGAGATCACGTTTGCGGATACCCTGCTCGGCAAGGCGTTTAACCACCTTGGCCTCGGTAGCAATCGATGCGTGGTCGGTACCGGGCACCCACAGGGCGTTCTTGCCCTCCATGCGCGCGCGACGGATGAGGATGTCCTGGATGGTGTTGTTGAGCATGTGTCCCATGTGCAGCACACCCGTCACATTGGGGGGCGGGATCACAATGCAATAGGGTTCACGCTCATCGGGCACACTCTTGAACAAATCGTGCGATTCCCAATACTTATACCACTTATCCTCGACCTCTTTAGGGTCGTATTTAGTTGCCAATGTATTCTCTTTCTCGCTCATTGTTTTTGGTTATAATATTGTTTTTAGTTCCATTTAAACGGCAAAGGTAATGAAAAAGTGGTAAACGGCAAAGTTGTTTTTCTGTTTTAAGCTAATTAGCATTGAGAAAACATCATCTCGAGTAAAAAACAGGATAAAAAATCAGAATATTTATTGTCAGTTCAGAAAATTGTAGTACCTTTGCCCCGCTTTTCGTAATCTCTGACAAGAAAATGAGTGGCTTGTGAATATTACGAAGTGATTATTAACAGATTAAATGATATAAAAATGGACTTAATTAAAGTTGCAGAACAAGCATTTGCTACGAACAAGCAGCACCCGCAGTTTTTCCCGGGTGACACAATCACGGTAGCATACCGCATCAAGGAAGGTAACAAGGAGCGTATCCAGCAGTACCGTGGTGTGGTGATTAAGATCACTGGCGAGGGCGACAAGAAGCGTTTCACCGTTCGCAAGATTAGTGACAACATCGGTGTAGAGCGTATTTTCCCGCTCGAGTCTCCGTTTATCGACAGCATTTCCATCAACAAGCATGGTAAGGTTCGTCGTGCTAAGCTGTATTACCTGCGTGGTCTCACCGGTAAGAAGGCTCGCATCAAGGAGCGCCGTATCATCAAGAAGGAAGAGGCTTAATTGCACTCCCCTCTTGGATAAAAACTCATTCGGGACCGAGGCACGTTCACGCGTTGCCCCGGTCTTTTTTTTGCCCTTACTGTCAATCAAAAGAACGCGGTGTGGCTACACAAGAGAATTAATGATTCAGAAAAAACTGGCAGAATTATTGTACATTATTAAATAATGTGTAACTTTGGGGGCAGAGAAAGCCGAAACGCTTGAAAGGGAGTAGGCACACGTATACAAAATACAGGATATATGGACGAGGAAATGAAGAATGCCGAACAAGGCGCTAACGAGATGAAGAACGAGGCTGGCAGCATCTTTGACCAGTTGAAGGAAATGTTTGGCGATGCTGCAAATGAAGGCGCCGGCATGCTTGACAAACTCAAAGGCATCCTGGAAGGCAAAGAAGGTGAGCCCGGATTCTTTGACAAAGCCAAGGAAATGTTGGACGGCAAAGAAGGTGAAGCCGGCATGCTTGACCAGCTCAAAGAGATGCTCGACAAAGGCACTACCGCTGCTGGTGAAATGAGCCAAGACTTCCTGGAGAAAGCCAAGCAAATGTTTGAGACTAAGGAGGGCGAGCCCAGTCTGTTGGACAAAGCTAAAGAGATGTTCGGCGAGGGTGCAACAGCAGCCGGTGAAATGATGGACAAGGCCAAAGACTTTGTAGAAAAAGGTACCGCTACAGCTACCGAGGTCGCTCAAGACCTGTCACAGAAAGCCAAAGAAGCATTTGAGCCCAAGGAAGGCGAACCTGGCGTTTTTGACAAAGCCAAGGATACACTTGATGATGCAGCCGAAGCTGCTGGGGGTGTTGCACGCAAGGTAGAAGATTTCCTGAAGGATGTCTTCGGCGGCCCCAAGGACGAAGGCCAGGCCTAATCGTTTATTGAATAAACTACGAATCACGCGAATTTCACGAACGAGGCGCTTGCCTTTCGTTTAATTCGCGTGATTCGTAGTTTATTTTTCTTAATCCAGGAACCGCTTGTCAAGGTCGCCGTAGCACTCGATGCGGCGGTCACGCAGGAAAGGCCACCAGCGGCGCACCTGCTCGCTTCGCGCCATGTCAATGTCAATGACATGCAGGTCCTCACTGTCGCTGGAAGCACGGTAGATAAGTTCTCCCTGAGGCCCGGCAACAAAGCTGCTGCCCCAAAATTGGATGCCATTAGTCTGACCTGACGGGTCCGGTTCCAGCCCCACGCGATTGACAGTGATGACGGGCAGACCATTGGCAACCGCATGGCCACGCTGCACGGTCGTCCAAGCCTCGCGCTGGCGCTCTTGCTCCTCGGGCGTGTCGCTGCTCTCATAGCCAATGGCCGTGGGATAGATGAGCAGTTGGGCACCTCGCATAGCCATGAGACGGGCTCCCTCAGGATACCATTGGTCCCAGCACACCATCACCCCCAACTTGCCCAATGAAGTTTCGATGGGAATAAAGCCCTGATCGCCTGGCGTGAAGTAAAATTTCTCATAGTATGCCGGATCGTCGGGGATGTGCATCTTGCGATACTGACCAGCCACGCTGCCGTCAGTGTCAAACACCACTGCCGTGTTATGATAGAGCCCCGTTGCCCTCTTCTCGAACAGCGAAGTCACAAGCACGATGCTGCACTCCCGTGCCACAGCTGCATACTCCTCGGTCACGGCACCTGGAATGTCCACAGCGAGGTCAAAATTGTCCACACTCTCCACTTGGCAGAAGTAGAGAGAGTCGTGCAGCTCGGGCAACACGACCAATTGGGCACCCATGGCGGCCAATTTCTTAATTTTCTCAATCAGTGACTTGCGGTTGGCTTTGACATCACTGCTATTGCGTTGTTGAATAATTCCTACCTTCATAGTATTTCGTGATTTTAGATTTTATTTGATAGAGCCCCTTTGGGCAATTGCATGGTAGCGCAGTGCAAGGAGCCGTGCTCCTGAATGAGCGGACGGCAGTCGATGCCCACCACTTTGCGGCCTGGGAATGCCTCGCCGATGAGCTGGCAGGCCTTGATGTCGTTTTCGGGTTGACCATAGACGGGCACCAGTACCTGATGGTTGGTGACAAGGAAGTTGGCATAGGTTGCAGGAAGCCTGAAATATTCATGTTCAAATATCGGTTCAGGTAACGGCAGCTTGATGAGGTGGTAATGGTTGCCGTCAACATCGGTAAACTGCTTGAGTTGTTCCTCCATTCTCATCAATGGCTGGAAATGCTCGTCCTCGGGATTGTCACAACCCGTGTAGAGAATCACGCCACCGGGAGCGAAACGCGCCAGCGTGTCGATGTGCCCGTCGGTGTCGTCGCCCACGAGACTGCCGTGGTCAAGCCACAGCATCTTCACGCAACCCAGACGATCGAGCAGGATTCTCTCCAATTGATCGCGGGACAAGGTGTCGTTGCGATTGGGTGCCGTCAGGCAGCATGTCGTCGTCATTACCGCGCCATTACCGTCGGTCTCGATAGACCCGCCCTCAAGCACAAGGTCACGATAGTCGAGTAACGGCATCTCGAACATGTCCAATTCATCAAGCCTGGAGTTGACCTGATTGTCGCAGTCGGCAGCAAATTTCATGCCCCATGCATTGAAAGTAAAGTTGGCCAGCTTCAACTGCCCATCGTGATAGACCGAGATGGGACCATAGTCGCGCACCCATGTGTCGTTGATGGGCATCTCGGCAAAGGTGATGCGCTTCCAGTCCACATCGGGGCCCAAGGCTGAGCAGACCTCTCCTTTGTCGTTGGCAACAATCACAACGCGCTCGTCCTCGTCCTTGAGGATGGCGCGCGTTATTTCCACATAGCATGATGTGATCTCATCAATCATATCGGCCCAGTCGGTTCCCATGTTGGGCCATGCGATAAGGATACCGTCTTGCGGGTCCCACTCGGCAGCAAAACTACGGTTTCGTTTATTGGTAAAAGACATTATCGCCAAATCTGTGTACAGCTGGAGTTAAATGTTGTTGCCAAATTCCTGATAATTGTCCCAATAAGAATCCTGGGACTCAATTATCTCGTTGATAAAATCGCGATAACCGTCTTTCAGGCTATAACCATTATCTTCACACCACACGGCATAGTCTTTTTCAAATTGCTCATCCATGCGGCGCATGCGTTCAAATTCCTGGTCAAGCTCAAGTGTGTTGCTGAATCTATCGAGCAGCTCACGCAATATTTCAGAAATATCGTTCATATCGTTTTTCTATTGGTAACAGCCACCTCATTAAAAAGTGATCTGTTTATTCATATTAAAAGATCCTTGTTTTGCGTCTTCAAATTTAGCACATTTTTTTGAATTGAAATATAAACTTTAGTTAAAAAATACATTAACTACTAAATCTAGTGACACGGGTAAAAAAGAAGCCCAAAAAATTGCATATAATAAGGTAAACTTGCGTAACTTTGTACGTTTTTAACAGTCAACAAGACACTAACCCTTATACCTTATCAAGAATCATGTACATGAGATACTTGAAATTGATGTCTGCCGCACTGCTCGCAATCATGATGGCGGGGTGCGCCAGCGACAGTTTGGAAAAAATGATACCAGCCGATGCCACCGGAGTGGTCAGCCTGGACTTTCCCGCGATGCTCGAGACCACAGGAATGCTCGATGACGGCAACATCGTTTTGCCTCAATCACTTCAAGAAGCCATCGACGAGAACGACACTTCTCCGTTGTGCATCCTGCTCAACGACCTGCCCCAATTGGGCCTTGACACCGACAGCAAGGTATATGCCTTCTTCACGGTTAAGACCTTTGGGCGTGTGGTGCTTGCCAAACTGAACAAGCCCGAAAAGACGCGCAAAACCCTGGAATTGCGAACAGGTGGAGACTTCAGCAACATCGAGGGCGTGAACTGCATGTATGTTAAAGACAACCTCTACGCCATCGATGGCGACGTCCTGCTGGTGGGTACTGTGAACAAGGCGATGGAAGCTTCGCGTGCAGCAACAGCGGCGAAGGGTATCTTCTCAAAGACGGCAACCAGCATCACCGAGAACAAGGCCGCCAAGGAGGTGCTTCACAACAAGGATGCCACCATTAACGCATGGCTCCAGGGCAAGGGGCTGAAGGCGATTCTGAACAAGAGCGAAGTTTACCGTGAACTGTTAAACAAGATGCCGCTCATCAGTATTTTTACCGAGAGTGACATCGATGCTGTGAGCTGCAATATCGACCTTGATGACGAAAAGGTGGAGATGGTTACCAACATCATGGCCGCCGAGAACAGCGAATATGCCCAGCTGCTCAACTCAACGCTGAGCAAACCCAGCGATGCGGTCCTCAAGGCCATCCCCAATTCCATGGATTACATCTTCACACTGAGCATTAAAGGCGACAACTTTGTTAAACTGAAACAGATTCAACAGTTGTTGGGAATGTTCGGCAAACTGCCATACATCGGGCAAATCGACTTGGCTGCCATACTTGGCACCGTTGACGGTCCGTTCACCATCGGCTTGGCACGCGATCCCCATCTTGAAGGAGAATGGAACATGGTGCTGGCAACACACTCTACCGACCCTGATGGCGTGGTCAAGCGCATCAGCTCTTTCGCCAATTCAATGGGCCAAGCACCCGAGATTTATGAGGGCGAGTACATCTATCAATATGACAACAAGATGATTCGCATCGGCATCATTGACGGCATCCTCTATCTCAAAATTCTCGACTATGAACAGACCGAAGGCTATGCCTATGAGATGCCAGCGGCACGCACTTTCTTTGACAACGCCCTTGTCGGCATCTTTGCCCTGACGCGCAACGACACTGTCAGCGGTTATTTTGACTTTGGCCTTGTTGACATTTTTAACGGCAAGGGGCATTTCTACACCAGTAAACCTCACGCCAACGCCACGCTTGAGATGCTGTGTTCGCTGTGTTCGGTTAAAGTGGGTGATGCCTTTGGCAACGAGGATGATAGCGACGATGACGTATCCTCGTTCATGACAGGCGCTATCGACCAGCTACAGCCCATGAACTGATTCCAAATCTGGAGATCTAACAAAAAACGGGGCCGCATAACGGTCCCGTTTTTTGATAAATGTTGCTAATAAAATCAGAACTTGTAATTGACACCGAGGCCGATAACGCCCTGGTCCACCTTGCGGATGATGGTGTGACGATACTCCATATTGACGCCCCAATGGTCGGTAATCTCATACTCAAGACCGGCACCCACATTCAGGCCAACGTGGTTCTCCTCGCCCTTGTCGTTCAAGTCGCCCTTATAATCAACCATGGTGTAGTTGATGCCTGCCAGCGGATAGATATAGAACTTGTCATTCTTGAGGGCCACAAGATAATGTGCATTGAGGTTCACATCCCACCATGACAGGTGATTATGCTGGAAAAATCCGTTAAAGCCCACCTCGGCACGCAACTGGTCGATGACACCATACTGGAAACGTGCACCAAGACCCATGCTCTCGATTTCACTACCATAAACCAAATTGGCACCAACGGCCGTTTCGCCCTGATGCACCTGAGCCTGCGCAAAACCCATGCCCAGCATGATAGCACAAGCCAATGTCAAAATCTTTTTCATCTTAAAATGAGTTTAATTGTTTATTTATAAAACTATATTGCCACTAATAAAACAGGTTGTAAAATTACAACCAAATTTTCAGTCCCGCAAAAAAAACGTCATTTTTTGGCAAAATGCTAACTAAAGCACAAAAAATGGCACAAAAAAAAGCTGCCCTTGTGAGGCAGCCTAACTCATTTTCCAAAATGTTTTCTTACTAACCCAAGTAGGCCTTGAGCAGCTTGCTCTTCTGTCCTTTCAAGCGACGGATTGCCTTTTCCTTGATTTGGCGCACGCGTTCACGTGTCAAGTCAAACTTGGCACCAATCTCCTCAAGCGTCATTTCCTGGCAACCGATTCCGAAGAACATCTTCAAGATATCCCTCTCACGGGCACTAAGCTGATCAAGAGCGCGGTTCACCTCCTTGGCAAGCGACTCCTGATTCAAGGTAGAGTCGGCCATCGGAGAGTCATTGTTGGGCAACACATCCAGCAGACTATTGTCCTCGCCCTCGACAAAGGGAGCATCAACAGAGACATGACGGCCCGACACTTTCATCGTGTCACTGATCTTGTCAACAGGGATATCAAGGCGCTCGGCCAACTCCTCGGCAGAAGGACGGCGCTCATGTTCCTGTTCAAAACGGGACTGGGCTTTGCTGATCTTGTTGATTGACCCCACCTGGTTGAGCGGCAACCTGACAATGCGCGACTGCTCAGCAAGTGCTTGAAGGATGGATTGACGAATCCACCAAACGGCATAAGAGATAAACTTGAAACCACGCGTCTCATCAAACTTCTGCGCTGCCTTAATAAGGCCCAGATTTCCCTCATCGATCAAGTCGGGAAGACTCAATCCCTGGTTCTGATACTGTTTTGCGACAGAAACGACAAAACGCAGGTTGGCACTGACAAGTTTGTCCAAAGCCGCCTGATCGCCTTGACGGATGCGCTGTGCCAACTCGACTTCCTCATCGACCGTAATGAGTTCCTTACGGCCAATTTCTTGCAGGTACTTGTCGAGGGATGCACTCTCGCGGTTAGTAATGGATTTTGTAATTTTAAGTTGTCTCATCTAACAAAAGCAGAGTTTAAGCCTGCAAAATTACTATAATTATTTGAGGCTACAAAATCATTAGACAAAAATCGTACCAAAAAGTTTAATTACAGCTCAAAAATGAGTTAAAAGTGATAAAAACATGACTTTTAATGACTATTTTGCACAATTGTTACCCGCAAAAAGCCTCGCGATGGACTTGTTGCATTCATCATTGGCTATTAAAAGCCAAAGGTTATTTTTTGCAGTTCTTTTGGTGGGTTTTGAGCAGTTTCATTGCTTGCCCGTAGGGGCTGGTTGTGACGCTTACAAAATAGGCTGCCATCGTGGTGGTGTATGTGTTCTTGTAGAACCCCTTGGTGAACAACTCCTCATCGGTGAAACTATCGGCAAGACTTAGCATTTCGTCATGAGTCTGCTGCAACAGGCGCCAGGCCTCCTCCAGAGGGGTGCCTTGGTGTTTCTCGACCAGCATCTTGTCCATCTCGTGATAGTTGCGGCGGTATTCGTCGGGCAGATAGTCCCTGGGGTGGCCTTCACGGATGTTCTGCACGAACTCACGCATGAGCACCTGCCACTCATGGAGGTGAATCAGCAAGTCGCGCAGGCAGCGGTCATACTGCCAACGCACGCCACACTTCTTGGGGTCGGCAGCAAAACTGAATTGCGCGTTTTTTTCTGCATCGGTCAACTTGTCAGTTTGGTCACACAATTTGCCATAACTGTCAGCGATGGATGCCAATAACTCTTGTTTAGTTGTTGGGTTGGCCATAACTACGTTTTTTTTACATAAAATAGCCGCTTGCCAGTCCGCCAAGGGTGCCGACAAGCGGCGTTAGTCACATTTCTCGTTGTGAGAAAAGGTTTTTTATTCCTGAGGAGCCTTCACGGCACGCACACTATAGCCGAGCTGGCGGCTCGAACCGTTAATATTGAATATTGACGAAGTTGCATAGGCCTTCCAAGCATTGAGCGGAGCAACTTCTTGGATTGAGTTCGTCCAATAGTTAAATTCTGTGCCAGCGCTGAAAATATTACTTTGCGAGCGGTAGCCAGCAGCGGGCAAGAACATGGTGTTTCCATTGGGGCCAGTAACCAACAAGCCATTCATGCCGTTCAACTGTGACCACTCCCAAGTGCAATTTGCAATTAATTCTTCGAATTGCTCCTGTGACGGCATTTGACCGTTGGGATAGTTCACAAAGGCGGCATCATCTTCAGGATCCAAAACGATCTTATTGTCAACAACACCATAAGCTTCCTTGGTGCAGTACTTGCTCATGTGCATTGTACCGGTTTCAGAGTCGTTCCACTTGTAGGTGCTACCATGATAGTAATCCTTGGGCTCAACCTCGCCCCAAGCGAAGTAATCGCCATATTTCTCGGGTTTCTCTGCACCCACGTTGCGTGTTGCCCACAACGTTCCGCTGGGCAGGCCCAGATCGACGTAATCCTCAACGGGATTGGGATCGGGCCATTCCTTTGTCAGCAGATAGTCGATCAAGGCCGCTACGTCACCGATGCTGATGTTGCCGTCAAGGTTCACGTCGCCACGCTCATCACCGCTGGTCGGCGCATCTTCAGAAGCATAAACAGGACGCACCGAGCAACCGATGTTACGCGCGCTAGATGTTTTTGTCTTCATTGTCTTGCTAAAGTATAACTTGAAAGCATTCAAAGGATTTACGACGCCTGCATTTGAGGCAAAGAGATCGCGCGACCAATAGTTACCGTTCGTGCCCAAGCTGCTGGTGTTAGTTCCCGAGCGCTGCCCTGCTGCAGGCATGAGAATGAAGTTACCGTTAAGACCGGTGATCTTTCGACAGTTCACGCCATTCACCTCTACCCACTCCCAAGTGCATACTGTAAGCAATTCATTGACTTGATCAACGGACGGTATGCGCCACTCGGGTCCCCAGTTGACATAGGCGGCATCGTCTTCAGGATCCAACTCGGTTTTGTTGTCAATTGCACCATATTGTTCGCTGGTGTTGTACTTGCTGAAGCGAAGAGAGCTACCCTCATAATACACCCATGCGGTAGTTGACCAACCATAGGATTCTTTGTTGGGTACAGTCTCGCCCCAGGCAAAGTAGTCGCCATATTCCTCGGGCGCATTGGCGCCCACATTGCATGTAGCCCACAAGGTGCCGCTGGGCAAGCCCAGATCAACGCACTCATAATCGGATGCAGAAGCCGGCCATTCCTTTGTCAGCAGATAGTCAATCAGGGCAGCTACGTCGCCGATGCTTACATTACCATCATTGTTCACGTCACCACGTTGTGTCTCTGCGCTGGCAACGATAGGAAATGCCATGGCCAGCACCAGCATGAAAATAGATAATTTTTTCATCATTGGTTATGGTGGGTTCTATAAAAACACTTCTCGCCACCTGGAGGGCAGAACCCATTTAATCCCTCTCAATGGCACTCTTATTAAATTTTTAATTCTTGTCTTCTTCCAGGTCTTCGTAGGTTTGAAACAGGAAATCGTTGTAAGGGAAGCGGGCAGTATGGACCGCCTTGGCTTTGTTGTACAGCAACTTCTTCAAAGCGCCGATGTTCTGCTGTTTTTTGGCACTGATGAAGACGCAATTATCGCCCATGCGCGCCATCCAAGTTTCTTGGAGCTCCTCAAGGGGGATGTTCTCGCGCAGGCGTGGCGTGAGGTCGTCCTCGTCTTTGGGCACATGGGTGAACTGGTCGATCTTGTTGAAGACCATGATCATCTCCTTGTCGCCCGCGTCGCACACTTCTTGCAGCGTGCGGTTCACCACTTCGACCTGCTCCTCGAACTGGGGATGGGAGATATCGACCACATGAACAAGGATATCGCTGTCGCGCACCTCGTCGAGTGTGCTCTTGAAGGACTCCACCAGGTGGGTGGGCAACTTGCGGATAAAGCCGACAGTATCGGTCAAGAGGAAAGGCAGGTTGGAGATAACTACCTTGCGCACAGTGGTATCGAGGGTGGCAAAAAGTTTGTTCTCGGCAAAAACCTCGCTCTTGCTCAGCACGTTCATCAACGTAGACTTGCCTACGTTAGTATAGCCCACGAGGGCGATGCGGGTGAGTTTGCCGCGGTTCTTGCGCTGGGTAATTTTCTGTTTATCGAGCTGAGCCAATTTCTCCTTGAGCAACGAAATTTTGGTCTTGACAATACGGCGGTCGGTCTCAATCTGGGTTTCACCGGGACCTCGCATACCGATACCGCCTCGCTGGCGTTCAAGGTGGGTCCACATACCCGTCAACCTGGGCAGCAGATATTGATACTGCGCCAGTTCGACCTGCATCTTGGCGCCGGCGGTCTGGGCACGTTTGGCAAAGATGTCGAGAATGAGGCTCGTGCGGTCAAGTGTCTTGACCTTGACTGCCTTCTCGATGAAGGCAACCTGCTTGGGGGTGAGGTCATCATCAAAGATAACGAGGCTGATGTCATTGTCCTCGACATAGGCCACAATCTCCTCGAGTTTGCCCTTGCCGACATAGGACGTGCTGTTGGGCCCGTCACAACGCTGCAGGAAGGTGCGCACGGTAACGGCACCGGCAGTCTCGGCAAGGAATTCCAGTTCGTCGAGGTATTCCTTGGCCTTTGCCTCGCCTTGCTGTGGGGTAATCAAACCCACAAGGATGGCACGCTCCTCGGTCAATTCTATTTCGTTAATGCGTTTTTTATCGTCAATGAGTCCCATAGAGCCACTTTTTTATTATTTGGTGCAAAATTACTAAAAAGCTGCGGATTTTATTTAATTTTGTCACCAGAATTGTAAAAAATCAATCACTACGTTATCAACATATGAAACAGACTATCTTACTCCTAGCCCTGTGGAGCACATTGCTGCTCCAAGCCACCACTACCGATTACACCCAATATGTCAATCCGTTTATCGGCACGCAGACCGATGCCACCGGCGCCTTGAGCGGCAGCACGTTCCCCGGAGCCACAATGCCACAGGGGATGGTGCAAGTGAGTCCCGACACCGAACAGATGGTGACCTGGGATCCTTGCTCTGGCTATGACTACAACCGTGACAGCATCTACGCCATCTCCCACACCCACCTGAGCGGCACGGGCTGCACTGACCTGTTTGACGTCTCGCTCATGCCAGTGACCTGGAATGTGACTCCAGAGTATCTGGCGACAGGCAACTTCGGACAGACTTTTTCACACGAACAAGAAGCGGCATCTCCAGGATACTATTGGGTTTTACTTCAGGAAAGCGGAGCGAAAGCCGAACTCAGCGCTACTACACGTACTGGCATCCACCGCTATACTTTCCCCCAAGGGAAGCCGCAACAGGTCATTCTTGACCTCGACCACTCCACCTTTCGCGGCCAGGCCTATTATAGCGGGCGCCGCAGTTATGACATCATCCGAGCCCAGCTCCGCCTTGTCGATGATCACACGGTGGAAGGCTACCGCGTCATCACCGGCTGGGCCAAACTGCGCAAAGTCTATTTCCGCGCCGAATTTTCCCGTCCCATCATCGGGCACCTGTTCATGGACGGCACGCGCACAGTGGGCGATGCTACGGTCATCAACGGTCGCACACTGCGCTGCGCCCTTTCGTTTGACACTGCAGGCGATAGTCAATTGACGGTCAAGGTAGCCCTCTCGGCGGTCGATATCGACGGAGCACGTCGAAACCTCGCCGCCGAAGCCCCGGGCTGGGATTTTGACCAATATGTCCGTCAAGCCCACGACGAGTGGCAGCGGCAGTTGTCATGCATCGATATTGATGGCACCGATGAGCAAAAGCGGATTTTCTACACCGGACTCTACCACGTGTTGCTGCAGCCCAACACCATGAGCGACGTCGATGGCCGATACATGGACACCAACTACGAGGTGCGCCAGATGCCCAAGGGGCAGAGTTACCACTCCACATTCTCGCTGTGGGACACCTTCCGCGCCGCGCATCCGCTTTACCTCTTGCTCAAACCCGACCTGGCGGCACAGTTTGTGAACGACATGGTGCGCCATCACGACACCTATGGCTACCTGCCCATCTGGGACCTGTGGGGACAAGAGAACTACTGCATGATAGGCAACCATGCCATCCCTGTCATCGCCGATGCCATTCTCGCCGATCTGCCCGGCATCGATGTTGAGAAAGCCTATCGAGCGATGGTTGAGAGCTGCACAAGGCCGCACACCAACTCGCCGTTTGACCTGTGGGAAAAACTGGGCTACATGCCCTGCAACAAGCAAGGATCTTCGGTTTCCATCACACTGGAGCAGGCATTTGACGACTGGTGCGTCGCTGCCGTTGCCGCGCGTCTTGGGCATGAAGACGGCTATCGTCACTTTGCCCAGAGAGCTACTTACTATAAAAACCTGTATGATGAAAAAACGGGGTTCTTCAGAGCACGTGATGACAACGGACGGTGGGCAGAGCCATTTGACCCGCTCAGCTATGAGGACAACAGCTTCATTGAGGGGAACGCCTGGCAATACCTGTGGTTTGTGCCTCATGCACCCGAGCAATTCATCGAACTCATGGGTGGCAAGAAAGCATTCCTGAAAAAATTAGATGAGAATTTCAGCCTCACTAGCGTCAACCGTGAGACTAACGGCAATGCCTCGGCATTTATCGGCCAGTATGCCCACGGCAACGAACCCAGCCACCACACCGTCTATTTCTACAACTTCGCCGGTTGCCCTTGGCGCACGCAAGAACTGGTCAACCAAGTGCGCACCGAATTCTATAATGCCACTCCAGCGGGCTATGCTGGCAACGATGACTGCGGACAGATGTCGGCGTGGTACATTTTCTCGGCATTAGGCTTCTACCCCTTCAATGCGGGCGCCGCCGAATATGTCACCGGCACGCCACTGTTCCAGCGTGCCACTCTGCACTTGGCTGGCGGCAAGGAGTTTACCATCATCCGCAAGGGCGACAAGGGTATATACGTCAAGGAAATCCGCCTCAACGGAGAGCGGCTACAGGGCCTCAAACTCAAGCATCAAGACATCATGGCGGGTGGAACGCTGGAATTTGTCATGAGTGAGAGGCGCCCCTAGGCCCTCGAATTCCTTAGTTTTTTATACCGTGGGCAAGGAGATACCGTCAAGCTGGCGGTAGAGGTTGAGCGCATATACGTCGGTCATCGCGCTGATGTGGTCGAGCACGGCCTGCACCTGCTCAAAGAGTGTCGGGGCATGCACGTCATACTGCTGCGGAAACTTGTTCATCAGCAGCTGCGAGTAGTTGCGCTCGGGGTGCATGACCGCCTCGATGAGTTTCTCGAGTAGCAGGTTGATGATGCGGTTACCAGCCAAGTCCACGTCCACCACATAGCCGGCGCGGTAAAGCCTTTCCTGTGCCAAAGCGCTGCAAGCCCTATAGGCACTGGCAGGCAACGGGTCGATGCAGTCGATGAGGCTGCCCTCGAAACGGCCTTCCATGATTTCATCTTCATGGTCGGCAAATGCAGCGGCACATTGTTCGACGAGCAAGCCAACAATACAGGAGCGCAGGTATGCGATTTTCTCATTGGGATCGGCGACACGACCCATGTGCACACGCAGATGGGCCTTGCGCTCGTCGTCAAAGAAGCCGAGCAGCAGGTCGATGGTCTCGTCGGTGCCGATGATTTTGAGTTTGTGGCCATCTTCGATGTCCATTATCTGGTAGCAGATGTCGTCGGCCGCCTCGACGATATAGACGAGGGGATGGCGGCAGTAACGGTCTTCATCCAAACGGATGAGTCCCAACTCGTCGGCGATGCGGTGGAAAATGTCTTTCTCGGTGGTGAAAAAGCCGAATTTGCCCTTATTGCCGGCATACATCGATGAGTAAGGGTATTTCACGATTGCTGCCAGCGTCGAATATGTCATGGCAAAGCCACCGGGACGGCGCCCGTTGAACTGGTGAACGAGTGTGCGCAGCGAGTTGGCGTTACCCTCAAAGTGGATGAGGTCGTTCCATTGCTCCACGGTAAACTTGTCCTTGAATTCCAAGCCTTTACCCTCGCTGAAGTAGGCCCCGATGGTCTTCTCGCCCGAGTGGCCGAATGGAGGGTTGCCCAGATCGTGCGCCAGGCAGGCGGCTGCAACGATTTCGCCAATGTCACGCAGTTTGTCGGCCCACGGCTCGCCCTTGTAGCGCGGCATGAGGCGGATGACCACCTCGCGCGCCATCGACTTGCCCACACTGGACACTTCCAGGCTGTGCGTCAAACGGTTGTGTACAAAAATGCTGTCGGGCAGCGGAAATACCTGCGTCTTGTTCTGCAAGCGGCGGAAGGGCGAAGAGAAGACCAGGCGGTCGTAGTCGCGCTCAAAGTCGCTTCTCACTCCCCCACCCTTATCGTCGTGGTAATGCTCCAGCCCCAGCCGTTTATCCGAAATCAATCGGTCCCAATTCATGCGTTCCATATCGTCATCGAATCAAATATTCACATATCGTTTTACCCACAAGGCAAACAATTTATCGTAGGCCTGATAGCCATTCTTGCCTAGTGTAATGAAATCTTTAGCAAGCAAACCTTTGACAGCCGAATTGACAGAACTTGCCGATGGCAAATGATACTTGCGGATAAAAGCTCCGCTTGTCACATTTGCGACCTCACCTTCAATAGCTATGGCGACGAAGACATTACGCTGCTTTTCGGGCATCTGGCAAAGGAGGGTCTCATAAGTGTCACTTGCCATGTCCAACGTATAGCTGATAGCCCCATCAATCATTTCGGGAGTACAGGTTTCGCCCTGTTGTGTACGCATAAACAATACATTCATCAAGCGCTGCATATAAGCGGTAACGCCGTTGAAATCACGATACACCTGATCCACAACCTCGGGCAAAAGAACCTTGCCGGCCTCGTTAAACAAGCCAACGGCAAATTCACGATAAACGTCCAAATCCAGCGGTTTAAGATTCATCAAAGTCACCGACTGGTAGAAGGGTCTTGATGGTGAAGTAAACATGTTATCCATCAGATGCCGTTGTGAACCAGCAAACACGAAGATGGCATTGCGGCAACGTTGGATGTAAGTGCGCAGCATGGCCTCCACATTGGCCCCGTCATTATAAGATGCGATTTGTTGAAATTCGTCGATAGCCACCAGACAAGGGCGATCGGCATTTTCAAGAAAACGGAAAATCTCGTCGATAGACGCCTCTGGTTTATCAATCAAGCCCATGCTCACACCCAATGAAGGTTGACCAAACACATCAAATGTAATATCGGGTCGCAACGATGCCACGACATCAATAAATCGCTGCAACATTTTTTTGCCAAAAGGCCTTAGCGCGTCAATGACACTACGCCCCAAGACATTGACAAAATCCTGCAGTGATGATGTCGCATAGATGTCTATCAAGAACGTGTAGTAATTGTCCTTGACTACAGGCTGAGCAAAACAATGACGGATAAGGTCTGTCTTGCCCAAGCGGCGCGGCGAAATTAACGCCACATTATTTCCGTTGGTCAGCAGGTCAATAAGTGACCGCGTTTCTTCCACACGATCACAGAAGTAACGTTCGCCTGCATATCCGTTGGTTACAAATGGATTATTCATATCACTTCCAGCTTTAGTTTACACTGCAAAGATTGCGCAAGCCGAATACAATGCCAAATATAATTGAGCATCGCTAAGGTGAAGCCTATCTTAGCCGCTTGCAAAGATACAACAATCCATCCAAATTATCAAAATATAATTATCATAAAATGATAATCACTTTATGATAATTATGATAATACATTAAAAATGAAACGTTTACTTTTCTAATTGGGCGGCTACCCAAATGACCCACTCGTCGATGTTGTCGGTCAAGCGGGCTGGCAGCGGCAGCGGAATGAGGATATCGGGAGCTATGCCTGTGGCGTCAATACCGCCATCGGGAAGTCCGATAGTGCGGGTCATCGGGCTCGAAAAACTGAGATGGCAGTTGGGCATCTCCACGACATTAATATTGGAGTAGTCTAAGCACCCCAACGTGTTATCACGGCCGTATACAGTCGTGCGGTCACTCGTGGCCTTAATGCTGCGAACCATCTGCTCGCCAGAGCTAGCAACACCATTATCAATGATCAAAGCAGCCTTACGAACGGCATCGCTTATCTGATTTAAGCGATAGGTATCAACAGAGAAATCACCCCCCGATTGATTCAGTTTTCCTAGAACTCCCATCAGGTCTTGCATCGATACATTTTGACTATCGCTAAACATGGGTAGAATCTGCCTTAAAAGGGGTTGCGGTAAATATTCAATACCTTCAATCATCGGAAAGATAGCCTGTATACCCATGATAAACTCTTGTGGAACGCCACTGTCCTGAAATTCTTTCAACAACATTTTCCTGTGTTCTGGTGAGTTGCGATACTCAACAGCAGGTTCGGTGCCCTCATGGTCATAGAGCAGTTCCCAATAGGGATTAAAATATACATCACTTCCTCCACCGTTGTCACGGATATCCAGCACAAGATTCTCACAACCGGACTCCTTGAAATCCATAATGGAGCCTTTTATCCATTCCATATCGGGATTTCCATCACACGACGGGAAACGGATCAGGAATGTCTTATCAGTCACTTTGCAGGCTACAGCCTTGGGACGGTACTCCTCCATAAATGCATTATAATCAATCGGTTTGCGGGACCTGTATCGGTCTCCGTAACTCTCCCAATTACCTTTCTCATTCCTGGCACTATAGTTCAACCTCGTGTGGAAATCATCGAACCACGCCGTGTATTGAGCCACAACATCCCAGCCAGTGCGCTCACCCTGCTCGACCTGAGTGCGCAGGCGAGCCTTCATTGACTCATAGTCGGCACGTGTGCTATCAACGACTTTATTGGGAAATCCTGCATAGTTGTCCTCAATATATTTCACAGCATAGTCATAGTCTTCAAGATTCTGCTCAACAGTCAGCTCAGGAACTTGAGCCAAAGCCACAATGGCCATCAACACAATAAAAATCAGAGAAGAAATTCGTTTCATAATGGTTCAGAGTATTATCGGTTTAGGTTAATGGCACAAAAATACAAAATTCAGTTTTCTCGTCAAAGGGTTTGTCCAATAAAAAAGAACCTCCCAGCGAAAAAGTAGAAAAAGTGCCTCCAAAAATACATCTCGCCACTCGATCTCGTCATATTTCTGGCCACAAAAGTGTTCATGATCTCCTTGAGTGAAAGAAAAAGCATGTAAGTTGGCATTCATTTTCTTTTTTAATGTAATTTTGTGGCTATATTTTTAAGAAAATGGAAAAGATTAACGTTAAGATAGTGAACCGTGGGCCGCATGAGGTGCCGCAGTACGGGACAGCGTTGAGCGCAGGAATGGACCTGCGTGCCTGGCTCGAAGAGCCCTTGACGCTGCAGCCGCTGCAGCGGGCATTGGTACACACGGGTATCTATATCGCCCTGCCCGAGGGCTATGAGTGCCAAATCAGGCCCCGCAGCGGCTTGGCGCTGAAGCGTGGCTTGACGGTGCTGAATACCCCAGGCACCATTGATGCGGATTACCGTGGCGAGATCGGCGTCATCCTGGTGAACCTGGGCAACGAGCCACAGACCATCGAGAACGGCGAGCGCATCTGCCAAATGCTTGTTGCCCGCCACAGCACGGTAGAGTGGACACTTGTTGATGACCTCGACGAGACCGAGCGCGGTGCGGGAGGATTCGGACACACGGGAACGAAATGATTCAAATTTTCTTTCAATTTGAAGACTTGAAGGTTAAAGGTCAAAGAGCTAAATCATCTATCATAAACGATGAAACGACATGTAGTGATATTAATGATTGCGTTGCTGGCAATGTCGGCCATTGCAGGCAAGAAAGAGCCCGCGGCTAAGACTGTTTCGCTTACTGACCAGCGCAAGGCTGAATACATATTCATGGAGGCGCAAATCCAAAAGAACAAAGGCAACCTTGACGCTTTCCATGACTTGCTGGAACACGCACACAGGATTGACTCGTCAAACACGGCGGTGTCATTCTACTTGGGCATGTGCCTGTTAAAGATGAACAACACGAACAAGGAACGCTTGGAGCGTGGTTTGGCCCTAATGAAAAAACACTTTGATGCTCAGCCCAGGGACCTTTACGAGACGCTTTTCTACTGTGATGCAAACATGCAGTTGGGCAACCCCGAGGAGGCGCTGCGTGCCATTAAAGTGCTTAATGACCAGAACCCCAATCAACTGGAGCTGCAAGTGCGACTTGCCGAGGCCTACTCGCGCACAGGTGACTATGCTCAGAGCAATGCCACCTATGACAGCATAGCCACACTGTTTGGCGATGCCATTCAACTCACTGCCGGCAAAATCAACAACTACCAAGCCATGCAAGACAGTGCAGGGGCCCTCAACGAGATGCGCCGATTGTTGAGCAAAGCGCCCAAGAGTGCCGATTACAACATCGGGATGAGCAATCTATTCCAGCATTACGGCAATGCCGACAGCGCATTCTATTATTTGGACCGTGCACAGGAATATGAGCCGGACAATGGCTACATATACCTAGTGCGTGCCGACTACTACAGCCAACTAGGCGACAGCGTGGGTTATGAACAACAGATCTACAATGCCCTTACCGCCGAACAACTGGATGTTGACTCTAAACTGGGAGTGCTCCTGGGCCACATCCGCAAACAACTCGCCGAAGAGGACACCACCCAGCGCATCAACGACTTATTCACTGTGCTCATTCAGCAACATCCCCACGAAGCAAAAATCCATCAGCTCTACAGTGAATATCTCTACGCCAAGAAGGACATAAAAGGTGCCATCGAACAGCTCAGTTACAGCCTTGACGTCAATCCAACCGATGCCGACGGCTGGCGCAACATGGTCATCCTCAATATGATTGACGATAATTATCCTGCTGCAATCAAAGCCTCGGAGAAAGCGTTGGAGTACAACCCCGACAACATTGACCTCAAGAGGTACGTAGCTGGATGTTATCACCAAATGAAGGAATATCACAAAGCAATCGACGCTTACCAGAATCTTATCAAAGCTGTGGACTCTACCGACGTGGTGACCATTTCTGAGATACTGACCGGCATTGGTGACGCCTACAGTGAGCTGGATGACTCGGTGAGCACCATAGCACACTATTTACTGGCACTTGAACTAGATCCTGAAAACTCGGGGGCACTCAACAACTATGCCTATTATCTCGCCCAGCATGGTAAGGATCTGGATAATGCCGAGGAAATGGCAGCTCTCGCCATCAAATATGAACCCGACAACGCCAATTTTATCGACACCTATGCCTGGGTATATTTTGCTAAGAAGGATTATGAAAAAGCCTTGACATATATTAAAATGGCTGTCGAGAAAGACGAAGACAGCCACCTGCTTGAACACTATGGCGACATCCTGTGGTTCAATGAACAGCAGGAAGAAGCCGTCGAACAATGGACAAAAGCACTCGAGCAAGATCCAGACAACGAACTATTGCAACGCAAAGTAAAAGACAAGACCTATTATGAAAAATAGACTCATCATCATTATTGCCGCCATGTGGCTGATGACTGCCTGTGGTGTCCTCAAGAAAACCGGGGCAGGCCCCGCCAGCACAAACACAACCGGACAAACCACAACGACCGTAACAACGGAAACAGCCCCTATTGATGCCATCATCGCAACCTTGGGTGACTGGCAGACGTTGCAGACGGGCGGCAGCATTTCGTTGAAAGGCAGCACCAATTTCTCGTCGGCCATACAGGTGAAGATGTTACGAGACCAGGCCATATACATCTCGTTGCGGCCTTTGCTTGGCATCGAAGCGGGCAAACTACTCATAACCGGCGACAGCCTCTATGCCGTGGATAAGGTTCACAAGCGCTACATCGCCGAGAAGGTTTCCATCCTCACCTCGGGCATTCCAGTAACCGTCCGCGACGTTCAGGACATTTTCCTGGGAAGGCCGTTCATTATCGGCAAGGGAACCCTCAACGAAACGACCAAAGCCGAGATGGCCGTCAACCGCGATGGAAATGCCATCATTCTGGCTCCAAACGAAACATTTATGGGCTACGGCTATGCTTTCACCTTTGACAAGAACACACGCATCACTTCGCTGGACATTGTGCCGGCGGGTAGCACAGTAGCGGCCTATCAGGTCAAGTACAGCAACGTGCGCAGCACCCTAGCCGGCAACATCTCCCACACCATCAACGTCAATGCCACTATTGACAAGAAGAGCTTGGCATTCTCGCTCTCCTACAAAGACATCGACTGGAACGGCAAGGTAAGGATCGACAAGAGTATTCCCGGCAATTACAAACGCATGAGCGCCAGGGACCTGCTCTCGATTTTTTCTAATTGATGATTTGCACAGGCCGAACTTGTTTATCTAGAGCATAGAGGAGGCTTCTCCAATTCATGCAGATTCAGCAATAAAACCGCTGATCTTGCGTTATGTTATTATAATAACATAAAAACGTCAATGAAATTTCAACACCGCATATTCTCGCTGCTGGCGTGCTGCTTATGCGCCACGATTGCGTTTTCACAAATCAAAATCACAGGTAAGGTGGTCGATGCCGCAGGAGAACCCATCGAATTTGCCACTATACGTCTGCTAGGCACGGCAATCGGCACCAACACCGACACCAAGGGAGTCTATGAAATGACAGTGCCCAAGGCCGACACGCTGAGGGTGGAATTTTCATGTCTGGGCTATTCAACGGTGACTCGCCAGCTCATCAAGCCCGAGGGTACTGTTACCATCAACCCGAAACTCTATGAGAAAACGTTGGAACTTGAGGGCGTTGAGATTACCGAGTACAAGAAGCAAACCACTGGTATGCAGGGAATTGACGTGGACATGCTAAAGCGCACGCCCGATGCATCGGGCGGCAGTGTTGAGGCTGTGCTGACCACAATGGCAGGCGTGAGCTCCAAGAACGAGCTGAGTTCGCAGTACATGGTGCGCGGCGGCTCCTATGACGAGAACAGCGTCTATATCAACGGCATCGAGGTATATCGCCCACAACTCATCAGTTCGGGCCAGCAGGAGGGTATGAGTATCATCAATCCCGACATGGTGCGCAAGGTGGACTTCTCGACCGGCGGCTTCAGCGCCGCATACGGTGACCGCATGTCATCGGTGCTGGATATTACCTACCGTGAGCCAGAGGCTTTTGAGGGCGCCTTTGCTGCCAGCCTTCAAGGTGGTAGTCTGATGCTTGGTCACAGCACAAGCCATTACTCACAGATGCACGGTGTGCGTTACAAGCGCAACTCGTCGCTGATGGGTTCGTTGGAGAGCAAGGGTGAATATGACCCGCAATATCTCGACTACCAGACGAGCCTAGTTTTCAAACCCACCGACAAACTGCGCATCGCCCTGCTAGGCAACGTGAGCATCAACGATTACCGCTTCACACCTGTTAATCGTGAGACCAGTTTCGGTACCAGTGATAGCGTGAGGACATTCACCGTATATTTCGACGGCTATGAGAAAGACAAATTCCAGACCTACTTCGGTGCCGGCGCAGTCACCTATTCATTCAACAACAAGGGTACCGATCTCACTTTACAGGCATCGGGATACAGAACAGATGAGTTGGTAAGCTATGATATTCATGGTGAATACTGGCTTGATCAGGCTGGAAAAGAATTGGGAGTAGGCAAGTACCATGAGCATGAGCGCACTCGCCTCAAGATGAACGTGATGGACCTCACCCTGCGCGGTAACATCGGCATCAACCAGAACAGCATCGCTTATGGAGTGTCGATGCGAAAGGAAAAAATCTATGACCGTTCACGGCAATGGCAATGGCGAGACAGTGCAGGCTATTCCCTGCCCCATGTTCCTGATCAGGTAAACGTCATTTTCACCGAAACATCTAGCAACGACTTGAACACCACAAGGATTGCAGGTTGGCTCATGGATACATGGCGTTTCACCACCAGTGCAGGATACTGGTCGTTGAATGCAGGTGTGCGCCTTTCCCATTGGAACTTCAATGGTGAGACCCTGGTATCGCCACGCGCTAGCCTAGGCTTTGTGCCTGAACGCAACGGTAACTTGTCGTTGCGCCTTGCCACCGGCATCTATTACCAAGCACCTTTCTACAAGGAGTACAGACAACAGGTCATGGATACGCTGGGCAACCGCAACATCCTGCTCAACAAGGACATCAAGTCACAACGCAGTATTCAGGTCATTTTGGGCAGTGACTACACATTCCGCGCACTGGACCGCCCCTTCAAGTTCAGCACCGAGGCCTACTACAAGAACCTGAGTAACCTCATTCCCTATGAGATTGACAACCTTAAACTCGTTTATAGTGGCGTGAATTCGTCAAAGGGTTTCATTGCGGGTATCGACATGAAACTGTACGGACAGTTTGTTGAGGGTACTGACTCATGGATCAGTTTCTCGCTGATGAAGACACAGGAGGAATTGAACGGCGTGAAAGTGCCTCGTCCTACTGACCAGCGCTACAGCTTCGCGTTATTCTTTACCGACTATTTTCCCAACATCCCGCGATTGAAGTTCAGCCTCAAGGGCATCCTCAGCGACGGTCTGCCCACCACAGCACCTCACATGACACGTGCCGACTCCTATGTGCGCCAACCCGCATACAAACGCGTTGACGCTGGTCTGAGTTTTGAATTAGTGGGCAAGGACAACCGTCCTTATTCAGGTTTCCTGAGCCATTTCAAGGAAATCTGGCTCGGGCTGGACTGTTTCAACCTGATGGACATTTCCAACGTGAGCAGCTATTATTGGGTGACCGATATCAGCAATATCCAATATGCTGTTCCCAACTATCTTACACGTCGTCAGCTCAACGTCCGCCTGTCTGCATCATTCTAAGTTTGTGCCTGACAGGCATCAATCTGGAAGATTATCTAAATCAGCCGGATCACCGAACAATTGAATCAATTCATCAAATCGATGAAGCGTGTCTCCGCCAAATTTAGATAGGCTCTTGCGGACGCGCTCAATTGTTTTTGGAGGATTATCCGGACGACTCTTACTGAAAAACTTATCGGCATAGCAAACGAGTTTTTCCTCGATGCTTTCGGGGAGGAGGTCTCTTGGAGGTGTAATCGGTAATCCTTGTGCGACGATTTCGGCCGATGTAATGCCTGCTCCAGTGTGTCTTTCACAGACCCTGCCATGCCTGAACAGGCCGATGCTGTCAAGCATCTTGCGCCCAATAATGCCATGGAGGATATAGGGTTCTGAGCCATAACAGTAGATTCCAGGAGCATCAGTGCCGCGCATGCCGATGTCATGCAACATGGCTGCCTCCTCAACAAATTCAATATCTACAGGCACGCCATGTTCAATCAGGCGCTGGCCCAATGCGACAGCCAGATCAGCTACCTGGCGGCTATGAGAAACTAACACCCGGTAATCGTCGTTACCGGGTGTATAGTATCTTTCAATGATTGATAGGCAATCGAGCATCAGTCTACAAAGACTACCCAGCCGTGCTCATCGGGATAGTCACCCATCTGGATGGCACGCAGGCGGTTATACAGAGCAGTCACCTTGGGACCAACGTTGCCGTCCTTGCTGATGACATAGTGCACATCATTGTCCATATCAACAACCTCGCTGATGGGAGCAGTAACAGCAGCGGTGCCGCACTCGGCTGCCTCATCGGCCTCAGCAAGTTCCTCAAGGGGAATAGGACGAGCTTCAACTTCCATACCCAGGTCGCGGGCAATCTGCTGAAGACTCATGTTGGTGATAGAAGGCAGGATGGAACCTGACTTCGGAGTGATATATGAGTTGCCCTTCACGATAAAGAAGTTGGCGGGACCACACTCATCAAGGTACTTTTTCTCCTTGGGATCCAGGAAGAGAGCTGCGCTGTAGCCTGCTGCTTTGGCACGAGCGGTTGCACCCATACCAGCGGCATAGTTACCGCCCACTTTCCAACGACCGGTACCGCAGGGAGCAGCACGGTCATACTCACGATAAACAGCGACCTTGGTGCAGTGGAAACCTTCCTTGAAGTAAGGACCTACAGGGGTTACAAAAATAATAACGGTATACTCTTCGGCCGGGCTAACACCAACGCGGGGCGAGATGCCGATTTCAACGGGACGAAGATAGAGCGAGCTGCCGCTGCCATAGGGCGGGATGAAGCGCTCATTGAGTTTCACGACCTTCTTGCACATCTCCATGAAGATGTCCTCGGGAAGAGGCTCCATGAGGATACCGCGCGCACTGTTCTGAAGACGCTTGGCATTCTCATCAGGACGGAACAGGCGGATTTTGCCATCACTACCGCGGAAGGCCTTCAAGCCCTCAAAAATTTCCTGTCCATAGTGCAGGCAGCTTGCAGCCATGTGCAAGTTGATGGTCTCGTCATCGGTGACTTCGATTTCACCCCACTTGCCGTCCTTGAACGTGCAGCGCACGTTATAGTCGGTCTTCATGTAACCAAAAGGCAGATGTGCCCAGTCAATGTTTTCTAAATTAGTCATACGTTTTTAGTTAAGGTTATTAAATGGTTTTAGTCATGTCCTTATTGAAAACGATAAAACATCGATTATATTGCCACCTTCTGGGTAATATTGCCTATCCTCACCAGATAGATGCCCCTAGTACCCAATTTCAATTCAAAAGTGCCTGACGGCAAGGTCGATTGTGATACAATTTGACCCAGAATCGTGTAAACCCTCACAGTGATGCGCTTGGGGGTCACAATGGTAATGGTGCCTCTGTTGCCATAAATCTCAATGCCATCGCTCGTGCGCGGATCATTCCAGGTCTTTCCTTGGACCTCTCGATTGGTCTCACGCCATTGAACTTCGGCCAGGACCGCACTTTCAAGCCCCAAACCAAGCACAAGAACCAATATGGCCAACAAACGTTTCATCGTTTTGTAATCAATCAACAAAATTAGTACTATTTTTCGGAGCAAACAAACCTTTAAAGAAAATTTTCTTTTTTTCAATAAAAAACGAGGAGAGGCATGGTCGCATTAATGCGGCAACACATGGAACCTGGCTTGCATTGCCGCAGCATGGCTGTTGATATCATCTAGATGGTCTAGAATTTCTAGATCATCTAGATTTTCTAGATTTTCTAGATTTTCTAGAGTCTATAAAAAAACGAGGGAGCCGCTGTTTTACCAGTGACTCCCTCTTAGGGGGCGGTTACCTGCGCCTTCCCATGTCGCTGACCGTCGACGCGGTGACGCTTAGGGCTCTGTGCCAGGAACGGGATGAGGCGGGGCCATCACGCTATGAGCGACGATAAGAAGGCACATTACAAAAAAACGAGGGAGCCAACCTTGACGATTGACTCCCTCTTAGGGGGCGGTTACCTACTCTCCCACTTTCGCAGTACCATCGGCGTGGTGAGGCTTAACTTCTCTGTTCGGAATGGGAA